>Ga0100390_10003538_pt1 | contig 13642 bp, 11 predicted proteins | sample CryGeymeta201514_FD_81540 | JGI IMG/M metagenome (GOLD analysis project Ga0100390, IMG submission 81540) | Groundwater microbial communities from Crystal Geyser aquifers in Utah, USA - Crystal Geyser metaG 2015-14 | ecosystem: Environmental > Aquatic > Deep subsurface > Groundwater | place... | reverse complement strand
CTCTCCTTTTCTTTGGGATAAATTCTCATTGGATCCCATCCCAAGTTCCCTGGAAAGTAATCTTCTTTGCCTTCGTTGGCTGTGTTAATTTGGTAAATATCAATGGCGGACGCGGCCAACAAAACGAAAGCCCAAAAGAAAGGGCTGACCTTATCTAGGCCACCGTTCAAGACACTCGGCGTTCGGCTAGCCGAATCTACCACGACGTCAGAATCAAGGAATCTGGCCAGGGGGCGATCAAAAAGTTCAGCTACAGGCCTGTAATTTTTTGACGATCTGTTGTGAGAAATCAATGCAAGCAAAGCAAACATTCGTACAAGGACGTACCATCCGGCAGCTGCGAGCATTGCCAAGCGAGCGTGCTTAATCTCAGCTTCCCGCATAAAGAAGAACCCAGCTTTCGTCTTGGTGAAACCAAATGGATCAAAGCCAGTTTCCGCAGGAATTAAGGTCTTGAGCTGCTCTTCTGGATATTCGATTGTGTAGTATCCCTTCATTTCGCTGGCTTCAAAGCGGAGCTTTGTTGCACTGCTCCCTTTCAAGGAGGATCCAGGGTTTCCGAGGACGAAAGCAGAGGTGAAGGGAGCAAACAAGAGCAGACCAAAGGACTTCATAGCAGAATTAGTGAATATAATTGGAGAATATTCTGTGGCGATTTATAAGATTATTTGAATTAAGCTCGAGTGATAGTCGTCTAATAGAGTTTCATGGCAGGTCACTACTTCCTGAAGGAGTAGAGTCCACTAAAACTAAAACACAAAAACTAGTTACTACTATGAAGTTATGATGTTATGATTATGAAAGTAATAAATAAATACTCGTAGTATTATCAGCAAATAATGAGTGCAGTACAAGGGTTAGGGTTGCAACCATGGAAGCATCATACCTGGTGGTAGCTACTGTACCTGGTACTGTAGAAGCTGATATCAAAGTACAGTACCTGGTACCTGGTATGGTACCCGTACTGCACTGGAGCAGTCTAGAGCGGAGCCAAGTGAAATTATGGGTCTCACTTACTACAATTTACCCCCTTTCTCAAAGGCTATTTACTACTGTAGTAGCTTTAGAGTGGACACAAGCACTACCAAGCTTGTATGCAGCAGCCAGCATAGTGTAGCAATTGTGTCTACTGGCTTCATTAGTCATGAACGCATCTTGCTTTCCTGATGGTGGCATGTAGCATCTTGTGGTGGTGGTGTTCCGTGTTGTTCCGTGAAGACGGCAGAGTTCGGAAACATTATTATTTGTACTGAGCTGTAAACGTGCTTTTTTTAGTAGTGCGTCATGGAAGACGAATGTGTTTCTTGGTACTCCATCACTGACAGCTTTGCTAAATTAAATCTCATCTGTCTGCCTAACACTACACAATCCTCTTGTTCGGTCCTTGCAGTTAAGATAAACTTGGAGCACTGGCAGTTGAACGACAACCAATTTGCACCTACCACCAGGGTACTACCAGTACTAATACTAATAAACAACAAGTACTAATTATTGGAGAACAGATCATTATTCTTTACTAGTAGTAGCTCAATACAAAAAAATTACGTTAGCCAAATGTACTTGAGATGACAACGTTTGCATTCTATAGAGGTTTATTTGCTACAATAGCTTTGCTGATCGCCACCACAGTGACGTGCAGTGTATTTCAATTTCATGATTTGCTATCGATTTTGTCAGCTTCCACGGTACAGCTACAGAAATCGTTGTCGGTTTCTGCCACCGGTGGAAGACGAGAGACGAGCAACTTGAGTTCCAATGCAGAGCCGTATCCTCGTCCTCCTTTGCTCGCATCAGCTGATTCCAAGAGAGAACAAGAATGGAATAATGAATCACCTTCAACATTAACCACAGATCTGCAACGAGTCGACGAAGAATTTAAGCGATTATCACCAATAGCATTGCCCAAGAAAGCGTATACGTTTGACCCCAACGACGATGACTTGTACACAAGCAACATATCTTCTTTAAAAATTCGATCCTGGGGTTGCGAGAGACGCCACGAGGCTCCTTTAATTTTTGTTCATATTGGAAAGTCAGGTACGTGCATTGATTTACTCATTGAGTGCATTATATCATTATATCGGTCTTTTCATCGTATTTGCAAATCAGCTCGACACTCACAAATTCCTTATGTATAACAACAGGAGGTGGAAGCATTCGTGCTAGGCTGGCAGCAAGTGCACTAGATTACAACCGAGATCGCTGGCATGATACAAACAACGATCCTTCCTATTACTATCCCATCATGGACAAAAGTAATGGTGTGATGCACAAGGGGATCTTTGTCAATTCCCAGTTTCCAAACTTTCGACCGTCTTATCCCAAGACTGCCGACAACTTTACTGTTGATGACATGAATTATGCCGATAACGAACGATGGAAAACTTATGAAAAGACACTACCATGTCAAGCAACGACACCACTGGGACAAGCTGTGGCCTGTCCCGCTATTGCCAAAAAGAAAGAAATGTCTGCTTGCGTGAATCATCGTTGCGATATTGTGTATGCCGGCCACAACTTGCTGGGAAATGAAATGCATTGGTTGCCCACCAAATTTTTGGAGGACTGGTGGAAATCCACCCCTTGGTCTTTAACGAGAACGACAGATTTGATGCAGCACCACTGGCAAGAACGGAGTTCTCGTTGGAATAAAACCTTGCCGGAAGATTGGTCGTTGGAAGCGGCATGCTATGCGTACACACGAAATCCATTGACGTACTACCGTTCCCGATATTTTGATTGCGTGGCACCCCACGAAGATGATGCTGACGCGGCTGCCACTGCCATGGTTGATGCAAGCATTCGTGACAATCACGATTGGTCTCAACTTTACGCTTCCCTGCCAATCCTGCGAGTGACTATGATGCGAGAGCCTTTTTCTTGGTTGGTGAGCAAATTCTTTTGGCACAAGGCCGGTTCTGGTCGATTGATTGGACGCAATGGTACCTACGTGCCACTGCATTCCTGCGACAATAATTTTACCGACTTTGAATCCATTTCAAATTGGGCTGGTCCAGCTTTAATGAAACAAATCAATCATATTTGCGGAGAAGACTGTCTCGTACGAATGCATAAGGGAATCATTACACTCGATCAAGCCGAGCGACAGGCTCGGCACAATCTGCAGCATTCATTCGCGGTGGTAGGATTGTTGAATGAAACAGATACTTTCTTCGATATGATTACAGCACGGGTGGGATACATGAATACGTCTCTCAATCAAGACGTCAAAGGGGGTAAACATTCTACTTCTAAACTCGAAGAGTACAAACGATGCAGTGAAGTCTACAAGCAACCGAACTTTCAAGCGAAACTTCTGGAGGCAATACCCGAGTTGGCAGCTTTGCTTCGATTGTATCAAGTCGGACTGCTGGTCAATCGTCATCAAATTCAAGAAATGCAAACCTGCGGACTTTTGTAACCTAAATGTTTCAAGTACTGGGCAAGAGTGTTGAATGAAAACGCAAGCTTTTAAAGGCATTAAAAAATCATCGGTGTAGGTTGGGCGAACAGAAATGCATCACGATAATTACGGCGTCATCATGAAATCAATTCGGATGTCTTCGAGCTTGAAGGACTGGTTGCATATTGGAAAGTGAAAATTCTCCGCGTTGGTATGGGTTAGAAACTGGTTGCATATGGCCGATACTTCCCTGCTTCATGGCACCTACAGCTTGCATTACTAAGCTCGTCAATGGGATCGCACCGGGGACAAGTAACTTTTCATGGCTTCCGAGAAGATTCGAAGTACTCGTCGAAGAGCTGTTTGTATTGTCAGCAAGTCGGCGAGAAGAAAGAGACGTCGTCATGGTAGTGGTTTGGCAATGTGCTGAAGGCATAATAACGACAAAGTGAGCACTAGTAGTCTATAGTCTACTACTCGTAATCATATCCAGCGAGGATGAATCTAAAAGGAAAGATGCAAAATTTGTTCTCAGAAGATTCGCAAAATCCTCTTATTTTAAGAGACCACGTGTTCAGTGACTGTTCAAATTCAAGAAGTCGACTTTCGTTTTCAATACACGAGACGCATGTCGTATCAATAATTGACCTGCTACTAGTACCATACCACTGAGTGGTAGCTACTAGGAGTGCGAAGAAAGATACTCTAAGTACTAGTAGTAGCTGGAGAGTCTACTAGACCATTATTTGTATCCATACTACTAGTAGAACTAAAAAGCACTACAGTAGCTAGTACTAGGCCCACTTGCTCTTAAGTAAAGTTTTGTAAAATCAATTCTGAAGCGCAAGGTTGGTTAGAACAACTTTTTGAGCATGATGCTCAGCTTTCAACCGGACGCAAAGATTGGTCTTCGCACTGTACAAAATTCTGATGATACTAAAACCCTGCACGGCAAGCTTTCTTTTTTTCTTTTTTTCTTCTTTCAACAAACAACAATTCTCCTTCCTAGAAGACTAAATAGCTGAAGATCACTAATTTATAATAGTGATATCACACTACTATTGATGGAAACACTGCATCCAACATTCCATCACAGTAAACAACCTCTCTGGAATTAGTGGAAGACAGCAATACCATGCCATTTTTGCACTACTAAGACTGCGGAAATGACTGCTTCTCAAATAGCAGATTCTAAATCAACCAAAAGGCTCTAGAAGATGCGCCATAGCCTCCCTATGGCTGCTGCGTTGAATCCTCGCTGCTGCTACTACTACGGTTGTGGTCAACTCTGTCACCCTTTGGGGTGACATAGGTTGCCCTCGGGTACAGTACCAGGTACCCTTGGCGCCCTGCCGGCGCCATAGTTGTGATCGCCATAAATAATTAGACATTCCAGTTTTTTTTTAACTACTACTAGACTAGACTACTGTAGTAAGTACAGTAACTGGTCTACTCAAATAAATACTCCGAGTAACACCGCCGTATTAATTTTATTTTTGGAGCTCGGAGAAACATGAGAGTTATGCTGGAAGAACTGTGCTCTCCTCTATTACAGTAATTAACGGAACTTGACTGCGTTGAACGCCAAGATGTTTAGCAAAGCAAGCAGGATCTTCACCTTCTGCAGAGTTTCGTGCCACATTTTTCGGTTTCTCGTGCGCCTCCTTTTTTTCATTGGTACATCCTAGATCAACCCGTCGCCGTTTATTTTTCCAAGATTAATGAAAAGTGTATTACCAGCAAGACACACATAGTTCCACCATGAGACACTCGATGCCTTTGCGCTTTCTCTTCGTCGTCCTGGCTTCCTCGGATCTCTGCGATGCCACGAGGAATCATGTGCGTCAAAACGCAGCGGCCAACAAGATCAAAAAGTCACCAAAAACTCCGACTGGAAGTCGCGTGAGAGGCCGAAAGCAGCGTCAAATTCAACAGAGTGCTCTAGAAATCGAGGATAATGGTATTGTGGGAGGTACGGATGCCGAGGAAGGAGAATTTCCCTTTTACGTAAAGTTTGAGGGAGGTGTACTTTGTGGTGGCAGTTTAATTTCACCCGACACAATCTTGACAGCTGCACACTGCGTCGACAATGGAACACCCAGTCAAGTTCGTATCGGAGCTACTGAATTCTACGGGGGAATGCTTGTTGAGACTCAATGCGCCATTTCGCATCCCGACTTCATCGAATCAGCCGCAACCCTCATGAACGATGTTGCCGTAATCAAATTGAAAAATCCAATTAGCAGTCCCAGCTTGATTCGCTACAACACTGACACAGGCTATCCTCGGGAAGCTGGAATGCCTCTCAACGTCATTGGATTTGGGATAACAGAAAAGAACAAAGCTTCCCCAACACTCCAAAAACTTACGACCAACTTTGTTACCGTGGACCAGTGCATAGATACTTATACATCAAGTGTGGTGACTTCCAAGGATCATATATGTGCAGATGTTGACAAGGCTGGAGGTATGCAGCGATACGATCATTATTTCTTTATTTTCTTTACGTTTATACCCTTCCAACTCTCACTCTTCGTTAATAATCCGATGTTGTTCTGGAATAGACTGCAATGGAGACAGTGGTGGTCCTGTCTTTGACAATAATGGGCTGCAGGTGGGAATTGTATCATTTGGATATGGAGGGTGTGCTTCCAATAATTTTCAAGATGTCTACGTCAACGTGGCTAACTTTGCTCCGTGGATCCGGAGTTATGTCAACGGTGAAGAGTGCAGACCCGGTGAGGATGTTACCACCGACACGGATGTAGACACAGACACACCAGCTAACGACGGACAGGAGGGCGACAACACGGACTTTGAAGACCCAGTGGGCGCAGATGGAACAATCGCGTCAAATGAAACTGATACAACTGATGCACCAACAGTTAATGCTGATGAGGTTGAAAGTGATGACGAAGCAAGTGATTTGGATGCCCTTTTAGACTGTTTCCAAACTGTGTTGGAACTCGTCCAGAATGTGCTTGGGCTTACCAATGACAAAGGAGGAAAAGGAGGCGATAACAAAGGGGGAGAAGTTGGAGGTAAAGGCGTTGTAGAACCAGCTAGCACAATCGTCATGAGAAGCGGTACAGCTCCAGAGGAAGAGAGTAATGAGGGTGGATCAAGAGGCTTTGTGGAACAATTCTGGAATTAAATAGAAAATTAGAAGACGTTGCGCAAATGAAATAATATACCTCAGACATACACACTTTCTATTAATATCCTACCCTATAATTCCCTTTCAAGCAAGCTGAAAAGATGAATTCTACGAAACATTTATTCTCTGGGTATCTGCATTTTCTTTCATGACAATGCCTGTATTTTTTTAAGCATGCTTCGAAGATCCCCATTGCGCTGCAGCAGAACAGTCTCGGACCCACCTCCAATACTACTACCACCCAAAAAGATATTAGGCACGGTTCGTCGGCCGGTCATGTTCTCCAACTGATCTTGGATTTGTTGCATGTCAGCCATAGCAGACAAATTGACAACATGGAGTTTTGATGACCCCAATATTAGACCCTCCAATGCGAGAGCTTCCAACGCTTGGCGACAATAAGGGCAAGTTTCTTTGGAAAAAACTACCACGGCGTAATGGTTCACAAGCTGTGTTATGCATTTCTCTTTTGTCAAATCCGTGCAGTTATCCTCTGACTCCTTGGTCTGTCTTGAAGCATTTTTACCTTCATTGGAGAAGGCTTCTCCAGGAATGGCCTTCGCTTCGACTAGCATTGTCCGCAGTGTTCCTTCCCGATGGAACATTATTGTCTCATCCCCTCCCCCTATGCTAGTGCCGCCCACAAACACGTTTGGGACTGTCCGCCTCCCCGTCAATTCGTTTAGAGTTCCTTGTACTTTTCTCATCTTTTGTCCCAACAAAGACAAGTCCACAATATGAAGGTTATCGTGTCCTTCTGCAAGACCCTCTGCCACCAAGGCTTCCAAAGCCTTTCGACAATAGGGACACCATGGTTTGGAAAAGACAACTACAGGATACCGACTGACTAGTTTTGTAATGCATTCTTGTTGCGTCATTTCACAATCTAATTCGTCTTCTTTGCTGTCTTGCTCTTCGTTTGGAATTTGACGTCCGGTGGGAGTTGGATGTGCCTCACCGTCTGCTAACTCTTTCTGTAAAGAAGTTGCTGGTAAGACTACTTGCAATGGTATGTCATTTGTTTTCGCTGCCGCAGCAGCCACCGCCGATACAGGAGGTACAGGATGCGCCCGAAGCCAACGTTCTGCATCCATGGCTGCTTGAGCACCTTCGGCGGCAGCTGTAATGGCTTGCCGGTAGATTTGATCCGTTACTTCTCCAGCAGCAAAGACTCCTTCCAAAGTTGTGGCGGTGCGTGTTCCAGCATTGCTGTTGGAAAGCAGTAAGAATCCGTCTTTGTTGGTTTGGGGAAGCTTACTCTTTTCAGTGGCGTCATTACTTTGCAGCCAACTAGTATTGGGTGTTGACCCGATCAATTCAAAAACGCCATCGCATGCAGCATGCTGTAATACTTGGGTTTCTGCATGCTGCAATTGGACACCTGTCAAGACCACCTGTTGAGAATTGGACTTTCCTTTGGTGATAGAATTCGTACTTGTCTCAAACCTCTTGATCTCGAATGGTATCTCGAGGCGAATGTTGGAAGTCGATCGGACCAACTCCACATTGCGCTGATTAGATGCTCGTAGTTCTGGTCGTCGGTGTACCAAAATGACTTGACGAGCATAACGTGCCAGCAATAAGGCACCATCCATGGCGGCATCACCTCCACCTACCACTACCACCGTTTTGTTTACGTAACTACTACCATCACAAACAGCGCAGGAATGCACGAATTTGCCCCATAAGCTTTGTTCCAAGGGCAAATTTAATCGTCGTCCCGTGGCACCTGTGGCAACAATCACCGAACGCGCCTGCAAGGATAGTGCCTTGTTCTTGCCTCCCACATTGGCTGCCGACAGGGAAAAGATCGGCGACAATTCTTCATTATTATCAGTACTACTACTACTACCACCACTACCACTACCACTACCACTACCACTACTGACGGTCATTGTCGTGCTCGTCATTTTGTCCACCAAAATTCCTGCTTGAACAAAACTGGCACCCCATTGAGCCGCTTGTTGTTTGGTGGATTGCAACCACGCCGGTCCTTTTTCATTGGTAAAGCTGGGAAAATTTTGTAAATCGTGCGTTTCCGACAGTAACGAACCTCCATCACTTCCCAATACCAGAGTACTCAGTCCTGCTCGAGCTGCAAACAATGCTGCCGTTAATCCTGCTGGTCCCGTTCCTAGGACAATCACATCGTACAATTGATCATGGGAACGAGGTGGATGAGGTGGAAGGATCGGTTGGAGGACATTTCTAGTAGTTGTTGTAGGTGAAATTTGTTGTTGCTGCTGCTGTTGCTGCTGCTGCTGCTGTTGCTGCTGTCGTCGTTGATTTTGTTGCTGTTGATTTTGATGATTTGGATCGTCAAAAGACGCTACCGTTGTCGTGTGTGTGGTGGTTGTCGTTTTTGGTGTACCTAGCTTTTCATTGTATTTGTGATGAAAGACCAAATGTCTTGCCAAACAGGTACATCCAAGGACAGCCAAAGCCAGAACTACCACAGAAGAAGAACAACTACCACCGCTTTTTCGCATCCGCAAGTGAGCACGAGAATGATAATGATGAATTCCATTGTTATTACCTCGTCGTTTTCGTCGCAACGTTGGAAAGGGAATGGAAGGTGTCGAGTTTAAATCTTGGAGATTACTGCTGCTATCACTGCTACCTCCATTGTGTCGATAATAGGCAGGTAGACCACTACCAGCATCATTACCATTGCTGCTATAGCAACTACTAGTCGTTGCGGTATTGCTAAAGCTGGTGCCATTCGCGATTTGTGCAATAGAAACATCCTTGATGGGAGGTGTGGTAGATGTAGATGTAGCTGCAAGCGGTGGACTACTGGAAGGAGAATTTTTTCGATTGGATCTTAACATGATGTTTTCTCTCGATTCTAGTGCACTGACTAGAGATCTGTTTTCTACGAGATTTATTGAAATGAGAAGTAACAACCGAATATGTGCACTCTTAATAATCGTTATCGTCTCCGTCTCTGTTGGTACAGAAGCAAGGAGGGAAGAGGAGACAACTAAGAATGCTATACTGAAATACCAAATTTTTGATAAGTACGGTACCAGAGACGAAGACCTGGAGTAGAGTTTACCTAGTAGCTAGAGCTGTGAAGCGAATTAAGTCATTGTTATCGTCAATAATAAGGGCACAGGTTGCGATGCCTAGCTAATAGTATTCATCTCATTAAATTTTTTCCAACAGTAGACTAGCAGCAATAGTAGTAGTAGTAGTCTACACTGGTACTAGTAGTACCTGGTGTAGCTAGCTAGCCTACTAGCTAGTAGCTACTAGAGTAGTACCGTAGACTACCTGGTACTACTAGACCTAGTAGTCTACATCATACCACTCATTTACTCGTTTCATTCCCTATCCCTACTACTACTGTAGTCGAATAGGTCTACTCCAGTTCGAATAATAAATTTTGGGATACGGATAATACCATGCGTTACGAGCAAGGTGATGATCGTTTTTGTTCACAAGACATCACGGGACTTGGCATAAATCAATAATCCATAATCGCTCGCATTCCAATCCAAGTTGGCGAAGCGAACCAACAAAACAAGTAGGATAGTACACTATCTTATCTCTTGCAATTGTTTCGATACTGCTGTAGCACTCCTACTACTACTAGCTAGCTGCTCTGAGTAGCAATTGAAAGAAAAGTCAAGTTTGATACGATTCCATTTTGCTCCGTTTCTGTTTGACCTGCAGAAGCAAACAAATACGAAGCTGCTGTACTTCCGTACTGCATACAAACACAATCAACGCACGAAAAAACGCAAGATAGGAAGATGTCTTCTATTCTAAAACTCTCGGTTGTTACCGTTACTCTCTTGATGGTGCTGTCACTGATTTCTGGCACCACCGCCAATGGAAACAATGACGTTGACGAAACCAGCCTCCGAGGCGGCGCTGCCAGAGCTCGTCAATATGAAAGCGCACAAGAAACACAAGATTTGGGCGTACGTTTCAACAAGTTCAAGTTCTTTCACGATGATGGTACCGAGTTTATTCCCGACTTTATGCCGTTACGGGCTTCTGACTATCCTCTTCGTGATCCAGTCATTGCTGCAATGCTCAAGAACCAATCCAACGCCGTCTCGGTGCTTTGCGATGGAGACCTTGCTTTGCCACCTAATCATCGCGTTAAAGTTTACCGATGCATCGATGCAATTGGAGGATTGCCCACAATGCCACGAAATACATCCAATTTGGATCATACCGACAAGGATGATGATGCCTTTTGGACCGACTTTCGAAGAGTAACAGAATTGCAAATGGGCCGACGCAGCAATATGAATCCTGCTACCATTCTACGCACTCCCGCCCTTTGGAAGAATACGCGCATTGACATTCACGATGTTGCCGAAGCCGTGCACGACGAATATCCTGGACAATTGCAACAAGAACTCATTCAGTGGTTGTGGTCGCAGGGCAGTGACCTGAAACTGGATACGAATATTATTCCCTTTCGTTCCAATTACGACTTTGTTGGCTTGCAAGTGGCCATGGCTGATCTGAATACCTGGGCAATTGGAGCTGTTAGTCCCATTAACTTTTACATGAAGTGGTTTGTTGGACGACCCCGTCCGGAAGAAGTGGCCTGGGCCATTGAGACAGATGAACTCAGCTACGAACACGGCGTTCCACCGGATGTGGTGCAACTGGTCAAGTCCATGAACCTCAAATCACCCGAAGAGTACACGGCCTATCCCGAAGGATCGCCCCGACACCCCTCGTGGCCGGCCATGCACTCGGCGGCCAGTTCTGCCTCCTTTTGGATGGCAGTCATTTTGGATATGACACCCGAACAGTACTGCGAAGCCTTGCGCGTTGATTACGCCGTGTCGTTTGCACGGTCCTGTGCCGGAGTTCACTACGAGACGGACAATACGGCCGGACTGAACTTGGGTCAACTGATTATGAGCGAGCAGCTACCGCAACACTTGGCGGATACGTACGGAAGTGATCCCGACAAAGTACGGGCCAAGATTGACCGTTTGCGGTTCGATTGGAACGATTTTGATTCGTATCAGTGTACGGTAGTTTCCAAGCTTTCTTAGAAAAAAAAGGAAAAAGGCGAGCCTTGGAGAAAGGCAAGCATTGTCTGTTTGTCTTGCATAAATTGGATGACCCGTGATACAAGCATGGAGTAGTATTAGAGAACATGGAAGCGTCAACAAAATAGGAACCCTACAACGAACTCCAAGAAAACAACACCTTGATGGAAGAATGCAGTATGGTGGTGTAATATACTACTAATGTACATAGAAAATGTACAATAATTCTAAGAATAATCTAATTTGTAACTTGATTCTAAAATGTGCAGGGTGGTGTCAACAACCACATTCTTGCTACTACTGTTGTTGCTGTTTCTTCATGGCTTGTCGGACTTCTTCATCTTGCTTGGCTAAACTTGCTTCCTTTTCAATGCAATAGTCGTGATACTGTTGTTCCCATGAACTCTCAGCGGGCTTCGTTTTCTGGGAAGGTGATGGAATAGTAGAGTTGTCAGCTGCACGAAGACTCATTTTGGCTGCCTTTTCATTCAAATACGCAGCATAGTCAGCTTCCCAACCATCAGTACACTCGGTAGGATTCTCGTCTTTCCAGTCGTTTGCTACAAAAGAAAACGTCACGGACTCACCTGTCGCTTTCGAACAACTTGAAATTTCCATCACCTGGCTCACACCTGGATATGGAGGCATATTTAGAGAGTATTTCTTTGCCAGCTTTGGAGGAAGAAATCTGCCCCCCACAAAATGTCGTCCCGGAAATCCTCTCGACGACTCTTTTGGAGTTGTCAAGCTAACCAGCACCTCTGGTACAAATCCAGTATTGGTAACATCTCCCTCGTCTACATTCCAACCAGATGGAACATCCACCGAAATGACGGGTACTCCCGCCTTCTGGGCTTCCATCATTTGCTTTAATGCTGTGGCAAAGGGTTCTCGTGGTTCACCGTGAAAGGAAAATCCAAAAATGGAATCCACAATGGCACTGTAATCCTTCGTATCCTTGGGCATTTCATCTACAACTCGTATGTCCACGTCTTCGCATTGTTGTACAAGATTGACAAAGTGTTCTTTCTTGGATCGCTTGGGGTAGACAACCGTACAATCATATCCAAAAAATACCAAGTGTCTAGCGGCTACCAATCCGTCTCCACCATTGTTTCCCGGTCCACAAACCAAGAGAACCTTTGGTTTGCTGTTGTTGGTAGTAGAAGGTGAAGGAGGAACAACCTGGTAGACGGCCTCGGCCACACTCAGACCGGCAAGTTCCATTAATTGTTCCAAACTAAATCCTGGAGACGACATGAGTTCCTCGTCCAATGCCGCGGCATCTTTAGCTTTTAAGTAGCCTGTTTCTATATCGACACTTTTACTCTTCGCACTGCCGGTAGTGGTTGACATGTCTCTGTTCGTGGTAAAAGAAGAAGATGATGACGATGAAGCTTCACAAGATACTGATGATGATGATGTGGTGGTGGTGGCCAGGGAAGATCTGGGAAACGCAATTAATCCGGCCGTTGTTGTAGCAGTTGTAATGAAAAGATATCTTCGTTGAACGGCGGTGGTAATGTACGCCGTTGATTTGCTGGAAATGGCAAGAATTCCTGTTGTAGATCGGTACAGAGAAAAGAGGAGGATGCTAGATCTTCCCAAAGATACCATGGCAAGTACTGAAGTACAGTAGTATTTTAGCAGTAGTATGTAGTATCGTCCTGTATTTTGGTTTCTGCTTTCTGCTTGTGGCTACGCAAAATTCAAGAACTTTTTCAATACTCTAGAATTCTCAATGCTACTGTTTGGTTCGTTCTGCTATGTTGTTCATAACAACTACAATATTCTACACTAAAAATTGCACAAAAACTAATACTAATATCAGTAAAATAGACTAATTAAAGGTATCGATGTAAAAGAAGAAGGAGCGCTGCTGCTTGAGTGTGAATTTCTTATTCTAGCTAGACCTACTACTAGTAGTAGGTCTACCTGGTAGTCTAGTACTCTAGCTCGGGGCCAGTGAAAAAGGTGTACTTGGGTGTACTTTTTTGGTGTACCAGTGAAAAAGGTGTACTAATTCTAACCCTAAACGGTGAAAAAGGTGTACTT
>Ga0100390_10003535_pt1 | contig 13648 bp, 13 predicted proteins | sample CryGeymeta201514_FD_81540 | JGI IMG/M metagenome (GOLD analysis project Ga0100390, IMG submission 81540) | Groundwater microbial communities from Crystal Geyser aquifers in Utah, USA - Crystal Geyser metaG 2015-14 | ecosystem: Environmental > Aquatic > Deep subsurface > Groundwater | place... | reverse complement strand
GGATGGTCTACGCTTGTCTTTCTGACATTCTTCTACAACTTGAACATGGCGCATTTCTTCGCGCTATGGTTGCTCTTTGCTCTGCTTGGAAGTCTTGTAGGGAAGAACACGCTTACATGGAATGCGCAGAAAAGCGCGTATACGTATGGAGTAATTTCCGTGCTCTTCGTCGTTCTTGTTGTAGCGGGTATTTCCGTCAGCTGGCTTGCCGGTCAGCGTTATGTCAGATGTGTACTTCACAAAAGCTGTGCGATCTTTCCGCGCCGGGGATGGCATGGATGGGATATTACCTTCCGTTCAGCGAGCGGCTTCTCTCAATCCATTGAATGATATTTATACGCGAAACCTTTCACAGGCGTATCTTGTGCAGGCATCAAATCTTCTTCAGGCGGAACAGCCGAACCAGCAAGCTATAAATGCGGCTATAGGATCCGCTGTAGAAGAAGCGATTGCTGCCACGAAAAAATCTCCAGCGAATGTAGATAACTGGTCAAACCTCGGTATTGTTTATGAAAGCATCGCATCGCGCGTCGCCGGTGCCGATGAAGCGGCTGTCAATGCTTTTACGGAAGCTGTGAAGCTCGAACCATTTAATCCGGTTCTTTACAGCGAGATCGGAAAAATCCATTTGCTTTCAGCGGATTCATACGCAAAGTCTGCTGAACAAAAAGATGAAGCGAAAGCGGCGGAAGCGGCTCAAAACAGAGATAAGAATCTCAGCCAAGCGGAAGACTCTCTGAAAAAAGCCATTACATTGAAATTGGATTATCTCCCGGCGCGCTACTATCTGGGCATTGTATATGAGAGGCAGAGAAATATTCCAAGTGCGATTGCAGAACTGGAAAATGTCCTCCGCATCAACAATAAGGACGTTGGCGTCGCCTTTGAACTTGCGATCCTATATTACCGAAATGATCAAAAGGACCAGTCATTAAGTCTGCTTGAACAAATCGTAACGAAGTTTGACGCAAACAACGCGAATGCAAAATGGTATCTCTCCGCTATGTACGAAGAACGCGGACGGTATGACGATGCCATTAAACAGCTTGAGGACCTTGCGAAACTTTATCCAGACAATGGAGCTGTGAAGCAAAGATTGACCATTCTACAGGATGCGCGCGCTTCATCACTCGCTCCGGAGGCCGCTTCGACGCTTCCAGCCCCGATTGAACAAAAGGTCTCAAATCCTAAAGAACAGAATCCATTGTAGTCGCCCCATTATTTTATGAAGCAAAAGCGTGATCGTATTGCGAATCTTTTTCGCCGTCTTTCACGTATACTCGACGGTGATCGAATCCTTCCTTCGGAAAAGCCTCTCGCAAGTTTAAGCTCCTTACATGCAAAGGAGCTACGAGAGGCTTTTCTTGCTGAATTAAAATTACTCAATGAAAAGCGCCAGGATGTAAGTGATACCTTTGGGAAAGAACTGACAGCCATGAGCGCCATGATTGAGCGGGCGAATGACAAGCAGCTTTACGCGAACATAGAACCTATTCGAGAAACCCTGACACGTATTCGTCGCAGCTTATTTCGATCAGCGCTTGCGCTTCAGAGTGATCGACAGATTCAATCTGAATGGGCTGAGTGGAAGCGTTTAGCAGGACAGCAAACGACGATGGATACCATTCGCGGGCCTATTCAGAGAGAGCGTCTAGAGATGCTCGGATCAGAATGCATTTTGCGTCGCCTGAGAGGCGGGGGCGTAAGAACGCTGAAGGGAGAGCTCCTCCCAACACATCAGAGTACTCTCTTGGAATCAAAGAAAACCGAGGACCTGGAACGAATAGCGCCTGCGCCATTACCGCTCTTTGTAAAAAAGGAAAAACCGCGAGCCAGTTTGGAATCTTGGGATGCTTTTTATTCGGCAGCCGTTTTAGAGAGTGCAAATTATTGGGAAGAGCTCATGAGCGACATTGAAACAGGCCCCTTTTCCGATCCGCATGAACTTGCGGATCTTTTTCATTCATTGAAACGGGCGCATGGTGAGCTTAGACTGCACGATCGAGAGAAAAGGGTAAGAAGGTACCGTCTTGCAGCCTTTGTTCCGCAGAATTGACGTGAGGGGTTAATTTTGGCACAATCTTTTTACTCACGGGCCCTTAGCTCAGCTGGTAGAGCGCTTCCATGGCATGGAAGAGGTCAGCGGTTCGAACCCGCTAGGGTCCACCATAGAGGACAAGTCAAAAGGTCGAATTAAAATAACAAATTAATAAATAATAAATAAAATTATGGATCAACAAAAATTTTCGACCAGCACAATTGTTCTATCTATTGTAACTACAGCTTTGATTGTTGGTGGTGGTGTGTATTGGTTGCAACCCTCAATTCCTATTTCTCAAAATAGTGCGTATGAGAAAGTCGCGAAGTTTAATTGTGAACAAAGTGGTGGAGCATTCTCTCAATCTAAATGCCAATGCCCACAGGAACCAAAAGTTAATGGCGCACCAGCTTTTTCTTATGAAGCCAACGGTTATTGCGTAGATTCTTTTGGTGTCCCGGGTGGTGAACAAGGTCAAACAGCAAAGAAACTTCTGGAATTGAAAATGCTGAAGAATCAATAAAAATAAGCGTACCTATAGTCTGTCCAACTAGGTTCTTCATCAAACAAAAGACGACGATAAGCAGACTCTTTCCATTCAAGCGCAACTCACAGAGTTACAAGAGTATTCCGCCAAAGAAAAACTTGGAAAATGATCTATTCTTGTGCATTTAAGGACAAGAAGAAGGCTTTGGATTTTGAAAAATATCTAAAAACTGCTTTTGGGACAGCATTTAGGAAAAAACGATTAATATAGAAAAATGAAAAAAATTAAGGATGTAACTTGGCAGGAAATTTTTGAGAGCTGGCGTGATCGAGAAGCTCATAATCCTGGCTGGATTGAATGCGCCACAAAGATTAAAGGGTGGCCTGATTGGGCTTTATGGAGATCTTTTACGGCGCAGCAGATTGACGCAGTCAATCGTAAATGGGAAATGTTTCAACTATCCAACCCAGTCGAAGAAATACCTGAAATGCTGATCGGACCGTATTCAGGATGGCAATCACGTGTAGTTCATAAAAATAAGACTACTTTTAAAGAATTATTGGAAGTTCCTGGACAATACGAAGAATGGAGCAATCATGCGGGAGTATTGGCAATTATGAATGGAATGCCATTTACAACAGAACTGATCGGTTTACTCAGAAAAGACATTGATAAGATAGTCTGTTTAGATGGTCATCATCGAGCTACCGCTATTTCGTTGGCTCAAAAACAAGGAAAACGTATCGATTTTTCTCAAACGCCGATTACTATCGCTTTAACCGAAATTTCCGCAAATGACTGTCAATTGTTTGATGATTTATTAGAGAGAGGAACGACAAAAAATCCACAGACTGCGCCTTAATATTATCTCTGAGTTCTAGAATGGTTTCGTCCATTAACAATGGTAACCATTTGGTCAGCGGTTCGAATCTCGTACAACACCCCCCCACCATCATTAGTTCCACCGCAGAGGTGGAATTTTTGTTTTGTGCGGGATGTGCTTGTTATACTGTATAAGTTAGCGGTTTTGTTGATGTGTATGCGGTTCGAACTTTGGGGATACCATTTGGCTCGTTTGAAGAAGTTGGAAGATGAAAGTGGCTTAGATTGAAGAGAAAATACCTTTTGGTTTACGGTTCGAACATCGGGTGAATATTTGGTAAAAGGGTTCTTGTAAAAGATTGTGGAAGCGATATAATATAACCAAGTTTTACCAGCCAATTATGACAACCACAAAAACAATCGGAGCAAAAATTAAAGCTTGGAGAGCTATAAAGGATTTAACCCAAGACGAGTTGGCCAAGAAGGCTGATTTGCCTTATCCAACGCTTGTTAAAATAGAATCGGACGCTGTTCAAAATCCGTCTATTGATACGGTTACGAAGATTGCAGCTGGACTTGGAATCGGCGTTGATGACTTAATAAAATAAACTATGCCTACACTAAATTGGATCGGCAAAGAAGCAGTAGTGAACCACGATAAGGAGGTTCCTTTTCGGCTTCTTCGCAAAGTGAAGTCCGCTTCTGTAGGCGCAAATTCACAAAACCTCATTATTCACGGGGATAATCTTGAGGCGTTGAAGGCTTTAATGCCTTATTACGGCGGCAAAGTGAAATGTATCTACATTGATCCTCCATATAACACAGGAAATGAAAACTGGGTTTATAACGATAAGGTTAATTCACCGAAGATAAAAAAATGGCTTGGTAAAGTGGTTGGCAACCAAACTGCGGATTTATGCCGCCATGATAAGTGGCTCTGCATGATGTATCCACGCCTCAAGTTACTCCGTGATTTACTTAGTGAAGATGGTGTAATTTTTGTCTCTTTGGATGACAACGAACAATCAAATCTTCGTCTGATGATGGATGAAATTTTTGGAGAAGAAAATTTCTTAGCAAACTTTGTTTGGAATAGCACTAAGTCCATCACAAATCCCGCAATGGTTTCTATCTCACATACGATTAACACTGCATACATAAAAAATAGAAAAGCATTCGAGCTACAAAAATCTACATTCAAACTTCCTGCCATTTTGTCTGGGTTTGCCAATCCTGATAATGACCCTCGTGGCGACTGGAAGGCTGATCCATTTGAGGCTGGCGGTGAACGGCCTAACCAAAAATATCCAATTAAAAACCCGATCACTGGTGAAGTATTTTATCCAGCAAAAGGTAATTGTTGGAAAAATGACCTGAAGAAGTTTGAACAGTTGTTGGCGGATAATCGGATTGTATTCGGAAAAAATGGGAAAGGCCGACCACAACGAAAACGCTTTATTTGGGAGGCTGAAGAAAGAGGTTTAACCCCAAATACTTGGTGGGATGACGTTGGGACTACCACGAACGGCACAATGTCATTGAAAGAGTTGTTTAGAGAAAAGGTATTTAATAACCCGAAGCCAACAAGCTTAATCAAGCGATTCTTACAACTCGGGACAAATTCGGATTCAATTGTGCTGGATTCTTTTGGTGGATCAGGAACAACAGGGCATGCCGTTCTTGATTTAAATAAAGAAGATGGCGGTAATCGCAAGTTTATCCTTATTGAATTGGAAGACCATGTTGCAAAAGATATTACCGCTGAGCGCATTAAGCGTGCGGTCAAAAAATACGACTATAAGGATGGCTTCGAGTATTGTGAACTCTCAAAGCCGCTTTTCAACGAAAAAGGTCATATTGAAGAAGAATGCGACTTTGACCAGTTCGCAACTTATATCTACTTCACTGAGACTCAAACAAACATTGATCGTGCCAAAGTGGATAAGAATTTCATCGGTGAGCTCAATGAGACTGAGTATTATTTGATTTATAAGGAAAAAGGCAAAAATATTTTGGATAAGGGGTTTCTGAAAAAACTAAGAGATACTAAGTCCAAAAAGGTTATTTATGCCGACAATTGTACGGTTGATGAAAAAATACTGGATGAATATAACATCGTGTTTAAACAAATCCCGTACGAAGTAAAAGTTTATTAATCCACTACTATGTTTTTAAAAAAGTATCAGCAAAAAGCGTTAGACACTCTCAAAGACTATTTGAGAGAACTGGAACGTGTTGGTTCAAAATATGCCTTCATGGGTATCACGAATCAGCCGTATAACTCCGAATTTTTTGGCGACATGCCTTTTGTTTGCGTAAAAATCCCGACTGGTGGCGGTAAAACACTCGTTGGTTGCCACGCGGTGACTGCAATCATGGGGACTGTTTTGAAGCACAAAATGGAGCGTGGCATTATTATGTGGTTTGTGCCTTCTGAAACTATTAAAAGCCAAACCCTTAAAAAGTTTAAGGATCGTAACGATTGGCATCGAAAAGTCCTTGATGAGGCCTTTCAGAATAACATTCGTATTTTTTCAAACGAAGAAGCTCTTCGTATTCGCAAAGAAGATGTCCAAGATAATCTTTGTGTTATCGTTTCTAGTCTGGACGCCTTCCGCAAGGAAAAGACTTTGCAAAATAAGTACAAGGTTTATCAGGAAAATGGTGCCTTGCTAAGCCACTTTGAGAATATACAGGAGAATGACAGCTTAGAACTAGATGAGCACAAGACAGTTATTAATTCGCTAGCGAATGTCATCAGAATTAGTAGCCCGTTGGTGGTTATTGATGAAGGGCACAAGACAAAAACCCAGCTCTCCATAGATTTTCTTAAAGAGCTGAATCCATCATTTATTATTGAATACACGGCAACCCCAAGAGGTGGTAGCAATATCTTGGTTGATATTTCTGCTTCGGAACTCAAGGAAGAACAAATGGTAAAAATCCCGCTCGTTCTTGAAAGTGCCACTCAATGGAATAATTCTGTTGCCAGAGGAATTGAAAAGCGGGACGAACTTGAAAAGGATGCGAAGAAGATAAAAGGAGAATATATTCGCCCCATTGCCTTAATACAGGCGCAACCAAAGAGTAAAACAAGCCCTAGTGTGACGGTTGATCAAATTAAAGAATATTTATTAAGTGCCAAAATTTCCGAAGACGAAATTGCCATCAAGACTTCAGAGAGAAATGATCTTGAGGGAGTCGATCTATTCAGCAAGAAGTGCAAAATCCGCTACATCATCACCGTGAGCGCACTCGCAGAAGGTTGGGACTGTTCGTTTGCCTATGTTTTGATTTCCGTTGCCAATGTCGGGGCAAAAATTGCGGTTGAGCAGATTATCGGGCGTATTATCCGTATGCCTTATGCTAAAAGAAAGGAAAATGAAAACCTAAATCGTTGTTATATTTTTGCTTCTGCCCGTAATTTCAACGAAGCAGCTACACAGATCATCTCTGGACTTGAAACGAATGGATATAGCAGATTTGACCTCTTAAACTCCTCTCAAAAGGAACAAAAATACGAGTTGGAAATTGAGCGTGCGGTAAAAAAGGATTTTGCAGCCCCAATGATGAGTCTTGATGGTGACAGATTAGCCTTTGAAGATTTGATCGGTGAAGATTTTGAGCTTGCCAAAGAAGATGCGAATTTTGATTTTGAAATACATTACGATAACGATGGTCGCGCCGTTATTGATATCAAGGAAGACAAATGGATAAAAGGAGCACAGCAGATGTTGCATCTAACATATAAAGACAAAAACTTTACCAAGCAGGAGTTGGTGCAGTGGTTGGATAAAAAAATGCGATTTACCATCCTTGAAAAAAGCGACAAAGTGAAGTTTATCGATAAAGCCATTGATTATCAGCTCAAGAAGCACTCACTTGCGGAATTATCCGTGAATCGTTATTTGCTGTTGGCTAAACTCGACGAAGTAATTAACGGGGTACTGCAGGAATACGCCAAACGGCGTTTTGATCAGTTTGCCAAAAAGGGCGCAATCACAACGAAGCCTTTTGATTCTTTTCCAGAGACGATTACGATAGCGCAGGAAGTACCACAAGACTTCAACAAGAATTACTATAAAAAGATCGATAAACTCAATAAAGAGGAGCTTTCATTTGTTGAACGTTTAGACTTGGATACTTTGCCGAATATCGAGTTTTGGATTAGAAGCAGGGAGAAAAGAGACCCTTTTTACATCCAAGGATGGAAGAAAAATAAATTCTATCCTGACTTTATTGCTGTCACCAAAAAAGGTTCAGTCGTGGCTTTGGAATGGAAAGGTGAAGACCGCGTCAGCAATGAAGATACCGAATACAAAGTGGAAATTGGTGAACTCTGGGCAAACCTTGGCAAAGGCAAACTTCACTTCTTCCTTGTGTACAATGGGAATGTGGAAAGCGTATTGAGTGCACTTAAAAACTTGTAAAATATTTTTAAATGCTCTCTTTCTTTAGAAAAACTTGGGAAAGGATAAAAAACTTCTCTAAAAAGGAAGAGAGCATTTCGGATATCATAAAACGTGAAATTAAAATCGATAAAAAAACGAGGAAAAGAATTATGGAGAACAGGGCTCCCCTTTGGATGCCTTCAACGTCTTCCACAGCAAAAATTACTGGTTTTCTGCTGTTCGCTTGGATCATTTCACATCCAACGGAAATTCTTTACAAAATCCTTTCTCCGTTAAATCAGATTGCCAACCATTGGCTTTTCTATGCGGATGCAACCAGATCAACAAAGGGTTGGCTAAAAACGAACCTGTCTACCCCACCCATTATTCCAGAAAGCTTTGATCCTATCGCCATTCATGCTGGGGTAGGAGCGATTCTAGTTGGTCTTATATTTTTTGTAGCGGGTAGCCTGCTCGATAAGAATGAGCCAGAGAAAGCCCGTGTACTTCTGTATAAAAGCTACCTTTTCCCATTGCTTCTGTTAGAAACTACCGCCTTCTTTTTCTTTATCGGAAAAACAAACTGGCTAGCGGTAATTTTTCTTGGTTTGATTGCAGTAGCCGCTCTAGTTGCGTTCAGTAGAGTCATTACAGTGTTGCTTCAAGCTCACAAATTGGAGGAGGCGAAGAAGAACATCTTGATCAGTGTAACGAGAACCTCGTTTGTTAAACTGCTTGACCGAGAAATCACTAAACGCATTTGGTTTAATTGTTTGTATAAGCACTATGAAAATAGTGAGATTTTAAGCTTTAGCCCCTTCGGCTTCCGGGGAGATAGAAAGGATATATTTGCAATAAAAGCAACAAGAGATAGCTATGTAAAGAATGTAAAGCTGAATCATTTAGAAAAGATAGAATCTCAAATTAGCAAGGGAATGAAGGTGGATGCCCCTGATAGCAACGATTCAATTCAGACAAGCAAAAGTCAACCAAAGAAAGAAAGGATTGAGTCAGCTGCTATCGTAAGAAAATCGTTAAATGACAGTATCAGAGTTGGTGAAACTCTTTTTGAAATCAAGAAAGAACTTGCCGAGAAAATTGGCATAAAGAAGTTGGGAAAATTAGCTCTCTCCATGTTCGAAATGGAACGTAATGATACTGAAGCTGAGGCACGAATCGAAATATCAAAAATGAAGGATAGGTGTATTTCTGCTATCAATAATCAAAGTACAGGAGAGTTAGAGAACATCATGCGACTCTACGTCGAGTTAATCAATGAGTTTTTTAGATATCTCGAAAAATACGGTGGAGGCTTCTCAGCTGAACAGGCACGGCAGGAACAGGGAGGCTTTGGGAGCCAAAAATTAAAACCAATTGAATGGCTCTCAAACGATATTCGAGAAATCTTTGAGCGTGGTGTTGCTTCCGAAGACATCGATATTATTCGGCATGTCGCTTATTTGCCGATGCTTTTGGCGCAAGAAGCTATCGACAATAAGGATCATCTTATTTTTCGAGAATTCCTTTATTTTCCTAGGATGCTCTACGAGCGAGGGTATGAATTATTGGAAAAAGGCAATAAAAAGGCCGCTGAATTTATCTTCGATAGAACGTGGCGGTATTTGAAAGAACTGTCTTCATATCATTTGGAACCGAAAATAGATGATGAGGATTACCCCGAACAGGATTTCAAAGATTACGCGATCCATATACTGGTAATTTTTCAGCATTTGATAAAAGCAGCCTTCGATAAGCGCGATATTGATAATTTCAATAAATTTTTGACTGCGCTCATGCAGTTGTTTGAGCCTCTTGGGCGGCAACGCAAATACAACGGAAACTATGAGGAGATTCGTGATGTGTATGATGAGTTAGATGAAAAGCGTGAAGAGGTTTTGTTCGGCCTTGCAAGTTGGACGCTGTTTATTTTGAGAGGCGGTACCGACAAAGAAGCGATTAAGCCTTTTTATGACTCAATTCAAAAACTATTACCGAACAAAATTGAAGATTTGACGGCACTCTTCATGAGAGTACATAAGTTTAGAGCTGGAGACTCTTGGGGCTGGGACTGGTGGGAAATGCAGCCTGATGGCGGAGTCCACACAATTCAAACCCTTGAAAAGTTGGAACAATTATTTGTCGTGAAATCTCTATCCGCTCTCAGCGGTAAGACGGATGGAGAGATCCAAAAAATAAATATTCCTCACAATCGTGACCTTGCGTTTTTAGCTGATGGAACTGGAGATTTAATGAAAATCATTGCTAGTATAGAAACCTCTAAAGATAACTGGAAAGATATATTGGATTTGGGCTCGATGGAACAGTGCAAAGCCTTACGTGCCTTATTAAAAAAGGCTCATCTTCAGCAGGAAAAAGATGATTTAAAAAGAAAAAGAGAGGCTCCAGTTTCACCGGAAAAGATTTTGAAATTCAAAGAATCTCTCATCCCAAATTATAAGAAGAGCCAGCCAATGAGACTCATGTTGGAAAAAATTGGTGCGTATAGTGATAAATCTGGAATGCCCTACAAAGGAACAGTGCAAAATAAAATGGGTATTGGTACGGTTTTTGATAAAACTCCATTCATCCCAGATGATTTTGAGTGGCACGTACATTCTCTTGGGGTAGATGAGGGTTTTGGATTTGGTCAAAGCATGGCACGAGGAGAGAATGAAAGAATAATTGAGACCATCCATGAAAAGGCTCAACAAATTCAAGCCGAAGCGTTCGAATCTACTCTTGAAGCGCTGAAGCCTTCCAATGTCATCATCGTTGCAACTAATCGAGCAATTTGGACTTTTTTTGGCCACCACTCTGCGAACTATATTCCTAAGTGGAGAAATGACTTTCCGAAGGAATTTGCATCTGATGAAATGATCGAGGGTGTCTACCAATATCAAGGTGTGCATATTCCCATTTATGAGGTGTACACTCAGGAAACACAAAGCTCCAGAGTATATATCTTGAATAAGAAAAAATTGGGGAAATTCATACAATACTCACCTCTAGATAAGGATGAACCAAAAGAATTACAAAAGGGATTTCTGATGATAGACGTTCAACCGTTTGAACCAAATTCAAATGCATTAAATAATCTTTTAGATAAACCACCTGACTGGTTAAAAGAAATAGAAACTAGAGGCGAGCAAACGGAGCATCTGCGTGAGAGAATTCTGATTCATGTTTATGAGAGATTTGAATTTAAGCTATATGAGAAATTTGTTGGTTACGTGATTGAGGTTGAGAGATGATTGGTGACCAACACTATTCTTACTGTTCCCACCAACCCCGTTTCCGTCCGTAATTAAGCTACTTATACATACCGAACACCAACCTATTCCACAGGAAAGCCTTTTGCGCAGTTATATCGATTTAGCATGAGATGTTTCATAAGTAGCTGCCTTTACCTCCCCTACAAACCCCTCCACCATCCCCGAATTATCCTTCAGCCAGATATACCACCCCGAAACTCCTCCTCCAAAAGTCGCCACCAGACCCGAGACCATATTGACGCCTCCGAATCCAAAATACTTGAAATTCGGTTAGAATCAGCCGTTTCTTCCTCCGGTTGATGTTCCAAATATTCCTCAATAGTCATCCTTTTCTTTACCAACCCTTTGGTTTGCGGTTCCAATCGCGTTAATGAGCCCCCACCAAATTTGATTTGCCGAAGCAGTCGCCTCGGGGCTTCGCCCATCGGCATTGGTTTCCGCCAAGAAATTCCAGGGGGTTTTATAATGGGCTTCTAATATTTTTAAACTTAGGGTTGGTGACATGTATAGAAATCTGTGTTGTCCTGATGTTTTGATGTCCAAGCAGCTCTTGGACAAAACGCACATCTGTATCATTTTCCAGTAAATGCGTAGCGAACGAGTGTCTTAATGAATGGAAAGACGCAACTTTTTTATCCCGGAATCTTCCAAAGCATTTTCAAAAATTTTTCTGTGCAGTTCTTGTTGTTAAGACGCCTCCTCGTTCACTTGCAAAAACAAAATCATTTGTTGATTTTCCGGCAACTAAATTCTCCAAGTCAGCAACCAAGCTTTCTGGTATTATGCTGATTCGATCCTCCTGTGCCTTTGCTAATTTGATATGAACAGTCAATTCTTCCAAATCTAAATCCTGCACTTTTAAGGAAATAACCTCGCTAACCCGTAAGCCAGCCCCATAACTAAGGGATAAAAGGAGCTTGTGTTTTTGCATTTTTTTGGGTTTCCAAAATTCTTTTTATTTCACTTCGTGACAGAACTACAGGCAAACTTTTTGGCTTTTTTGCTGACTGTATTTCAATTTTTTTATGACTTTTTACTACATTTCGGTAGTAAAATTTAATAGCGTTCAAAAATAGGTTCCGACTCTGAGGAGAAGTTTTCTTTTTCTCACAGTAGAATAAAAAATTCCTAATATTTTCCTGATTAAATTTTTTTAAATCTATTTTTTTGAAAACAAAATACTCTCGCAAACCATAAAGATAACTTTTTATAGTTTGAGAACTATAATTTTTTATTTTGAGTTCTCGTTCAATTTTTTGTAATTCAATTTGCATACTTAATTAAGAACAAGCAAAGTAAAGTCAATTTTTATACGATTAAAATTTATTATGGATTCGCATCATATGCAAAATATATCTATAATCATGAAAACACTTCGTATAAAAACGAGTGAGACGCAATTTCGCCCTATACCAATAAACAAGTATGAACAATAAAATAATTCAACAAGTGGAAGAGTATGTTAAAAGTATTATGAGCAATGAAGTGGCTCATGATTTTAAGCATGTTGATCGCGTAAAAAATTGGGCTTTGCAGATTGCCAATAAAGAAAATTTTGAAGATTTAGAAGTGGTAGTAATTTCAGCGTTAATGCATGACATTGGATTGACACAAGCCGAGAAGCGTAGTTTGCATGGCGAGGTTGGCGCTGAAATGGCCGCAAAATTTTTAACAGAAAATAATTTACTCACACAAGATAAAATTGCCGAGATTTGTAATGCAATAAAATTTCACAATAAAAATCGCGAAGGCGATGGCAAATTATTTAAAATTTTGCGTGATGCTGATATGATGGACCTTTTTGGTGCAGTTGGCATGATGAGAGCTTTCACTTCTAAATCTTCAAAACCAGAGTATGATATCGCCAATCCTTTCGGTAGTCGGTTCAATCCGTGCGTGTGAACCCCCACCATATAAAAACCCCGCCGATCGGCGGGGTTTTTATTGTTGTTTACTTTGTGTAAGTGAGCGGGTTTTGGTATTTCCCATTGATAATGACTTCAAAGTGAAGGTGGGGGCCGGTTGAACGGCCAGTTGTTCCGATCATTCCGATGACTTGGCCGCGTTTCACGACAGCACCCTTTTCAAGGAGGAGCTTGGATGAGTGCGCATAGCGCGTCTTCATACCGCCGCCGTTATCTATAAGAATCATTTGGCCATATCCACCGCTATTCCATCCAGAGAATACGACGACACCATCAGCGGCCGCGTAAATTGCATTTGTGTATGTTCCGTGAATATCGACTCCCGTGTGCCTCCAGCCAAAGTACTGGTTAATGCGGTGCGAGTCCGTGGGCCAGAGGAGTTTTGTTGCCGGGATAACATCCGTTTTGTCTGCCGGAATGGTTCGTGCGTCCTTTACGCTATTCAACTCTTCATACGGATCATATTTTTTACCGGCGATCGTCGTAGCATTTCTTTGAACCGAGAGCGGAATCGGAGCGTTTGCTGCAGCGATTGTTGCGGGAGGCGTAGCTCCCGGAAGAATAAGCTCTTCACCAAGAGTGAGCGTGCTTGCATCCGTCATGCGGTTTGCTGAAAGGATGTCATCGGTCGCGACATTGTATTTCTTTGCAAGGCTTGAAAGCGTGTCGCCTTTCTTAACGGTATAGAGAACACCTGACTGTGCTGGAATACG
>Ga0100390_10003526_pt1 | contig 13676 bp, 9 predicted proteins | sample CryGeymeta201514_FD_81540 | JGI IMG/M metagenome (GOLD analysis project Ga0100390, IMG submission 81540) | Groundwater microbial communities from Crystal Geyser aquifers in Utah, USA - Crystal Geyser metaG 2015-14 | ecosystem: Environmental > Aquatic > Deep subsurface > Groundwater | place: USA... | reverse complement strand
GGTTCTTGGGATACCTTTAATGTGCCATTACCGCTACCATTGCTGCTTGTTCTGTTGCTGCTTGTGCTGTTTCTTCTGCTGTCCAGATCAGTACTATTGTTCACAGAAGTAAATTGTTGCTGTACGCTGTTGGAAACGACTTCTGGCCTAATGGCTGGCAAAGGCTCGAATGCACTGTTTTTGCTTATATTTTGATTATCAAAAGGTAGAATACGATGCTGTACTTTCATTGTTGGTGATTTTGTGGACGCCAATCTGTTAGCATTTGTATCGTTATCTATTTCTTGTCGAAGTCTTGTATTTTCTTCCATTAATCGTGTTTTGGCACGGAGCCACTGTTTAGATTCGGACTGATACTGTTCTAAAAGACGATCATACTTCACTTTCCATTGTTTTGTTTCCGATTGTTGTGTAACCAACGACTTGTTGACTAAATGATTATGTGATTGTAAACGATCATTTTCTGCTTGCATTTCATCTAGCTTGTTTTGAATGTATTGACTTGCCACCGTCATCGCTTCGGCATCCTTTACCTGTGCGTACAGTTCTTCATTTTTCAATATCAATTGTTGATTCTCGTGTTTGATATGATCGTATGATTGTTTCCAATCTCTCGTATTCTTTTGCTGCACCGTTCCCTGTTCCACAACTCGGGCGCTCAATCTTTGAATGGATTCTTCCTTTTCTAATATTTCTTTCCGCAGTTCCTTAATCACGTTTGACATTCTCATTATGGTTGAAGAGAAATTGTCCATGATACATGTGCTCACATTGTATACTTCCTTTTTAGATTTGTTAGGAGGGTGATGCCGAATACAAACACCGTTGCTGTTGCTGTTGCTGTTGCTGCTGTTGCTACCAGAAGTTCTACGATGTTGCTTTTCTTTTTTCACTTTCACACCGGGAATATGTACCCGTATCGGAGGAGAGGGAGGTCTTCTTCCTTTGACGAGGCGTTTATGACTGCTGGATGTTACAGTACTGTCCGTGTTGTTGATACTCCTGCTACTACTACTTCGTCGTCGTCGTATTCGTTTCCGGTGGCTCGAACAAACGGCGGCTGAAGAGTCATCGGACGATCCATCGTCTTGGGAGTTGAAAGTTTTGGGAATGTCTTGGGACATAGTAATTGTTGTTGTGACACTGAACTATGTTTGAGTGTTTGAGTGCTGAGTGAGTGCGAGAAAGCTTTTCCTCAAATCCCGTCGAATTAAAAGAAAATAGAAGTCATCAGGGTGCGAAGGAGTGAGCGTCTGAGAGTGTTCCATCGCAGCTACTTCTTGATTACGGTATCTAGAGTAGAGTTGCTACAAATAATAGTAGTGAAAACGCTACGAATTATTATTAAAATGCTGCTGCAAAACGCCACTGCTCGACCTTGTGTTTCTCTAGTAGACTAGTCTACTAATAGCAACCCTGTGTGTGTCCCCAGTTTTTGGTTCTGGAGGTGTATTCAGTGCATTTATTCCCTTCCTCATCTAAAATATTGAGCAATATTATTACTACTTGTTCTGTTGTATGGTAGAGTAGCCAGACTACTCCACCAGTACTGTATTATTCAGCATGTTATTATTATCCATCAGCCGCCTGCCTGTCCTTCACTCGTTTCGCTTGACAGGAAGCAAGTAACTCTAACGCTACCACGTTTGATGACAACCCTTCATTGCTTATTACTCTATTTATTTTATTTCAACTGCTGGAATTGTTACAATACTGCAATACTCGAGTAGTAGACTACGTAGTAGTAGACTAGTAGACTAGTAGACTAGTATTAGGCTATTCTACTCGACAGTAGGACGGGAAATGAAGTGTTCGAGTAGAGTACTATCTGCACAACAGCAGTAAACAGTCGCACCCACAACAATCATACGAAAAAAATCCACCATGAAATTCATGGATAAGTCAAAGGAAGAGATAGCTACCCCTGCAACAGATGATAGTACCATCACGACTACGAAGGAATTGAAAAAAATCCTAAAGAGGAAACGCAAACGGGAAAAGGGAAATAATGACGATGATGTGATTGACTGCAAAAAGGAGGACGAAAATATGAAGAACGAAAAGAAACAGCGTAAGCGCGAACGCAAACAGAATAATGAAAAGAAACAGTTGGCAGAAGTGGATAAAAAGAATCACGAGGAGAAAAAAATCCACCAGGCAGTATCCACAGAAAATAATGATGCCACCACTCTCAGAACAACGAATGTTGCTATCGCGGCTAATATTCACAACACTAGCAGTCTTCTCGCCAACAACAACGAGGGAAGTACTACTACACTCGCCGACGAAAATCTCGCCAAATTAGAAGCCGCCTATCAAGAAGCACTGCATGCCTTCAAGGCTGACAAGACCAACAAGGAATTACGTCGTGCTCGTACGGCGGCAAAGAAAGCGTGGGATGAGGCACGCATTGCTTCGTCATCGACGACTGGTCAACCCATTGTTTGTCGGAATTGTTCGCAACTTTTTATTTTTGATTTGCACGACACATTTGCTGCCAGAGAATGGGACACACCAACGCAGTGCAAAGATTGTGCCTTTCAAATTACAAAACAGCGAAGCCAATCTCGTCAACATCTTGATGATAAACAAAATATGTGTTTTGAATTTCAACGGACAGGATTCTGTAGTAGAGGAGACGCTTGTAAATTTAGTCACAAGGATGATCACGTTGGCAAGACACCAAAAAAATCTATCAAAACAGTGCCATTATGTCGATCCGTGGAAACGGGTGAACCGTGTCCTCATGGAATAGAAAAGTGTCGCTTTCGACACACACAAGACGATCCAGCAAATTAAAATTCAACGTTAGTTAGTAAATTAGCTGTATGTAATTGTACAGTGTCTGTTTCAAGGGATCAGTGGCTTTGTTGTCCATGACGCTTTCACTCCTGTACGAATTGTAGTATTATCATGACTACTCGTTGTAACCGCAAGTTTTTCGTGCAAATTACGCTCGTGCAGTCGGTCGGTGCTGGTAGAGGCTCGCCATTCTTCCATTATTTTAGGTTTCAAAAGGAGTCCCTTGACATTTCCTGAAAAAGGAACAACTTGACACTCGTCAGCAAATTGTGCCTGCAATTGCTGCATGTCGTTCAAAAAATCCTTTCGATGTTTAATTTCGCTGCTCTGTCCTTGACAATGATCATAATAATAATCGAGCAATTTGGCATTATGAGGTTTATGCTGCATCCAACGTTGTTTCATATCTTGTTCTTGTTCCAACGTCGTCCACTCATCCCCTCGTAGCCTGTATTGCAGTGTAGTGGGTTGAGTCCAGAATAAATGAATCTCTTACTTTGAACAAGCCATCAACTGCTTCCATTTTGGCGATGTAGCGTTGATAAACACTAATATTTCACCTGTACTGAGATGGATTTCTCGCAAACCTAGTATGCGACCGGTAGGGAAGCCTGTGTCATGATCAATAGTGATAAGTGTACAGAAGGGCGCGTTGGGATCTTTGTCTTGTTTGGCTAATTCCCAATCTGCCACCAATCGTTCGAGCGGGTCGTTTTTATGATTATTCTTTCCGGTAACATTCGTCATGGTGGATACTAGACTAATAATTGATTGGCGGGGAATTCATGTGTGATGATCGAAGATCTTGATGATGACAACACTTACTCACAATCAAGGGCATGGGGCATGGTATCATGGTATCTTCTTCGAGGTTGGAGGATATCTTCCTATTGGGGCCTTAAGATTAAAGCGCACACTTACTCGCAAATCAGTACGTCGTACTACCATACAGTAGTAGTAGCCTTGTACCGTGTAGTACCGGGGTACTCACTCTCCTGCTCCTCGTCTAGTGAAAATAGTACAGCAATACGGTAACCGTAAAAATTATATTTTCTGGACATTAAAAATAAATTATACTCGTCCTCTAAAACAGGTACTACTAGCTAGTAGTACCTGGTACCTGGTAACAATAAATACTGTACTAACAGTGGTATGGTGTTGAACCAACGGTTCTACTGGTAAAATAATAGTTAAGAAAGAAGTACCAGTATGATTACCTGATAAAAAACTGGAACGTCTGATTTACGGGGATCAGAAATACTACCAGTACTAGGGTACCAGTACCTGTTATGACAAGAAATTATTAGGAATTGGTACATGGCAGTGATACCAGGTACCAGGTACTAGTACCGTACTCGGAGTTAGACTACGGTACCGGTAACGGTAATGAACGTTTTGACCAATGTACGTACTGGTACGATTACCAGGTTACACGTCATAATATTCTTATTTGTTGCAGTGGTAGTACCAGGTATGGTACCAAAGTACCAGGTTGGCAACTACCTGGTAGGACCCATGTCTTCTCAACAATGGTCGAGATCTATCTTATTCTACCAGGTACTCCGATTACCAGTTACCAGGTACCTGGTACCTGGTACCTGGTAACTTGGTAGACAACTACTGTAGTACTAGTCTAGTACCAGGTACTGGTAGGTGGTAAATGGTACCAGGTACCATACCAGGTACCGTCGTCAAAATTTATGCTGTGAGTTGCCGAGCTCGGGAACTTTTTCCTTTTATTTTTCAGTTGCTGAGGAAAGCTTGTCACAACTACTACTGTAGTGGCTAGTAGTACTAATACTAGGTACTAGTAGTCTAGTCCTATAAAAAGTGACAAAAGATAAATAAGATATACGGCGTAAGTTGTAGAAAAAGAAAGTAATACCATGTCAAAACCACTCTGACAGATCTGTTACCTGGTAAACCTACGTAGTTTCGATGGAAGTGATGCACTAGCTAATGGTACCAGGTACGTAGTACACACTACCAGTACCTGGTACTAAGGTGCCGCGAACGTGAAAGGATAGAACAATATGTGAAGGAAACTGTTCTTTCTGAGCAGGCCTAGAGGGCGAAACAATCTTAGATCTATTGTTTAATTATTCATCTATAAGTCGACATCCTTGCCCTAATTTATGCTCGAACCGGCAACCTGGTTACTAACTAAAGTATAGTTGCTGCATGAGTTCTAGTATAAAAGTGATCAAAAACTACGAATACTACTAGACTAGTGGGCAGCAAACCAGTGACTGTGACTAACAAATATCAATCCGAGCGAGAAAAAAAACTTTTTTCAAAGGGTCATAAATTTAACCACCTGATCGTAAAAAACAATAAAGATCTTCCACTTTTTTCTTTATCCTCGCCATGTCGGACTCTGTTCAAGTGTCCGCTACGCGGCCACCCGCAACAACTGATGCAGCAGTTGCGACGGTTGCCCCTGTTGCTGCTACCGAGCTTTCCTTGGAGGTTTGCAGTCTCGAGACTCATAACTGTCAGTGCCAGTGTGAAACTCCTGCTCCCACTACCACCGAGGCCATTGGATGCCAGGAAGAGAAAGCCGTTACATCTCTCAACATTTTCACGTGGGAGATCAATTGTCTCCGCATCTTGCAACACACGGATGCCTTTGAAAAGAAAACAGGAATAAAAGTCAATATCGACTGCATCACGGCACCTCTGACACGCGATGAATTCCACGAGGAAATTCTAAGCGATGCCAAGACCCAGACCGGTCTTTATGATGGATATACGTTGGGTCCTCATCTTTATGGCGACCTAGACTTGCTCGAAGGTCTATATGATCTAACACCATTGATTCGAAGTGGCACTATTGGTTCCACAGCTGGCTTCCAGTTCAACTGGAACGACATCTTCATGTTTGCTCGTGAAAATGGTGCTGTTTACGATAAGAAAATTGTGGGAATTCCCATTGACGGGGATGTTCACAGTATCTATTATCGTTTGGATCTATTTGAAAAGTACAACAAGACCCCACCCGCCACCTGGGAGGAGTATACCGAGCTGGCCAAGTTCTTTCACAATCGGGTCGAGCCGCTCCCTGGCACCGATCCGAATGATCCTGCGAACTTGGTCCAGATCTCGGGAAGTTGTGTGGGAAAGATGGAGCGTACCGAGTTTTGGGTATTCCTCATCTTGTCGTCCATGACCCAGTTTTCCGGAACCACAGCAGGTAATTTGTTCGATCATCGTAACGGCAAGAACATGGAACCCCTCTTGGGAGAAGCCTTCGTCAAGACCCTCCAATTTATGGAGGAGCAGTTTGTCTATGGAGCAGATAATGAATATGATGGAAGCTTTAAGAGCATTAATATTGACAAGATGAACCAGGGTGTCTGTGCCATGACGTACATGTGGGGAGATGCCTACACCGAGGCAGCCAAGTCCCCGCCAGAGTCCGTTGTCTCGGGATACATCGGAACGGCATTCACTCCGGGCTCAAAAGTCTATCTAAATCGAGACACTCATAAGCTGGAGCCGTGTACCGCAGAGATCTGTTCCTGTGGTAATGCGAATTTCCCAGGACATGAGGATGACAGCTGTATCAACTCGGCTCCCTATGCTGCCTTTACTGGATGGGCAGGAGCTTGCAGCAACTTTACCTCTGCGTCCCAAAAGGAGGCCTGTGCCGAATTCTTTGGCTACATTTCCAGTTCCGAGACATCTATCGAGGATACGATTCCCAATGTCACGGTGGGTGCCCCTTTCATCTCTGTGGATCCCTACCGTAACAGCCAGATGGTGTTATCGGATTGGGTCGAGCGTGGTTTGCCGGAGAATTCCACCAGGAGCTACATTGACACAGTCCAGGCGCAGCTTCAGGACGTGAATGTCGCCCTTGATATGCGCATTCCTTCATCCGCGGCCTTTCAAAGTTCAATGAATTCTGTATTCCGTGATCATCTTAGGCTGCTTCAAAACAGAAAGGATGCAGGGCTTGTAGGAGAGGAGATTCTGAGTACGGATGAAGAGCGATGGGAAACAGAGCGAGAAATCCGTACAAAATGGAGGAATATTATTACAGATTACGATAATACATTTTCTCCTCCCCTTCTCGAAGCTTATCAAAGAAATCTGGGCATCTTTTCACCAATTGAGGATACCAGCAACGACATTGGAATCGAACCGATTATAGGTATTGCCGTTGGAGTTGTTGCCGTCGTTGTCGCAGCAATCTTTTGTGTGTTGCGCGAGAAAAATCGAAAAAATGATGACGTTTGGAAAGTTGATAAAAATGACCTGAAGTTTGAGGACCCGCCAGTCATTATTGGGCGCGGGAAATTCGGTTTGGTTTTGATGGCCGAATATCGTGGTACGGATGTTGCAGTGAAGCGTGTTCTTCCCGCTAGTGACAGAAAATCGAAGAGCTCAAGATCCACTACTAGCTCTTCAAGTGCGGATCCTATCAGTGGATGGTTTAGAGAAGATGTGGAAGCAAATGCCATGACTGGTGCCAACAAAACGAAGTCCAAAGGAGATGTATCGAAGACGCAAGGAAAATCCAGTAGGGGCAAAAAATCGGGAAGCAGTGACAATGATGGTGTCACAACTCGGCGCCGCCTCGTTAAGGACTTTAAGAATGAGATGAGGTTGCTGTCTCAGCTCAGGCACCCGAGCATTACCACTGCGGTCGGTGCTGTGGTCACTTCAATTGACGACCCAATGCTCGTCATGGAATACATGCAGCACGGGTCCCTCTATGATATCCTCCACAATGAGACAATGATTCTTGAAGGAGATATGCTTCTACAGATCTTGTGCGATATTTCCCAGGGAGTTCGTTACTTGCATTCGTATGATCCCAAAGTAATCCATTGCGATCTGAAGTCTTCGAACATACTCGTAGATTCAAGATTTCGCGCCAAGGTTGCAGACTTTGGTCTTGCAATTAAAGACCGGACTAACGCAGTTGGTAAGTTTTCTCCTGCAATGTAATCTAAATTTTGAGCTGCTCCGAATCTTCTCTCACGCACTTTTGTTCATTGTTACTGTTGAAGGCACTCCTTATTGGATGGCACCCGAGCTCTTGGAAGGAAGAAGCACAAACACGGCGGCATCGGACGTCTATGCGTTTGGAATCATTCTCTATGAGGTATTTTCGAGGAAGGAGCCTTACGACGGAGAGGATTCTGAAAAAGTATTGAATCAAGTTTGTGATCCTGCAATTAACAAACGTCCGCCCACGCCTATAAACTGTCCTCCGCAGATCAATTCGATGATGTGTGACTGTCTGGTTTACGATCCTGAGGAGCGTCCGACATTTGAAGAGCTTGACAATCGTTTGAAGCGTGTTGATGTTAAACATGTTCAGTCAAAACAGGAGTCAAATAACGTTAAGTCATCTGTTTCTCTTCTCGACATCTTCCCGAGGCATATCGCTGAGGCACTACGTCAAGGAAAGCCAGTTGAGGCCGAACACAAAGACATGGTCACGATCTTCTTTTCCGATATTGTAGGATTCACAGAAATATCCAGTAACCTTGAACCCAGAAAAATTGCCGACATGCTTGGGCGACTCTACGACGCGCTGGACAAACTCTCTAACGACCACGATATTTTCAAAGTTGAGACAATCGGTACGCTCGTGATCTGTTACGCGACACCGGAGCGATGGAATTTCATGCGTATGTTTCAAAGGATGCGTGGTCATTGAATTCTTATCCTTTGTCTCGCTCGCTTTTTTTTTATCAGGGGACGCCTACATGGCAGTAACCAATCTAGTGAAGGATCAATCTGACGATCACGTAAAGCGTATCGCAGAATTTGCCGCAGATGCTATTGAAGCTGCCAATAGTATTTACATTGACAAAGAGGATCCGGACAAAGGTGTCATCAACATTCGCGTAGGATTTCACTCGGGTCCTGTGGTGGCTGATGTTGTGGGCTCTCTCAATCCTCGCTACTGTTTGTTTGGAGACAGTGTCAACACTTCCTCTCGCATGGAGAGTCATTCCGAAGTGAATCGCATTCACTGTTCGGAAGCGTCTGCCAAGCTGCTATTAGTCCAAGCTCCCCACATTCCCATCGCCTCTCGTGGCATGATCAGCGTCAAGGGCAAAGGTTTGATGCATACGTATTGGGTCAACAACACCAAACCTCCCAAGCCGGAACAATGCCATCAGTAAAGCTGCTCGACACAATCTTCCATTTCGATGTTGTTTCATATCTACATTTGGTTTTTCAAACCCCGAGACTGAATACAACATATTTTCGTAAAAAATTGATGTTATTGAGATATCTCTTGATCTTTTCCAGTAAGACACATGATGCCATAGCAATAATGTATTCTCTTCAATAGTGCATTTTGTTTGTTGATGCAATAAAAGTGAGTCTGATCACGTGTAAAAATAGCTACTATTGCTTTAATGATTGGCAGACGAGCGTTTGCGAGGAAAGCAAGGTCACCACTTCCTCGAACTAAAGTCTGAGTTTCTGCAAAAGTTATTGCCGAACATTTTCTTCTCTCATTTGCTCTTGCTCTCATCACAGCTCAAAGTTTTCCTGGCAATATCAGTAGTCTACTCCGAGAGATATGATCTTTGCCCACTTTGTTAAGAGAAAAGTTTTGGAAGGCATCGAGCAAGGTCAGGCTGACCGGCATCAGCAAATCAGCCTTTCCGAGACAGCCTTACTGTTAGGCAAACTATTTTCTCTGGCCCCTTATTAAAAAAAAACACCACCAGAAGAGTCAAAACATTCTATTTCCAGTCATATACTACGCAGGTGAGGGATTCACCATCATTTTACCTATTTTGTAACATCCATCAATTCACGAACAACATCTGCTGGAGGCAAAATATCGGCGCTACGTCCTCGCGCAAGAGTCAGCAACAATTTCGTACCCCGAAACGACACCTTGAAGACATCGCCTGGCGTTGCAGACTTCATTTGAGCCTGAATGCTTTCCATGGAGTTCAAAATATTGCGTTCCAAAGTTTTGATATTCGATGAGGCGAGGGCTGTCTCTGCTACCAAATGCAAGGACTTCATTTCAACGCGAGTCAAACTGCCGCGACCTTTTTCACCGTGACAGAGCTTGGTACTACCGCTGCTAATCATTTGAAACATTACCTTAGATCCCCAGTAGCGAGGATTGGACGCCTTGATTTCCACGGGACTGCCGTCCATAATGGCATCGGTCTCAGCTCGAAACAAAACACGATGAGAACCAATGTTCATAATGTGCATATGATCAACGCTCTCGTTCAACGAGGTATCGTCCATGCGGTTTCCGGTCATGAGGCGCTCAAATTGAAAACCAATATCCGCGGAATTTTTAATGTAGTCCTTTCGCTTGCTAATCAACACGGAATCTGTTCCTGGAATACAAGTCAACATGTACGGTTCGGATGCATCACACGTAGCTAACATTTCCAACGTCGATCCACCAAAGACAAAATCAATGTTCGAAAAGTTGATGCCACGATATTTCGCTGCAACGTGCAAGGCAATAATGTCGTTCTTACTGTGCGGGTATTCACTCTTGTGCTCATTTGGGTCCAGCGTCAAGAACCGTGTGGGTGTTCGGATAGTCGATATTTTTACCAACGTTTCCGGTGTTCCATTCACATCGAGATAGGAAAGTGACAGATCCTTTACACTTTGGACGCTCTGCAGATTTATATAGGGTGCATCGTTCGATGGATTCCAAGAAAAATAACCCTTGTCCGATAAACACTCGAAGATTCGGAATCCAGCTTGATGGAGCTCCTTTTGAAGTTTCTTTGACTGATCGTCGATGGACTTGACATCCTCCTCTCCCAACGCAAGGTTCTCCAACAGAGATAATAAGCCCTTTTCGTCTGCCATTTTGATTTTATTTTTTAACGACGATGGATTATAATTAATTGTGATGAATTTCGGAATTTCGTCGTAAAAGAACTGTCCTTTGTTAAACTTGAATGTATGCAGCCCCTAGAGCCAGATAATTCAAGGAATATCTTTTACGAAAATTTCAGCAGCGTCATACTCGGATGTTTGCGATAGTAGTTTAAGGAATAATAATGATATAATATCTTTTCCGAAAATTTCAGTATCGTACTTGAATGTAGTATCATGCAGTATGCAGTAGACTAGTAGTCTACTACATTGTAGCTAGCCCGATGTTTTGTTCTGAGAAAACAACACAAGACTCTACGACTACCATTAGTAGTATGGAGTAGAGTCTACTACTACTAGTCTACTACTGAGCTAGACTAGGACTCTACTAGCTAGTAGAGTACGTAGATAAATGATCTTTTTATTGCACTAAAGCACATTGTCCCCATTTGAAAGCAATGACAGGTCTACGCGCGTCCATGGACGTTCCGATCACAACATTTTTAGGATCAAACAACAAAAACGGTATCCGCAAGCTGTGCTATCGCCGTACTCATAATTATTAATATTCCTTCACAACATTGTCGTTTTACACCAGCAATTAACTCCGAACAAAGAGAATGCTTGTCACTCAATAGAATCACTGTGGTGGTCTCGGGTTGGCTGCAAAAAGACCAGGAAAAGAATAATAATGGTTCTTCACCGAACCACACCGCGGAGATTACTCTTTCGACGACTCAATATCCAAACGATAAGGTTAAGGACGTCTGTAAACTTCTGAGTCGAGTCAACAGTGTGGACTACTCTCCGTCAAACAACAGCATAATAAGTACTAGATAGTAGAGTTGTTACTACTAGTCTACTACTACTACGTAGCTAGTAGTAGAGTACCCCGAGGTATTAAATATGACGTGTTATTTTTGTCAGGTTTTGACCACCGGTCAAACTGGGTGGAGAATTTTTTGACCCAGACCAAAATAATAGTAACGAACAAGGGGCTGATTCGTATTTTTAAGGTTTGAGCCTCTGCACAAAAAGCAACGTGCTATGTAGCTATCAGATATCAGATCGTCCCTTGTGTGTACTGTATTTGCTTGCTTGCTTGAGAGGCCCGAGTCCGCAAACAAAGCTCCTTTGCTAACCTTTGTTATTCACGTTTATTTAATTCTCGCGAGATAAAAAATTAAACTCCAATAATAGTTTTGGACTACCTGAACCTCTCAATCTCATTTACCTACTAGAAAATCCTCCACGGTTGTCACTCACAACATCACAACAACCATTCCACAAACAAGACAAATACCACGAAACACGTGTGAATGCAAACTAGAAGATTATGATGATTCGCGGAAACAATGTTGAAACCAACACGGTATGTATGTTTTGTGTGAAGGATTATCACAAGGCTTCTTCGCCTCGAATTCCCTAGCCCTTACTCACTCCTCGCTCACACCCCACACCATTGCATCTGTGTCGATGCGACAAATATCAGACCACCGCACAGCGCAATAAAAAACGCACGCGAACATTATCACAGTTACCACCACCACCAGTCAAACGACGTCATAATCCACACAAAAACAAAAACAAAAACAATAATAATGTAGCTCAAAAGGTTCAGAAACGCAAACAAGAAACAAGTTGTTATCAGCAGATTGCCAAAGCCGAAACACCAGAAGAACGGGAAGCACGATTGGCACCATTTCGGGAACAGGCAAGACTTCGAATGCAAAATTTGCGTGACAAACGACGACGGGACCAACAACAGCAGCAGCAGCAGCAGCAGCAATCAAAACGAGAACCAGTACGGAGAGAGATAGTGTCGGATAAAAATCAACAAGAAGAAGAATTTGGGAGGCTGGAAGATCATTCAAAAAAGATCATCCAGACTGCCGCGTCCATTCCAAGGGCTCCAGCTGTTGCTGCCGTTGTTGCCGCCGCCTTTCCTTCTCCTTCCGAGACTAACAAAAGTGGTCCGTTTGTGAGCAAAGCACTGACATCATCATCCGAAGTAACACTACCATCCACCAATGGTGAAACGGAATGTGGTCCAAAGTCTTCACTATCAACTGGTAAATGGACGGATGATGAACGAGATAGGCTGTTAGCTGCGTTAGTAAGTGAGGTAGATACGGAATCATTACGGCGGGCCGTTGGGACTCGTAGAATATCGCAAATCCGTATGTACGCATTTCGACACTTTCCTGACAAATGGACTGTATTTGCCAAGAATATGGCAAACGCTCGAGCACAAAACGGATGTGGCAATATTCAACAACAACAACAACGACAACAACAACAAGCATCACCAGATGTAGATGGAAATGCCAAAGCTTCCAAATATAATCGTCCTTCTGTTGCAAGCAAATCACGGATACCGAAAGTAATACTACCGTCCAAAGTTTCTACATATATTCCAACTGTCCACAAAGGGATGATGCAGACGACAACAGCACTACCATTGCGAAAGGCACTGACGACAACAACAAGTAGTAGTAGTAAAGCCCAGGCCGTGGAGCTTTCACGGCAAAAGGTTGTAAAGTTGGTACCCGCGTACATGTCTTATCGGGATAATACACCACCTAACGATCTTGATCTGCAACAAGTGAAGTCATTTTCTCAGGAATCCACGAAGCAATTGCCTATACTGCACCCTGGCAACATATCATACGAGTTGTCACGTCAAACTGTTGAAACATTTCAACGTGGATTGTGTCACACTGCCGATGCTGCTACGAGACGAGATATCTTTGCCTTGAATGTGGAGGAGGGTACAGAGTACTGTCCTATCCGAACGGGCAGTAGGGACACTGTAGAAGAAAAGTCGGGTATGTGGTTTCAATCAGCTCACGCATGGACAACAACAACAAATAATAATAATACAAAGAATGTTCGTCCAAGTAACTCTGACACAAGCAGCTCGAAAACTAACGAGGACGATAACGAGGTGTCTATGGCCCACTGGTCGGGGATTGGTATCCCCAAGACCAACGCCATAGCACTGGAAGTCAGTTACACACACACACACGACGATG
>Ga0100390_10003504_pt1 | contig 13720 bp, 6 predicted proteins | sample CryGeymeta201514_FD_81540 | JGI IMG/M metagenome (GOLD analysis project Ga0100390, IMG submission 81540) | Groundwater microbial communities from Crystal Geyser aquifers in Utah, USA - Crystal Geyser metaG 2015-14 | ecosystem: Environmental > Aquatic > Deep subsurface > Groundwater | place: USA... | reverse complement strand
TTCCGGTCAAAGTCGAAACGCCGACACCGGCCGGAATGCAATACATGTTGCTGCTGTCGGGCACCTACAACGGCGCGCCAATTTGAGCGGGATCGGCAGGTATCACAAGACCTTCAGGAGCATTGAAATGACGACATTCAACTTTTCCAGTGGAACAATCATTGGCGTTTTTGTTCCCAATTCAGATGTCATCGCCTTTCCTTTGGGGGCGAGCGCCAAGAACCTTAGCTTTCGGCAGAACGGTCTGGATCTGACAATCAACTCAAGCTTGGGCTCCATCACGGTCAATAACCTGAGCTATCAGCAACTGGTTTCCAGCAGTCTGACGTTTGCGGATGGTTCATCGTTTCTGATCGGAACTGCGCTTGACAACACCTTGGCAGGTAGCGCTGGCAATGACTATCTGGATGGACTGTCCGGCAACGACTCGCTCAGTGGGGGCGACGGCAATGATGTGTTATACGGTAAGGATGGCGACGACACCCTGGTGGGTGGTACCGGTTATGACGAGCTGTATGGCGGTACGGGTAACGACCTACTCGATGCCTCTGCTGGTGATGCCAGCACCGAAGGGGGTGGCGATTACATCCGCCCCGGCACCGGCAGCAACACCATCGTCGGCAATGCCACCATCTTTGCCGCCAACCAAGGCATTTTTCTTTCTTACCAAGACGTGACCGGCAGTGGTGGATTGCAGATCGTCGTGGGAGACGACGGTAGCGGTACGGTCACCAGCTCCAATGCGGGCGTCGTCAACGACACCTTTACTTACGCCTATATTTTCGCGGGCAGTTCTGATGCCGATCGGATGACCGGCTCGGCAAATGCTTACTATGAAGGCTGGAGAGGTTTGGCGGGCAACGATAGCCTCGATGGTGGCGCGGGCTACGACGAAGTTCGCTACGAGAACGACTATGGTCGTGGTGGCACCAGCGGTGTGAATGTGAACTTGCAGACCGGCATTGCCATCGATGGGTTTGGTGATACCGACACCCTGAGCAACATGGAGGCTGTCCGCGGCACGCGGCTGGCCGATGTTTTCACCAGCTCGTCAGACATTGAATTTCAGAGCTTCCGGCCCTTGGCCGGCAATGACACCATCATTGGTAGCAGCGCGGTTGACCGGATCGATTACTCGCGCGACAGCAACTACGGCGGCAACGCCGGTGTTGTTGTCAACTTGGCAACGGGTATTGCCACAGACGGCTTTGGCGACACCGACACACATTTTCTAACATCGACTGGGTGCGCGGAACAGCCTTCAATGACCAGTTAACTGGCAACGATGGGAACAATCGCCTTGAGGGATTGGGTGGCAATGACATTTTGCTCGGCGGCAATGGCATCAATACCGCAACTTACAACGCAAACCGCGCCAACTTCACAGTAACTAAAACAGCGTCGGGATTCTCCGTCAGCGACACCGTGGGTTCCGAGGGTACGGATTTGCTGGGCAACATTGAACGCCTCAATTTTTCAGACACCAAGCTGGCCATGGACCTGGGTAGCACCGAACACGCTGGGCAGGCACTTGAATTCATCGGCTTAATGGCACCCGCCCTCATTGGCGATCGCTCGGTTGTCGGCACGATTTTGGGGCTTTTTGATCAAGGAAACAGTTTGCATGACGTTTGCTAATTGGCATTGGATGTTGGATTGGTCAATTCCATCGCCGGGTCAAATACAAACGAAGCGCTTGCGGCCATGGCTTTCAAAAACGTGGTTGGATTTGAAGCGGACGCTGCCATGGTTCACGAGCTGGTGGGCTACATGGATGGCCGACACGCCAGCTACACCCAAGCAGACTTCATGGCGGTGGTTGCTGGCTTGGAGTTAAACCAGCATCACATCGGCTTGGTGGGCTTGCAGCAGACCGGCGTCGAATACTTTTAGGGGCTGAAGATGGGTGATTGCAAGACCTGACCCTATTTGACTGACTGACTGACTATTTGAGCCAGGCAGGCCAGACCGACACGTCCCAACCCGCCTTGTGGTACTGGCGCTGCAAGGCGGCCAACCACTGGAACAATTCGGCTGACTGCAACAGCAAGCGTGCCCGCAACTCAGGCTGACAATTCAAATCAAGCGCAATGCTGCGCGGATGCTCTGGCATCGCAAAGCCAACAACCAGATACTGTGGCGTAGCGGGTGACAACGCGACACCATCGGTCTTGCGCTGCGTCAAGCGGGCGGTGAGTTGCCGGGTGGCCAGCGCAGACTGGCGCAACTGATCCGCCGCATCAGGGGCCACGTTGGCGCGCGCCATCTGTGCCACTGCGTAGGCCTCTACCTTGGCCGCGGCAGTCTGAACCAGCAGGTCGGCGCCGCGCCGGGTGAGCCAGAGCCGTGCCGGCGCATCAGACTGGCTCGCCACGTCCAGCGCGATGCGGTCTTGCAGCGCATCGTACTTGACGCTCATGCGCTGGATCAGCAACACCCCACTGCCAGTGGATTCAGGTGACGGAATCAATTTAGCCGCAGACCGCAATTTGCACCATTATTGATAGCGTATTGCGCATATATTAAAAGGGCTAGAGGCTGTTTTTATATACAAGTCAGGCAGCGTCACGCTTGGGCAGGTTCTGCTTGACCACCTGGGCAAATGAGCCACGGGCGGCTTGCGCCATCTGCACCTGGGCATTCAGGCGCACCAACTCTTGGTCGGCCGCCCGGATGCCTGTGAGCAAGCCCTGCACACGCTCGCCCAGACTAGCCCAATCATAGGTAACGCCGTTGATGACGGCACTGCGGGCGCCGTCGGCCGGCGCTTGAGGTTCCTTGGGCAACGCACCGGCCACCGCCTGTGCATAGGCACTGCGGGCAACGCTGGCAATGGCTCGCTGGCGCTGCAAGCGGGCGAGTTCCTGGTCAACCAGACGAACGTTGCCGAGCTGTTGCTTGGCGGCGTCGGAAAGGTCAGCCAGGTTGTAGGCGACACCGTCGATGGTGATCTGGGGAGCTTTAGTGGTGGGAGTTGACATGGGTGTAGGTAGGTTAAGGGGTCAAGGTTAGGGGTCAAAGGTTAGGGGTCAGGTCTTGCTTTCACGCAATTTAAGGGCAAATTCCTCGGCTGATCGCACTGCCCGGCTGACCGTGGCGTAGTGCACGCCAAAAGCCTGCGCGATGGCCTGCATAGTGTAATCACCTGTGGCATACGCGGCGGCCATGCCTACCCTGGCATCGGCGTGCATCTGCACAAAGTGCTGCAGGGGTTTGGCCAACGGGCGGCGCTGCGCATGGGCTATCTCGGAAATATTTTCTGTCGTCAGCGACTGCATTTTCCCAAGAAAATCATCGCTGCCCAAATATATCTGGCCACGCAAGTCATCCCACAAACTGGGCAACCCAACGCCCGCACGCACAAAATCACGGTAGTGCGCCACGGCCTGCGCGCGCACGCTGCCAAACTGCGCCAGCAACCAGTCGGTCTGCAGCCAGGGCGGTGCGGGCTCTTGCGCCGTCATGGCTGCATAGGAACTCCAGGGCCACTGTGCGGCATCGGCCACCATCCCGGCGCGCACCGGGTTGAGCACCACATAGCGCGACAACTCCAGCAAGTAAGCGTCTTTTTCAACCAGAATCGCCTTGTAGCGCCCCTGAAACACATGGCCCACCCGCTCGTACTTGCGGTTGACATGCTGGGTATAGACCCCGTTGAGCTGGCGCATGCCCTGCGACAAATTGGCCTCTGCTGTCTCAAGCACCAAGTGGTAATGGTTGCTCATTTGGCACCACGCATGGCAGACCCAGTTGAAACGATCGCACACCTGCCCAAGCATCGTGAGCCAAGCCCTGCGGTCAGCATCATCATAGTAAATGGCTTCGCGCCGGTCTCCGCGCGACGTCACATGGTAAAGACCACCAGCCAATTCAAGTCTGAGAGGACGTGTCATGGGGCAATGCTAACTTGGAAAATATGCTAATGCAAGACCTGACCCTGTTTCTCCTATGAAAAAGCCACTGCCTTGCGAGCAGTGGCTTTGAATAGAGCTGTCAACAGGTCGCGCCCTCACCGAAGTGAGAGCGCATCCACTGCATCAGGCAAAGTTGGCAGCATTGAACGAAGCGGCAGTCAATTCGCTCGTGCTGTTGAGCGTACCGACCAGCGTGACCGCAAAAGCAGTACCAGCCGATGTGTCGGTGTCTTCAACAAAGTAGACCGAGTAGGCATTGTTGGTCGCATCGGCAACACCATCTGCATCAGCGGTTGTCAAAACAACAGCCTTGGCGTTATTGGCCAAGGTTACCGCGGCGGCGCTTACTGCCGTCGAAATATCCGAAGCCGACAACGTCGCCTTGTTGAAGACGATACCCACGGTTTGGCCCGTCAGATTCAACCCAGCCGAAACGAAGTTGGTAGCCACCAGGTCTTCAACCGCTGGAGCACCCAGGAAGGCCGTAAAGTCGAGCACGTCACCCAAGGCACCTTGCTTGAAGTTGTTGATGGTATCTGCACCATTGCCAGCCGCTGTAGCTTCAAAGACGAAGGTGTTGGCACCGCCGTCAGAGCCTTGCGACACAATGGTTTCAGCAGAAATCGCCAGCGTACCAGCATCGGTGACTACCGCTGTGATGGCCTCGCCATCGAGCACATCAACACCAGCGCCGAAGCTGAAGGTCAACAAGTCAGTACCGTTGTCGTACGACGCACCCGAGAGTGAGCCATTGGTCCAAGCAGCGCCCACGTTGATCGCTGCCAGGTTGGCATTCACCGCATTGGCCAGCGCAGCACCCACGGCATCGTTACCGGCACCGACAACAATCTCGGTCCCTTCAGTTAGCGTAACGCCAAGAGAGCCATTGAAAGACAGGTCAACCGTACCACCAACAATAAGGTCCATGATGCCTTGCACGTTGACTTCGCGAACTTCAGCGCCGATACCACCGTCAAGCACGTCGTTACCGCCGTTACCACGGATGATGTCGTTGCCGCCACCGCCCGTGATGCTGTCCCCTGCGGCACCACCGTGCACTTCAGTGGCCGCACTGCCGCTCACCGTCACGTTGACCGCTGTGGCCACGTCGTTGATGTAACTCTGACCAAAGCCCTGCGGTGCGGTTTCACGCACCAGACCGCCAAAGCTGACCACGTTGGTCCCCAGTGTGACGTTGGTTGAACCTTGGCTCAACACACCCGTCGCGCTATTCAGGGTAAACGTGTCGCCGGCGGCAACAGAGGCATCCGTCAACACCACAGATTCGAAGCCGCTGATCGAAGTCACCTTGGACAAGGCGCCCAGTACGGCTTCGTCACTAAGGACATCCGCGGTACCCAGCAGCGTCAGACCAGAGGTTGTGACCTTGGTGACATCGAGTACGTCAAAGTCGAACGTCAATTGGATGTTCAAGCTATCAAGATTAATCGTGCTGGCAACCACAGTATCGTTACCCACCACAATCGCGTCATGGTCACCCAAGGTGTCAGACAGCGTCAAACCTGCCAATAAAGAGCTCAACAGACCGATGTCGTAGGCGTCGTCAGACGCGGCATCGCCCAGCACTTCGTAGCCCGTCAGCACGATCGTGTTCAGTGCAGCGCCGCTGCCGAGCTTGACCGTGATCTGGTTGTCCGTTGTGCCTTGTTCTGCCAAGAAGAACAACTTGTTGGAGGTACCGGCCACCGTGATGGTGTCTTCAGCATCTTGCGATGCCGCAACACGCAAGGTGCCAGAGGCAATGCCGTTGTCCACCGCGTAGCTGTTGGCGACATGGGTTCCGGTACCTGGCAAGGGGTTGCCGTCACCGTCCTGGAACGTCGTCGACACCGAGATCAGGCCTGTGGTCGTCGGGTTGTTGGCATCAAACGCACTGGCGCTCAACGTGGAGGTAATCGAACGGGTAAGTTCGTTGTATTTCACCTCATTGGCACCACCACGCAGGTTCATGGTCACGTTTTCAGTGGACTGAATGCTGGACATGATCAAACGTTCAGCAAAGTCGCTGCCTTCAACCTGGTTCCACGTAGCAGTGGCCTGGGTCACCGTTGCGCTGTCGCCAGCGTCGCGGTATTCCAGGAAGTTCATGCCAGTAATGGGTGCTGTCGAGTTCAGTTCAGACAACAAGATGCGATACACATCACGGTCGAGCGCTGCATCAGAGGACGTTGGGCCATTATCGGCGTTGAAGGTGATCTTCAGGTCTTGTCCCGCTTGGGTCAGGTCGAGGATGGAGGCACCTTGTGACGCCACAATGTTTTCGGTACCGGTCAACGCATCAACACGGTGAACTCCAGGGCCGGCAGAATCAACGTCAAGATCCGAGTTACCGGCCACAAACACGCTGCCAACCGATGAGGTTGTACCGCTGATTTGTGCCACGGCGGCAATCAGACCCGTTTCGTTGCTGTAGTCCACGGTATCACTGTCTTGTCCCAGGTTGAACTGGTACAAGCCAATGTTTTCCCAAACTGGCAGCGCCGCATTGTTGGCACGCAGGTCGCCAATGGTTTGGCGGTCCAGCGTTGCGTTCAGGCTGTCGTAGTTCAAGAAACTGTCAAACTGCACGTCAACGTTGTCGTCCGTCATGCGGCTGTTGTTCATACCCGCAGTTGAGGCAACAATGACAGTGTCGTTGAAGTCGGCATTGACAACTTCGAAGTCAGCCATGTTGCCAATAGAAACCTGCACCACGCCTGAGCCGTTGCGAACTTCACCATTGACAAAGTCAACCACTGCGTCAGACACGTTGGTCACATCGAGCACGTCGTCTAGACTTGGGTTTTGCAGTGCATCGCCAAAGTTGATCGTTTCAACTGATGTCAGCGTGTCACGCGGCACATCACCCGCCTTGAGCGAACCACCTGCCATGTCGACCCAGTCCTCATCCGAACCACCGCCGTTGACCGTCAACGTGACTGCCGGGTTGAAGGAATCGGTAGCGGCAATGTCAAAGCTGTAGTCGACGGTATCGTCACCCAAGCCACCCGAGATGGTGTTGTTTTTACCAGCCTCGGTTTCGTCAATCAGCAACACATCATCGCCAGCGCCAAACAGCACGTTTTCAACGCCGTCGACACGAGAGATGGTTTCACCAACAGCCCAAGAACCATTGTCATTTGCATCAAGATCAACGTTACCTGCAGTACCTGCACTGGTCAGGTCATAGCGCATGTTGAAGCCGTTGGCTGTTTCAACACCCGTCAGCGGATCAACGCTGACGCTCAGGTCCAGCGTGTCGTTGCCTTGACCAGCCAGCGTGCCGTTACCAGACACGGTGCGGATGTTTTCCATATTGGTGAACAGCGCGGTGTTGGCGGCAGAGCCGTCGACCACCACTTTGCCTGCACCACCATTGGCCTGATTGGCAGAGAGATCCAGCGTAATCTCGAAAGCTGCACCACCCGCACCCACAACGCCAAAGTCAGACTGCTGATAAACCAGCGTGTCATCAAATGCACCGTCTGTGATGAGTTCAATCGACAGCGTCGATGGCAGTGCGTCAACTTGTGTGGCTTCGTAGCCGTTGAGGACACGGATCACACCGTCAACCAGGTACAGGTCTTTGCCGCCGTCGATGTTGTCAAGGCCCAGTGAGCCATAGACACGGTCGTCACCGGTACCCGCACGTACCACGTCAGCACGGTCACCACCAAACAACTGGTCATCGCCATGGATGGCGTAGTTGGTGCTGCTGCCCGTCGTCGGGTTTTCAGCCGTGTTGAAGAAGATGGCTGCGCCATCGATGCCTTCAGCGGCGCTGCTGGCAACGTTGACATCAGGTGTGACGTTGACAACGATAGCATCAGAGCCAAACAGGTTGCCACCCGCGTCTGCAGCGGTTTCCAGCACGGCGCGGCTGTTGCCGCTGTCGCCCAGGAACAGCACATTTTCTGCGTTCAAGGCATTGTCGCGACCGTCAAACTGGAACAAGGTGACTTCGGTTTCGGTGAGGTTGGTCACCGTGCCCGTGGCACGTTCGCCCAAGGACGAGTTGTCAGCGACGTCGACACCCACTTGCATGAACACGGTCTGCTCACCAGAGTAGGTGGCCTGCGTGAGCACAAACGAACCGGTATTGCCACCGTTGACAGCGCCTGCAGACGTAACTTTACCAGCAGCCGTATCATCATCGAGGAAGGCATTGATGTAGCTCGACAGGCGCAACGCAAATTGCCCAGTGGTTTCGTTTGCGATCAGGGTGTTGTCAAGCGCCTTGCCCACTTGCAGGCTGTACTGAACGCCGTTGACGGTGACCGTCACGATGTCTTGCACGGCCAGATTGGTCAGGTTGACCTGGAAGGCCTGGTCTTCAGCAACCACGGTGCTGCCGGCTTGGTCAAAACCGACAACCAAGTCTTGCGCGTAGTTGTCAACGCCCAGCGTGTCGCCGCCGAACACGGCGTCGTCGTCCACGCGCTCGTTGTCGGCACGGTCTTGGTAGGCCACAAACAACAAACGGTCTTGGGCAACGTCTTGACCCGGGGCCACATACACCGGCAAGCCCAGCGTGCTGGTGCCCGGTGCGGTCACTGAGGTGCTGACGGCGTAACCGTCCGCCTGCGTGATAGAAATGTCACGACCACCCGTGGGGGTCGCATCGGTCACGGTGAGCACCGTGCCCACAGCCGTCACGGTGACGTTGGCGTCTTGCGCCTGGAACGTCGTGTTGACCAAGGTGGCGAGGTCGGCAACCGTGGTCACCGCCGCCAGGGCTGCGTGGTCAGTGACCGCAAAAGTCACACCACCAATGACCAAAGAGAAGGACGACATTTCAACGTTGGCGCTGGCCAGATTGGCCGCAGAAAAGTCGACCGACAGGCTCGACGGCCCGGTGGTGCTGTTGCCGCCCAAGCCAAAGTCACGCCCAAAGGTGCCGTCGGTGAGGTTGTTGCCAAGGTCGGTTTGACGATGGATGATGTCTTGTCCGTCACCACCCACGCTACCACCAGACATTTGCTGCTCGCTAGCAAACAACTGGAACAGGAAGTCGTCATTGCCTTCGCCGCCTGACAGCATGTCGTTGCCTTCACGGCCTTCGATCACGTCAGAGCCAGCGGCGGCGTACAAGGTGTTGGAGCCGGTGGTACCACGCAGGTCCAGGTTGCCGTTGTAGGCAAAATGGTTTTGCTGGTTATTGAAGTTGAGTTCCGGGTCATTGGAACCAGCCGCTTTGTAGTCCACTGCACCGAGACCGGTGGCAATGACATTTTCCATGTCTTGCACTTGGACGCGGTTGGCCGAACTAGCGTAGTTGGTTTGGTCAGCGGTGTAACCGGCAGCTGTGCCGCCTGCATCCGCGCCGCCGTAACCGGCATAGTTGTCGTAGCCACCCTCTTTACCTGCACCCAGGTCAAAGCGCAGCGTGCTGTCGGTGGTCATGTTGGCCGCTGTGTTGGCGCTGGCACCCAAGCTTTCGCGGGTGAGCCACAGAGTGTCAACATCAGCGTCATTAACATCAATTTCAGAACCACCTTCAATGATGCCGCCGTCGGCTTCAAAGACGATGTTGTCGGCACCGGAACCGCCGATCAGTTCGTCCATGCCGTTGTTGGTAATGCCAACCGCGTTGGGGTTGTTGAAGCTGTAATTGAGGTTGCCACCCATCAACAGGTCGCTTCCGCCATTGCCTTCGATCAGGTCATTGTCGTAGCCGCCGATCAAAATGTTGTTGGCCAGTGAACCGATGATGTTCAACTGGGCAGAAGCGCCAATGCCGACGTTTTCGCCGTTGACGACCTTGCCGCCGCCGCCGATGGCGACGTTAACATCATCAAGGAAACCGTACAGGTTGCCCGAGGCGTCGACGTTTTCGACTTCGGTCATGGTCATCCCTTGACCGGCGCCCGTTGTGACCGACTGGTCATTTTCATCAAGGCCATCTGCGTCAGAGCCGTCGGCCAAATTGACCACTGTGCCATCTTCGTCGTCAGAGGCTTCCAGCAGCAGCCAGTCGGCGTCTTGCGGGGTGTTGTTGCCCACTGCTGCGTCGTCAGTGGTGGAGCCACCGTTGATGGTCAGGTTGTTGCCGTCGGTGTTGTCGAGCAGGGAGAGTTCGGCAAAGAAGAAGTCGGCGTTGCGGCCGCCGTCCAGGCGATCAGAACCGCCGTTGGCAGCAGCGACACCGCCACCGGCCAAAAAGTCGTTACCGATGCCGCCCAGGATGGTGTCAGCGCCCAGACCGCCGAGGACGATGTTGCCGTCGGTAGAAACGCCGTCGCCGCCAAAGCCGGTGCCGTCGTAGCGGATGTCGCCGAGGAAGTTGGCGACCCTGTCGGTTTCATTGAGGGGGTTGCGCGCATAAGCGTCGATGATTTCAAACAGCGAGGCTTTGCCGGTGATGTTGTTTTCAACGCCGTCGGCGGCGATGACGCCGTCGCCATTGAGGTCAAGACCCTTGATCTGGTTGGCCGGGTTGGTGATGTCGATGCGAACGGATTGGTCACCGGTGATGTGCAGGACTTCACCACCAGCAGCGGTACCGGCAGCGGTATCGGCACCGTTGAGGGAAATGGTGCCCGGGTCATTCACCAAGGGTGCACTTGCCACGTTGGCAGGGTTGATGGAGTATTCGTAAGCGCCGTCGACACTGGCTTTGTAGGTGTTGTGGGCGGACAGGAGCGCGGCGTCGGTGCCGTTGTAGTCGTACAACTGGTCTGCCAGGGCCAGGATCGCACCGACACGGTTACCCGGGTTGCCGGCCAGGAAAGCCTCGGCCTGGGCCTGGGTGAACAAGGAGCCGAGCCCGAGGTTGGTGAGCAGGCTGTTGGCCAGATCAGCGTCTGATGTGGGGGCAAAGTGGCCCTCGAGCGCAGCGGTGTAGGCGGCAGAACCGTTGGCATCAATGAATGCCTTGTGCCCGGTCAAATTAGCGTTACCGGCTTTTTGGCCTTCCAGAGCCGCAAAGACATTGAGCGCGAGCTTGGTAGAAGGAAGTAGTACAGCAGCCATGGAGTTACCTTTCAAGTAATGGAACGAAAAAAACCCTAAAAAAACTCGTGTGTTGAAAACAACGCGTGGAGTCTAAGCGAAATTTACCTCTTGCCCCCCTTTCTTTCTGGTGATGGTGATCACATGTCAGCGGTTTTTATGCAAAAAAGTGTTTGTTTTTTACCACTTGCGTTGCAAACCTACCGTGATTACGCGGTTGTTGACGTCAAAAAGCGGCAGGTTGGAACGCTGGTCAACCCACTCCAGCAGCATGAATGCGCTGTAGCTGGCCCACTGGCGGCGACCCTCAAGGCGGTAGGTGGTGCGACGGATGTGCCGCGGCGCGTTGTCTTTGAGCAACGGGCTGTAGCCGCTTTGGTCTTGCTGGCTGGTGTACTCGCCTTCCACAGTGAGCGTGGTCTGGTCGAGTTGTAGTTTCTTGGACAGGCGCACGCCGTAGTGGTCTTGCCTGCCCCCGGGGCGCGCCGGGTTCTGGGGCTGGTCTTGTCCCAAGCGCAGTGCGAGCTCGATAGCGGCGTCTGCGCAATGGGTCAGGGCAACGGCGCCGAGGTAACGGCCGTTGAGTGTGGGGTTGACCGGGTAGGCCAGGCGCTGCAGGTCAAGCGCGAGCCGCTGCTGGCAGCCGCGGGCGCCACGCAAGGGGGCTTCGTAGCCGAACATGACCTGGGTCTGGCGCAGCAACGACGCGCCGTTGCGGGCAAAGGCCTGCTGGCCAGCCAGGGCATACAACCCGTGTGCTTGTGCCGGGAGGTGTTCAACATAGCCAGCCAGGTTGTCCAGCCGGGCCGCGGGGTAGGCCGGACTGGCGCGGTGGCTGGCAAACAATGCGTAGCGCCAGAGGCCGGTTTGAGTTGCCAGCATGTCGTCGTGCAAGCCCACTTCTGTGCGCAAAAACGCCGCGGCGTGCGGGCGTTGTTCTTCGTCAATGGCCACGGGTAGCTGGCCACCGGGCAGGGTGAGCTCGATGGTGTTGTGACGGGTGTCCCCGAGCAGGTTGTCGTCGTAGCCGGCGGCCAGGGTGAGGCTGATTTGCGGTGCGGCGGCGGCAGGGGTGGTTTTTTGTCGCAGGGCGACGATCTGGCGGCGGGTCGCAGGGTCGAGGTCCGGGTTTTGGACCAGGTTGTCGAGCAGGCCTGCGGCTGACTGCGCGTCGCCTGCGCCTTCAAGGGCTATGGCGTATTCGACCTGGCTTGGCCAATGGTCGGGCCGGTGCAACACTGCACCTTCGAGCCGATCGAGCGCTTCGCCATAGCGTCCGGCGAGGTTGAGCAGGCGGCCATACTGGTACAGGAAGTTGCCGTTTTTGGCACACTGGGATTCAAGTGCTGCGGCGCGCGCCAAGAGCTGCGCCGTGGTGAGGTCCGGGGGTTGGGCAGACAGCAAGGTGTCGCACGACTCCAGCGCCCAGGCAACTGGGCCAAGGCAGAGGTACAGGCAAAGCCCACAAAAGAACTGCCTTGGAGTCTTCGGTAAAAAACGCTTATTCAACACATTCACGTAATGGATAAGCGTAGATGTGGCTCGGGTTTTTGAGCCCCTCCAGGAGGAACATGCCCTGTGAGACCAGCCGGTGATTGCCCAGGCTGGCGGCCATGCCTTCACCCACGAGGATGGGGTGCGCGAGTTCGGCGGTCATTTCCTGGAGCCGGGCGGCCGCGGTGACGGGGTGGCCGAGTGCCAGGTGGGTGCGCCGGCGTGCCAGGCCAAATGAGCCCACCATGGCCTGGCCGGTTTCGAGACCGATGCCCAGTTCCATGGGTGCGATGTCGTCTTCGCCCATGGGTGGTAACAGGGTGCGGCTTTCCTTAAGGATGGCAATTGCCGCACCCAGGGCTTTTTCCGGGGCAGGACCGGCGCCACCGCTGCCCCATACGGCCAGTACCGCATCGCCCTGGAAAAATTCAATCAGTCCGCCGTGCTGCTCGACTTGACGCGTCACCATGGCAAAGAAAGCATGCAGTACCGCGGTGGATTCTTCTGGCGGGCGAGCCTCGCAGTAGGCAGAGAAATTGCGGATTTCAGCAAACAAAACGGTAATGTGACGCCGGGTGGCATCGACGGCGTCGGAGGGGTCTTGCTTGGCCAGGACTGCCGCTACGGGCCGGGGCAGGTAGCTTGAAAGGTGATTGAACAGGCGATCCCGCTCGATGCGGTCACGGGCGTACTCGATCAGGCTGTGGCAGGCGGCAAATGCCAGCAGGAAAACCGCGGGTTGCACCCAGCCAAACCAGAGTCCGGATCGGGTAAGCAACCAGGCCTTGGCTGTCCATAGCAAGCCTGCGAGCACAACAGCCCCAACGGCCATGAGGTAGACCGGCTTTCGGGACAGGCGGCCAAAATAGCCGAGCAACACAACGCACAGCGATGTAACGAGCGTTTCGATGATGAACCCGTAGCGCGGCTGGGCAGGAAGGGTGCCGTCAAGTGCACCGCGCAGTAGTTGGGCATGCACCAGCAAGCCGGCCGTGTTGCCGCTGAATGGGCTGGCGACGCGGTCGTTGAGGCCCAGGGCACTGCTGCCAATGACGACCCAGGCGTTGTCAAGCAGACGCAGCGGGACCCGGCCAGCCAGTACGTCGGTGGCTGACAGGCTGATGAAAGCCTCCGGGCGCAGTGTCCAGGGTATGCGTACCTGGGCGTGGGCATCCAGCGCCAGGCCGTCTTGGTCGAAACTGGGGCCGACAAGGCGGCTGTGCGGTGCCAGTGGGCCACCGCCTGCATTCAATGTCAATGCTTTTGGGCTGAGGGCTTGCGCGATTGCGGCGATGAACAGGGCCGGATAAACCGCGCCGCGATGACAGATGAGTGCGGGTACACGGCGGACCGCGCCGTCA
>Ga0100390_10003493_pt1 | contig 13747 bp, 13 predicted proteins | sample CryGeymeta201514_FD_81540 | JGI IMG/M metagenome (GOLD analysis project Ga0100390, IMG submission 81540) | Groundwater microbial communities from Crystal Geyser aquifers in Utah, USA - Crystal Geyser metaG 2015-14 | ecosystem: Environmental > Aquatic > Deep subsurface > Groundwater | place... | reverse complement strand
GAAAGAGACAGACGTCTTCTCACAATCAACAAAACTACTACAAGAAGAGTCTAAGAATAAAAACTAATCATATTCAGCTAACCATTAACGTACCAGCCTGCAGTACAATATATTTATTATTATTTTGAGCCAAAATGATCTCGTTACTCTCTTTCCTATTGGCATGCTTGTGCCTGGTCTCGTCTCTCCAAAGAGTGGCAGCCAGAAGCAATCACTTGCGAAGCCAAACTTCATCACATCATTCTCATGAGCACCACCAACAGCACTACCAACAACAACATGTCATGCCGAAGTCTTTGTCTTCAGAGAACAGTGTAAGGCGGCGATCTCGACAATTGTTCAGCAATCCTAGCAATCCGTTACTTCAAGGTAATGATGTTGACGTCGATCTTGTCTTGGAGAACTTGGCCGGTGACATTCATGATCTCTTGACACGAACCTTGGTGGTCCGTCGTGATCATCATCAACAACAACAAGCAGAACATCAAGATAATGCTCCTGCTTTTGCCGCTCCTGCTGACACGGATAACATGGTCACCTTAACGGACGATGTTTCGGGATTGACCATTGATTCCTTTGGACCTGATGACGACACTACTAGTGTTTGTGCCCTTCAAGGTAATGTTCGTTTCACTACGAACCAACTGGAAGGTTTAGACGACATACATACAGAACAGGTCGAATTGGTGAAAGGGTCCGAAGATTACGAACCCATCATTGTCGATGATGATGATGGTACCTTACTGGGCTATCAGTATGTCGGTGTTTGGAAAGTTATGGCCACCATTGATCCATTCTTGGTGGACATTACGAGTCAAGTTCGTGTAGATGCTTGTGGACATGTACTAGATTTTTCGACCTACGGTGGAGTCGCTGTCAATGGCACCACCATTACAGCAACCATTCGAGTCGATGGAATTCTTTCCAAGAAGCTGAACGATGCACACTTTGTGGAAATTCAAGATGTGGAGATACTGCAAAGGCACATTCAGTTTGATAGTGCAGCCTCCACGGGGTTGGATTTTCGATTGCCTTTGGATTTTGAAGATGAATTGCATTCTCTGATCGAATTTCTTTTTGTCAAGAAGCTAGAGCGCCCTTCACTGCTTCCTATAGCAGCGTCTGCATCTGCAGAAACGAACTAGAATTGCAGATGGTTGGGGGGAAAACAAACTCAAAATCAGTGCAGGTTATAGGTCGACGCCAAAGACAACCACGGTATTTTGTCAGCATAGGATAATTGTTTTCATTAGCTCTACATTTCTGTACCTACGACGTTACGAATTATAGCGTACGACTCATTTTTACCTGTAAAACAGTCGAAACTTTGTCTTGAGAGATACCTGACAAAACCATTGAGATGCCGTCTGATTTCAAAGTTTCAATAAAATAACATGCAATGTTGCAACAGTTTTTTAGTTCTCCACGTCAGCATGTACTGTAGCTTGTTTGGCTTGCAGAAGTATTTTTTATCATAGGCACTGTGACATCTACGGTAATTAAAGGGGTAGATCATTTGGAAGTTGCATAACCTCAACGCTAATGAAATACCTGTTTTTTCAAAAAAATCTGTACCAGGTACACAACATGGATGTAAAGTACGGCGGTATGGGACAGAGGTAGACTAGAGTCTAGTTCTACGGTACAAGACTAGTCTTTATAAAGTCGACGATTGACTTCTCTGCAAATACCCGCAATTCATTTGTGGAAACGAAAAAATGAATGCATCAATAAGAAAGCGAAATGAATGCATCATGAACGACCTCTTCTTCCTTACACCACGACGGTGTGTGCGAGAGTCTTACTTACCTCCTCACTGGTCAACGGTCAACGGTGTCCCCGTTTGCAATTACACTTTTGTGCTTTTGTGACGATACACCCGGGAAATGTCGTGTAACCAGGTACTGTAGCTGCTAACTAGAGTGTCCCACTAAAATGCAGGTTCTGTCTCAGTGCTGTGAACGTGTGCGTGCCACTGGGTCGTGATTTTTCACAGTGGCATCGAACAATGCTCACTTGAAGGTTGTCGGATGATCTAGATAGGTGGATTAACAGACTACTAAACTTATATAAAAAAGGAGACGCCGATAATCATTAATGCGTCGACTCATGCTTTATTTATATTCGCAGCTACGATTAAAGCTACAGTATAACCAGAGTGATGAACGGACATTTGTCAGATATTTTGGGGGGTGGCGTGGGAATCGATGAGTCCAGTACTTCCTCCAAACGCCTGATCCATACTAACATAGTGTGCAGCAAAACCATGCGAATAATAAGCAAAGCAAATACACACAATTTCATTAATAACCAAATTATGATGAAGCAAGTTTCCCAGAAATGGGATTTTGCTTCCTGGCCAACAGCGACAACGACTACGACAAACCTTGAGGAGCCTTCTCGTCGTCGCTGCGATAGTGGTGACAGCTTCTTCTCCCCCTTCAAACAAAAGAATATCAGCTGGAGTCCCAAGGCTTCCATTGATACTTCAACGTCTCCTCCGAATGCCAGCACCAAGAAAAGCAAAAAAATGGGTTTGCTTCAGCGCTCAATGTTGACCCGTAAAACTTCGCTGATGAATATATTTGATACAGTCTCGTCACTCTTGATCAAGCCCGAAGAGACGACGGCGACGACAAAGACGACGACGACGACGACAAGGACGATATTTCGTATGTCCAAAATTAATGACGATGAGACTGACTTGAGCAATTCAGATGACAGTGTTCAAGTAGATACAACTGCAGGCCGCGAAGGAAGTGACGATCCCAAGGTACGCTCTTATCAACGACGTTTTGCGGTTTACCAGGCGCTCGTTAAAGGTTGCGACCAAGAGCCCCTGGAAGATTGGATTTCCACGCCAAAATATCAGTTAAAGTTCATTGAGCAAAGAATCACTGGCAAAGTAGCCCCCATCGACAAGAACAGTAAAAGCAAATGCAGTAGCAAACGTAGCAGTGCACGGGAAGTAACGTCATCACTCCGTCGCAAAGAACGGTTGTCGAGTCGTCGCAGCATGGAAAGTGGTAGCCTCCGCGTGGGAAGTAGGCGTCGTCACAATTCCGAAGTCGCTCCTGTACCAGATAAGAAGAAGCAAGATAGCCGCCAAGGAGGAGGACATCGAAGTCGTTCCACAGATCCACTTCCCCGTCATACCACGGGACGAATGAGTACAAGTCGTCGATCATCGAGACGCAGCAGTCGACTCAGCCTCTCTGAACACGTGACAATGCGAACGAATTCCACAAATGAGATCAGAGCAGGACCTTTTGCTTTCTAGTTGATTCGTTACACTACGATATCTACGTTTAACAGTATCATAAATTAGGGTTATGAATTCGACCGAAGCCGAGTCTTTGGCTTGTGCGAGAAAATACATCTTATAAATTGCATGGTCTACTCCACCTTTTTCCTGCACTTCCACAATTTTCGTTCCTTAGGATTCATCGCCGTCCTCTTCCTCCTGCGATTCTCTCTTGTCCAGTACCGAATCTATAACTCCAAAGGCAATGGCTTGTTCGACATCCATAAAGGTATCCCGATCCATGACGCGCTCAATATCCGCCAGAGCTTGTCCCGTATGATGCACGTAGAGCTTGTTGAGATTACTTCGGGTTCTTAAAATTTCTTCCGCTTGAATGGCAATGTCCGAGGCCATGCCCTGGGCACCGCCAGAGGGTTGGTGCAGCATGATTCGTGCGTTCGGGAGAGCAAACCGACAGCCGGGAGATCCACCCGCCAGCAACAGCGAACCCATACTGGCAGCTTGTCCCATGCATATAGTATGAACGTCCGGACGTATGTACTGCATGGTATCGTAAATGGCCATACCGGCAGTTACTACTCCACCAGGACTGTTAATGTACATGTACAAGGGTCTATTGGGAGATTCGGATTCCAAAAACAACAATTGTGCAGTAACGAGACTCGCCATTTGGTCCTCCACCTGGCCGTGAACACAAATGATCCGCTCCCGCAACAATCTCGAGTAGATATCGAAGGCACGTTCTCCCATGGCACTGTTTTCCAAAACCATGGGCACAGTATAGGCACGGACAGCTGCTTGCTTCCTCGGATTGTAAGAGGATGCAATTCTGCCGACCGATGATCGAAACGAAGAAGATGCCAACATGGCTACAAGAAAGATTTTTACGAGGACAAGTGGAAAGAACGCTTAAATTAAAAAAATAATGCTGCTGGATGGAACTGCTGATGGGGCAAAGCAGTGCTGCTAAAGGGATGATGAAGTGTTGCTTCTGCGATGTTGTGATGTGCGAGATGACGCTAAAGATATTGGATTTGATGATGTCACAAACGAGAGCAGGAGCGCATAAGTTAGTCATGGTAAACTTATCGTCGCTCATTTTCACCTTCAGGCGAGGACAGTATCCCAGATAGACTAGTAGACCTACTAGTAGATGAGATGACTCTTTCTGCACACTCCCCACACAACCCTGTTCACGCCACCTACTAACTAACCTCTACAGTAGGCTAGTATAATAATGAATTCATCATGGACACATCATCCACCAGAGCAAATGCCAAGGAGGAGCGTTCGAAGACAATGGATGGAGAGAAAAGCATCGCAATCGACAACGACGAAACAACGACGAGGAGACGTTTGCATACTGTGGGCGTGGCATGCAATATTGCTTCCGTTTATATATATATATATATATATATATATATATATATACTCAGGAAGGGTTATTTAAGAAAACGCATTTCGTATAAAATGCATGTAGCTTTACTGGAGTATCACGGAGTACTCAGTATTGAGGAGTGTTTCGAGCATTGATTAGCTGACGAGCTTCGTGCGACGCAATAGCAATCTAGAGAGATGAGTCCCAATGGGAAGGACCGGCAGCAGGAATGACACGAATAATATTGGCGGCACCCGGAGTACCAAAGGGAAATCCAGCCGTCACAACAATCAAATCGTTGGCATCCGAAACAAGTCCTTTCCGCATGGCAATCTCGCAAGCCGCGCGAAGCATATCACGAAAGTTGTCGGTATCGTACGTATCATCGGGGGCGTACTCTGGGTAGACACCCCAACTCATAGCCAACTGACGTGATGTTTCCTGAAGGGGGGAAATGGCCAAGATGGGAACATCGGGGCGTTTCTTGGAAGCTCGTAGAGCAGTAGTACCACCCACTGTAAAACTCACAATGGCTTTTGCACCGGTAGAACGTGCAATCTGCCGGGCCGCCAGAATAATAGCTGATGCAGCAGAGCTATCCACGGTAGGTTCAAACGACTGGAGGTATTTGTGGTAGTGGGGATCGCTCTCTACTCGATTGATGATACGTTGCTGCATGAATACGGACTCTTCTGGGTACTACGTTGTAAAGTTTCGGTGACGTCGATGAGAAGGATTGGATGAGAGTGAAATTGTGGAAACAACGAGAAGAAGCAATCACATGTTGCAACAGGTGCGAACGACGCAATAATACAGCCAAAATATGACTTACAGAACCGGCAGCACTCTCGGCACTCAACATGATCGCATCTGCACCATCATAAATAGCGGTAGCCACATCACTAGCTTCTGCTCTGGTGGGAGTAGGTGTGTCAATCATGCTTTCCAACATTTGGGTAGCCACAACCACTGGCTTTCCCTGTTCACGACATTCATCAATAATCAACTTCTGCAAAATCGGAACATCCTCGGGAGCACACTCCACGCCCAGATCACCTCGGGCTACCATGATTCCGTCGCAGAGTTCGATGATTTTCTTGAGTGAGTCTCCCTCGAAGCAACTGGGCTTCTCAATTTTGGCCATGACGTGTGGTCGAGCTGCACTGGCCGGGTTCCAATCCATGATCAAACGCGTTATTTCTACGATATCTTCCGGTCTTTGTACAAATGAAAGAGCGATCCAGTCCACTCCAATACCCAGCATGTATTCCAAATCGGCCCTGTCCTTTGGCGTCAGGCAACTGATTTGAAGGATGGAATCAGGAGTGTTGACTCCCTTAATATTGTAAGTAATAATGGAAAGAAAAGTTGTGCAAGATGAGTTAACGTAAATGAACCAGAATGCTTTTTTACCACCACTAACAAACAAATTAAAAGCCACGGCACCAAGACCATACCTTTTTGTCCTTGATGCGGCCTGCCACATCGACACGACATTCCAGATATCCAGGTCCAGTCGCAGTGACAGTTAATTTCATTTTGCCGTCGTCGATCAAGAGGTGGTGTCCCACTTGTGAAGCTTCGATGATTTCCGGATGAGGCAGCATGACCCGTTGGTTGGTTCCGGGTGTTTTCTCTAAATCAAAGCGAAAGGTCTGACCCGGCTGCAGCACTTCGCCCTCAGGATTGGCAAAGGTCCCGACGCGCAATTTGGGTCCCTGCAAATCTCCCAAAATGGCAATGGGATGATCGTACTTTTGTTCGACCGCCCGGATAACATCAAGAAGTTCCTTCTTTTGGGCATGTTCGCCGTGACTAAAGTTGAGACGAAAGACGTCGGCACCCGCGAGGAACAACTTTTCAATCATTTCAAAAGAGGACGAAGCTGGACCGAGCGTGGCAACCTGTTTGGTCTTTTTTCGCCAGCGCTGGTTTTGTTTTTCGCCATTGTACTGAACAGCTGCTCCAATCGGAGGAGCGAGAATCTGAGGACCAGCCGAGACAGCATTGACAGGAGCAGTAGCACTATGACCCCCGGCACTGGCAGCAGTCATGGCTCTCATCTGAGCATCGTAGGCATCCATGCCATTATACAAGGCTGTCTTGGTTACAACTTCTGCAGCTGCATGATGTTGTTGTTGGATTTGGCCAACTGTAAAGGCAGCAACCGCAGGAGGAGCAGTCATTGCCAACAGGGCTGGGAATACGTGGATCTTCATGCTTGTCGTAGGTCGTAGCTGTTGCGATGAATTACAAAGAATGGAAATTAAATTGTGTCAACTTACTATTCTTTCTTGTCTCTTCAGTCTACAAGACTACGAGTACAACACATCCTGCCCAAAAAGGAAGCTTCCGTTGAAGTCGCGTGTGCATATTAATAATACAGTACCTACTACCACCAGCCACCAGGTACTCGAGTACTCCAATGAAACTCCACTGTTGTGCGTACCTGGTACTGTTTCGGATACCTTTTTTCATAATTTTGGAGAGAGAAAGGAAGACATCACCCTACAAACGTCATTGAAAGGTATCTTCACTAGTGTTCGAGATAATATGATGATGAGCGAACTATTCTGCTTGTATTCAGTACACCGCCAGTGCTCCCACTTTGCAAGCCCCGAGTCACGTTGCAAAGTGACTCCGTTTACAACTTCTCGCTTGCTAGTAATGTCTACCGTAGCTATCTACTCGAGTAGCTTGTAAAGCTAGCTCCTCTTTAGCAAGTACTTGTACTTAATCGAGTTGTGGGTTGAGGGGGGGGGGGGCGAACAAAAGGTAAATTGCTGGAGTTTGTCCTTGCGTTTTCAAGCTTCTATCTAGAAGAAGGGAATGTGTGTACAGAATTTGGCGGTAGTCATATTCATACAAGTTCAAATGCAAGTTGCGTAGGCGCTTTTGTCAAGGATGCTTTTTAATGTCTTGCAAGCCAGATACCTTGTTCTGCTCCTGGAACAAAGTTTGTTGAACGCAACTGCCCATAGTGTAGAAAATGAGGATTTTTTCCCCATCTCCATGGTCGCGTTGGAACAAGCAGATATTTCAAGATCTGAGGAACGAACTAAACTACTGTACAATTCAATGACATGGTTTCAATGAAATTTCTCCAAATGCTTTTGTTTCTGCGGCTGCGGCTGCTATGTTGTCATTGCAGCAGCGTTCGTTCATGTTGAGCAAATTTTGCGAAGAAGATACCAATTGGATTTGCTGTAGTCAAGAGTGCTTGCGTTGAATATGACAAACAACAACGAACAATAAATTGTAAGTAAAACAATTTGTTAATAAAGGTAGTGCGTATAATAAGTAGTTCAAATTCATTATAAATTATGGTAGCGTTTTGTAAATGCTATAATATGTATATAAACGTGTACAGCAGGAGGTATGTAGAGCACAAAAATGAAGTTTTTTTTCAATAAGCCGATGCCATGACAACATCTTGGAAAAAACTGTGGACATCAAAGTCAGTTCTCGCTTGCACGGCACAGCTGGAAGGTTCCTCTCCTGAGGTGCGCTCAATATCAATCACGTTACCAAGAATTTTGGAACGACGACAATTGACAGTCTGCTGTTGCTCTAGCTGCTGTTCTAGCTGTTCTTGTTCCTGTTCATCTAACATGGCTTTGGTATAGGCATTGTATTGAGCCTTCCAGGATATAGCATGATATAAGTCGGCAATCCTCTGTGGATTGTAATAGGCATGTGTACATTGAGCATACTGTTCGCAAAGGACAGTTGATTTTGCAAAATAACGGATGCGTTCCTTTTCTTGTGCGGTTTCAACTCGTAGACGACTTTCCAGACCACGGATACTGTCGTTGGTCATGCACTGCATATGCCCAGCACGGTACAGTCCAACGGTAGTGTAGCAGTTTTGACGAAAATCACGATAATCTTGTTGTTGAAACCAGTAGGCTTGCTTTTCCTCGGGAGTGTAGTCATTGCGGTTAGGAATTTCATGAACCGTCATGGCAGAAGCAAATCTGAGACGGCGCTGGGGAATAGAAGGTGGTGATGATGGCAGCTGTTGTGGTTGGGACGTAGTTGTCGTTGTGGCCGAAGTGGTGGTTTCAGTTTCAGCACATTGCAAATCAGTTTGACATATTTGATCGCCAACTTGCTGCGCCTTGTTGACTGTAGTAGCAATGGTCTCTGGATATTCATCGTTCAAGGAAGGAAGAATCATGGTGTAGTATGCTTTTGTATGGATCAATGAATGACTATGAAGTACTACGTAGTTATTATTTTGTGAGGCGAGTCAATTAATATTATTATTTGTCTGTGAAGTAAATGTGTGATGTACCAGGTAATTTAACTATACTTCTTCTTGTGCACTGTGCAAGCTAGCTCGTTCTTCAATAGCTCTTCTTATGACTTCCGTCTCGTTTACTGGTACCAGGTACTGGTATGTTCTTCACTGCCAAAAGGGAGTTGGGGGATACGACTCGCTAGGAAAATATAATGGCTGATGGCAGCTGTACCCCTGGTTCCAGGTTCAACCTGATTTGTCAGGAAGCCCAAGATGTGTCAGATTCCTGCCACGGAGGAACCTTGGGACTAAAGAAGTCCAATTACGAAACAATAATGGCATTGATTGATTATGACAACTTAAGAACTGAGAATATTAACCACTGGAATTGGGACGGAAGTCATACACTGGTACTGTAACTCCCTTCCCTACTACTGTAGCTACTAGAGTAGTCGACTACTACTGTACTATTATAGCTACTTACTAGCTAGCGGTACTCCGCGATAAAGCTGTTGCCTTGATTAGCCTACCAGCACAGGGCGAACGACTCTATCATCAATCTTGCATCTCGACAGTTTAGGTCCGTTTAAACTGGCATTGGTTTTTTTCCTATCGGAGATGGTTAGCTAGCTACTGTAGCTACTGGTAGTCACTAGTGTATACTACTAGTAGTAGCCAGAAGGCAATGTAGTTGCTGCTGTAATAGACACTGAAGATAGGGTCGCTAGCATCTACTCCGAGTACCCAGTACTACTAGTCAGGACGAACTTTGCAGAGGACTGGCAGTGTCTGCTTATTCTTTTTCTTTTTTCTACCTTCATAATATTATCATCTTACTTGCCAGGAGCCGTCGGAACAGCTCTTGACACGAAAAGCTTTTCATGCGTAAAGCACGAACATCAACAACACGATCAAGATTAAGGAATGGGAGTCGACTAGCCACTATTCCAATCTTGTAATAAGACTGTATGTGCTAGAGTATAGTACTGCATTGGCGTATGTTACAGGTTCTTCTAAATTAGGCTTTGTTTTGAATAAATCTATAATTGTTCGTACAGAGTTGTACCAAGCGCAGCAAGGTACGGCAGCTCAAGCGGCTTGACCAGCTTCTGACAGTGTGGGGAGCACCACGTAATCCTTCAGACGAATAACACTTGTTGGACTCGACAGCTTCTGATGTGCAATGGTCGTACTGCCATGTGCGTACTCATCTTGAACAACCAATTCGTCGTACATTCCCATAATATAAGCCTCGTGTTGGGACTCGGAGGAAGCTTTTTGGGCTACCAAAGCCAGCAATTCTGCATTGCGACTTCCACAAGCTAGTTGCCGACTTTGTTCCCCCAAAGTGGCAGCCTGAGCAGAAGCTTTCAGTGCTTTTTTGGCGGCACATCCCTCGCGTGTCCGCCCTTCGAGGCCCCGCATGGTATGCAGTTGCTCCTCCCTGTCGTTATTTGGTACTCCTACCAATTTGCCCGCTCGATTCAGTTGCAGTGTCACGAGTATATCGCGTTTGAAGCTTTTTAACTCTGCTTTTCCGTACCAACTTTTTTGAATCTCTTCTGATGTATAGTCTTCAGTTGATAACACTTGTCGTATTTGAATGTCGTCAGCAAACGATACCTTCTTGAAAGGTCTCGATGTGACAGTAGCAGGAGCTTCTAGAAGTGGCAGTTTTACAGTGGTAGTACTTATCAGCTCTAACTCAGGTGTCTCTGCTTGCTGTTGTGAGATAACCTTAATGCTTAATTAACTTGGCTTGGTTCAAATGATAAAGATACAATGAATGTGTTACAGCAAACCAAAAATAATGCTGATTGTTGATACCAATGCAAATTGAAGCAATTAGAAGAAAAAAACATTGACAAACGATTATGTGAGAAGACACGAAATGTTGCCCGTGTGCTTATTAGTAATGTTAACAGAAAGAAGTTGGGATTTTGCGATGTCTGAACGAGAAGCTCCGAAAAGAGATTCCATCAAGCTTCGACGGAAGTCTCCGTGTCAAGTTACATCATCAATAAAATAATAATAATGACTGAGCCATCAATCAACCCAGCAGGCTATTGGAATGTGCCAGTCCCGGGGGGAGGGGCGTTCTGCAGCGGTGATTCTTTTTCCTCGAGGTCGTGATTCATTGAACGTACTCTAATATTTTAATTTCTTAAAGGAAAGGAAATCTTTTTGCACGAATTCGGATGAGCTTCTTCATCTCAGATATCACTAGTCTACTAGTAGTAGCTAGTAGACTAGACTAGACCTACTTGGTCGGTGACCAATCCGCGCAGCTTTTGGCTAGCTAGTATCCAGTACCAGGTAGCGAGTAGAACAGTAGCTACTACTCCGAGTAGTAGAGTACAGTAGGAACACTCCGTTTTAGAAACCGAACAAATGATGCGCTGAAACCTAATATTTTCATGGATACCAGTACCGATGAGTTGTGACTTGTGGATATGACCTACCTAGAGTAGTTTGCCAAGAATAACTAGCTTCTAGGAATATAAAAGAGTACAGTAGCTAGCTACCTAGTATAAAACTAAGAAAAGGGGAGTTGGTTGAACTGTTTTCTTCTTCTTGAGCAGTCCTCTACAGTTTATAGAAAAAGGCTACTGGTAGTTCATTCTCTTCAACGTCACGGCTATTTCTTCGTCTATCGTTTAGACTTGGCCCAACTGGCCACGCAAACGACCAATACTACAACCAGTTTCCACCAAAACGATGCTCCATTTGAGTTCAATAAAATTGGAGTCAGTTCAATTGTCAAATGAAGTTTTTCTAATCGAACATCGTGAGGATTCGGAATGACCACATAATTCTGCTTGTCGGATAGTGACGCAGCAGCAGCTTTCGTTTTTGTTACCGGTGTTGTTTCAGCATCAATAAAGCTGTCCATTCCTGGTGGCAATATGACAGTGGCTTCAAAAACAGGCAAGCATTTGATGGAGTAGTTTTTCAACCAGATTTGAGCAGTACTATCGTCGTCGTCGTCGTCGTCGGTGGTGGTGGTGATGGTGTCTAAACCGAGTACTGTAAGAAGAGATTGATGGTGCAATGCCATTTGCAAAGTCTTGGCGTATAAGTAGTAGTCAGCAGGCGTCTTTTGGGCGTAAGCACAAGCCAACTTCCACACGGGAGTCACATAAACTCCTTCGCCGTATACAGCGCCATTGGATTGGGTCAATTTGGTACTGTCGCATCGTACGGGTTGCAGACCGTGATGTAGAATGGACCATACGTGTTGGATTTGAGTTCCGTGGTACATTTTTTGTCTCAGTCTCTTTGGTTGTGATTGGTCCTGGGCTGTAGCAATTCTCGAAAATCGGGGAGTATCGTATCCCACGGTTCTATGACCTAGGTCGAGTGTTACTCTATAAACGAGTCGTCCCGTTTTTATCTGTGAATTGTTGTTTCCCTCGCTGATTCTTTGAAAAGAAACGCGCCCATGTGTGATCCATGATAGGGAATGAAACAGAGCAAACCACGGCGTCAAGTTAATAGCATCTTGATTCATTCGTTTACTTTCTTTTTTGGTCATGAACGTGGCGAGATCTGATAGCGATAAAATTCTCCACGCCAAGCTTGTCGCGGGGTCATGCTGCTCTTCATTCTTCGTCTTTGATGAAAAAGTTGGGACAGGACAACACAAGGTATCTCGTTTTGGACATACAGCAGCACATCGCAATAATAAAATTGCCAGAGCTACCTCGTATTGTTTTTTGTTGGTTTGGAGAAGAGTATTCTGTAGAGCCGAAAAGTGCTGCCGAATTTGAATAGGTTCGCTTATCCAAGTAGAGGAAGATATCTGCATTTCGTTCAGCGCTTTTAGTAGCATTGATGCCACAGCAAAGAGTGACGAACTTTGTTTCGATTGTCCTTGTGAATTCAGAGACTGGCATAATTCCTTGACTCTTTCTTGAATCGTCACCATGTGTTGACATTCATCTTTTGGGTCCGGAATAGAGTTGACAAATGATACAAAAAATGGTGGATCCGTCTGCAAATCCAACACCACCACACAAAAGTCTTGTATTAAGTACGTGAAACGCAGATAGGAACGCTCGGACTCTCGTTGTAGTGTGACACTGGAAAAGCCAGCAGATTGTCGCTTTCTTCGTTGCGTAGTATAGACAGAGGACTCCAACTCAACACGTTTATTTATGGTAAAGATAGGTTTCGGTCGATAATGTTCCATTACTAAGGAAATTTGTTCATCATCGGCAACATCCGTGGAGCTGGCATCATACTCATTATCGACAGCTGGGGTGGCCGATGCCAAGGACATGGTGTTCGTATTTCAGCATTTATTATTATGGTGCTGTAGCATGCAGAGTAATTTTAAACCAAATCAAAAATCAACTTGTAAAAGGATGATGCGTTAGTACATGCGATATCTTAATCGGTGTACTCTATAGTCTGAAGGAAGGGGGCGGCGGCTGAAAGCTAAAGCAAGCTAAACATGAATCTTTCGCAATAATAATATGCAGTGAGTTTATCTTAGTACCATTTACTACAGTACTACTAGTCTACTAGAGTAGTACTCGGAGTAAATCGTAAAGTCGTGAAATAGAATGATTACTACTACGACTACTACCTACTAGTAGTAGTAGCTAGTAGTAGCAGCTACTACTACTAGCTAGCTAGAGAGTAGGTTGCTTTACGACTTTTTTAGCTAGCGATAGAGAGTTGTTACCACCAAATTCGAGATTTTCCCTGACTCGAGTTTGCTATCCTTTTTTTTGAGATTTTTGGAACTCGAGATTATTTGACGATTTAGTGTATCACCAATTTCGAGATTTTTTTCTTTCTCGAGTTTTTTGTTGCTTTTTTTGAGATTATTTTAATGTATATCAACAGAATGAAG
>Ga0100390_10003478_pt1 | contig 13773 bp, 10 predicted proteins | sample CryGeymeta201514_FD_81540 | JGI IMG/M metagenome (GOLD analysis project Ga0100390, IMG submission 81540) | Groundwater microbial communities from Crystal Geyser aquifers in Utah, USA - Crystal Geyser metaG 2015-14 | ecosystem: Environmental > Aquatic > Deep subsurface > Groundwater | place... | reverse complement strand
TCTTGTAACGGTCACGCAAGAAGAAGAAAGTCATGAAAAAAAAAGAAAAATTGAACATCTAATTTACGGGGATCACAACTATGGCGCCCGCAGGGCGCCAAGGCCAGTCATGGCCGCCAATCTTTGTACGACTTTTTTCCGTCCATGTCACGCATGTTTTAGGTGCTTTTCGTTAGATAGTACTACTGGGAATAGCGGTGATCGAAGCCACAACCCTAAGAAATGAATGAAGTTACGGCCAATATGCGTCTGGTGAAAAGAATAGAAAGACCCCAAAAACACGAAGTCCAAGATTATTGTTCGATTATCCGAGAGACGACGCAGCCAAATGTTTAATTTTCTATATATAAAAGGCTATGAAAGGCATTTCATTTCTTTCAATTTTGAGTGTACTGGTAGCGTGGGGGACAGTAAGAGCCGATGAAAACTGCCGCGATTCTGCGTTTGCTTGTCCGTCCATAGCAGAAAGAGCACCTGATGATGAGAACCGGGACCTTCTCTTCTGTAACAGGAGCTTGGCATATTACTTGAACCTTAAGTTTGCCAATAATCCAAAGGCCTTAGAAGAGATTGGTCTCAAACTTAAGGCTGGGAAGCTTGTGGTCATTCGAAATGCCTTTCCTCTTGACTTGGCTGAAACTGTTCACCACGATTTGGATGAGGTCCAAGACTGGGATATGCACGAAGCCTGTGCACCATCAGGCTTTTGTTATCGACATCACAACTTTTATGATTGGTCACGCTTTACGTCCGTCATGAATGCTACGCTAAATATGTTCGATGGAGAAGAATCTCGTGATTTCATGTCAGGTCTCAGCGGTAGGAATTGTAGAGGAGACAAAGGAACCGACGGTCCTCCAGGTTCCGCCAGTCGGTACTTTCCGTTAGACTTTAGTATGCCACATTCCGATCATGTCTTGTACAGATCGGTAGCGTACGTATGGCACCTGAGCAAGGATTGGAGACCCGAATGGGGTGGTGCTTTGTGTAAGTAAGGAACCAGCTATGATTTGAATGTATCTGAAAATGATTCGAATGTATTTGATCAATCCGTTATACTAACAGCATTCTCCGCTATATATCTCTATGCTATGAATGTGCAGACTGGGCTTCGGATAAGGACGACACGGAACTACATCGTTATCGCCATGCATCGTTCAATACATTGGTACTATTCAATGTGAATTCCAAATCGTCGCACATGGTCACTATTGTAAGTAATCATGCGCAACAGAAAAGACTTTCCTTCAATGGCTGGTGGTCAAGTTCGTGGCGTCCAAGCATTGAAGACGACTTTGATAGTATCTTGGCCACCAAAGAACAACGCACGGAACTATCTGACTACGAAGTGATGGATTTGAGAAATTTTGCTCACGATGAAAGGAACGGAATGCAACCAGAAAAACGCAGGAGATTGATAGAGCTAGTGTCGTTGATAGAGAAAGAAATTTGGCCCTCTAGTGGAGGCACGGGTGTGTTTGGGTGAATCAGCAAGAATGGTCGGCTTTCATTAAATTTTGTCTTCGCAAGTTTTATTTATTAATATTACAAATCAGTGGATTCAATGACAGCAAGTAAAAAGAACAATTAACATCATCATTTGTCTCAATCAATGCGTTTATCCAATGTTGGTGGCAACTGCTACCAGAACTGACACTATCACTGGCGCAGTGGTCTGGATGGAGCAGATGATACCTCCCAGCGGCATTGAGCTTGCACAGCATTTGAATCTCGGTATTTTCCTTCCAGGCTTTGCTCTCCTGGTCATCCTGTTCCAAGCCATCTGTACCAGGAATCACCTTGAAAGTTTCCAAGGCACAATTAGCTCGCATCATTTCAACAAAGGGAGCTAGACTAGTGACGCTTGTTCCGTCAAGCCAAAAATGTTGCAATTTAGAAAGCGATTGTGAAGAAGAAGAAGTAGTAGTCAATGGCGTCAGTGCTCGGGCCAAGACGTTGACACATTCATCGTCCATATGTACGGGGGCTTCTTTAGATGAGCTGAGAGTACCTTGGGATTCTAAATGTAGCGTATGAAGTGCTGGCGCGAATGGCAAGAACCGGGCAATCGCCTTGCAGCCTCGTAATCGCAACTGTCGACACGAGAGCCACAGCTCTTCTAAATGACACGTTCTTGTCTCATTTTGATTGAAGTCGGCTTCTGCTTGCGTGGCTAATAATTGATCCAGATATCGATCGCAAGTATCGAAATTTGAAATTTCAAGAAACCGAAGCGAGCTCTTGTGGACCAAGTTCGCGTACGTGGTTGTCTTAATGAACTGCAATCTATCGTCGTCTAAGATGCGTTGATAGACGAGGCGTAGTCTCTGCAAAGCTGGAAGCAAAGATAGTATTTCACACCAATCTTGGAATAGAACATAGGGTGGTGGAGCCCCGAATTGTGACCGGACCATGGATATCTCTTGCAGTGCTGTTTGTTTCTCAAATAAATCCAGAAAGTCCTGCAAGGATGTTCCGAAAAGACAGTTATTAAAATAGAATATCAGTAGATTGTAGAGTACGAGACGTTCTAATTGAATCTCATTGTTTCTCAAAATCTCAGTCAGAAACTGTAGGGGCAATGCCGCGGCACGAGAAATCTTGGACCCAAAGATGCTCAAACTTTTCAAGCGTTTGAGGCCTCCCAAAGCTCTGATAAAAGCTTTCGTTTTCTCTCTTTCACTATGATCCCATTGTTGACTATACATTAAAAAGCTTGTTTGAATATGTATTTCCACATCTTGTATGGGACATTTCGTAGCGTTTAGCGCTACCGTTGATTCTTCGAAATTGGACGCATCGTTCAATTCCATGGAAAGGAATGTTAAAGATTTTTCGTGAGACAAGAGAGAGTCTCGTACTTCCACAGTTGCCATGATTATTTTTCTGTGCCGTATTGATTATTAATTATTATGCTAGCTCAAATTGGTTTTGCTTGATTTGATGTGGTAGGTGTAGAGTGCGTTTCAGACACCGTGGTTACATCAGAGAATGACCATCAGGGTAAATCCCGATTCCCTATGTAAATTACCCAAACACAAACCCTACGGGGGGTATGGTTATTGAAACTGTGTACATTGCTGTAGAATTTTGTAATTAACCAAAATTAGTAGTAGTACTCTTTACTTGTGTAAGTATAACAAATCTTTAAAAACCTCGTTACTAGTACGATATGGTCAAAAATGTAAGAAGCTCCCTCTGTAAATGTTTGCAAGTAATGCACGCATATACTTTGGTGTGTTTTCTCATGTGGTGCGTAAACCACCATTGCTTATTTCTTAGGATTTTATATAATAATTTACTAATTCATATCATCAAACACTACAATATTATTTGCAGTAATACACCAATTTGTCATTTTGTTGTTGGCTGGATAATATGGTTATATTAGATCTAAATACTAGTATCGTCGTCTGTAGTGTGAATGCAAATACTAATGGAATGCAATTCAACATCATTCCAGCTCAATAATACAGGAAAGATCAACCATAACAAGGACAAGAATGACCAACAAAATAGCATTGGTCTTTTGTTTTGGATAATATCTGTGTGTCGTTTGCCAGATGTAGTAGTAGCTAGTAGTATTCTACTAGTAAGAATACATTAAAATATTTTTTGATAATTCTTTTTTTATGTTTCATAACATGGATGCACATAAACTCAAAACATATATGAAAAACACAACGACTAAAACTGGCCTGCCCTCATAACCTCTTGGGCATCAACCACCAACATTTATTTTTTCTAAACCAAGGTCGAAACGTCGAAACGTCGAAACCAATACCCAGTCTTTTCTTTTTAAAATCCACACCTTCCGCGCCACGCCACTGCACATTGGACATTGCACACTGTTCTGGACTCTATACTCTATATTCGAACTATCGAGTAGCAATAGAAATCAATCAACCCACATCGCAGCTTCATGAAAAAAGACAATGGGTGAAAATCCAAGCAAAAAGAGCAAAAAATTATGTCCGGAACAGGAAGAGTCTGTGTCTGTAGAAGATACACCATCTAACTCTTCCAAGAAAAAAGACAAGAAGGAAACGAAGAAAGGGAAAAAGCATGATGCTGCTGCTGATGCTGCTGATGCTGCTGATGCTGATGCTGATGATAAGAATGCGACAGAAGAAAATAAAGTCAAGGAAGATCGGAAACGCAAACGAGAAGAGAAGAAGCAACTCAAGGCTAAATTACTAGAACAAGTTCCAAAAGTAGATGCCGATGGAATATCGTACACCAAAGCACAAATTCGTCGTATGATGCGTCGTGTGAAACGAGGGTTGCCACCAGTACCAACACCCGAAGAAGAAGCCGAATTAAAACGTCATGATAAAAAATTACGAGAAGAAGAAGCTTTGCAATTCGCAGGTTTGATGGATAATAAACAAGAAGATGATAATGATGATGGTAGTGACGGCTCCGACAAGGATGTTGGTGTAAGGAGACATCAAGAACACGATGACGACAACGACGATGAAGAGGAGGAGGACGAGGACGAAGAAGACGCTGGCAAAACCAATGAAACCAACAGAAAGAATCAACATGATGAGGAAAAGAAGGAAGCTATTGCCAAAGCGCGAGCGGAACAACAGGATCGTCCTACCAAGAAACACAAGGTATCCAATAAGCCTGTGCCCAAGGATTACGTGTGTCAGGCTTGTCAAAACAAGCACGATTTCCCTCACTGGATTTATGACTGTCCCGACAAGGTCACGATGCGAGGGACCAATCAAGTATCTGCGTCAGGACACGACAATGCTCCCAGTGCCAAAAAGGTTTTCGTATCGGGATTGCCGTTCGATGCCAAACCTGCAGACGTCAAGGCGATGTTCCAATCGGCTTGTTGTGACGCTGGTGGCAAGGTAACATCGCTCAAATTGTTAAAGTTTCCCGATACCGGTCGATGCAAGGGACAAGCCTTTGTTGTTTTTGATACGGAAGAGAGTGCACGAAAAGCCATTCTCATGACTGGTACCAAAATACCCGTCGCGGCAGACGATAGTAATAGCAGTAACAAGACGAAGAAGAACAAGAAAAAAGACAGCGATGTTTCGTCAAAGCGAGAATTGGAATTAAAGGTGACCAAAGTCAAGAGTCGATCCGTTACCAAGGCCAAGGCATTATATTATTAAGCGCTACAATAATGCACATCAAAGACGAATAAAGACGAATGTTTTCAATGTCTTTGCTTCTTTTACGTAGATAAATTATTGAGAAGAGCAAATTGGCAGGGCAAGAACTGAAACAAAAGCAGATTACTGCTTGTCATGACTTCAGCTAGATCAACATCTACACTGTGTTGTAGGCCTAGTAGAGAAACAAAAGTTGATTTATAAAAATTAATTGCGAACAATTTGCACGTTTACGCTAACAACAAGAATGAACAATGTTGGTCTACAATGGATTCCCTACGAGCACGCCCAATCGCCAACACAATAAACAAGATTTTAGGAAAACGTCAGATCACCATCCTGATTCAATTCCATAATAGGAACTTGTAACATCCACGTTAGATCATCATCTTTGCCGTCCGAAATGTGCGGTGCCAGTGCATGCTCGGCAAGATCTGGTAATTGGTTTCTGTCATTCGTGGCGGATACGAAAGCAGAAGTACAATCGTTACCATCATCAGCAACGTGAATATTTCCCTGAATGTCATTGCTGCAGTTGTTCAGACTCCACTGTGGCAGTTGACATACGTTTGTTTGATTTGAAAAACTGTCGAGGCTCGGAACAGACATAGCTCTCGGCTCGGGAAGAGGCGTAGGTTCCATATCATCCGGAAGAGGTCTCATATGAGGCGATGACTCTGAAATAGGCGGCGTTGCCGAGGACAACCTCAACGACGCAATATTAGGAAGCGAGAACAATTGTGAGTTCAATTCATTCACTTGTTGCGCGTTCAAGAGGCCAGTGGCCGACTGAGCATTCATAAGGGACGCAGAATGTTGATTCAACAATGAATTGTTGTTGAGACGGGAAGGGGGTTTCTTAGCATCCCCCCATTGAGCATTTCGCTGACTCGAAGTGCCGTTGTTCCACTGCGCATTCTGGTGAGAAGAAAAGTTCTGCCCGGAAGCTCTGCTCTGCAAGTCTCTGAGTTTACTGAAAGACTGCTTGCTCAGAGATTTGCGGGAACTCATGCCCAGCAGATTCCCGGTGGATCTCCTGAGTAGCAAATCATTGGCCAGGCTACCAGGGCTCTCATTCAAGGCCAGAGACCCAACCAAATCAGGATTACTACCCATCCTGACCTTGCTACGAATCGTGCTACCTCCCCTTCGGTTTGAAAATCGAAGGGCATGGCCGATCTTATCCCTAACGGCCAAAGGATGGAGGGTTTCCCACATTCCAGTCTCGTCGTTAAACTTGAGGAAGCGACGCGATTGCAAGCTATCAAAGATAGTTTTGGTCACGTCCATTTTGGCTTGGCGGGATTTCGCCTGCTGGTACTGGACAGTGTAACTTTCAACGATGCGACGGAAATCCTGGGACCCCTCGTGCTTAATGCACTCTTTGTTTTTACCGCAAAGAATATCATCTTTCTTGGGAACTGCAACAGATTCGAACTTGATGTTCATAGCAGTTTCCGGCGATAAACTGTTGGACGAAACATTTCGTGTCGGGTGGGATTGTCCTTCGTTCATGGTACTCCACTAGCTGTGAGCTGTGAATGACCTTTGTGGCAATTCTAACTATTCAGTGGCTACTAGACCTGGCACTTCCGTGAGATAAGTTCAGGTCAACTTGTATTAACTTAATGAAAATGGGAAGATGCTGATGTTTAATTAATGGTCGACTTTGTGTTGGACAAGGTAAAGTATGGGTAGTATCCTTTCAATGTTGATTAGAGGACTGATATGGTTGTTAGTGGGTGTTCGTTGGGTTTTGCGTTGTTGTCCAGCAAGGCTAAAGCAAACCTCGGCAATGATTTTCTGCACAGAAGTACTCGAGTACTGTGCAGGAGTGCTGATCTAAATACTACTCATACTACTACGTTACTAATACCTGGTACTACAAATAGAGGGGCTCTAGTCGTAAAATAAAAGTCCATCACTCCTCAGCAGGAACAGTTTTTTATTCCGGTGACTTTTTCGCGAAGAGGCATGACTTGAAGAACAGTTCCGCAAAATAAGAACGAAACTTTGAAAAAGACAGGAAGAAAGGAGGCATCGTGGGTAATAGTAGTCTAATGGTTGGGCTCTAATATTCTATACGTGCGCGCTAATCTGTTGCAGATCTGCCACAATCTCTGGGTGCCGCCCAGCCCAGGGCTTCGAGAAAGCCCAGCAGGTCTGAGTTGCTGAACTGTTCTGTTCTGGGCTCCGCTGGTCCAAATTAACATGGGTTAAGGCTCCGCCATTTCCCTCTTTTTAGGAACTGAAAGAATACCGCTCACAGAAAACATGGTTAGTTTGCTGTGCAGTGAATAGAAAATGTGCGCCACGCGACGGCAAGCATTTCCCCACCCCGTCTAGTTGTCCTGACGTTATCTAATGCTGCAACGCATTCGCCCGGCCTTGACTTCTACTTGCAACAGGTCTAGATGGGCTCGTTAGGCAGACCTGATCCAAGAAGAAGCAAAATGGTCGGTGGGGTCTCAGATGACCCCAATCCCGATTTGATTTCACTTCCACTGGATCCAAAAAAGCATCGTCTACCTGCAGAATTTGGTTGCGAGCCAATGATGGCAGCAAATTTCGTTTTTCGTTGACAACACTTTTTCAAATCTGTTTGACCTGGTCTCGCGGGGCTGTTTTTGTTGAAGAACTTCTCTCTCTAGAAATACTCTCGTTTCCTTTGACGGCAGTGCTCCAATAAACTCATTTCTGGCAGGGTTTGGTATCAATCGCTTTCTTTGCGTTGAAAAAATAATGGTATCCTTCGTACCAGGTAATGTACTGCCCCGCCTTGATTCCACGTGCGGAAAAATAAATAAATAAATAAATAAATAAACAGACACTAGCTAGACTGCTACTCTTTGTAAACTACTACAGTAGCTACTACTCGAGTAATAGAAAGAGGAGCTAGCTAGTAGTGCCAATTCTGCTAGCTCGTACCTGTACAGAGCATCAAAACAATCTTGCGTATTGAGGCTACAAGTACGGTTTTCAAATATGAGACGCATATTTGTCCTGTCGACCTCCATCCTAAGCAGCGTGGTGTTCGATAGTACCAGTCTCTCTAGTCTAGTGCATAGCAAATAGCAATGACGTGATCAGACCTGGCTGCCCAAGATAACATGCCCTATTCGCGTAACGGAGAAGGACTGTAGGTAGTTGTAGACAATGCGATCTTTGCAAGACACACTGCTTCTTTTGTTGTCTGGTTGTACCTTGATTTTCGCCATGGCAAGTGAGCAAAGACCCAGCCAATATTATCCCTCCTTTTTCGGATCCCTTCCGTCCATGGCAGGGAAAACCGTCGTTATTACTGGTTGTTCACGAGGATTGGGCTTTGTTACAGCCCGTGCTGTATCACAAAAGGGAGGTTCTGTAATCATGCTTAATCGACCTGGACGCAACGCGGGCGATTCTTTTCAAAGGCTGAAAGATGAATCAGCTAATAATATTGTTTCATCGCCTGGAGCTGCAGCTACAACAACCCAACAGCATCACCTGGTAGACTGTGATCTGCTGAGCTTTGAGAGTGTCAAGGAAGCCTGCCGAAAGGTTAGAGACATAGCATCAGGAAAGAATGGAATACATGTGCTTTGTAACAATGCAGGAATTATGCTGCAACCAGACGAGGCTTCCCAAGATGGATATGATATCACACTACAAACGAATATGCTTTCGCATTTTTTGATCACACGAGAGTTAATGCCATGTCTCAAGCAAGGTTCTCTACAGAGTGGTCGGTATTCGCGAGTCGTGACCATGTCGAGTGCAAGTGGCTACGGGAGACCACCGTTAGACAATCGCTTCTTCGAACCACGAGGAGGAAGCCTAGGTGGTGCTCGAGCCAGCTACGAACGCTACCACCAAAGCAAATTGGCAAATCTTGCCTTTACGGCAGCGCTCCACGATAGACTGATAATGTCTGACAATACGAGCATTCAAGCAATTGCTTGTACTCCTGGTGTTTGTGGGACAGACATGTTTGTGCATGCTACAACAGTGATGAATGGTCAACCGTCACCAAAATCAATGGTCCCGTCCACCGAAGACGGTGCAATGTCACAATTAAAGTGCATTTTTGATCCGGAAGTCCGGTCAGGTGAGCTGTGGGGGCCTGGTCGCAATGGAGCCCTAGAGTGCACACCGATGAAGCCACCTCAAATTCTGGTCGACAGCACGTCCAAGGCACTGATTTGGGAAGCTTGTGAAAAGGCAGTGGGGAAGTTTGAAATCTAACGAGTAGATTTGTAAATGTATTAATTGTGCAACGCTGCCATCCAGCAAGAGATCTTCTCTTTGTATTACACGTCAGAGTATTTGCAAATTTCGCTTCATTTTTCTCTTGTGCGCATGTCTGTACGAGAGGAATGGAGAATAGGTTGGATACGCATGACATAAAGCAAAAGGTAAAAATGGGAATATGTAATAGCTTAATAATACTAGTATATCTCTTACTGATTGGCATTGTGGCCACAAAATACTTAATGTGCAACCGTGTAGATTAGGGGTGTACTTAAAGATAGGCCTGTCATACTAGAGGCAGGATGTCCATCATTTTTTTCGGTTAAACTTCAGTTTATGCCGAGAAACTCGTGGTTGCCTGGAGGATAGGTTGGCGGGTATCCCATTCAACTAAGGGTTCCTGCATGGAATCAAACATGTCCGTTGAGTAATCCGCCCGCTTTTCGTGTTGTCCGTTTGGTAGATCGGAAAGGACCTCCTTTGGTGAGGGCTGGTTCTCGTACTGTGATTGGAAATATTCAATGATGGAAGACACAGGTTTTGGCGTTACGGTGAAATCGTCGCTTAACTTTTGAATGGGAATCATGCCCACACTTGTCTGAACCGCTAAAGGTGGTGCTTGTGGAACAAAGTCCTCATCTAGTTGTCTAAAATCAGGTTCACCAACAACAGTAGAAGTCGAAGAATCTGATAGACTGACAGTTTCCAGCTTTGGGGACGACTTGAATACAGGCCGACGGCGTATTTTTTTAGATTTGAGTGCAAATCTCCTGTAGGAAGTCAGATCGAGAATAAGCAGGCGTGAGCACAAGTTGTGGCACAAGAGAAAGGAAAGGAAAGGAATATTTCCTCCGTGGCAACTAAGAACTTACAGTGCATGTCCAATCTTGTCTCTCACTTGAGCGCCCGATAATACTTGCCAACCCTGAAGCTCCGGATCGAACTTAAGAAAGCGAGCATTGCAACGCTGAAGCATCATTTCGTAGATCCGTTTTGTCACTTCCATCTTAGCCAGCTTCGAATCGCATTTATCGTAGAGCTCCTTGTGGTCTTCAATCACCTGACGAAAGGACTTGGATCCAATATGGCTAATGCATTCCTTAGTCTTTCCACAGAGGATATCGGTATCCAGTGGTTGCTCGATTATTTCAGGTTCATTCAGGTCAAAAGGTTGGTTGATTTGTCTCATTGTTATTGTAAGATTTGGTAGTAGTAGTAATACTTTCTTAGATTAGAAGTTACTGTAGAAATAAGGAAATTGTGGTAGCTAGTATTCTATCTTGTCAAGTTTATGATGAGCCATGGATGACACAAGAATCTCGAATCCACTCCATTCTCGTTCAGGACTGGCTATGTAGACTTCTAAAGACTTCTAAAGAATTTTCATCGACGTGGAACATCTTGAATGATGTAAAACGTAAAAGAAGCATGTTTTGAAACGGGAGCCAAAAGAAAAAGAAGAATAGAATCAATTATTAAATATTTCTCCGAAAGACGATGGGCGACATTTGGATGCCACGTTTGAATGTTTCTTCGCTAAGGCCGTCTTTTCTCCTGTTACCGGTACCACTGGTACCTGGTACTACCAGGTACCATTACTAGTACCACTACTACTAGTAGCTAGAAGACTCCAGGTACTACCTATGCTGTTGAAACTTCTTTCCTGGTGATTATTCTAGAGTAGACCTTACTGTTACTACTAATCTCTTTGGGCTGACTACGAAGACCCTACTAAGCTTCTTACCAGGTACCTGGTGGTACAACATCATACTTTTTATTACCACTACTCCGAGGAGTACTAGACTACTGGAACTAGTAGACTAGTAGTAGACTACCAGTAGAGAGACGACTAGTATTACCGTAGTGGTAAAAGTAGGTATAGACGATACCACGATAATGGTAGATATATTGTCTTGCCCGGATTCAATACTTCTTTCAATCCATCATACTAGTAGTAAATGGTAGTAACTGGTACCTGCTGGTAAAAAAGCTGCAGAAAGAGACAACCGAAAGAACTTGAAGTTGAATACTTCTCTCATCTTCAATAGCACTTCGAAGTTCGAAAGACAGTAGTCGACAGGAACGTCACTGTCACGTCCAAGCCACGAGCCTGCCGTAGTGGTGATACCAGCAATAACAGGCTGGCTAAGCGCAGTACCTGGTACTACTATTTTTAGCAGCATGGAGCTTTGAAGAATTACCAGTACCTGGTACCAGTAGTTTGGTGCACCTACCGGTACCAGGTACTAATGGTATCAGGAAAGCTACCAGGTACCAGTTGCCAGGTACCATATGGTACTACTGGTACCAGGTACTGGTAGTATTACCAGTACCAGGTGGTACCTGGTACGAGGTACCTGGTAGTCAGTACTAGTCACTCGCAGATGCAACACAAAACAGGCTACAACCAGCAGCTTGTCAGCTACCGTAATAGGATCGAACTAGACTACTGTGGTACTAGTATCTGGTACTCTCAACTCCAATTAAACACACCCTTACAAAGCCATTTTCACCGCGTAAAAATCTGATATTTTAGAGCAGTCGTAATACTAGTACCAGCTACCAGGGGTTCCTAAGCTGTCAAACGGCTTAATCCTATCCTATCCCTCTTTCCCCACAAGTGCACTGTATTACTACGGTACTGGTAGGCCGGCCAGAGCCTTCCCTTGCGGTTTCAATCCATTGTCGCATTGTACCTTATCCTTAGTGATCGACGGACGAAGAACAGGATTCACAATTCATCCATTCAATCTCTTTATTCTCTCGAACTATTCTTGATTACAACAACTAGTAGAGTCTGGTACAGTAAGTAGTATTATGTATTATCTACTACAGTATCTATTATTATAATCAAAAGTTTACGCTATTACTTTCACGAAGATGGGCAGCAGAAAGAAAAAGAATAAGACTGCAAAGCGCAACGAAACTGCTGGCAATGGGAATGATATTACAAGAAAGACTAGTCCGACAGAGGCGTCATCAACTCGCGATGACGGCACCTCACCTCACTTCAGAACGACACTAGACTCCCAGTCTAAAACCGCCGCCGCCGCCGCCACCGGGCTTCCCTTATCCTTTCCACAACACTTGACATTCCCAAGAGACGACTTTCTAAGGGATGAGCCGCCATACACATCTAGTTTTCAAACCGCTCTCAAGACATCCTATCTCGGTCTTGCTGTCGATGAACCTTCCGTTGTAGTAACGTCGTTCAGTGCCAGCTCGAAAGTCAAGCAAAGCGATAAAAAGCGACAGCGTCGGATTGGTACTGCTTTGCCACTTTGTGATACGTTGGAGGCTATGACAGACCAAGGATTTTTTCAAACAGATGTCACGCAGCCCTTTGGATTGGGTACCAAGTGTGCCAAAACCTACGTCACGCGTTGTCTGGTAGGAGATCATGGTACTACCTACAAGTATTTGGGATTACGAATGTTTGCCTACCGTTGGGATCAGGTCAATCAGACAAATGTCAATACGGGCAATGACTATCTGGAACAGAATAAGCTCTGCCGTGATATTGGGATTTTTAAAGACCAAGTACTGGTGCCGAGAACCAAACATCATTTGGAAAAACTTCACGCGCAAAGATCGCAGCACAACAACTCGCTTGCACCCTACAACCTGCATCGATCGCGACCCGAATACAATATTTGTCTGATCAATCGCATGGATTCAACTGCAAAGGATTATAAAATGGAACCCAGTCTGGAACAGGATAGCATTGCTGTGGCGTGGCATGCCGATTCGAGTCTGGAACACTTTTCCAGCATTGCTGTCTATCAATTGATTCTTCCTAATAATAAGAACGTTGTCAGTATGAAAAAAGAAAGCAACTGCTGGTCGCTTGCTCTTCGGACCGCCCCCAACGCAGAGGGGCCCAGCATACAGGCGGACCATAAACCCGATACGAATATTCCCCAGTTGTCATTCCGACTCCCTTCTGGAAGCTGCTACTACATGCTAGACGACTTTAACCATCATCATCAACATGCTGTCTTGTGCGACAGGCCGAAATCAACTGACGAGAAGCCTCCACCGACCATTCGATTTTCGGCTACCTATCGTCTTTTACGACCGAGTCACACGATAGCCGAAGTGCTGGACCAGTGCCAACGTTGCTGTCGTTCCTTTCACAAAAAGGGTGCGAAAATTTGGAGATCTGAGCAACTTTTACTGAATCATATTGAATCCGAATGGCTTCGACAGTTCTATATTCAGGGAAAGCATCACTACGACAAGCTGTGGAAGAACAACTGGGACGAGCCGTTAATTCAACTCTGGAAGTACTGGGAGCAATTGGAAGAACGAACGCGACTGACGATTGAACTGTTGCAATATGCCGCCCAGTGTAAATGTGAAGCAGGTAATGGAAGCCATAATTTCAATAGCAATGTCAAAACTGGAG
>Ga0100390_10003460_pt1 | contig 13813 bp, 13 predicted proteins | sample CryGeymeta201514_FD_81540 | JGI IMG/M metagenome (GOLD analysis project Ga0100390, IMG submission 81540) | Groundwater microbial communities from Crystal Geyser aquifers in Utah, USA - Crystal Geyser metaG 2015-14 | ecosystem: Environmental > Aquatic > Deep subsurface > Groundwater | place... | reverse complement strand
CGTTTCCTTTACCATTGGTAGTTTTCGCTTTGGTTTGATGATATGCTTCGATCAGAGGTTTCCCTCCCTCGCACGAACCTATGCCAGTGAGCACGATGTGGATGTATTATTGCATCCTGCAGCCTTTGTCAGAGACGTAACGTTTGCGACGTGGAAATCGTTTCGGGAAACACGAGCGGTTGAGAACAGCTGCTACTTTGTTGGACTGAATTACAGCGGTGCAGACCACGGAGAAACGAATCTGGTACCTCCCTGGGTAGACGATAGTGGGAATCCCGATTCCACTGCAATGACTTTGGGTTGCGAAGAATCCTGGCTGATCTGTGATATCCAACGGACTGTGCTGGACCGAGTGAGGACCACCTATCCATTTTACAAGATATTGAAAGAGGAGGCTACCACGATAGCAGGGTGACGAGATTGTTTAAAGTGTACTTACTACAGCAGTATACATTTCACAATGTCACTTGAAACAGCACGGTACAGCTGTAATGCAATATTATTATATTCAACAGATGAAATACCGTGTTAAAAAGCATATGCAAAATCCATAATCGTACAATGAACGATTTCTTTAGAGATCTACAACATTACTAGACTAGGTCTACTTAATCTTAATCCTCGTCTTCTTCGTCATCATCGTCATCGTAGTCATCATCTTCCTCTCCAGTTGGAAAGAATGTGTAGCTCAACGTGACATCGGTAACGTAGGAGACCTGGGGATCTTCCAACATTTCAGGATCGATAAAATAAAAGACGGGCATATCGACGGATTCTCCTGGCAATATCCGCTGTTCTTCGAAACAAAAGCATTGAATCTTTTGAAAGTAGAGTCCCATTTTGGGGGGATGGACATTGTACGTTGCTACACCCGTAATGGCCTTATCGGAATTGTTCTTGACTCGAAAGAAACTCAGTGCTGTTTCTCCTGGTACGACCTTGACATTGGGCTGTGTGGCTTCAAAATTCCAGGGCAGATTATCCGGAACAGTGGTATCAAAATGAACGGTAATTAATTCGGCATTGGCCACTGGACGCAATTCGGATAGCCTTGCAGCGGCGTCCTCGTCGGTCCAGGTATGTACTCGTGCTTGTCGTATGACACTTTGTGGCATTTTTTGGAGTGCCGATTTGAACATACTTTCGATCAGATTGGGTTCCTCATCTTGTTTCAAGACGCGCTGTGTCGTTCCTCCGAATCCTGTCGTTTGACAGAAAACCTTGTACAGAGGCACTGACGCGTAGGATGCTCCCACGACACCCATAACAACGGCAGCCATGTACCAAGCCAACTGAGCATTCATATCCTTGGTACTGCTGCTGGCTGTCGCATTGTTACCCTTTTTACCTTTCTTCTTGTTGCGGTTCCACCAAACACGAAATCGATAAAAGGGGGATTCCATTCGCTTGCGTTCGTAATATTCGTACGATCGTCTTTGTGCATCACTAATGCCTTCGCTCTTGGACGCCAGGGATCTATGAATTGTTCGTCGGACAGCATTCGATGCCGGTGTTGAAATGATAGCGCTGAACTGCAAACGCTCGGCACTGCGAAGAACGTGACGGTGGCCAGATCGCAACAGACAGAAAGACATGGTACGGCCGGGAGCGGGGATTGGGTAAAAGTCCAGAAGTGTAAAAAAAGGAATATGACTCTATTCAGCTAGGGAGTATCAATGATCAGCTTCATTTGGATGTAAGCAAACGGTAGGTCGATTTTAAATAATTTATTTGGCAACAAACGCTTGTTTTGCCATTGCCGCAGTAAAAGAATCAGGGAAAGGAAAGAACGGTGAAGAGGCTGAGTCGACAGAGTAGACTACTAGTAGTAGATCTAGTAGTTGACTACTACTAGTAGTAGCTACTCTAGAGTAGTAGTGGTACATGATACAGCCATCATACGGTACTACTACTAGTCTAGTAGCTAGTCCTAGACTAATCTAACTATTAGAGTCGACGGCAACTAAAAAAACTCCTAAAAAACAATAGGTCGCATATTTGAGCGTCAATATAACGGAGCAAGTGCTTATCCAAATCAAAGTCCTCTTCCATTCTTTTTCGGAATGGGTCTCCAAACGCATTCAGAGCAGCACGACTTGTCCAACACAAGAACGAACCAGCCAGTACCGGTACACAACTCATTGCAATTAGAGGTTGCTCTCTCTCTCTATATATATATACACTATAGAATACAACAGCAAGTGTACAAACAACCAAGTTACAGAGAGAAAGACGCTACCACTCCACTACTTATATTGGTACTCTGGTTTCAATTTTTTTTTATAAATAGCCTTATAGACGAATCATACATTCGAATCTCAAAGACACTTTCTTCTCTGCTTCTGCTTGTTATCAAGCTATCTTATTAGTAAGAAAGAGACATTAAGGGCGCACCACTATAGTACAGATGTTGTATTCCGACGAAAATCTTGGTGGTGGTAATGATGATGATGGTGTTGATGAAAGTCAAGCGGAACGAAGAAGCCTTCTTCTTCTGCACGATAGAGACGAAACTGCCAGGGATGAAACCTCTCAAACCACTGCTGCTACTACTTCACCAGCTGCAGCTGCTGCCGTAGCCACGGGCATGAATCCACAAGATGATCTGGAAGCTAGTGCCGATTTTAGTGCAGCAACAACACCCGCTTCATCGCCATCGTTAAATTCCATGTGGAGAAAACGACCTAATTCCTTGCAAGGCGCACCTACTACTCCTACGGCTCCTGCTGCTACTGCTATTACAACTGCTGCTAGTGATGGAGCTGATCTTACTGCTACTGCTACCGCAACTACCATTCTCAATAATGACCTCAACAACAACATGGTCTCGCGTCGCAAAAGTCGAAAGAATCGTCGACGTCATCGTTCCAATTCCGAAGCTTCGGCAAAAGCTAACAACAACGAAACAACAACGGTGGGACCACTGGATGCGGTCTGTACGACCTGTCTGAGAACACTCTGTTTCGATCGTACCATGGTTCGGAATACGCTGAGCTGTATGAATGTTATGGCAAGAGTTCTGGTGTGGGCATCCTTCGTCTTTTTAGTTGCAGCAATTGTATGGTATTCCAAAGAATTAATCAACAACGGGTAAGAAGGTATTTTTGTTGTTGTTATTATTGTCATATTGCTGCTCGCATTGTATGTACTATTTGCATTATTTGAAATAATTCCAACTCAACAATCTTTCCTACCATTCAAAATTCAAACAACATGCAGAACGGAAAAGCATTTGATTGCTTGGTTCTCGGCCGGAGCCTTTGTGTTACTGGGATTTCCTCTCAGCATAAGCAGTATTGTCGGTCACTTATCCAACTACAACCAACCTCATGTTCAGTGTTACATTGTTCGCATTCTGTGGATGGTACCCATTTACAGCATTGAGAGTTGGCTTTGTCTCAAATATCACGAAAAAGCAATATACATTGAAACTCTGCGAGATTGCTACGAGAGTTTCGTCCTATACAGCTTTTTTCAATACTTGATTGAAGTCCTGGGAGGCGAGGAAGCCCTCATTTTAATGTTGAAAGATAAGAGCCCCACGCGTGGATCTCACATGTGGGGATTACAGTGGTGTGTTAAACCATGGCTTATGGGACAACCCGTCCGAAGAAACAACCACGACGACACTGACATAATGGATTCGACATCGATTCGACGCAAAAAGAAACTGCAGCGTGTACACTGGAAGTCGCCCTTTTTTACGCATTGCAAATTTGGGATCTTGCAGTACGTATTACTAAAGTTTGTTTGCAGTTTCATGGCTGTCATTCTGGAAAGCTTTCATTTATACAAAGAAGGAGACTTTACACCCAAGGGTGGATACCTCTATATTTGCATTATCACCAATACATCCCAGTGCTGGGCCCTCTATTGCTTGATTTTATTTTATTACGCCACCCACAATGAACTGAGTCCTATCCGGCCCGTGGGTAAATTCTTGTCTGTGAAGGCTTTGGTTTTTTTTACTTGGTGGCAGTCGGTCGGTATTTCCATCTTGTATCAAATGGACATGTTGCCACATTACACAGACTCCAAACTGACGGTCAAGTTGTCACCAGAGGATGTCGCCAAGGGTATTCAGGATTATTTGATTTGCATTGAAATGTTCTTTGCGGCTATCGTACACACACTCGTCTTACCGCATACAGAGTACTCACCGCAAGCGGTACAAGCTCGTGCGAGAGCATTAAATCAAAGTGCCACCAATCCCAGTTTGTCGCGGCAACGTAAGAGAATGGGTCGCCACAGCCAATTTCACACGAACGGACTCCTACGAAATTATCATCACATTCGCGACGACAAGAGCGCCAATTCGGATGCTGTCAAGTCCAACTTTACTGGAGAAGATCGTAGTTTCTTTGATCTGGAAATGACCACCCTTTCGTCGGTCGGAGCCCAACCTCTAGGGGTGGCAAGTTTTTCTCCGTCTTGGGAGGAAGAAAATGCCAGCGCTGACAACCGGGCGCGTACCGTGAGCGCCGACAGTATCGATTCCGATCTTAGCCCCGCAACCCCTGCTGGTGCACAAGGCTGGGCACGCCTGTATAAGGATGAACCGACGGGCTGGACTACGCCCAAGAGTGAGTCAGACAATGATTCTGCCTATCAGCAAATTACCCACCCGACGATGCATTTGAACCAACCGAGTTCACTAGTGTACCCCAAGCCTGGCAATGACCAAAGTACCATTGAAGAAGGTGTAGAACCCTGGGAAACGGAATCGGGGTCAGGCGACGAAAAAGTTGCAGGAGACAGCTCCGAAGGTGATGACAGCAATGATGAGGATTCTGACGCCGAATACAAGCCCAAAGAAAAGCAGAGCTTTGTGCGCGCGTTCTTGGACAGTGCCATTCCTCGTGACTTGAGAGACAATACAGTTGGGATTGTCAAAGGTGACTATGTTGTTGAGAAAAAGACCTTGTTGCATCACGCTACCACTTCCGATCACTATGATCTGTTTTCCTCCCGGAGGTATTTTCGCAACGCCGGCAGCAGCCCTGATGCCAAGCATAAATAAGAACGCGCTAGCGAGAAAATAAACGTTTGACTCTGTGGAATGTACGATATGAATGCTCAGTTTCATAGTAGATAAAAATGCACTCGTTTGTTCTTTACAAGGCATGCAGAGTACTCGTATTCAATACTCCATCCATTTGATGTGAGTACTCCGTTATGTACGTCCGCGCGAAGTCGCGACGTTGATGCTCAGGCTCTGCATGGATCCGACGACTCAACGATACTGTGAACAGCAAGACAACGACTTCTTCATACAAATTCAGTTCGACGACAAAAACTTCAGGTTAGCTCTGCTAGTCTTTTTTCTAATAAATATGCTCTAAAGAGGGAAATACGGCACTTCCCAGTCCGAGAGTTTATTCCTTGACCTGTTCTTATTGTGCCTGGAAATCAAGACATTCATAGAATTGATTTTCCTTGCATTTTGGACAACAGTTAAGTTGGCCAAATCACTCCATGATTAGTGGGTAACAAGCATGGTTCTGTTTCGGGTGATTGTTGATTTGATTGGTGTTGTTGATTGGTTGTGCTCGTGAACTCTTCAGGCGCTCCTTTGACTGCCTCCACATCAAAAGAACAACCGATGTTCGTTTACAAACGCTTGAGACTCTTCTTCTTACTCAATTTGCTTCCCGATTTCCCAGTTGCTTGCTTGCGAACATTGCCATTCCCAGTCTTTCCAGAAAGACCAGTGCTGGCTCCATTGCTAGTACTTCGCAAAGGATTTGATCGCGACACCGAAGCATCACCCAAGACATCCTTAGTAGGACTGGTTTTGCTAATACTGTCGCCATCTGACTTTCCCGTCGCCATAGACCGACCGTGTACATCTGCCATGAGACGAGCCCGTTTGGAATATTCATCGTAAGAATCCATAAAAAGTTTGCCAGCTTCATCGTTCAGGGAACTTTCGGGAAAGGGTATGATCAAGAGGCATCGAATCACACTGAGAACGTGCGACATTTTAGTTTCCGCTGTCCAATCTTTCTTTAAAGTGTTAACGCAAATAGCTCCCGTAGACATGTCGACGTTGGGGTGATAAATTTTGGTCAAGAAGAAACCGCGGGGTGGCGAAGCGGGAAAGTCGCAAGAGATAACAAGCTTCAGCTGGAAAAACTTTCCTTCGTAGGGGGTGTCCTGGGGTCCTTGGATTTCCGCCTATGATGGTAAGAAGTAAGGATGTAAGAGACACAGAGCGACAGCGCTTTTGATACAGCAAGACAAAAAAACGGGCGAGCGTTTGTTTTCCCGATTTTTCCATTTGTGCTTGGGCTTCACCAGTTGTCCACAATCTCGTATTCGTGATAGAACCAATACAACTCACGTACCACAATCTCCCCCAAGCTCGAAGGCATGCCGGATGCCTCTTCCATTACCAACCGCACACCCTCCGGCGGGTTTTTGTGTAAGTCTCGGATCTCGCGAGCGACCCGGGACAGTGTTCGAGGAGGCAAGTTCTCACTGCTACTCCCGCTGCTACTGCTGCGATTGTAAGGTCTGTAGGTTGTTGAAGACATGATTGGTTATTTGGTATGTTTGAGTAATTGTTGTGTACCTGATGGCTTAAAACTATTATTCAGTTGGAAAAACAGAGGAATGAAGATAGCAAGTCGCCAAGTCTTTTTATTATGGAATTGCGGGATCTCGACGTTGGTTTTTCTTTTCTTGCGTTGGGTTTGATAGATGCTGTGCCACTCCAGTTCTAAAACGATACAACGGCACTGCGAAAAAGCAGTAGAGAAATAGCTTAATTACACTCAAGACGGATTCCAATTAAACATCCAAATCACTGATAAATATAGACGCTCACTTGGAGTGTCGGTGGACTATTTTGTCAGTAGCTATTATTGCGAAGCATTATTTTGCATGATAGAGTACCTGGTACCATACGAGTACGTACTCCGTACCTGGTACAGTAGTAGGTATTCGAACAGTTGGAGTAGCCAACAAATGCTTACCTTCTGCATGACCAAGGCAGATGGGAACTCCAACGAAAAAGCAAGCAGCAAGCAGCAAGGAAAAGGCAACAGACGGCGCAGGCTTGATTCGGTAGTCCAATTACTGCATTCGTTTTGCAAAGGAAGCAACCAAAACACCTCTCAGGGTGGTAGCGATCACCAGGACGCTAGCAACAACCTGTCGTTTAGGGCTAGTGCGATGTATTACGAGTCGGCCATTTTGCAACTTTTCGGTCGTTCATTTCTCCAGCAAGTAGGAGGAAGTACCATGTTGGTTGTTGCAACAGTGGTTTGAAAACCCCTGGGCTTGTTACAAAACCCCTGGGCTTAAACAGAAATAAATATGTTTGAAGAACTTTTATTTTTTACTATCTTGCAGCCTCGTGACGTCGGTCCAGGACTAGGCGTGCAGGTTGCTCCGCCTTGTCTCTCCTGCAGGTGCGAATTTCCACTGCTGCTCCACAATTGCGGTGCACGGTATGAAGAACTTTCTTTGGATTGGGCGAACGATAGCTGCAGTTACTACGCCACTATTCTTTGAGTTGTCAACACCTGTCGGGAGGGTTCTCTTTTTGTCAACATTACGATATGGCGGGGTGAATAGCAATATATTCGCTTTTTGAGAAAGAACATAACGCACATGCTCTCTCCTAGCTTCCAAAGTGGATCTTCTGAATCTTTCAGCCATCAATCAGACGACATTCTTGCGCAACCTCCTTGAAAATGTCACTACATCGATCGATTTCAACCAAGACGCAAAGCTTTTTTCTCATTATTTTCATTGGCGGCATGTTTTTGCATCGTCACGCCATATTGGCCGCGATTTCAACCTTCGGGAACGTACTTCATTTTTCCCCAAAATTAATGAGATACTAGGTATCCTGCTAAAGAGTGAAAGATCTCAACAATTTCTTTTCTGTCAAGTTGAACTCCCTAGTGTTACATGCGTCAAATTAGAGATAGAGATAATAAAACTCAATAAGCACGACGCATGCGCACGAACACATACGTCACTTCACAAGTTAAGAAGCGAAAATTAGCAGATTTGCGAAATGCGCCTGGCCCTTCTATCGCGACGAACTCACATCTATGTCTACATCACAATTCGGTCGAAGCGGTGAGTACATGATGTTGACCATGGTGGTAGTAGGCGTAAGACGAACGGAATGGTGATCTAATTTACCCTCCCGAACGCTCAGTTTCTGTTACACAATATGAAGGTTTTCCGGAACGATTTGGGTCGAGGATCATTGGAAAAATGAAGCTCACATTATGAGCGCAGATCTTCCGTGCAGAGCGTCTCGTGGGCTGCCTTACGTAATGCGCTTTTCTAGATGGACGTATTTCATTATTGAATACCAGGCTTTCGCAGTTTGCCATAGGTGAAAAAAACTGTGATCAAATCGTGCCTCTAACAGGATTGGTTCTTTTGTTCTTTCGCAGCTTTTCATCCCAGGAACAAAACATCTTCTGCAGCAACTTTGCTCCCAGAAATGGACGACTCAAGATATTCGTAAAGTGTATTTGTCCGGTTGTTGATTGTCTTTTTGTGTCGCGAAAGTTGCGTTGGGGTCAATTAGCGGAATAAAGTTGCCGAGGCTTGTCAAAGGTGGATCCAAGTCAACGTAGTGGCATATCTTGAATACGATGGATTCAGCCAGGGTAAGCAAGTGTCCAGCACCACACGAAACACGTTTGTCGTCTATAATTTGCCACTTATACCATAATTACTTTGCATCACAGAGCGATCAGAGCATTGGTATTGACAAAAACAACAATGGTATATTGCTGGAGGACAGCAATGATCAAGGTAGCGCCTCAATAGACTACTATGGCCCAAGGACTGTTGCACATCATTCCATACCACCTATACCCGAAGATAGATCCGCAACTTGTACAGCCCAACATCCCATGGAAAGCAAGCAGAACGAATCGCCAGATCCCCACTCAGCTACGACTACGGGGACAACATCAACACCCACCAGCGTCAGCAACTCGCCAACCCATGGCGAAGGGAGTAAAGCAGCCTCTGGACCTGAATTTCCAACAGATAGGCTAAGATCTAGACCGCCAGGAGCCATGGCACACGGACAGGACTCTTGGCCTGCTAAAATCCAGGAAGATATGATGGCGCCACGATATGGAAACTCGCCACCTCCAATGAATGATGACCCGAATGCCCCTTTCGGCGTGTCCCCGAGTGAAGGAGGACGGTATGATGTAGCATCCGGTTTCCCATGTGCTGTCAAATTGCTCGTCTCCAACAATGTTGCCGGATCCATCATTGGCCGCTCTGGACAGACTATCAGTGAACTGCAGTCGCAATCCTTTACAAGGATAAAGCTCAGCCAGACAGGAGACTATTATCCTGGATCGCAAGATCGTGTGTGTCTCGTTCAAGGACAACTGGAGAACGTGAAAGGAGCCGTCAGACTCTTACTCGACCGGCTCTTTATGCTGCAAGAACACCAGCACTCGCAGCATCTAGCGTGGCAGTCAAACCGAGTTGAAGGGTCCCCTCCGTTCGATTTTGTGGTCCGAATCCTCGTTCCCAGTTCAAGTTGCGGCATGATCATCGGTAAATCTGGCTCAAATATACGACAGATGGAAGAAGTTTCCGGTGTGACATCTGTTCGTCTTTCGCCCAAGGACATTATCGATCCTAATTATCCTTCTTCGACTATCACAGCGGCTACCTCGGAACGAGTCGTCACATTGACTGGGTCGACTCTCGAGAGCTGTTTGCACTGCGTGTGCATCATTCTAGATGGAATGACAGCTCATCCCGATATCTGCCGATACACTAATTTGACGACGAGCTATTCTCGCTTGATGCCTGATCCCTTTGCAACTGGGCAGCAGGCCATGCGACCGGTACTGCCCCAAGAGCCTCTCCATCGGAACGAGGGCAACTTGTGGGAGACCAACCAGTACGGGCAGATGCATCACGGTAGTTCAATTAGTAAACGAGTGTCGTCGTCGCCTGACCTAAGTGCGGGCTTTCTGTCCCATCATGGTCCGCCAGTAATCGAAGGGAGACCGAGCCCAGTCGGAGCTCCTCGAGATAACATGCCGTACAGCCCAATGTTCGGGGGACCAGCTTCAGCCTATTCTCCCGGACGGCAGTCTGATCCCAGGATGCCCTCACAAAATGCTGGTCCACAGATGTATCTTAATCATCCTCACATGGAGAATCCTCCTGCTGCGACCCCAGTCCCAAGCAGCGTTTCGGCACCAGATCTCCTAACGCTGCAACTCGAGTCGATGCAGCTGTCAGGGCCCCCATCACAACACCAGGCCCAGCTCCCACTCCCTCCGCAGCAATTGCAAGGCCACCAAGAGTACCCCTTATTCCCATCTCCTCCCATGCCGGCACCAAACATGACCCAGCCTCAAGGCTTTTCTGCTCAGGTTTTGGTGCCAGATAACATGGTCGGATCCATACTGGGACGTGGTGGCAAGACGTTGAACGAACTGCAAGCTCATTCTGGTACCCGGATACGAATCAGTCGACGGGGCGAATATATGCCCGGAACACGTAATCGAATTGTATCTGTGCGTGGACCCACGGCCCAGAGTGTCAGTCTGGCTCAATATATGATGAGCCAACGAATGATACTCCCTAGAACTGCCACCTATCAAATGCCGCCAAACCAAGCTCCTCCCCTGATGCCTCAGTACCCAAATGCCGTTGAACCTGATTCTAAAGACCATTTCTTTCATCACCCCGATCCTCAAGCTTCGTCAGTACACGCAACCCAACCATCACCACCACAACAACAGCAGCAGAACCAGAACCAGCCACCACAACCTGGGTCGTCGGATGGTTGATTCTTTGACTGATCGGACGGTTGCCACTTTGGTTGCATCTATTGTGCCTTTTTTGAATCTCTTCCACGGCAACTTGACACGGCCCCATAAAAACAATCGCTACTACTTTTGGAAACGAAGGGTGGTCGCTAGTCGCCCCCTAATTTTGTCTATATTAACACCATTGCATACGACCCACTGCTTGAGGGTCGTTGCGGGGGCAAGCGCCCTCTTCTTTCTCCAAATTCAAATAATCTTGTTGTACTGGTAGTTGTAGACCTAGTGTATTCGTAGATACAACATTACCACCTTTTCTCTTCCCTATTCCCATGTGATTTCGAATTATTTATGTTGAGTACATTGCATGGATGGATGACACATCGTGATGCATTCATTGTTTTTTTTTTGTAAAAGGGGCACATTGGGTGCAGACGGACAGACGCTTAGATTAAAAACATTCTTAATATTACGGGTTTAACCCACTATTGCTACTATTGAACCGTCACGTACTTCAACATGCATACTATTTGTCGGCTTTATTATGGTACTAATAATTGAAGTAGGCTACCGGCTACCGGTAGTACAGGGCAAATCCCATCTCTTTGTTTTTTGTTTTGCTCACCCAAACAAAAAAGCGTCGACTAGACCTACTTCAACAATAACAAAAACAATAGCATCAACGTTATGAGATTTAATGGCACAATCTTGATTGCACTTGCTGCCACTCTGGCTGCCAATACTTCGGCCTTCGTGTCTCCAACGGCAGTAAAAAATCACCATAATATTATTACATCTCGTGCCAAACCGAGAATCTACAATTTGCAGCAAAAGCAACCATGGCGGTCCTCTAGTCTCTTGACTACATCGACGTCCACTGCTGCTCTTGATGTATCCGAAATGCCCAAACCCATGAGCAAATTCGCCAAGAGACTGACCAAAGTTGGTATGATTGCCTACATCACTACTGTAGCACTGGGATTCATTACAAGCTTGTCCGTTATTAAACTCATGGGTAAATTAAACATCGCCACGGAAGTACGACGACAAAAATGGGCTCTCAGCACGGGTCAATTTGTGGCACGATGGGCATTGCGCATCTTTCCCTTTTGCAAGGTTGACGTTATTGCCGACCGAAATGACAATCCCGAGCCAGCCATTTGGGTCTGCAACCATTGCAGTATGTTGGACGTATTTTTATTGTTGGCCAGTGACCGAAAAATGAGAGGGAAGAACAAGCGGCCCATCAAAGTTGTTTATGTAAGTTTGGTCATTGTTGTATCATTGTGGTTTATGTTCCTTTGAGATCTGCAGTACTGACAACTCTACACGAACATGTTATACCAATGATAGTGGAAACAACTCGAGGATAATCCTTTTTCGAAAATTCTATTTCGAGAATCTGGGTTCATTCCTATTGACATGACAGCTAACAAGCCAGGGGAAGATAACGAATACAATCCAGCGTCCTTCAAAGCATTTCTCAAATCTTGTAAGCAGGCCTTTGCAGATGGATTCGATGTTGGTATTTTGCCAGAAGGACAACTCAATCCATCTCCCGAGAAAGGACTTGCTCCTATTTTCAACGGTGCTTACACGCTTGCACGCATGAGTCGACGACCCATTCAAATGATAGCTATGCACGGTGCCAATCAACTATGGCATCCCAACGATGGTATGGAAGTGGGTGATATGAATGTGACAGGCCGACATGTGAAAATTCGAGTCTATCCCAATCCACGCAAATACGAATCCGACGGGGATTTTAAAGAAACGTTTACGAATGTAGTTGGACATTTTGGAAAATACGGAACTGATAACGAAGAATACAACGAATGGTTGGATGGTAGCAAATGGAAGGCGGAGATGGAAAAGCGAAAGGAAGCCGAAGAAGCGGTCAAAGAGGCAAGGTTAAAAGCTGAAAAAGAGGCTGAAAAGACGATTCAAAAGGCTGAAGAGGACGGTCAAAATTGAATGAAAGGGAGAATGGCTTCGCGAGACCTGTAGGCATCGCAAACACGGAAGGGCTGCCCCAACTTGCAAGCAACTCCTAGTTGCTGTCAATGCTTTAGCTTTCTGACGGGCTGTCTTGTACGTGTACACGATGAAAGGGAAGGTGGGGAAGCCAATGCTAAATGCACCCAATGAAACATCTTTTATATGCCTTGTTATATTTTTGAGCCCCTTCATGGTGCGGGAGGGGCAGATGGATTCATGACGGTCGGGTTCATTTTCAACAGATAAAAAACGCTGCTGATATCGTACACTCGAGTACTCAACGTGTTTACGAACGCGTCTCTTGTTGAATTAATGCCCATCATGAGCGTTCGTAAATTTGATTCATTCAGCGACAGTAGAACCCTAGTTCGTTCCTCTCGATCGAGCCAGTTTTCATCGCCTTCGATGACGAGATTCCCAAGGGTTCTGTTTTGCTCCAACATGGTCTCTATCGCCACAAGAGCTCTATTCCTGTCTCTACCTGGCCTCGTGTTGTTCATTTCATGTTCTTTCCGGAAGGATGCAATGGTCAGTTCTCGCACAGTAGAATTTTCCTGCAGAGCTGTCACCAGCGAAATTACCCCTGCCTCTCCCAACGGTATTCCGGATACATCCAGTCTTTCTATTACTTGGTTTGCGCGCATCAGATTGCAAATGGCTTTGATGTCTCCAGTATCTACTGTTTCTGAGTTGCCAGAAAGCGAGCCGTCGTCCTCTTTGTCCATGAGATTGTCGAGATTTAGCTCTTTTATGCCCTTATGACAGGCGAGGGATTGACAAAGTGTTTTGCACCCTTCTCCCTCTAAACATTTTGATGCCAAAGATAAAGACTCAAGTTGTTGGTTGTCTTCTAATGTGCGACTAAGAGCAAGAATACTCTCCTGTTGGATTGAGTAACCCATGTGTTCGATGGATAAATTTCGAATCGCAGTGCTTCTCCCCAATGACTTCAGTAAGAATTTCATTCCTTCCCTATCAATGTTTGCAAAGTAGAGACACAACGTATGCAAATTGGTGACTCGTTCCATCAT
>Ga0100390_10003417_pt1 | contig 13918 bp, 9 predicted proteins | sample CryGeymeta201514_FD_81540 | JGI IMG/M metagenome (GOLD analysis project Ga0100390, IMG submission 81540) | Groundwater microbial communities from Crystal Geyser aquifers in Utah, USA - Crystal Geyser metaG 2015-14 | ecosystem: Environmental > Aquatic > Deep subsurface > Groundwater | place: USA... | reverse complement strand
TATCTTCCCTTCCTCTGTTACTCTTCCCATCAGTGGCTCCTTCCTGGTTCTTCTAACCATCTCTCTATTAAACCAGTTCCAAGGAGCCTCTTCAATTTTCAACTAAGATTAGCACATACTCGCAGGGCGAGGGAGAAGGCAAGAACGGCCTCATGCCAGAACAACATGAAACAACTGGGCACCGCATTGATGATGTACGTGCAGGACTATGATGAGGCGTTGCCTTACGGTTCCACCACGTACATGAACTCCCACGTGAACGTGTGGGACGGGATGCAACCGTACATCAAGAACTGGCAGGTCTATGCCTGCCCGAGCGACACACTGCAAAATTTGTCAGCCTGCAGGCAGGAGTCAGCGGTTACTGGGGTGCGGAATGGGCGAGCGTTGCGTTGAGTTATACCTATAACTACGGCAACGAAGGAAAGCCTTTGGCCGACTTCAGCTATGTAGCCGAAACCTGTGTGTTTGCCGAAGGGAAGGAACGCCCGTATTTCTATCAGAATGGCGGCGCTCTCCCCAACGGGGGTCTGGCCGTCGGCTACTCTTCCTCGCCGGCGCGTTTGGACTCTCGCCACAGCCAAGGCATGAACATGGCCTTCTATGACGGTCACGTCAAATGGGTTCGGAATACCAATGTGGGTCAGACCCGCGCGAACCCGTAAGAGCGCGATGAAAAAATGGGAACGCCGCGAGGGAAGTCCGGACGGCGTTCCCATGCTCGCCTGATGTAAACCCATCTCGGGCCAGGCCCGACCCAATTGTCCACCGGACTACTTCACCGCCTCCACCGAGATCGTGTGCTTCACCGGAACCACGGCGGCGCGGACATTTGCTTCCAGGGGGGCGTGGCGCTCCATGAGTTTCTTCCGGAGGACTTCGGTCGCCGCCTTGACTTCAGCATCATCTTTGAACTCACTGTTCAGGAACCGGAACTGGGTGATGACTCCCTTGATCATGTTTGTCTCGTAGCTCTGCTTCACGGCAACCGCCTGTAGAACATTCCGGAAGGCTGTGTCGAAGGGAGTGCGCTGGAATATTTCAGCGAGGTTAACGCCCGACTCCAGTTGTGCCCGGGTGAACTCCTGCGTCTCTTCTCCCCATGTTACCTTCGCCTTCTCAGAATCGAGATGGCTGACTTTCAGCGTAATCCGGTTGAGGTCCTGATTGAAGGGGAAGTAGGCAACAATGCTGCGCGTTCCCCCGGAGGACTTCGCATCTCCATCAAGGCAGAATGGATAGCGCGAGCTCTCGATCTCTGCCTTGCCTGCGCCTGTCGACAATACCTTGTGCCCCTCGGTAACCGTGGTGCCACCGCTCATATCGATATGTATCGTGCCGAGATTACCGTCGCAGCCCAACGCCTTCAGGAAGGCATACGCCATCACTAACTGTCCATTGGGTCCCGGGTGCACGCCGTCTCGGCCACAAACATCGTAGTCCTCCCCGAGCGCCATTTTGCCTTTTGCCATCGCTCCGATCAGCGGGGTGTGCACATCCACAAAGGTGAGAGCAAACTCCTTTGCCAGCTTCTCGTCGATGTCCCGCAGGTGCCGCAAGTTGTCGTTGTAGCCGATGGACACGTCCACCTCGCCCCATTTCTGTCCAGCGCGGAAGTACTTCGTGTCAACGGCTCCAGGGGACCCGACGACGATCGTGGGGATACCCATCTCCTTCAGCCCCGCGATGGTCGCTCGCATGAACTGCTCGTAGTATGCGCCAATCGAGTCTTCGTAGGGGCGATAGCTGCCGTCGTTCATGCCATAGCAGGTCGTGACAATCGTGGGGCGAAAGTCCGCGAGGTCATTCGCTAAACGTGCCGCAAACCCCTGCGCCCTCTCGCCGCCCCAGCCGTACTGGAACACGCTGATGTCTGTTCGCCCTGCACATGCAACCAAGTATGCCTCCATATACTTGCTGTACAGCTTCTGCTCGGTAATCGAGTCTCCCGCAATGGCCAGCCGGGCGTCCTGTGGCAGCAGCGCCTGTGATCGTCCCGGAATCGCGACGGCAAGTGAAGCCACTACGCAGAGCGCCAGATAACACGTCGAACAAACTTTCCCTGGGTGCTTTTCCATCATCTAAACCCCTCCTCAGTTCATGTCTTGCCAGAACGTCCTGTTCATGTGCGTAGACAATTCTAACACAGTCCGCTCATATCGAAATCATAACCCGCGCACCTCGCAGCACCTCCGCAAGCGAGAGAAGGCAGCGCTCGATCCGTCGTAGTGTTCGGTTAATCTGCATACACCAGCATCATCCTGCCTCCTACCCGCCACCCACAACCGGCAGCAGGAGACGCGATGGGTGTTCTGCATCATGGTGGATCGACTGGTCCGCTTTCTGCACTCGTCTCTCCAGCCCCAGCGGTCCTCCGGTGTTTGGGTTAACATCAAACCGGGGGAAGTTACTGGAAGAGATGTCCACTCGCAGGCGATGCCCTGCCTTCACAACCACCGATGTGGGATAAAGCTGGAATCGCAGTTCGTAGATCTTCCCCGGTTCCAGCAGTTCCGTCTTGTCCCAGCCGTTGCGGTAGCGCGTCCGAATAATGGAGTCGGTCAGGTTGATCGCAAGCCCAGCCGTATCGTCCACGGACGCGGGAATCACCTCGATGAGTTTGGCGGTAAAATCGGTATCCTGCGCCGAGGAGGAGGCGTGGAGAATCACTTCAACGGGTCCGGTGATCTCGGTGTCCCTCTCGAAGGGCGGCGTCTGGAAGCTGAGGACGTCGTTCCGGGCGTTCAGAGGCAAGCCGTCCTTGCATCCAAAGAAGTCTGCGCGCCCGCGCTGATCGAAGCCCCCTGGCTGCATGAGGGGGTCGGCAGCGGAGATGCTTCCCCCCACGGTGGGAACGGGATTCGAGGGATCGAAAGTGAAAACAGAGGGCGACGCGGCTTCAGCGGGCGCGTGCGGCAAGAGTTGGCCGTCGCCGTGAAGATAGTAGGGCGCGGGCTTTGCGCGAGACAGCGGGTAGTCATCCTCATCCCGCCAGTGGCCTCCGCGGTCAATACGTCCACCGTAGTTCCGCGCGTCGTTTCCGGCGCCCATCACAAAGATCCTCACCGGCGACCAGTCCGCGGCTTCACTACGGAAACCTTTCAGGTAGCGGTCGAACCAGGCGAGCCGTAGGTCGTTATAGTCAATATGGGATTGCACGCCAAAGTCCAGGTCCCCGGCGTACGTCACTCCCCAGCCGCCGTGAGTCCACGGGCCCATGAGCAGTGCCTGAGGGGACTTTTTGATTCTCCTGAGGGCGATGAAGTTCTCACAGGTGGCCCGGGCGTAGGAATCGTACCAACCCCCGATGTACAAGGTGGGAACATCGGCGTGCTGCTCATAGTACTGGCTGATGGCGTAGCCGCGTTGCTTCCAGTAGTCGTCGTATTCACCGTGGGTGAGAATGTCCAGCGCCCATCGTTCATAGGAGGGCAGGAGTTGCAGTGGGGAGGTGCTTGCTCTGAGGGGCCCTAGCGAGATCCACTCACCAATCCGGTCAAATGCCTGCCGTGCCGCCGCCTGAAGATTGGGGTCCGCAAGGGCTTCCTTGCTGGTGATGGCCATGCGGAAAGCGTAAATGATGAAGCGCAGTTCGAGCGCCCCATTCTGCCGCATCGAGCAGTGGTAGTAGCTCGATGCTCCCACCGCAACAATCATCGTTGCGAGGTGCGGGGGATTCAGTGTTGCCAGCGCGCTCTGATCGCTGCCGCAATAGGAACCTCCCATGGTCCCAACCTTCCCGTCGCACCATTCCTGTGCGGCCAACCATTCGACTGTGGCGTAGCCGTCTGGCGCCTCCTGCGCAAAGGGATACCATGTGCCCTCGCTACCGAACCGTCCCCGAACATCTTGCACGGCGCAAACGTAGCCGCGCCGCGCAAAGTAACGCCCGTTGGTTACGTTCCCCGCTGCGGCTTTGTCGTAAGGAGTGCGCTCGAGAATGACAGGGAAACGGCCCAACACGGGCTTACCGTCCAGCGCGGGGAGGTACAGGTCCGTCGCCAGTTGCGTGCCATCTCGCATCGGCACCATGACATCCGACTTGCACACGACATTGAATTGCTGAGCAGATCCTTGATAGAGTTGTGGCATTGGATATGTTGCCTCCAGTCAGGTCAGTCGACGTGCCCACCACGAAGAGGTCTTACGCATACGTGGGCACGTCGGAGACCGCCCCTACGAAAGCGGCAAACAGTGGTTTCTCAACCGAAACCAATATAGATCCGGACCAAACAAAAGGCCTTCTGCGTGATTCCGCGCATTTTACGGGAGATACGCTTCTCTCAGTGAACTCATTACTCCCCGAACACCAACTCCCCAAAGCTATACGGTTCCAGGAACCCGCGGTAGACGGCGTTCCACGAACTGTGGACAACGCCTCCTCCGGGAGGGTATTCGGTACGGCAGAGATTTGCCTTGACGGTCTTCCCCGCGGGCGGTGAGTCGATACCAATACCCTTGAGGGGAATGCACATCTCCGCGGTCCATCCTTCTTCGGTTACACGTGTAGCGCTGATCCATTCGAGGTTCTCGCGCGGTGTCTTGACGACGCCGTCCCATTGACCATTCGCCGCGCCGAGAGCCAGGTGCCAGTACTTCTGCTTCGCGTTGGGGAAGGTCGCCAGCAGAACTTCGATACACTCGTCCGCGAAGACGTTGCCGTCCCGTTCTGTCACCGCTTTCGGGTAATTCTTTGGGGCCTGCACCTGGCAAGCAAAGGAAAAATAGATGTTGTTGTTATCATAAAGCAGTTGTGCTTTCGTTTGCCGCTCCACAGGAGCCTTCCCACCAACGCGACGGAACTCACCCGTGGTGTTTGCTCCTCCCCAGACAGCGTCGGACAGGTCGCCATCGATCACCGGAGCAGGCGTTGCCTTGGGTATACGATGGACAACAGCCTTGCGGACCTCCATGGGCGGATTCTCTCCCTCGTCACTGAAGGAACCGTGAAACAGCAACGGCACATCCCGGTGGCCGTGGTCGCGATACATCGACAGCGCGAATTCTGTCGCTGCAAGAAATTGCACGTACTGCTCATCGGTCCGGAAGAACGTCGACTTCTCAGGCTCGGCGAGCATATCGGCCTTGCGCAGGTTGTAGTGCAGCATGACGAGATTGTCGCCCAGCATTGCGAGGCGCTGGCTCTGCTTGTCGGTCTTCACTTCCGACATCGCCTGCAGATAGAGGCGCTCCATTTCGGAGAAGATCGGCTTGCAGACCTGCTCGACAAAATCATAGTTGACCTCGTAGTTGTCTCCGGAGTACCGCGGGTTCTCCTCATGCTTGCGTGCGAGCACGCGGTCCTCGATCATCATGACGAACTGGTCCATCGTCTTCCATGCGGGGCCGTAGGTCTTCTGCATCCATTCCCGGTAGAGCGCGTCCACGTCCGACTCCGCGTCCCACAGCAGCTTGGCGAGGATGTAATTCTCACATCCGCCGTAGCCCCAGGCGCCGATGCCCACCATGCCGACGCCTTTCGCGCCTGTCCTGTGGGCTGTGGGTATTTCCAGTTTGAGCAGCGGAAGTCCCGGCGGCAGCGGTGTGCCATTCAGCGACCGGAACCAAACCGAAAAATTCAGATACAGGAAATTGGGGGTAACGGCAGTCCAGCCCGAGATCAATCGGGGTAGCTCTTCCTGGTAGATCGGCTTCGCCAATCCCCAGCCGTAGTAGTTGAGGGGCGCGAGCCACAGCCACACGTTGCGTTCCATCTCGATTGGCGCTTTCGGAGGATACATGTAGTTGTAGTAGACGAGACCGCCGACAATCCGGCCGGGATGTTTCTGCGCCACGATTCTCCCCACGTCGTTGTAGAACTTCAGGATCACGGGTGTGTACGACAGGTTGCCATGCCAGTCCTGCTCGGTTCCCGCTTTGCACGTGTCGCACTTGCAGAAGTCGCCGCCATCTTCCGGCGTGATCGACACTGAACGACGATCGGAATTTTCGTCCAACCATCGGATGACCCCTTGTGCGAAATGTTTCACCACTTCGGGGTTGGAAGTGCAAAACTTGCCGCGTCCGCCGGAAACCGCCTGCCACTCTGGATGCTCCTCCAAATCCTTCCTGGTCACTAATTGGTCCCATGCGTGTCCCCAGAGAATCTTGCTGCGGCTCGACTTGAACGCGTCGGAGACGTTCGGGTTCTTGTGGCGCAGCAGCCAGCGATCGACGTTCTGCGTGCCAGGGTCCTTCGGATGCGGTGAGCGAACCTGATTCTGAATGTCCATCAGCTCCCGAATCATGAAATCGGGCGACTGGACAACATTCAGATTGGGTACGCTCAAGGATTTCAGCGCAGGAATCTCTTCACCCACTTCTCCGGGCATGAGCCACCTCACCCCGACGATTCTCTCCAGGAATTCATACGCTCCGAACAGCGTCCCGCGGCTCTCCCAGCCGCGCCACGGGTAGTTGTCTTCGGAATCCTTGCCCAGGATGTAGAGGTTCTTCCCCTTCGTGACGATACGGAAGCCTTCATCGGGCAGCTTCTCCGCAGACAGACCAGCCTTACGCGCAACCGCGTTATCACCCAGGCAGATCATGGGAACGCACGGCGCCTCCGCAATCGGCAGCTTAATACCCGTTGAAATCGCGAGGGCGCGTTGAATCTCTTCCGCCGCCAGCTTGATGGGTGACGGCGCTGCCGTGTCCGCATAGATGCTGTACGCGGAGCGCGCCTCCCCTGCTACCTGTTGCACCAGCGCCAACCTCGCTGCCGACGCTTGGGGAGCACCCGCCAGGACAATCAGTGTCACGAATCCCGCTGCTGTTCTCAATGCTCGCTTCCCTCCAGAAAATGCAGATGGAGCCTGCCCCGACGCCATCGGGGGAGTGCGGAATGAATCGCATCCTTGCACGCCGAATTCTCTTCTCGCGTGGTCCCGACGAGTCGGGATGGACAATTCCCTGATTGTGTCCGCAGCGCAATCAGCGTATCGCTCGCTTGTCTATTCGTGGAATGATTTCCCACGACTTCCCTGGAAGCGGGTCGAATCCTTCGGTGGCTGATTTGACACGGAGCGTCGCGCGGCCGTTCTTCGCTTCCATGGACAGGATGGGGAATGCGCGGCGTTGCTTGCCGTCGTCCACGAACAAGGTCTGGTGCGCTCCCTCAGGAACGGGTGGCAGATTCCCGGCGATCTCGTAGTAACCGTCATGCTCCGATGCGCGCTGACCGGTCACGGCGCCGCGATAGACTGCAACGGGCAAGGTCAACTCCAAACGCCCGATCTTGAGAGACGTTCCCCCGATGAGCGAACCGGTCACAGCTTGTCCATCGCGCAACGTCACGTGGGCGGCGAGGCCTTTGACTGCCAGTCTGCCTGCCGAGGTCTCAACCAAGGCAGGGCTTGCGCCCACCGCGGAAAAGAACACGTCGACAAGACCATCCTGCTGCACTTCCACTGCAACAGGCAAAGTGGCGAGGTCGCCCGCGACTTTGAGGGATCGAACGCTCCTTACACATTCTTCTCCGCTCTTGCTTCCCTCGAAGACCGAGATGAACACACTGGGTTCATCTCCGGTAAGTCGGCGCATGACGTACGGCAAAGTGGCGCCGCGGTCGCTGTTCTTCCAGTCGCGTTGTCCCCAGCCTTCGCCGATGAAGACCTGCTCCCCGACACCTCCTGGTGACCACGCAGTGAAGGAGCGCTGGTCGGGAAGCTCCCAGGAAATCTTCCACGGCGCTGAACCTGTGGCGGTCCGCACGTTCTTGAGCGCGGCATAGCCAATGCTCGCCGCGTCGCCTGCCCATGGCGCCAAACCCATACCTCCCACGCGATATTCATTGTTCGGTCCGTGGAAGAGATAGTCGCGCTGCTCCCCACCCAATACGCGGAAGACGTCCAAAACGTAGCTGTGTTTGTCGCCGTGGTCAATCTGCATCACCGTGCGGCGATAGACGGACGCGTCCGGGTACGCGCGGGACGAAGCTTCCATCACCTTGAAGGGCAAAACCGGAGAGAACAGATGGAACTGTCCGCCGCGTTGACCGCGTCCCGCCTGCTCCTTCCCGTCGATGACCACCAGGTTGTGGGCGGCGGTGCGATACAGGTAGCGCTTGTCGGGATGATCCCAGAGGTAGCCAAGGTCAGACAGCAGTTCCTGGTTGTCTCTCCAGTAATAGAGATCGAGGCTGTCGTAATGGTGGTGCCCGCGGAACTCATCGGCATTGAGGCAGAGGAAGCCGTCTCTCCCATGCGCGCCCGTCCGGAACACTCCCCAGCGCAATTCCGGGAAGGTAACGTCCTCGAAATGGATCGACGACGACGGGCGTTTGGCGAGCTCTGGGTCCCTGAGAAAGATCGCCTTGCTGAGCGATCCCCCCGACAGGTCCGCGCCCGCCACTTCCTTCAGCAGCGCAAGGTACCGAGGATCGTCATAGTTAGCGGCCATTAGCTCAATAGAGAGCGCACTCAGGGAACTGCTGGAATAGGAGTCCTCAATGGGAGGGTACTTCAGATCCCCCTGCAACGTGTTGTACATGGCCCGCCACACCAACGGATAGCAGGTGTCATGGTAGGGGTTGAGGTTGTGGATGCGCGGCCCGCCCTTGGGCAAATACCCCGGGGGATCGGAGTAGCCCTTCATCGCCTCCGCAATTGGCCAGACGCCGCTAAGGGTCATGCTCGCGTAGCCGGGCGATTCGGAGGTGGCCCCGTCGTCCAGGAACCAGTCGTTGACTGTGTGCTCGAAACCCGACCAGCCGAACCGCACCAACTCAGGATTGCCGAGGCACAGTCCCACCAGCAAACAGGCCATTCGCCCTCCGACTGATTTGTTGTTGAGGTTCGGGTCGGGCCACAGCATCGAGGCGCCCTCGAAGAGCAGGTCGCGCTCGATCTTCAGTCGGTCCTGATCCGAGAAGAGTGGCTTGCCTTCGAACGTCGCGTCATACATCAAGTCGTATGCTTCCACGCACGTCACAACGAAGCCTTGCTCCATCCCCACGCCTCGAGCGCGGCCGGCGGACCAATAGCCGGTGTGCAGCTTGCGGTCGGGCTGGTTGGGTGGGTAGACTAGTTCCGGTTCGGGGAGATTGTTGATCTGCGCCGCGGCTATTTTCGGGTCCATATCGGCATAGTCGCCGTAACCGGAATGCACCAACCAGCGCGGATACGTGTCAGCGAACCGCAGCAAAATGAGTCGCGCCGCGGCGGCCAAGGACTCTTCCTTTGAGAGAGCATATCCCAAGGTCAGGTTGGAGAGGCGCGACTGAACGTAGTTGACCTTGTACGCGCGCATATTGCCGGTGAAACTGGGGCGTCCCTCGCGCAGACTGAAGATCACAAAAGTCGGTCCGCCATAGAAGGTGAATTTTTGCTCGCCTCCCCATTTCGCAGTGAGCACGATGGACTCCGGGTAGCGCTCGTTCGGGAAAATAGTTCCACACGACTTGCACTGGAGCTGGTCGGGTTTGTCGGGTGACCATTGCCAGAGCCCGTGAGGGTGTACTGGCTTTCCCTGATCCCGGCAGGCCGGACACGGCGTGAACAGCGTGTCCCCCGGTGTGGTTTCCGGGCCCATCTGCCGGAGCCACTCCGGCGTGACGCCCGCCGCGGCGCTGGCGGCCGTTGTCATCGCGTTCTTGGCGTATTCCTTCGCCCATGCGTGTGCTATGATGTTGCGTTGCGCGCGGTCGAGATCCTCGGCTTTCAGCGTCGTCGCCGGATGCCTGACGCGCGCAGATGCTCCAGGGACATATTCGTGAGTCTCTTCGCATTCAGCAGACATATTCAACGCCACCACAAAGAGAATAATGAGACCGCGCAACAGAGTCAACTTGCAGCCCCCTCGGAAGATTGGTGCCGCATTCATGCTACGTTGCTATTGACCGAATGTCAACAAAAATGGTAAACCTCGGGGACACGAGCGGACGGATCCGAATCTACAGGGAGCCTTTTCCGGAGGTGAGACATGAGCAATAGAACCCAGGCCATCGTTTTTGATGATCGCGATAAAATCACCGTGCAGGAGTTTGATCTTCCCCCATGCGGGCCGGAAGAAGTGGTTTGTGAGACCATCTACTCCTTCGTTTCACCCGGCACCGAATTAAGGGTTCTCAGCGGCATCCACGAATCTCGCGGGAAATTCCCACTGATCCCCGGATACGCATGGGTCGGACGCGTCGTCGAGATCGGCGCGGAGGTCAAGGGGTGGGGAATCGGGGAACTGGTTACCGGCCGCAATCCACTGCCTCTCCCCGGCATCTATTCTCTGTGGGGAGGTCAGGCGGGGATGCACCGGGCGACCGTATCGGGCTACGACTCCGTTCTCAAGCTCCCGGAGAACGTCGATCCGTGGCAGTACGTCGCCGCCGAGGTCGCGGCGATTAGTTGGCGTGGCGTCACTTGCGCCTACCCGTCTCGGGGGGAGACAGCGGTGGTGATTGGTCAGGGGTTAATCGGCGCGTTCGCCGCGCTGTGGCTGAAGCACCACGGGGCCCGCGTGCTGGTCGTTGACCTGGTGGAATCCCGACTGGACCGCGCGCGGCGCTGGGGCGTAACGGCAATCAACGCGAACGACGGAGATACCCGCGAGCGCCTTCTCGCTCACACTGCCGGCGGAGCGGATATCGTCATTGAGGCTTCAGGCAGCCGCAGTGGTGTCGACTTGGCAAACCAGATCCTGCGGCAGCCCGCGGCCCGCGCCACCAACAGCGACTACCGCGTGACCCGGTTGCACAGCAATGCCCTCTATTGGCCGCGGCTGGTCTATCTGGCCACCTACACTCACAAGCACGAAGTCGGGCCGGGGGGACTGTCGGGCAACGCGGAGGGGGTTGTGGTATTGAAGCAAGGAGACCGGACGGTGGCTGATCGTCTGGCGGCCATCGAGCGCATACGACACGACGACCTCCCGCTGGATGACATCGTCACTTCGCCGGTTCCTGTCGAGGACGCTCCGCGCGCTTACTCTGATTTGCGCGACCATCCCGACCAACACAATACCATTGTTTTTCAGTGGTGAAGCATCCCACGGCCGATGATCATTGGAGGACGAATTGATGTCTGCGACCACCTTGCCTACCCCTCGTCAACTCGAATACCAGGACTGGGAATTCGGAATCTTCCTGCACTTCGGCATTCGGAGCTTCCATGAAGGGCACCGAGATTGGGATGGCACGCCGATGTTCCCCGAAGCGTTCAACCCCACGCAGTTCGACTGCAACCAGTGGGTCACCACCGCGCAGCAAGCCGGAGCGCGGTACATGGTGCTGACGGCGAAACACCATGACGGCTTCGCCAACTGGCCTTCGCAGCACTCCACCTTCAGCCTCGCGCAGGCGTCGTGGAAAGGCGGCAAAGGCGACGTGGTCTTGGAGTTCACCCAGGCGTGCCGCAGACATGGGATGCGCCCCGGACTCTACTACTCCCCCGCCGAGTGGGGCAATCCTGTTTTCGAGTATCCCACCGCCTACGACGACCACTTCGTCAACCAGATTTCCGAGTTACTCACCAACTACGGTGAGATCGACATTCTCTGGTTCGATGGGTGCGGGTCGGAAGGACACACGTACGACTGGGCGCGCATCGTCTCGGAGATCCGGCGCATGCAACCCCGCATCCTCATCTTCAACATGGGCGATCCCGACTTCCGGTGGGTCGGCAATGAAGCCGGTGTCGCGCCTTTGCCCTGCTGGAACACGGTGGAAAAAGTTCCCTTCTCGGTGCAGACGATGTCAAAGGACGCAATGGGCGGCCCACGCTGGCTGCCTGCGGAATGCGATTGCCGCATGCGAGAGCGCAACTGGTTCTACGAAGATGCCGACGAACACACGGTCAAGAGCGTTGAGGAATTGATGGGACTCTACTTTCTCTCGGTCGGCCGCGGCTGTAACCTGCTGCTCAACATCGGGCCGGATCGACGCGGTCTTCTGCCCGACAAAGACTCGGCGCGCCTGCTCAAGTTCGGTGCGGAAATTCGGCGGCGCTTCGGGAATCCTCTTCCGGTTAAATCGGTCGAGCGGCAGGACAACTCCTTTATCTACGAGTTTGCGAAACCCGTGCTAATAGACCACGCAGTGCTCATGGAGGACCAGACCCACGGGGAGCATATCCGCCGGTTTAGTCTGAGCATCTCCTTCGGAGACGAACCCGTGTTGTTGCACGAGGGATACAACATCGGTCACAAGGCCATCTGCCGGTTCCCCTCGAGCAAGGCGCAGAAGGTGACGTTACAGATTCTCGATGCGAAGGGTGAGTGCAGCTCCTCCGAGTCCTGCGAATCCGGACCGGGATCATATGACCTGCGATCGGTGGAGTTCTTCAATTGCGAGGTGATATAGCCTTCCAGTGACGTTGTCTTACGCTTCCTTTGAGATATTGAATATGCAATGTAAAATCGCGGCCGTGCCGCTTAGGGAGGAAATAGATGCAAGCATCAATGTGGACCGCTTACCTGGTTGAACAGCTTCCCCGGGAAGCCATCAAGACATTTTACGATCATGGGTGGCGATGCGTGGAATTGGGCGAGGAACACGCGCACGACCTGCTCAAGGAAGGCGACCCCCTGAAAGTGGGCGCAGAATTCCGCAAGTATATCAACGACCTCGGCGTGGACATTCCCCAAGGACACTTCTTCATGCGCAACAAAGGCTGCCGCCCGGAGGATCTGGAGGGGAGGCGTCTGCAAGACATGTCCCCTGCGAAGGACGTGGAGTTGGCTGCGTCCGTGGACTTCATGAAGCGATGGATTGATCTCTTTAACGCGATCGGCATCAAGGCAGGAGTGTACCATATCGGCGGCTTTTCGCTGGCGAAGGCCAGGTGGTCGAAGAAACGAATTTTTGAGCGGCGTGTCCGAGCGCTGCAACAGGTGGCAGAGTACGCGAAAGGCGGGCCCACGCAGATATGTCTTGAGAACATGACCCGCAAGGGAGACGGAGGCACCGTTGCGGAACTCAAGGAGTTCCTCTTCGCCGTGGGTTCAGATTGCCTTGCGATCTGTCTCGACACCGGTCATGCCAACATCGCCGGGGTCGATCAGGCGGAGTTTGTGCAGGAAGCCCAAAGCGATCTCAGGGCGCTGCATGTCGCCGATAACCTGGGCCATGGCGATGACCACATGCTCCCGTACGGCCGCGGCACGGTGAAATGGACTCCTTTCATGCAGGCATTGCGCAAAACCAGCTTCAAGGGCTCCTTCAACTTCGAGGTGCCGGGAGAAATCCGCTGCCCGGAACCAGTATTGCTGCACAAACTCGACTACGCACTTGAGCTGGCGAAGTGGATGATTGATGAGGACGGGGCGTAACAACCGAGCCGTGAGGCGAATGAGCGTCCCTCCAGCTTGGTTGACGGCGGTATATCCACACCACCATAATCAGGACGGCAAGGGCACAAATAAAGGGAGTTAGGTACTGGAGGAAGAACGGTCACAGACACATTGACTTGCCTGAATACGCTGGCCCGTGAGACCGAACAGCCAGAGGATGAATTGCTGGCGCGAGCGCTGCGCGTGGGAGTTCAGCAGATGTGGCGTGAGTAGTTGCTCGGTCGATATATTGAAGGAAGGATCCCCTGGGAAGAAATCGTCGAGACTGTTTGCATTGAATGGGTCGAGTTGGCAGAACGTCAGCTCGATGCCGCCATGGATGACCTCCGGTAGGGTCTGCAGAACTGACCACTGGCGATGGAAAGCCTCCCGCTCGCGCCGCAGAGCTTCCTCAGTCTCGATGGAGGAAAGACATGGCAGAACCGGAACATGGGCGCACACGAAGTCCTTCGCGGAGATTATCTCATTCGCCTGAGATCACACTCCGACCGGCTGACGACGCACGCCGAGTTTATTCTTCTTAGCGACATGGGTGTAGATCATCGTCGTCTGGAGGTTGGCGTGACCGAGGAGTTCCTGCAACGTGCGGATGTCGTATCCCTTCTCCAGGAGGTGTGTCGCAAAGCTGTGCCGCAAC
>Ga0100390_10003408_pt1 | contig 13938 bp, 8 predicted proteins | sample CryGeymeta201514_FD_81540 | JGI IMG/M metagenome (GOLD analysis project Ga0100390, IMG submission 81540) | Groundwater microbial communities from Crystal Geyser aquifers in Utah, USA - Crystal Geyser metaG 2015-14 | ecosystem: Environmental > Aquatic > Deep subsurface > Groundwater | place: USA... | reverse complement strand
TTTTGACGTTTGGAGAAAATTTGAAAGGATTCACAACACGAGAGCCATTTCGGGATCCACTGTGGTCATCTACATCTCCCACAGACTTTTGGAATCGACGATGGAACACTGTCGTACACGATATTCTCAAAGGAGGAGCCTTTTTGCCGGCCCGCCGGTACTTTTCCTCCACTGTTTCTTTGGTGATTGTTTTTATCTCGTCGGGTCTGCTACACGAGTATACCTGGTCGGTTACGTTTTATCATGATTGGAAATCTCGAGATGAAGCGACGGGCATCTGCAGTCACTGTTACAGCCATACAATGCTTAAGTTGACCTTGTTTTTCATGTGGAATGGGGCTATCATGTTACTGGAACGGCCAATGAGAAATTTTCCGCCGTTCAGCTGGATTGGCAAATTGCCCGTCCCCATCATTTCAACGTTGGTGCTCGCTACAGCTTTGCCAGTATCTCATTGGTTCGTGGGTGATTGGATTGTAGGTGGATTCTTCAAGGACTGGGCGCCAGCATTCCTTTTGATAAAGAAGCTGTAGTTGAATAGCAGGGTGAGCAAGGCAAGATTTCGTGCAATCATTCGGGACAAATGTCTCTTACGTACACTGCCTAATTGACACCACCAATATCGATGAAAATCGGCACAAACGAAGTTCTTCGAAAGAGATCAATGAGCGCTCAGCAGATGGATTATCCGAACTTTTGCTCGCCAATGGTGTCAGGTTGCCACGAGGAACAATGGAGCTAATGTCTAACTCTGACGGAAGGAAGAACAAAACCGACCTCAAAATAATGCTTTTTTAACGTATTGTGCTTTAGTTTCGAGTACTAGTAGATGTTACAAAGTTTTTCAATTTTTATTGCCTTCCATCTTATGAATGTGTGTGAACTTGCGAAAAGACATGTGCACCTTACATGGCAAAGTAGGCAAGGGCCGGGAAGGCAGCGAACACCAAGTTCATGGCCACGCTGGACATGGCTCCAGATGTATCTTCCAAGCCGTCCTTGGAAATTTGAACATCAGGGTTGCTGCATGTAGGGCGAGCATCTCCTTGGTAGTATTGGCTTCCAAAGCTACTTCCATTACGGATACGCTTTTCGTGTTCAGCTGCCATCAGTCCAACGCCTTTACACATCTTCTCACCCTCGACAACGGCCGCCTCGAAGTGGAATCCAGCCCACAAACGGCTCTGCGAGCATTCGTGCAGCAACGTTTTCAAGTCAGGAATGGTAAAATCGCTGTCGCAACCCTTGGAGGCCAACAAAGGAGGGTCCTGTGTGGGGTCACAGCCGAAACCAGTTCCATTGCCAGCGGCACCGAACGTAATGTATGTTACATTATCTCCATAGTAATTGCTGGTGAAGGCATCGGTGAATTCCGTGTATCCTGTGCAGATACACGAGGAACCAGAGGGGTACTCGGAATGAGGCATGACGCGAAGGAAGGCTTCAAAGTCACGAGCGGCGATATCAACGGGACCATCCACAGACTTGTCGCCACCAAAGGTGTTCAACACATCGCTTCCCCAGCGTTTGATGATAGTTGTGGGGCGAACCAAATCGTGAAGCACCTTTGCACGCCACGCCATTAGTGTCGCTTCGTACTCAGCATTGGACATACCGTCAATGTAAAGAATCTCCTCTTCAAAAGAATAATCCTTGGCGAACTGCTGTTTTACATGATTTTCAATATTATTGATCACCAAAAGTTTGTTATCGAAGTAAGCAATCTTTTGTTTCTTGACAGGATCCGAAGACGTTTCCTTGAGGCGCTCGATAACCTTGAGGGACTCCTCATAGTAATCGTACTGGGGATCGGGACACGTAGGAAAGTCATCGACAGAGTCGTAGAGCTTGGTCTTGGCCTTGAATCCAATGTGAGGAGTAACGTGCTCCTGAGCTGAGAAGTAACCGTTTCCATCCGAGTCAGAGAGAGGTTGCCAGTACTTGTCCTTCCCTTCAACAACATACTTTTCAGTATCGTTGAGAGGTTTTCCGTCCGGGTAATTCTTGGGGAAATAACCGTACGTATCCTTGTAGCGGCGGCAGCTGCCAGTGCATGGGACTTCTTCTCCAGTCTGGACATCGTAGTTCTTGTCGCCCAATGCGTTCCATCCGTCATCAGTGGCATACAAAAGGATCTCCGTGGCCACAATTTGACCCACCGTAAAGGGATGGTAATCATTATCTACTAACAATTGCTCTAGAGACTCAGGGCTTCCACTTTGGGCAGACAACAAAGCGAGACCAATTCCGTCGTTTCGCTTCTGAATACCCTCCAATCCCCACTTCTCAAAGAAGGGATCAAAAAATCCTGGCCTGTCAACTTCGTCAGAGATAAGTGCATGACACTGGGCAATACACAACATTCGACTGAACGAGTTGTGGTATTCCTTGGGGACTGAGACAATGGGTCGTTCTAAAGTGATTGAGTTCAGCATGGTATCGTCGTGGTAGGCAACACAGTTGGTCTGACAGATGGATGAGAGAGAAGCCGCATGGATAACCACGGGAGTCTCGATGGACTTGTCCATCATGTAGGACCCAGAGTATTCGTGCATGGCATAACGGGCTGCAAAAGGATCGGGCATGTTGGGCGGATAAAGACAGGCCACATCGTAGCCAGCGGCCATGGCGGGAAGAGCAGCAGCAAGAATGGTAGAAGAGGAAAACTTCATCTTTGAAAATTATACACAAAAGAATTCAACAATTTTTAATTGCCTCTATAATTTTTGAGAAATAATAGGAAAAGTTGTCGACGCGATCAATGAAAAGATCCAATGATTCTTGGTATCTGCAGGCCGCTTCTTGAATAATGAGTCTGATAGGGAAATTTCAAAGAAAAGACGTAAATTCAAAAGTTGAAGTGATCATTAAAAAAATTGAACCCGTGAGATATCAGTAAGAGAAGGGGAAAATTTGGCGCACGCATCCAATGAGGGTTATATGCAATAAATCTATTTTGTCACATCTTGTAAATGCAAATAATGATCTAACAAATTGCTTACAAGAATCGGTGTCTCCACACGTTCGATGAGGGCTTCTCATCGTATATTCGACAGTAAAAGAGTAGGATTGCGAAGTTTTGCAAATTTCAACTAGTATTATATTTATTTTTAATTGTAGTCGGAAAATAGATGAAGGGCTTCTTGAAAGCGACCATTTTTGCTACGTGATCCTGGGAGTATTACAACATATTTTAATATTGGTTTTTATTCCACAGTGGGACCAGATGGCGAGATGCGTTCTTCAGTGTGTCTCCCGGTCGCTACATCGCTACATACGGAAATACTCGCTTCTGTTCCTGTGACTGGCTTCTGAGCTCACAATTTCTAGGACACGTCTGCTCCCACCGACCCCACTCCCCGCAGTCCCTATTATCAGTGTGTTCATCGGTTCATCAAATAGGAGCATTACTGTCTGCTAGCACTACTGTACTTTGCGAGAACGGCAGAAGAAGGGCTCTTCAGAGACATCCAAAGGTGCGATCAAGTTGTAGATTTTCTTTCATAGCCGCCTTGCTAAGAATCAAACCAAAATGGGCGATTGCTTTGAAAGCTTGTTTTCACAGAATGGAGACCCATCGATAGCAGGTGTAATTTCTACTGTAAAAATAAGAAAATCATTACGTGGCAATGCAAGTAGAAAATAATAGCCTTATGCCTCATCTGGCAGATTTTGATGCGGCGTTGTATCTAGTAGTAGTTGATTGGTTTGACTCCACGAAACGCTTCTCCGACAAAAGATGATGCTCTCTGTTGCTTTACTGCTCCTTTTTCTTCGCGTCGCCTCCTTCCTTGGTGGCTCGGACGGTGAATCCATACTTGGACAAGAAGAACTGCAAGAATAGAATGAAATAACTTCCGTACATGAGCAACGAGGCAACATTGCTACTGGGCTTGGACCAGCAGGCATCTTTTTGTTGAATTTGTGTCGCAAATGCCAAGACCGACAAAAAGGTTCCCGCAAACATTTGAGCAATCTGAAGTCCTGTAATCCACTAATAATTTTTCGTGGGAGAAAAAGTGAATTGTCGATCGAGCCAAAGAGGTGCAAAGGAAAATTAAATTTGGTCAGGAACTCGTCTTCTTCACAATAATATTCAACCTTTATTCCGTTCAGTACAAGAAAGTTTTATTGAATGTACGTACCTGAGGATTAAACCACTTAGGCTTGGCTCGGATGGCCATCAAAAAGTAATAAAAGTACATGATGGAGTGGACTCCGTAGTTCATGGTTCCAAAAAAGAGACCCGTTGGCGCCTTGGAAACAAAGGAGTGCCAGCAACACAGCAAGACAGAAATGTGATGGTACCAATGCAAAAACATGAGCTTTTTCTTGTGAATGACAATGAAAAAGGTATCTCCAAATTCGGGGATCTTGCTCAACACAAAGAGCATGCACCACAATCCTGTGGTACTACTGCCAATCATCGATTCCGGATCCAAGCAGAGCTGTCCCCAGAGTCCATAGTGGTATAGATTGTGCATTAGTTGGGGCAGCATGCGACAAAATCCAATTGTCGAAAAGGTGCTCAAGCCGAGGTTCCACAAGGCGAGAGAGTTGCGCCAGCTCCACGCTTCCCGATTTTCGAAATATTTTCGACCGGTATAGATACTAGCGCCGTAAATGCAGCACATCATGGGAGGGAACCAGACATAATTGTCACGCATCCACGTGTAAAGGGGCATAAAGTCAGTATATTCCCATCCCATGTACGTCTTGCCCATGGTAGGATAAAGGCAAGAAATCTCTTCGTAAGGAACTCCAAAAACAGTGTGCCGCAGACAGGCTCCCGAAGGATCCGTGGGTTTCCATTCGTTCTCCATTCTTAAAAAGTGTTGCTTTGCCTAAAAATTGTGGGATTGCTGGAGTGGGTACTGGTATTGCTGAGAGTGCTGGGTTTGCTCTTGTGTGCTCGGTGCTAATATTATTGCTTTTTCCTGGCAGCAAACGTGGCAAAAAAATTACACTAATTTGAAACAATGCCATGGACCCCCTCATGTTTGAATCAAACGAAGCGCGAGCCAACTCACTGATTGGCTTTGTTAGAGTTACGGCTAACACAAAAAAGTACCTCAAAAATAGAGAAATCTTTTTTTTTGAGTTTTTTCTTTTTCAAAATCTGCTTCATCGGCAACGGCGGATTCTTGGAAAAGTCAGCAAAAAAAATTAATAATAACGAATGGCAAAAACTAAGGCCACCTGTGTTTGAGTGAAGAATGTCTGGAAAACTTTGCATGCAAGAAGTTTCTCATCAAGTGGATGTTTTTTGTGTGGCTGCGAATACGCGAATACGTCCTGTTGGCTCTGAATATCGACAATCGACATATCGACTGCCAGGAATATTCCGAGTCGTTTAATTGTGATTACCCGGTCACAAAAAGTATTATGGTTGAGACCGCCTCGGGATAGCAATATTGGAGTCCATCGAGACGAGCCGTCGTTTAACGAGAGCATCTATCGAAGACCTTCTCGCACCTACTACGACCTACGACAAACACCCGTAAAGAATTGGTCAAACTCTGGCAACGGCAAAAGTTTGTGGATCAGCATGTGTAGCCTAATCGCTACTAGTAAGAACTAATTGATGACTTTCACAGCATTGCCACACGTATTTTTTTTGCGAATTGATCTAATTAGCTACCGTGGGGATACCCCCGAAGCGCAAACTTTTTTGTCGTTCGATTTTTGGTACAGCATGTAACTTTTTTTTTACAGGATAGGCATGACTGGCTTTACCACATGACTTGTTTTGGTCTTCACAACTTCATCGATGATTCCATATTCAACAGCTTCCTCTGGAGTCATGAAGAAATCCCTGTCACAGTCTGCTTCCACTTTATCCTTTGGTTGGTCACAGTATTCAGCAATGTAGGTATTCAAAACCTCACGAATAAAAAGAATTTCTTTCGCCTGAATTTCAATATCTGCAGCCTGTCCCTGGGCTCCTCCGAGAGGTTGATGGATCATGATGCGCGAATTGGGCAAGGCGCGTCTCTTTCCTTTGGCTCCGGCTCCAAGCAAAAAGGCACCCATACTGGCAGCCATACCAAAGCAGACGGTGGAAACATCACATGGCACGTACTGCATGGTATCATAAATGGCCATTCCAGCACTGACACTACCACCGGGGCTGTTGATGTAGAGAGTGATATCTTTTTTGGGGTCTTCATTGGCAAGGTACAAAAGTTGAGCCACCAAAACATTGGCCACTTCATCGTCAACTCCCTGTCCCAAAAGAAGGATTCGATCTTTCAACAGACGACTCAAGACGTCCATCTGTCCACTATCAGTATCAATCACAGGCATACGAATAGGATTTGCTGGTGGTTTGTCGTCCGGATTCTTCCGGCGAGGGTCGACCTATTCATTTTGAAGAAGAGTCAAGATACGAGACAGACGTAGTGAAACCATGTTGTGGCGTTTGAATCGTCAGGATTAATTGCAATTAGAATATCCAGAATTGATTACATCAAACAGCTTTAAGCGCGAGATAAACAGGTCAAGAACCAGTTCCTACAGCAAAAGCAATGCATATTCATCCAACAGTTCAACAAAAAACAAAAACAAAAAAAAAGATTCTCCACGTGGAAGATCTTACCTCCGGCACGGGATCATCCATTTGCCAGGATGATCGGATGGCTTTTTGAACCACTGTCGACTGTTGGGGAAAGGCAACTGGGTTCTGAGGTGAGAAGGCAGTGGCAGACGATAATGTCGCCAACAATATTGCGAATCCTTTGATCATCTTGGTAAGTTGTTGTGTTGAGAAAAGAGTTGTTGTTGTTATGAGCAGACTCAAAAGATATTAATCACAATAATTATATTGATGAAGAAGGATGCAGTGCTTTGTCATCACATCACTCATCAGAACATCAGCAATGTGGACAGCTGGACGGACCGAATTAGCTCTATCCGTAGTGGAACCCAATCACAAAACTATACTACAGTACCTACAAGCTACTAGTAGCTACTCTAACTAGTAGTAGTAGTAATACTCTACTACTACTACTACTACTAGACCTACCTCTAAAGTAGCTAGTAGTACCCGGTAGAAGTACTACTCCGTAGTAGCACCACCACAGGCAGTAGTCTAGTAGAGTAGTACTCTAGCTAGTTCTGTGTGCTGTAAAAACAGACTCTTTGGCCATAGCCGCAGTCGTATTGCTTTCATTTCTTTAAGCAAGGAAGCTACCTGCTGCTAGCTCTGCCCAGCGAGCACGAATTAAAAGCGTGCAGTCTAATAGCTGCAGCATGGCAAGACTTTTGCTCCCTGGGCGCTAATTTCCATATAAATTGTTGGACAAAGTGTACAGTTTTCCGTGGGAGTGATACTATTAGCAGGTGATATTTATCCTTTCTAAAAAGCACGTGTACGTAACCCGAAGCGCTTTGATAGCTACGCTCACATTGTGCACGAAAGCGAATCCTTTCTCTAAATATTAGGGAACAAAGCCTGCTTAGTAAACCTCAACGTGCCACTGCTTGGACTTCTTGAGTCCCTTGAGCCACTCATCGTAGTCGATTCCTTTCTTCTCGGCCACGGCCTGAAGCATGTCTTGGATTCCAGGCATCATACCCTTCAGTCCACAAAAGTAAATGTGGGCGCCATTCTCAAGCTTGGAGAAAACTTCATCTGCATATTCTTCAACCTTGTCCTGGATGTACATCTTTCCACCCTTTTGGTTGTTCTGTTCACGGGAAAGAGCATAGTCAAGTCGGAAGTTCTTGGGGAATTTCTTCTTGGCCTCTTGGAATTCGTCATCATAAAGTAGAGCATCCGAATTTGCAACACCAAGGAACAACCATGCTTCGCCCTTGTAGGCGTTGGCAGCAGGGGTGTCCTCGGCAAACAGACGACGGATAAATCCTCGATAAGGGGCAATACCTGTTCCAGTAGCAACCATGATCAAATCGGTGGAAGGATCTTCTTCAGGCATCAGCATCACCTTTCCGGCAGGTCCAGTCATCTGAACTTCATCACCAGGCTTGGTGTCACACAAAAAGTTGGAGCAGATTCCTTTTTTGGCAGGGTCGTCGGCCTTGAGCTCAGGGCACCAGTACGTGGCACGACGAACGCACAAGGATCCAGTCTTTCCAGTCATATCGTCTCCGTAACGACTTGAGGCAATGGAATAAAGACGAACCGAGTGGGGCTTTCCGTCCTTTTCGCGAACACCAGGGGGAATGACTCCCCAAGATTGGCCCTCCCAGTAAGGGAAGTCACCATCGGGTCGATAATAATATGGCAAGTTTCACCAGTAGCCTTGGGTCCAACAATTCGCTTGGTAGAAACAATCTTTCCAGTGAAAGGGGCCTTGTTCTTGTAGACGTTGACAGGAACAGTGGACTGATCGTAGTAAGGCTCGGCCTCGAGGAAGTCCTGTTTTCCATTCAAGGAAGTACTGTGTATTTTTTCAATTAATTCGAGAAAAATGATCAGATATGAAAGATTAAAAATACGCATTCATCAACAAGGCTCCTCGAGTATCAAAGTAAAAACGCTTCCTCGAGATTCTCCTCGACCAATAATACATGAGCGATGATCTTTCGAAGCGTTGCAGGGAAAGCCTTCACAGACGTAAATTGATAACTTCTGCAGAGTCCATAGATAGGGGGAAGAAGACTGAACACAATAATTTTTCGGAGGTTCTTGTTCCCAGTAAAATCTTTCCTTCAAACAAGGTCGAAGCCCCAAACAAGGAGAAAGATTCACTGTACCATCTTTTTTGTTGGAAGATACTTCCCCCCCTTCTCTCGTTTGCTTGAATTGATTTCAATGAAGGGAAGACAATGACAAAGGACTTACGTGACAGGGGCCTTGGTAGAAGGGGCAAAGGCGGCAGCCGATGCGACACAAAGGGAAAGGATGGCAGTCTTCATAGTTGTTTCTCTTCGATACAATGTATGTGCACGGATCTGTTGCCAGTGTGTACTCAAATATTATTATTTTTTAATTTCGAACGAACGTCATAGCATGATTGTTACGAGCATTCATAATTACTGCTCACACCTTTCACTCTGCTTCGAACGTCAGGTCCCCACAAAATTAAACACGTACGTGCCGATCTTTTCCGGGTTCCCGATCATCTCCTGGTAATAGTAATTTCTTCATTGGCTGCTGGTGTGGGTGCTCTCTACTAGTACTACTAGCTAGAGTAGACTACTAGCTAGTAGAGTACTAGAGTAGTAGTAGTAGCTACCAGACTCTCTAGTAGACCTGCCTGGTACTACTACTACTAGCAGTCTACTCGGAGATGAGATCAAGTGTGCATTAGTGTAGTATCAAAAAGGAGCTACGCTTCGATTCTTCGCTCTATTAAACCTGACGTCATACTACTAGCTTAATTGGGAGTGTGATATCATAACAGATTGCAACAATGCATATCTGTACTGTAGGGCTACTGGCTAGGTCGATCTTATCAGATGCTCGGCGTCTGAGAATGGCAAACGAAGGCTCTTATAGGTGAAGCGAAGGAACAAGCATGCTACAGAGGAAGACGCAACAGCACACAACCTGGTGACATTGTTGTAAAAGATTACAGTCGTTGAAGTAAATATAGATGGGAGACAATCAGGATCGTCGCCGAGCATTTATCCCACTTTGCCATTTCGGATGGCACTTGTGCAAACTCCTGCGCTGGTCATGAAAGGACGTCCCAAAAACTCGGGAACACCGTATTCGGATGTCAGCAGGTAAGGGGCCAGCTTTTCGACAATCTTTTTCTTTCCAACCTTGTTCTCGGCGTAGGGCGCACCTTCCTCACTTTCAAAGTCAAAGTCCGGAATGGTAACCCGCTCTCCCACCGTAGCATCTACAGGTGGATTGACAAGTCGGACATCAGTGTGGTCTTCGTTGGAAGCGCAGAGAACCATCCCGTGGCTAGGAAAACCGACAAGATTACGTTTTTTCAGGTTGCACAAGACGAGAACCTTTCTGCTCTCAATATCTTCCGCCTTCAAATAGTTCTTCAAGCCAGATGCAATCATACGAGGTTCATCCTCTCCTACATCGATTTCTTCGCAATACAATTTGTCAGCTTCCTCGTGTTCCCACACTCTCTTCACCAGGCCAACTCTTATGTCCAAAGCGGTGATTGGCACACCGTCATAAGTGTCCTTGGGATCAGCAGTCGTCGTAATTGACGAAGTTCCCGAGATGGCGGATGGGTCCTTGTCGCTAGATTCGGCAGTATCCTTGCTCTCCTTCTCGCTCTTTTTAGCTCCCTTCGATCCTGGTGTACGAAAGTCCTCCGGAATGCTTTCGCAGAAAGCTTTCAATCGAGCCATCCGCTGAGCAAAGAATACAGTGCCAACCTTCTCGTTGTCGATCACGCTATCTTCCTTGGCTGCAAAAGAAAGAAGGGACATCTGTTTTGTGACATCTTGACCGCTCATTTCTCCTGTCAAGGCTAATCGCACAGGGTGAAATAAATTCTTTCCCTTCACACCCTTCTCCTTGGCCACTGCCTTCATGTACGCCATGTATTCACTTGTGTACTGGCACGTTGGTTCGCCCTCTTTAGCTTCTCCTTGGGCATCCTGAAATGTAGCCATCAGGTTTTCAGTGTCGGGTTGAGGTAAATGGCCGTTTTCAAACTCTTCCACCAAATACATGGAAAGCGAATAAAAGTTCCCTTGTTCGATCATTTCCTTAGCTTCAGCGTCCTGAAGTTCAGCAAAAGTGGTTGGCAAGCCGTATTGAAGTACGGTTCTAGCATTTATTGCAGCGTCCTTAGTCGTTTCCATCATTTGTCGGGCAAGAGCTGTGGCAGCGGTAGCGAATTCCACGACGCCTTCTTGCGATGCACCATCCTTCAAGAGACCCTCGAGCTGAAGCTGTTCAGATACAAATTCAGAAAGCTTCTGCGCCGACAGCATTTTCATGTGTTGAGAGTTGACCCATTTGAGCTTCTCCATATCAAAGACAGAAGGACTCTTAACGACACGTTCGACTTCGAAAGCATCAATCAACTCCTCCCGCGTGAAAATTTCATTGTCAGTTCCATCATTCCATCCTAGTAAAGCCAAGTAATTAATCATGGCATCAGGAAGAAATCCATCTAATCGGAACTGATTACAAGAGGTTGCTCCATGACGCTTGGATAGCTTTTGTTTGTCCTCCCCGAGAATCAAAGAACAATGTGCATATCGAGGTCGCGGTGCACCTATGGCATCTAAAATAAGAGCCTGTCGCAAGGTGTTGGTAAGATGCTCTTCGGCGCGAACAACAGTTGTAATTGCCATCATAGAATCATCAACCGCAACACAAAAGTTATAGACGGGAACTCCACTGGATCGAAGCATAATAAAATCTCCGACAGTAGCAGAAGCATCCCACGCCACAGTGCCACGGACAACATCATCTATGACAATTCGAGCGCCTTCAGGGACCTTGAATCGAATTGTGTACGGCCTGCCTTCATCCAGCATCTTTTGGACGAGCCCTGGGTCAGCGTCTCTCCATCGGTTGTCGTAACGGGGCGGGATACCCTCTGCTTCCTGCTGCTCTCTTAGTTCTTCGAGCTCTTCCGTTGTCGCGAAGCACATGTACGCTTTTCCTTCCTCCACAAGTTTGTTGGCAGCTGCAGCGTAGATGTCGTTACGCTCCGATTGGCGGTATGGTCCATATTTGGCACCCTCAACGTCCGGACCTTCGTCCCAGTGAAGACCTAACCAGGTCAAATCTTCCAAGACGGAAGCCTCAGATTCTATTTTTTGCAATATCGATGAACTCAGAGGTTAGGGGGCTACAAATCAAATAATACAAAATACAAGAAACGAGAGAGAAAAACACATCCGGGATCACTCCTCAGTATCTTACCTCTCGTAGAACGGGCCAGGTCTGTATCTTCCACACGGAGAACAAAAGCAGAGCCGGAACCTGGCATATCTAATTGTCCTTTTTTTGCCATTAACCAATTGTACAAAGCAGTACGAGCACCTCCCACGTGTAAACTTCCCGTGGGAGAGGGAGCAAATCGCAGTCGAGCTAGCGAATCCAAGATTTCTTGTTGTGTTTTACCTGCGAGAGGAAAAACCACTTCAGCGTTGGACTTCTTTTCTTCTGTATCTGCCATCGACGCCATTCGAGGAAAAGCGCCGTTCCGGAATTCCAAGAATTTACCCTCCTCTTTTTGCAGTCGTTCAACGAGAGAATTGAGGGATTCGCCACTGGCTTTTTTCTTCTGGCGACGCAATCCAGCTGTGAGGACAGGTGGAGCAGATGCTCGAGACGATATCGACCGACGTGCCACTGGGACAAATGCCTGAAGTCATGGAGAGATAAAAATAATTGTAAAAGTGTGTCAGAAAAATTGTTGGAGGCAGTGGCAGCACCCTACAATTAAAATAATTCCATCCATCCGGAAAGTGGTACAAAATGCAAAACCAGAATTACTGTACCCACCGACACAAATCGTCCAGTGGATGGACCAATCATTGAATATATTGCCATAATTGTAGACGCTATTAAAAGCTGCATATTGTTTATGTTGAGATGTGTCGTTTTGAGTCAGGCAAATCTTCTTTCGCCCCAGAAATTAATTATCGGAAGAGGATTCCAATTTCCAATGCAATACTACTAGTAGAGAATTCCAAAAGCAAAGCTGTGTTTACGTTTCCTGACGATTTCCTTCCGGCCGTCGTGATCTGAAAATGGTGAGAGCAATAGAAAGGAGAGGGGTGGTTGTAGTTGAGGAGAGTAGATTTTTACTATTATTATTTCTGATGCAGCATCAATTTCTCCATCCCTTCGTCGTTCTCACAAACATACGAAACCTTGATCTTCAACGTTGACTTCCACGTGTTTTCTGTCTTGACTGAACTCGTAAGCCGCGCAGTTGCTCAATCTAAAAAAATTAGTATTACTTCGGCACCACCAGGTATGGGTGAATAATATTACCAGGTATAATAATAGTAGAGTATGTAAATAATAAACAGCTACTAGCCTACTCGTCATATTACTAGTGTACCTTTTTATGTTCGCTAGTTAGAATTATCCGAGAAGTAACAATTGCTTGAACTGTATCAAACAATTGCATCCATGATATCAGATGTCCGACTCGCCCCAGAGAAAGGGTTCACTCATCACAAAATTCGGCTGAAAGGTTGCTTGCCAAAGAAATGGGCTCGTCTTGAATAAAACAAAATTGATATCGATAGAAAGCTGGATCAAAGTGTTGCAAATTAGCAAGTATCATGTGTCTCATCAAAATACCTCCATGGTGGGGTTGGAAGAAGTACAGCAGATCATCGTGTAGCATCTGTGTAGCAACTGGCAGGGAATCAACGTCGGTAGCAGCAGAAAATGCAAATCCTCTGCTTTTCAAGAGAACATACAAACAAATACGAACAGTTGCAGCCGCATGGCACATGGTAGAGTATGCGCACTAATGATCAAAATCTCACAAAAATGAGCGATACCAAAAGCATTCGTATCAAGATCTAGATCCTGCACGACCACCGGCACCGGCACCCGGCTTTTGCTTGGATGCGACTTTGTCGGCCGCTCTCATAGCTTGGCGTTGTAGTACGGCGTGCGCCTGTGAAGTGCCGAGTTGATGAAGCTGAGCGGGTGTCAAATCGCGAACAAAGCGAATGCCATCTTCACCATCAATTAGCCCCAATTGTCTCGCTGTCTTGGCCCAGTAAGGTCGTCCTGCCACAGAACTGGACACTTTCTTATTCCCCGCTTCTCGAAAAATTATCTTGTGTTCCTCCGGCATCTCGGTACAGACACAGCTCTGCATATGGGTGGTATTCATGTTCTGGGCTGCTTGATAGAGACCGTGCAACGATGCGGGAAAGTAGGTGGAACCTTTTTGTCTTCGAGCTACGGGTAAATGAGCACAATGCACACAGCGGATGCATACTTGACCCACTTTGATTGGATTGTTGCGCACTCTTGTGTGAGTCGTAAGATCGTCAATTGACGCATGG
>Ga0100390_10003401_pt1 | contig 13947 bp, 9 predicted proteins | sample CryGeymeta201514_FD_81540 | JGI IMG/M metagenome (GOLD analysis project Ga0100390, IMG submission 81540) | Groundwater microbial communities from Crystal Geyser aquifers in Utah, USA - Crystal Geyser metaG 2015-14 | ecosystem: Environmental > Aquatic > Deep subsurface > Groundwater | place: USA... | reverse complement strand
GGCTCATAGAACGAACCCGGGCCGCGGTTTTCGAGTTGGCTGCGCCAACGCATCAACGAGCGTTGTGCAGTGCCCAAAGCCTTCTGGAGCTCGCAAGGTCGTGCGTGGCCGTTGGCCATCAGCGTGGCCAACGCAAAGCGATGCCCGGCAGCATCCCCGGCACAATGGGTGAAGTAATTGTCAGAACCGACAAACCAAGTCACCTGTCCATCTTTTGAAAGGCGGCTGATGATCGGATTGATTCGAATTGCCCCCTGGGGCATCCCTGGTAACATCAACTGCGGCATGGTGCGGGGTGGGGAGTTTGCTTCCGAGTGGAAGCGTTCATTTTTCAACCCAATCCTACGCCATGCCACCCCGCTGTGAAACGGCAAATTGTGCCAAACCTTTTTCCGGCCCGCCTACGCAAAATCAAGGCTTTGCGACGCCCGGATCAGGATGTCTGAATTCATCTATCACCTTATGACGGTCACCTTATGACGGTCATAGATTGCCTACGGCCAACCGGGTGGCGCTTCGCGATTTTGCAGTGTCGCTACCGCTCCCAGGGGGGTGACGCTACAGTTTGGTGGCTTTCACACGGAGGAAAAGTTTGGGTTCGGTTAGGAGGACGGCGGGGATGGTGACGGTGAGGGTTTCCGCCGGGTCGCCGTTGTCGGAAACATCGGGCACGGGCGGGGTGAAGGGATCCCAGCCGGCCAGAGTGGTTGAGGATTCGTAGCTGTAGCTGAGTTCGGAGAGCGAGGGTTTGCGGCGAGTGTAGGTGAAGGTGCCGGTGCCTGTGTCTGGAAAAGTGACGGGGCTCAAGCTAGCCGGGTTGGTGGGATCGAGGCCAAAGGCATACTCATTGAAATTGGCGAGGCCGTCGAAGTCGTCGTCGTCAGCGGGGCCGCCTTGGAGGTTGAAGCCGGAAGATCCCGACCAGCCGTCGTAATCGCTGGTGGTGTTGGCGACTTCGAGCTGGCCGGTGCCGGCGAGCAGACCGGGATGGGTGGTGGCGTTGTAGGTGCCGGGGGCCATGGTTTGGCCTCCGAGGCTGAGCGAGCCGACGGTGTCGGTGCCGGGGAAGTCGAGTTCCAGCGTGGCATCCGCGGCGACGGTGACGGCCGAGCCATCGGCGAGGAAAGGCTGCTGGATGCGCAGGATGCCTTGGTTGATGGTGGTTGGCCCGGTGTAGGCGTTCAAGGCGCTGAGCACGACGGTCTTCAATCCGTCTTTGACGATGCCACCGGCACCGGAAATCGTGCCATCGATCAGGATGCCCCAGGGATCGGCAAGCAGGGTGGCGTTTCCAAGCAGTGTGATCGGCCCGGTCCACAGGCTTTCTTCCCGCAGGTTGAAACTGGTGTACCAGTTGGGCATGGCTCGCAGGGAGGCCCCGCCATGCAGCGTGACCGGAGTGGCAATGGTCAGGGGGCCGGAGCCACCGACGCTGGCATTCGGATGCACCGTGACCGAGCCGGCGGCTCCCCCAAAAGCGTTGTCATCGTTTTCAATTCCGAGGATGCCCTCCCGCACCACCAATGCAATGTTGCTGGCTGGGGCGCGCAGGTGGATTGTGTTGGAACCGCGTTTGGTGAGTGTGTGGCCATTGCCGGTGATCGTGCCGTGGACATCTTGGGTGAAACCGATGTCGTAGCCGCCGGTGCCGCCGATGCTGGCATCCGCGCTGAGCACCAGGTTGAGAAAACCAGAGAAATCGAGGTCCTTGGTCAGCCAACGGAGGCTGTAGCTGTTGTTGACGATCGCGCCGCGGCCATCGCCATCGCCGGCGATTTGGAAAGTGTAGGTTAAATCGGGGCGCTTGACTTCCTTTCTCGGCGGTTGGGAGTAGTTGTTGAGATCGATTTGGCCGCCCGGGGTGATGGTGACGGTTTTGGCTCCGCGCAGGCTGATGCCGAGGGCGGACTTCTTGTCGAGCACGAGGCGGCCGTTTTCGACGAGCACGGTGCCGGTGAAATTGCTCTGGGTGATGCCGCCAAGCGTGAGGGTGCCGCTGCCGCGCTTGGTCAGGGTGCCGCTGCCGTCGATGCCATTGATCAGCGAGATCTGGCCGGCCACGTCGGCCTCAAGACTGGCGTCGTTGGTGATGGTGCTGGTGCCCCAGAAGCCGCCGTCGATGAAACGGAAGATGCCATCGTTGATGACGGTGGGACCGGAGAAGTTCGGGCTGGAAACGCCAATCCGGACGATGCCGGTGCCGGATTTCGTGAAAGTGCCCGATCCGGCGAAACCGCCACTGCCGGTAAAGGTGCAAGTGTTTGCAGGATGCTCCACGGTCACGGTGGATGGCGCGAGCAGGCCGTCGAGGGTGATGGTGGTGTCTGCACCTATCGCATTGAAGATGGCGTGGTCGCCCTGGATGAATACCTGGTCGCCGCCAGCCCAGTTTTGCAGGACGCCGAGGCTGTTCCAAACGCCATCGGCGATGTTCCAGATGCGGATGCCGGGGGTGATCGCATGGAAGAGGACCTTTTGATTGGCGGTGTCGTGTTCCAGCGTGCCGCGGGCGAGCGGAACGAGGTTTTCATAGCCGCTGAGACCGCCTGCGCCGTAGCCAAGCACCTCGTAGGTGGTGGCATCGTTCTGTGGCGAGGCAAACTCGATGTAGGTCGGGTTTGAAATGGTCGTGCCATTGAAGGTGAGACCCGCAGTGGTGGTGCCACCCGTTTGAATCAAACTGGAACCCGCCGCGGTGGTGAGATGGCGGGTGCTGTTGCCCGTGCCGCCCAGAGCGGCATTGGCAGCCACCGCGACATCACCGCCGAGCGTGCCGTTGAGAATCAGGCGGCCGCCATCGACATGGGTGTCGCCGGAGAAACCACTGCCATCGCCGCTGTAGGTGAGGAAACCGATGTTCGACTTGAGCCAGGTGCCAGTGCCGGTCATCGGACCGGTCAATTCCTGGGTGGCGGTGGAATCGATGTGGAGGGTGGCGTTGTTGGTGATGGCGGTCGGCGAGGTGCCGAGAATCGGGTCTTGATTGGGAATCGGGCGGAAGTTGAGTCGCCCATCACCGGCGAAATGCAGTGTGCCGGCGTGGATGGTGGTCGGGCCGGAGTATTCGTTGTTTGGATTGGTGAGGGCAAGGGTGGCCGGGCCGTCCTTGGTGAACCCGAGCGAGCGGTTGTTGTTGGAACCCGCCAACAAGCCCGCGAAGGTGGCGTCGGAGCTTTGGTTCACGGCAAGCGTGCGAACGACGATGGGGATGCCTGTGGAGACCAGGTAATTTGGTGAGACGACGGTGCCCGCGACTCCAGACAGATTGCCAATTTGGAGAGCGTTGTTGTCGAAAATATTCCCCAGACGCAACATGCTGGTGTCATCGAGATCGACATCGAGTTGCGGGTTGGAGACGGCGGTGCTGTTGACGATGATCTGGGTGTTGCGGCCCGTGCCAAACAGGCTGAAGTTTCCACTGGTGACGGCATTGAACTGGCATTGGCCGTTGTTCGAACTGCCATGGGCGAAAACCAGACTGCCGTTGGACAAGACGCCGCTGCCGGAGATGAAATGCGAATCCCGGTTGCCGAAGATGGCCAGGCTGTGGCCACCGAGATTGGTGGGACCGTTGAATGTGATGCCGATGGCTGCGGTGGTGAAAAACCGCATTTCGGAATCGGCGCTGAAGACCACGGCAGGCGCGAGCGTCAGGCTGCGGTTGTTGACGGTGATGCCGGAGGAGCCGAGGGTGAGCGTCTGGGTGCCATTGATGGCGATGTCCTTGCCCGGGTTGTCGATATGGATGCCCTGCCAGGCGAGGTTCGCGCCAAGGTTGACAGCGGACGGGCTGCTGGAGCTGTTCCAGACAGCGGTATGGTCCGGCCCGGGAACCACGCTGCCGGTCCAGGAGGCCGGCAGGTTGAGTGCCAGGCTATTATTAGCCTTGATGATGTCCTGGGCGCTGGCGCTGCAGGTAAAGGCCAGGCTGGCGAGGAGTGGGAGATGGAGGCGGGTTTTCATGAGATGGTCGTAAATATCGGGCGCGAATGAATTGCTGCTAGCGGCGCTCGGTGAGCGTCGGCGTAGCCCGGCCAGGCAGGATCAGGCAGGATCAGGCAGGATGTCAACAGGATGGCGGCGATGCTACGGAGCAGAAGGTTCATTTTTTGTCGTCGCAGTTCGCACCGGTCAGGCTCCTGAGCACCGCTTGCTGATAGGAATTTGCTTTTCGGCGGCGCTAGCCGCCGGGGTGCCATTGGGGGTGAGGGTTCAACAGCGGCATAAGTGACACGATCCCGAGAAAAGCCGCGCGAAATGGTGATGTTGGAGGTTTCATGGGTGTGAGAAAGTAGAAGGGTGTGCCGCATCGCACGGTTCGCAGAATGGCGCGCGCACCACCTGCAAGGTGACGTGATGAATTTCGAAGCGATCATGCAGGCCATGGGTGGCGTTTTCAAGAAACTTGTCGTCCGTGTTGCCTGCGGGCATCACCAGATGCGCGGTGAGCGCCACTTGTGAGGTGCTCATCGCCCAGATGTGGAGATCGTGAACCTGAGTGACGCCGGGGAGGGATTCGAGATACTGACGGACGGCGGCGGGATCGATTTCGAAAGGCACGCCATCGAACAGCAGATGTAGTGACTGGCGGAACAAATTCCAGGTGCCAGCCAGGATCACGACCACGATGATCAGACTCACCACCGGATCGATGAGATCCCAACCCTTCCAGAGAGCGAGGCCGCCAGTCACAACCACGCCTGCGGAGACGAGCGCATCGGCCGCCATGTGGAGAAAGGCACCGCGGATGTTCAAATCATGCTCCCGGCCCTGCATGAAGAGCAATGCGGTTAGAGTATTGATCACGATGCCCACGCCAGCCACTGCCATGATCGTCCCGCCCGACGCGGAAACCGGATGAGTGAGCCTGCCCACGGCCTCCCACGCGAGCGAGCCCATCGCCACCAGCAACAGCAGGGCGTTGGCAAAGGCGGCAAGGATGCTCGCGCGTTTCCAACCGTAGGTGTGGCGCGGGTTCGTCTTCAACCTTCCCGCCAGCGCGCCACCCCATGCCAGCACTAGGCCGGCGACATCGCTCAAGTTGTGTCCCGCGTCCGCCAGCAAGGCCAGCGAGTTCACCTTCCAGCCATAGAACGCCTCGATCGCCACGAACACGATGTTGAAGCCGATGCCGATGGCGAAGGCGCGGTTGAATGTCGCCGGGCCGTGATGATGGTCGTGACTCATGGATGATCCTCGTTTTTATGGAATAATACCTCCCGCAGCAAGGCCCGCTCCAACCGCCAGCACAAAGGCGGGATGCCATTTGAACCGGATCAATAGTGCCAGAGCGAGAATCATGAGAACCAGTGACCGCCATGACGCCATGGTTGAAGGCCACAGAAGCAAGGCTGCGGACGCCACCAGTCCCACGACCGTGGGAGTCACCCCGGCAAGAAAGTCCTTGGCGCGGGAAGAGTCCTTGAAACGATCATAACCAGCGGAAATGACCGTCATGAGCACCATGGCTGGCGCGAAAATGGATGCGGTCGCGATGATCGCTCCGGAAATCCCTTGCAAGCGAAAGCCGGTAAAGGTTGCCAATACCGCAATCGGACCAGGTGTGAGATTGCTGATGGCAACTCCGTCCACGAATTCAGTGGGTGTGAGCCAATGGGATCCTTCAACAATTTGTTGATGCAATATCGGGAGGAGGACAAATCCTCCGCCAAAAAAGACCATGCCGACCTTCAGGAAGGCAACTGACAAGGCAGGCAGAGACAGGATCGCACCAGAACCGACAACCGGCGCTGCCACCGACATGAGTGTTCCGCTTCCGGGCGCTTGTTCCGGCTTCTGAAGCGGTTCTGCCGCGGGTCTTTTTGCTTCCAACGAGGGGCTTATCCGTTGCCTCCCAACCAGAAGGCCAGCCGCGCCTGCGATGAGAAGCACCCATGCCGGATTGATGCGAAGAACGCCGGCGGCAATTCCGATCAACGCGAAAGCAACTGCAACCCGACCTTTCAGTGCCGATCGGCTCATGCTCCAAGCGGCGGAAAGCACAAGAGCAATCACGACGGGGCCAAAACCGGCAAGAACGCCCTGGAGGGCCGGAATCGAGTGATACTTGAAATACAAAAACGACAGCAGGATCACGATGGAGATCGAGGGCAAAAGAAAGGCGCCAACCGACAGCAACGCGCCCGGAAGACCATGCCGACGATGACCCAGGAAAAAGGCGGCATTGGGCGCAAACGGCCCCAGGATCTGCGCCATTCCCACGCCGTGAAGAAACTCCTCGGCTGTGAATTGGCGTCTTCGGGTGACAAATTCGTTTTCCATCATGGCAATGACGGCCATGCCACCTCCAAATCCGATGGTGCCCAGCTTCAGGAAAATTCCAGCCATGCCCAGCATGGACATGCGGGACAATGGCGCGTTGATAGGGTGACCTTGATTCTGCTGTTCCATTGCGGTCATTTCAAATCCTGTTCCTGCAGGCGGCGGAGATAATCACGCGCCCGGTCTCCGCGCAAATAGTCGGCAAGGCCCAGCATGCCGTCCGTGAGATAGCGCGACTTGAAGCCGCGCAATGTGAGATACAGCCGGGCAATCTCGGCACGATCATAATGCGGGCACATGGTCACCACCGTTTTCGTGGGATCGATTTCGTCAAGCCGATCAGGCAGTTCGTTGAGAGGGATATGCACTCCAATCCCAATCTGCCAGGCGGCATGCTCTTCCCGAAAACGGATGTCGATCAATTGCACGACGCCTTGCGCATATAATTCCAGCAGCTCCTTGGTCTCGATCTTCATGTCCACGCGCTCCTGGTAATCAAAGCGCCGCAGATAGTCGTCGAATGGCCGTTGTGTCATCGTGGATTTCATTTGTTACGGTGAGTTGTAGTCGCTTGGGGACTCAGCTGCGGCGTCATGTCGTTGTTGATGATGTCGCCCGCTGATGTTTCAGCGGTGAAGTCGGGGGCGGCATCGCTGGCTCCAGCGGCAACAGCTGATAGGAATTTGCTTTTCGGCGGCGCTAGCCGCCGGGGTGCCATTGGGGGAGAGGGTTCATTCATGGCCAGTTCAGCCGATAGCGCTCCGCAGGCCCATCGACCACCTCACCGGAAAGCTCCTGCCGCAACAGATCGAAATTCACCACCGGGCGCACTGCCCCGTCCGCATCCCGCGATTCCGTCACACAGTTCGGAAACAGCGCCGCAATCTTTTCAATGTTCCCGGAAGCAATGTCCGGTGTCTGAAGGTCGAGTTTTTCCATGGTTCTAAGCTAAAGTGTTGAAATATCCGGAATAGCGCGACGCATAAATTCATGAAAAAGCGGGACAGTAAAGTCAATATCGCCGTGGGTGGGGGCATAGATCATCCCCTTGGCAATCAGCTTGGCACGTCGCGGACTGAGCGAGCCAACTTTGACCTTGAGAGTCTCTGCAACATCACTGATGCGATAAGACCCCTCACCATTCTCTGCCATCGCGCGAAGGAATTTTTTCTCAGAAGGGGTCAAGCGGTCATAGCGCACGCGAAAGAAATTTTCATCCAGTCTCTTGATTGTAGTTTCCGTAGCCGCAGTAACATCACTCAACGTGATGGGACTGGCATCGGCATAATTCCACGCCTGATACCCCCACTCCTGTAAGAAGTAGGGATAGCCACGAGTGAGGTCGAAGATATGATCGAGAGCGTCTTGATCGATTTTTACGCCCTCCGCAGAAAGTGGCGAACGAATAGCATCACAGGCATCCTCTTCGTTGAGTGGGCCGATGTTAGGGAAGCTGAAAAGCCGTTCGGCGTAGGATTTCGATTCGCCAGCGAGGCGCGGAAGGATGGGGAGGCCGGCAGCGAGTAAGACAAGGGGGAGCTGACGTTGCTGCATCTTGTGCATCGCCATGATCAGTGAACTTAGCTCGGTTTCGCTGAAGTATTGAATCTCATCGATGAGAATGGCGATGGCTGCATTCTTCGCCTTGGCAGCGGTCGCCACAGCGGTGAAAAGCTCGGGAAGATCAAGTTCGATGTCACCGCTGTCGGCGGTGCCTTTTGCAGGTTCAATATCGAGCCCAAATGAGATGTCATCCATCGTGAGCTTCACACTGGAGATGAAGCTTTTAAGGGTGGCGAAACCTCGCCGGATCGCATCCTTGGCACCTTCCATCCGGTCTAGCTTGAGTAATAAGGATCGCATCTGCGGAGCCAACAACGCTGGAAGGGGCTTGCCCTCGTGGGCCTCCATCTGAACAGTGAGATAGTTCTCAGTCTCACAATGCTGAGCCATATGATTAAGTAGAACGGTCTTCCCAACACCGCGAAGTCCTGTCAGCAGAATGGACTTCTCTGATCGTGATAGACGCGTGCGACCAAGGAGTAGATCACATTGATCCAAAATAGCGGAGCGTCCCACGAGTTCAGGTGGTGGAGACCCTGCACCGGGGCTGAAGGGATTAAGGATGGCTTTCATGGTGAAGCATTTCTACACACATCTACCCATTTATAGCAACAATTAAGTATAAGTAGATATAGATAGGTATCTTTAAGCCTACCAGAGAGAGAACGCTTAACCCGTAGAGCACGTGCAAGGCACTGGTAGAAGCTCGACTCTGACGGAGCATCCGCGGGGATATTGACCAGTATCGCGGATGTGGCTCTCAATGAGAATCAGCCGGGTTGGGTGAAATAACCGACTATACCATATAGCCCAAGGGCGTTTTTCCCGGCCACGTTGGGAGAAACGCGAGCCACAACCCAAAAAGCTCGCCAGCCGTTGTTTTCACTCAGTGAAACGAACCATGACGACAAGCCATAGACAGTCTTTGCGGAATAGTTAAGGGTTAAGCTCAACATTAGCCTCAGCCGCAAGCGCTACGATTGCGGAGTTTACTTGCTGAGCTGAGCTGATAGGAATTTGCTTTTCGGCGGCGCTAGCCGCCGGGGTGCCATTGGGGGTGAGGGTTCAAGGGAGAGGGGCGATTTAATGTTGAAGGTTGAGGTTTGAAGGATGAATTCTGAATTATGAAGGGGTTTGTAGCGGTCTGTTTGCGCATGCCTCGGGCGTTGTTGCTGTAGATGCCATAGTACCGGAGGGTTTGGAAGCCTTTGGGCGGGACGTGTTCGTAGAGGGCGGCGACAAAGTCGGGGCCGGAGAAGAGCTCGAAGTTTCGCTTGGTGCGCCAACTGCGGGCGGAGCGGTAGAGGACGCTCTTGGTATGTGCGTTCCATGACATCTTCTGGAGTGAGATGGGGGCGCGGAGGAAGTATTGGGCGAGTCGTTCGAGGGCTTGCCCGTCGTTGGCTCCGATGGCGGCTTCGCCTTGGTCGATGTTGAAGCCGTGGTGATTCCAGCCGAGGAGCTTGTCGGCCTGTTGCGGGGAGATCCACTTGAGCTCAAGTAACCTACGGAGCACTCGGTGACGAAAGAGCTGGGCAATTTCCTCACAGCCGGTTCCTCGGATGAGGTGGAACTGATTAAGACTCCGGCGGTGGCGAGGCAATGTATGTGCGGGTGGTAGGCGAGGTAGTCGCCGAAAGTGTGGATGGCGAGGACGATGCCAGCCCGGCCCTCCGGGAGACCTGTCTGTTCGCGCAGCCAGTCCTGCAGGGTGTGGGCGACAAGGTGGCAGAGCTCGGTGAGGCGTTGCGGTTCTTTACGGAAGACGTTGCGCAGAATTCGGGGGATGGTAAAAACCCAATGGCGATGTGGGACGGGCAGGCAAATTTCGTCGCGGATATGAGCTGCGGTATCGAGGGAGCGACGCTGGTGGCAGCTCGGGCAGCATCCACGTCGCTTGCAGGTAAAGGGAAGCAGGTAATGGTGGTCGCAGTCAGGGCACTGGACGCGGAGGAAGCCGCTGGCGAGGTCGCCGCAGCGCAGGCTGTCGCGGAGGGCGGTTTCGCGGGAGGGGTCGAGCGGGCCCAGGTATTTGGAGCGATCCGGGTAACAAGTGAGTGGCCTGAAGCCGAATCGCTCATACCAATCCGCTGCCTTTGAGTCTTTGAGATAAACGACGATTACGACGACAGGAATTTCCATGACCAGGCAGCGATGGAAGGCATCCATTAATAATAACTCGCCGATCCCCTGCCCTTGTTAGTAAAGGTAACGATTCAACTCAGGCACGCCACAATCAAAACCGGCTCGGTCATGCCGGGTTTTGTCCAAAGCTTGGATTTGCAGAGCCGTTGCCATTTCTTTTTCAGGTATTCATGCCTTTAAACAGGGTCAACCAGCTAATCCTGATCATTCTAAAAGAATGAGTTGAACCGTTAATGGACTTGAATGAACGTTAATTCTGACGACAGAACTATTTTATTTGTAGTTTCTTATGAACAATCTGTCGAGCTGTAACGCATCACACGCCCCTCGCCAAATTGGCGAAGCCTCTGATTCACGTTAATTAACGTCCATTAACGGTTTAAAAAATTTTGTTCCTTTTAACTGCCGGATTAATGATGATTCAGACAACCGCGCAAAACCGGAGTTTTGCGTTCCCGCGACTTTACTTTTCAACGCAGCTAAACCATTTTAATTGCATGACTACGGTTGCCCGGAAACTCGCGGATGGTGTGCTTGCCCTCAGCGAAGAAGAGCGGATGGAAATATTTGTCCAACTCGCCACCAGCCTGCCCGTGCAGAAAACCATGATTGCCGAGAGCGCCCGACGCGCGGAGGACATGAGAGATGGCTCCGTGATCGCGATGACGGAGATCGAGTTCCAGAATAAGATGGATCGGCTCAGGGGAGAGTTCCGCAGGCAAGCCTAGAATGGCGGTGAAGATACTTTCTGGACGAGAATTTGATTCGCTGCTACGGTCTATTCCATTCGGCAGAGAGTCCGACTAAGTGGGATAAGCGAGTGTAGCGGAGCTGCGGGAGCGGTTTCGACGGGTCGGGCGGTGATTCCAGCGCGGTGGAGTCGAAACGGCTATCGCCGCTACGCTACGTGGTTAGGGCTTGGGTTGGTAACGAGTGTAGCGGAACCAGTGTTGCAGCTACCGAAACACAAATCTCTAAGCAGCACCTCTGCACCGCTGTCGCGTTGCAGCTACGCTTGATAATGACTAACAGTCTGAAAATAAAAAGGGCCACCCTTACGGGCGGCCCTTCGTCGCAAATCTTAGTCATTTGGCAGCAGCTATTCGCAATTAGCGAGCCTGCGCTCGCCCTACTGGCAAGCCTCGCACTCCTCGCCGTTCATCATGGCTTCGAGGGAGCAGGCTTTTTTCTCGGCCTCGCTGTATTCCTTCTTAGGCGCAGCATCGTCGGTGGCCACACCGGCGCGGCCGCGCACCTCCTTTTTCATGCTGGTGGTGGCCTTTTCGATGTTGGAGGCGCCGAGGCTGCGGAGGTAGTAGGTGGTCTTGAGGCCGGCATGCCAGGCGTCGCGATACATGTGGGAGAGAGTCTTGATATCGGGCGAGGCGATGAAGAGGTTGACGGACTGGGACTGGTCGATCCACTTCTGGCGGCGGGCGGCTGCTTCGACGAAGTATTTGTAGTCGATACTGAAGGCGGTCTTGTATTTGTCGCGCAGGTCCTGGGGGACCTCGGGGATGGAATCGAGCTCGCCATCGAAGTATTTGAGCTGGTCGCGGATCTCGGGGGTCCAGAGGCCGCGAGCCTTGAGGTCGCGCACCATCTCGCCGTTGAGGACGATGAAGTCGCCGGAGAGGTTGCTCTTGACGAAGAGGTTCTTGTAGGTGGGCTCGATGCAGGGGGTGGTGCCCATAATGTTGGAGATGGTCGCGGTGGGCGCGATGGCGAGCACATTGGAGTTGCGCATGCCGTGTTTGGCGATCTTCTCGCGCAGGGGCTTCCAGTCCATCTTACCGGCGCGGGGCACCTTGATCTCGACGCCGCGCTCCTGTTCGAGCAGGTCGAGGGTGTCCTGCGGCATGAGGCCGCGGTCCCACTTGGAGCCTTTATAGCTGCTGTAAGTGCCCTGCTCGGCGGCGAGGTCGCTGGAGGCCTCGTAGGCGTAGTAGGCGATGGCCTCCATGAACTCGTCGTTGAAATCGACGGCGGTCTGGGAGGCGAAGGCGATGCCCTTCTTGTAGAGGGCGTTTTGCAGACCCATGATGCCGAGGCCGATGGGGCGGTGGCGGGAGTTGGCGGTGCGGGCGGCCTCGGTGGGATAGAAGTTGATGTCGATCACGTTGTCCAGGGCGCGCACGGCGATCTGGATGGTGTCGCGGAGTTTTTCGTGGTCGAGGTTGCCGTCCTTATCCAGGTGGGAGTCGAGCACGACGGAGCCGAGGTTGCAGACGGCCGTCTCTTCGTGACTGGTATTGAGTGTGATCTCGGTGCAGAGATTGGAGCTGTGGATGACACCGGCGTGGTCCTGCGGGCTGCGCACGTTGCAGGGGTCCTTGAAGGTGATCCAGGGGTGGCCGGTCTCGAAGATCATGCGGAGCATGACCTTCCAGAGGTCGATGGCGGGCCGCTTCTGGCCGAATATCTCGCCGCGCTCGGCCATAGCCTCGTATTCGCAGTAGCGGTCTTCGAAGGCTTTGCCGTAGAGGTCGTGCAGGTCGGGCGTCTCGTTGGAGCGGAAGAGGGTCCAGTCCTGGCGGGCTTCCATACGCTTCATGAACAGGTCGGGGATCCAGTTGGCCGTGTTCATGTCGTGGGTGCGGCGGCGGTCGTCGCCGGTGTTTTTGCGCAGCTCGAGGAAGTCGTCGATATCGTTGTGCCAGGTTTCGAGGTAGGCGCAGCCGGAGCCGCGGCGCTTGCCGCCCTGGTTGACCGCGACCAGCTGGTCGTTGTGCAGCTTGAGGAAGGGGATCACGCCCTGCGACTCGCCGTTGGTGCCTTTGATGAAGCCGCCGGTGCCGCGCACTGCGGTCCAGGAGCCGCCGAGGCCGCCCGCCCACTTGGAGAGGAAGGCGTTGTCGGCGATACCGCGGTGCATGATGGACTCGATGCTGTCGTCCACCTTGTAAAGGTAGCAGGAGGAGAGCTGCGAGTGGAGGGTGCCGGAGTTGAAGAGTGTGGGCGTGGAGGAGCAGAAGCGGCGGCTCTTGTAGAGATTGTAGAGGCGGACGGCGTAGCCCTCGCGGTCGGACTTCTCGTGCTGGAAGAGGCCCATGGCGACCCGCATCCAGAAATACTGCGGCACTTCCAGGCGGCGGTGCTTCTTATGGGTCTTATCGATGATCAGGTAGCGGTCATACATGGTCTGCACGCCGAGGTAGTCGAAGTCGAGGTCGGCGGAGGGGTCGAGCGCGGCGGCGATCTGGTCGATATCGTAGTCGAGCAGCTTGGGGTTGACGCGTTCGATCTCGATGGCGCGCTTGAGGTAGGGCTTGAAGGCGCGGCGGTGGGCTTGCTTGAGGCCTTCGACGCCGTCGCGGACGATGTCCCAACCGAGCACCTCCTCGTAGATGAAGCTGAGCAGGATACGGCCGGCAAAGCGGGCGAAGTCGGCATCGCGCTCGATCATCGACTTGGCGTTGAGGATGATGGTCTTATTCAAGTCGGCGCGCTTCATCTCCGGGTAGAGCGAGCGGCGCAGTTCCTTTTCGATCTCCTCGGCGTTCAGATTGAGGTCGAGGCCGATGCAGGCGAAGTCGATGCGGCGCTTGAGGTCGAGGCCGTCCCAGAAGGTGTTTTCGCCGTTTTCTTCGGTCACGACGATCATGGACTCCTGCTGCGACTCGTCGGCAGGCTCAATGCCCTCCTCCTCGCGGATGCGGGAGCGGTGGGCGCGGTAAAGAATGTAGGACTCGGCCACCTTGAAGTGCCCCTGGCGCATCATCTCTTCCTGCACGGCGTCCTGCACGTCCTCGATATTGACGAAGGCCTGGCCCTTGTCGTTGAGGCGGTCGGTCACGGCGTGGGCGATCTCGACGGCGGGATCGGAGTTGAGGTGCAGCGCCAGGAAGGCCTTACGCACGGCGATCTCGATCTTGGACTCGCTCCAGGGCACGACCTGCCCGTTGCGGCGAATCAGGCGCATGGTGACGGGGGTGCGCTCGTGATCTTTGACGGACT
>Ga0100390_10003397_pt1 | contig 13952 bp, 17 predicted proteins | sample CryGeymeta201514_FD_81540 | JGI IMG/M metagenome (GOLD analysis project Ga0100390, IMG submission 81540) | Groundwater microbial communities from Crystal Geyser aquifers in Utah, USA - Crystal Geyser metaG 2015-14 | ecosystem: Environmental > Aquatic > Deep subsurface > Groundwater | place... | reverse complement strand
GGCAAAAACCCCAAGTCCAGGCAAAAACCCCAAGTCCAGGCAAAAACCCCAAGTCCAGGACTCTGACCCCAATAACCCGCCCCAGCAACCTGGTTTGACGCGTTTGGGGTGCGCCACGCGCGGCAACCGGCAGGGGTGGCCACCTCATACTGGGGTACCAGAAATCGGTGTCCACCCCTGCCGGTTGCCACGCGAGTTTGTAGGTGTGCAAAGGGTGATGAAGACGAATGCAAATGCAAATGCAAATGCAAATCCAAAAGCAAAAGCAAAGCGTATTACAAAGACGCAAAGGCTTCCAGCTTTAGCTTTCTTCCGCCACCAGCGTCTAGCGACGTGGCTGGCTTTGGCGGCTGACGATTTCTGGTACCCCAGTATGAGGAGGCCGCCAAAGACTGCCGCGGCGCGGGTAAAAACGCAAGCGCAACAAGTGATCCATAAAACTAACAAAGACGAATTTCAAAAAAAGGACTTTCAATGAAACCTATCACCAGCCTGATCCGCCTGCGCATCAGCGCCCACGACGCCCACTACGCCGGTGGCCTGGTCGACGGCGCACGCATGCTCAACCTGTTTGGCGACGTGGCCACCGAGCTCTTGATCCGCAGCGACGGCGACGAGGGCCTGTTTGTGGCCTACGACAGCGTCGAGTTTCTGGCCCCGGTGCACGCCGGGGACTACATCGAGGCCACGGGCAGCATCGTCGCTATGGGCAAGACCTCGCGCAAAATGAAGTTTGAAGCACGCAAGGTGATCGTGCCCGCTGGCGTGGCTGGGCAACCCAGCGCCGCCGACGTGCTGGCTGAACCCATCGTGGTATGCCGCGCCAGCGGCACCTGCGTCGTGCCCGCCAGTTGCCAACGAAACAAGCCTCCAGCCCCGAATAATTAAGCGCCAGCTGCTATGAAAAAACTCATCATCACCGCCGCACTGACTGGCGCTGAAGTCACCCGCGCACAGCAACCGGCGCTGCCGGTCACACCCGAAGAAATCGGCATCGCCGCCGCCGAATGCGCCGCCGCAGGTGCGGCCATCGTGCACGTGCACGCGCGCCTGAAAGATGGCACACCGACGCAAGACAAAGAGGTCTACCGCCAGATCACTGCAGAGGTGAAGAAGCGCTGCGACGTGATCGTGCAGGTCTCTACCGGCGGCGCGGTCGGCATGACGGCGCAGGAACGCCTTGCCCCGGTGACGCTGAAACCCGAGATGGCCACGCTCTCCATGGGCACGGTCAACTTTGGTGGCGACGTGTTCATGAACCACCCAGCCGACATGGAAACCTTTGCCCAGGCCATGCGCGCGCACGGCGTGAAGCCCGAGCTGGAAATTTTTGATTCCGGCATGCTCACCACTGCTGCACGGTGGCTCAAAAAAGGCCTGCTGGACAGCCCGGCGCACTTTGACCTGGTGCTCGGCATACCCGGCGGCATGGCAGGGACGCCGGAGGCGCTGATGTATTTGCGCTCACAACTGCCGCCCGATGCAACCTGGACGGTGGCCGGCATCGGCGCAGCGCAGTTGCCGCTGGCTGCCCTGGCCATCGTCCTCGGCGGCCATGTGCGCGTCGGTTTTGAAGACAACGTGTACTACCGCAAGGGCGAACTGGCCCGCAGCAACGCGCAGCTGGTGGCGCGCATCGCGCGGCTGGGTCAAGAGCTTGGGCGCGACCTGGCCACACCCGACGAGGCACGTGCAATTTTATGCATAAAATGTGCCTCTAGCCCTTTATAAATATGGGCTAGCAGCTACATAAAACATAGCACACGAGGCCCCACTGCACCGCCCTCACGCATGTCCCGCATCCAAGCCAATCTGTTGCTCACCCTGGTCGCCCTGATCTGGGGCTCGGCCTTCGTCTTTCAGGCGCAAGGCATGGCGCATGTGGGGCCGATGGTGTTCACCGGCATCCGGTTTCTGATTGGCGTGCTGCTAGTGGCTCCGTTGATGGCTTGGGAATGGCGAAAACTGCAGCGCGCTGACTTGGCGTTGCAGCCGGGGGATGCGATTCAGATTGCGGGTCTGGGGTCACTGCTGCTGATGGGTGCAGCCATGCAGCAAATTGGCATCATGAGTACCCGCGTGACCAACGCCGGTTTTCTGACCGCGCTGTATGTGCCGCTGGTGCCGCTGCTGGGCTGGCTGCTGCTGCGGCATCGCCCGCACTGGTCGGCCTGGCCGGCGGCGCTGGCCTGTCTGCTGGGGGCGTTTCTGCTGTCGGGTGCGCAAAGCCTGTCCATCAGCCGTGGTGACGTGTGGATCATCGCCTCCACCCTGCCCTGGGCGCTGCATGTGGTGCTGATCGGCCGTGTCGCTGACCGCATGGAAGCACCGTTTCTGGTGGCGGGCGGGCAGTTTGCCGTGTGTGGTCTGCTGGCGCTGGCATGGGGTCTGGCTTTTGAGCCCGTGCACTGGGCTGGCGTACAGGCAGCGGCCGTGCCGATTGCCTACACCGGCATCCTGTCGGTGGGCGTGGCTTTTACCGCGCAGGTGGTGGCGCAGCGTTATGCCCACGCCACCGATGCCGCCATTTTGCTGTCGTCCGAAACCGTCTTTGCCGCCGCCTTTGGCTATGTTTTGATGGGTGACCAGCTTAACGCGGCAGGTCTGGTGGGTTGCGCGCTGATTTTCTTCAGCATGATAGGGGTGCAATTGCTGCCGCTGCTGACCACCAAGCAGCGCGGGGCAACTCCCTGATTCACGTGCGCTTATCCCAAACCCACCACTGCAGCAGCCAGCCACCGCCACTGACCAGCACAATGCCCAGCAGCACCGGTATGGCACCGAGCAAAAAGCGCAGCTCCATCGGCTCACCCAGCAGCCAGACCCCAAACACAATGCCAAACAACGGCGTCAAAAAAGAGAACACGCCCAGCCTGGAGGCCAGGTACTGGCGCAACAGCCAGAACCACACCAGAAAACTGGCAAACGACACCACCAGGGTGTGAAACGCCAGACTGGCCCAGACTGTGGGGGTGGGGTTAAAGCGCGCCTGGCCGGTGGCAAACGCACCCACCAGCAGCAGCACAAAAGCACCCACCAGCTGGTACAACAGGGTTTGCGTGGCCGGCGCTTTGGACAGGCTGGAGCTGCGCACCACCACTGTGGTGGCGGCCCAGGCCACACCGCCCAACAGCCCCAGCAAATCACCCCACAGCATGTCCCCCGAAGCTGGGCTGGCAGCCGGTGCGCGCCCCAAAAAAGTGACCGCAATGCCGCCAAACGCCAGCGCAATGCCCAACCACTGCAGCCACCCCAGGCGTTCAGCGGGCAAGCGCCAGGCCAGACCCAGCGCCGCAAACATCGGTGCGGTGTACAAAAACACCACCATGTGCGAGGCGCTGGTGTGGCGCAGGCCTTCGGCCACCAGCAAAAATTCCAGCGCAAACAGCACCCCTACCACCATACCCGGGCGCAGTGTGCCGTCGCGTAAATTCATCGGCTCCTTGCGCCACCACATCACCAACCCCACCAGCAGCGCAGCGACACCCGAGCGCAGCGCAATTTGCATGATTGGCGCGATGTCATGGGCGGTGGCTTTCAGAACCACTTGCTGCATGCCCCAAATGGCGCACAGCACCAGCATCAAGGTGATGGCGCGGCTATCGAGGGCTTGGCGGGTATCCATGGAGGTGGCAGCTTCTGAAGGAAAAGAAGCCACATTATGGTGGAGCCATCCGCGCCGGCTATATGCCTACCGTAAGGTTGACCCAGGCATCTGGCAGCCATTGCAGCACCCGGGCTTCAAGCCATTTATCACCCCCAGTCAGAATGGCCACGCCCATGCCGCCGAGCAACAGGGCAAAGCCCAAGCGCACCCGCTCCATGCGCAACAACACCCAGTCGCGCACGCGCAAAAAACCACGGCGCGAGGCGTAGGCCACCGCCACCAACGGAATGGCCGCACCCAAACCAAAAATACCCAGCACCAGGCCACCCCGTGCCATACCGCCTTCGCTGGCCACCAGCGTCAGAGCCGAGCCCAACAACGGCCCGGAGCACGGACTCCACACCAGACCCAGCACACCGCCCAACATCAACGCGCCCAGCAGCGAGCCGCCGTCGAGTTTGCTGGAGGCCGCGTTGGCCGAGCTGGCAATGGGCAGCATCCATTGGGTAAAACGCGCACCCAGGGCCGGCACCAGCATGACCAAAGCAAAAGCGATCAGCATGGCCGCACCAGCGGTGCGCACCGTGTCACCGTCCAGACCCAGCGCTGGTCCTACGGCGCCGAGCAGCATGCCCATCAAGGCAAATGAGCCGGTCATGCCCACGCCCATGGCCAGCGGCGCAAAGCGGTTGCCTTGCAAGGCCCCGCCCAAGACCAGGGGCAACAGCGGAAACACACAGGGCGACAACGTGGTCAGGCTGCCCGCCAACAGACTCAAACCGACTTGCGGTACCGACAAGGCCAAAGACATGCCAGCGCCTGACTCAAAGCGCCGATTTCAATGCACCGCGAAGACCTTGCGTCGAGGTGTCCCCCACCACGCGGTAAGTCTCCTTGTCACCGCGCAACACCACCAGGGTGGATTGGGCGCGCACATTGAAGCGGCGTTTAAGGTCTTTTTCAGCGTCGTAGTCAGCCACCAGCACGGTGATGTTCAGCCCTGATTCGGCCTTAAGACTTTGCAGCACAGTGGTTTGGGCGCGGCAGGTGGGACACCAGTCGGCATGGAAATGCAAGGCAACAGGCTGACCAGCCTTCTGCGCCTGAGCCAATGCAGCCGCAGAATAAGGCTGAATGTCAAGCGCGTGTGCCAGCAGAGCGCTGCAGGTCAACAGCAAAGAAAAGATGAGTTTGGTGATGTTCATGGGAGACTTTCCAAAAAAAAGGAGGACATCCGCAGGCGCTGCTACCCGGTTCATTTCGGTGGTCAGCAAGACCACGCCGAAGCACGCCAGATGTGCCGTCGCGTGTAAGGCGGGATTCAACTTAAAGCTTGCGACGCGCCGCCTCAGTTTGCAACGCATCCATATCGGCCATCCAGTCGATCGGGATCGAGCTCAGCACTTCAAGACGATGGTCTCGCAGGGCTTTGGTCATGTCAGAGCGCCGGGCCATGCGCTGGTCGCGCTGGATCAGCAGCTCTTTAACCAACGGTCGATACAAGCGCACAAAACCGGTCAGCCAGCGACAAGAAGTTTCATGGCCGTCGACATTACCCATGACGAACCGGTCGACACAGCCAAGTGTGGTGTTGGCATCCAGCCAATGGCCGTCGGTAACCCACTGGTTCACGGTAAACAGCGCCACGGGCAGGCCACGCGCATCGAGTGAAATAGCAAACAAATGCGTGGGTTCGGTGCGATTCCAGCGTGGCTTTTCGGGCTGGAAATAGCGCCTGCGCCCGCTGGCCGTGGCGTGCCAGAACAAGTGCAGGTGGCCGTGCTCCTGGTCACCGTCGCGGTGGGCGTGGTAATAAAACTGTGAGCCGTGCCGCACATCCACCACGTCGTCTGACGGATAGTGATCGTATTCAATCACCTCTTGCCCTGCAACCCAGCTTTGGATTAATGAGCCTTGCGCTGCGGTCGCGTCGGCAAACGCTGCCACACTGGTGTGCGCGTTATCCAGCGTGCTGGCAATCTGCGCACGTGACGCAGTGCGCCAGTGGCGAAGAAGGTGAGAGGATGCGGTCATTTCAGCTAAACCAGAGCCCCATGGTTACTGGTGAATTGAAACCGAATCAATTACTTGGTTGCACACGCTCCGCATTTCGGTTTGCAGGCACCACACTTTTGCATGCTGCTTTTCGCTCCGCATTTATTACCAGTGCACGCACGGCAAGCCATGGCGCAACCGCCCAAGGCAGCAGCCGTCACCACCGCAGAGGCCAGGGCTTTTGAGAGGGTAAAAGATAGTGATCTCATGGGAATACTTCTCAAGGTTGCGAAGAAAAAAGGTGCAAATTACTTGGCAGCTGCGCAGCCAGTTGCAGCTCCGCACTTGACTTTGCTAGCGCCACATTTGGCTTTGCATGCACCGCACTTGGCTTTTTTAGCGCCACATTTGGCTTTGCTAGCGCCACATTTGGCTTTGCAAGCGCCACATTTGGTCATGCTGGTTTTTGGGCCACATTTTGCAGCTGTACAGCCAGCAGCAAATGCACCGCCAGAAAGAGCTGCTGCAGTGACCACTGCTGAGCCGATGGTTTTAGCGATTTGAGTTGAAAAGTTGCGCATGGTGATGTCCTTTTGAATGAGATTGAAATTGCGGTTGACCAGTTGAGGATTTCAGAAAATCAGGTGAATCCCGACGTTCTTTGGTGTAGTCGCGGCGGGGGCTGCAGTTCTTACATTGTTCTGAAAAATTTTCGAATGTCCATATATTCCTGTAACAAACAGTTGAGATTTTCCGACTCAAAGCGAAAGATCATGGCATCAGAAAGAACTCAGTGAAAACAAGACTTGTGTTGGTCGGAGGTGGTCACGCACACCTGGCAGTGCTGAGCGCCTTGGCAACCCAGTGCCCTGCTGGGCTTGAGGTGGTGCTTATTACTTCTTCAAGCTACCATAACTATCGCAGCATGTTGCCGGGTTGGGTGGCAGGACAATACCCGTTATCGACTTGTCGCGTTAACCTTGAACTGCTGGCTCAGGCCGCTGGTGTTCGGTTGCTGCTGGATCAAGTGGTGGGTATGGATGCTGCTCGGCGCTGTGTGGCGCTAAAAGCAGGCAAGTCCATGGACTACGACTTGTTGTCTTTGGATGTGGGCAGTGAGACTGATACCTCATGGTTGGAAGTGTTGGGAACAAAACTGTTGTCCAACAAGCCTGTGGACAACTTTGTGGCTCAATGGCCTCACCTGTTGGCACAAGCCAAAGCCACACCAGGCTATCAATTGGTAGTGGTGGGTGGCGGAGTGGCTGGGGTAGAAATGGCATTGGCCGCAAAGCACGCCTTTTCCTTAGCGGGCGTGCAAGGTAGTGTGGACTTGGTCGCATCTGAGTCCGGGTTGTTGCCTGGTCATGCACCCGGTGTGCAGGTTCGTGTAACACGTTTGACCAAGCAAGCTGGGATAGGGCTGCATTTTTTGCGTGGAGTAGGTGTGGAAGAAGGGGTATTGCTCTCTGATGGCCGACTTTTGCCTGCAGACCGGGTCATAGCCGCTACCGGGGCGCGTGCACCTATTTGGCTAGGGTGGTCTAAATTGGGATTGGACGCGCATGGTTATCTGTTGGTGGACAAACACCAACGAAGCGTGTCGCATCCCAACGTGTTTGCGGCAGGTGATGTCTGCGCACGCGCAGATGCCATCATGTCGAACCCAGACAAGGATGCGTTTCATGTGGGTTCGGTTCTGGCGCACAATCTGGTTGTCATGTTGAATGGCGGTGTGTTCCAAGCCCATGTGCCTAAACGCCGCAAACTCTACCTGCTTTGGTGTGGTTCGCGTTATGCAGTGGTTTCCTGGGGGCGTTGGTCGGCTGGGGGACAATGGGTCTGGCACTTGAAAGATTGGATCAATCGCCGTTTTATCGGGCGTTTCACAAATTCAGGTTCAATACCCACGTCTCAGATTCTGGAGCACACACCATGACCCCAATGAAAGCGCAGTTTTGATGCGAACCATATTGCAAATCGCTTGTTCGGGCAAAGTCGTTCAAAATTCATTGCGCATTGCGTTGGTGGTGGGGACGGTTCTCAATCTGGTCAATCAAGGCGAAGCCATTCTGGCTGGCGCTGCTATTTCGTGGCTGCATATCGTTTTGAATTACCTTGTCCCCTATTGCGTGGCAAGTTACAGTGCCGCCAAGAACGAAGCGACCTCTCGGGAAAACTCATGACGAATACTTTATCCTCTGCTTCCCCACAGTCGGCTGGTTCAGACGTATCCATCTTGTCAGATACCGCTTTCCTGACCGACTTGCGCCGCCAAATGGTCAAGTTCGCCACGCTGCAACTATCCAACAGCCAACACGCCGAAGATGCGGTGCAAGAGGCGTTGATGGGCGCACTAAAAAACGCCAAGTCGTTTGGCGGTCGGGCTGCATTGAAAACCTGGGTATTTGCAATATTGAAAAACAAAATTGCCGATTTTTTACGTCAAAAAAAGCGCATGCTTGAAGCCAACAGCCTGCTGCATGAAAACGAAGAGGCTGAAGATTTTTCTGAGCTTTTTGACCACAGTGGTTTTTGGCAGGGCGACGAGAAACCAGCCACCTGGGGTAACCCTCAAAGTGCGTTGCATCAAAACCAGTTTTGGAAAGTATTTGAACTTTGCCTGGAAACGTTGCCTGGAAACCAGGCGCGGGTGTTCATGATGAAAGAATTTGTGGAATTGGAAACAGCTGAAATTTGCAGTACCGTAGGCATCACCACCAGCAACCTCAATGTGATGTTGCACCGTTCACGTCTGCGCCTGCGCGAGTGCCTTGAAAACACCTGGTTTCTGAAGGGAGAACGCGCATGATGAATTGCCACCAAGCCACTCGTCTGATATCCGAGTCACAAGAGCGCGATCTGTCTTTGGCAGAAAAACTCAGCCTTAAAATGCATGTGATGATGTGCTCGGGCTGCAAAAACTTCAGTCTGCAAATACCGTTTTTGAGTCAGGCCATGAAGGCCTATGCCCAAGGTTCGGACGAAGCCAGCGAAGATAAAGCTAAGAATTAGGCGTGGTGACATCGCCCCATGTCAACGCATGAAAATCAAAACCCACTTCAATGGTGGGCTTGATCACCTGAAAGTACGGTGACACATCAAAGTCGCGTGGCGCAAACAGGCTGTGATGGCGCACCCTCAATATTTCATTGACACAGGCAGGGCAGTCTGGACGGTCGTCGTTTTGAATTGTGGTGATTGGCAATATGGGGTAACGAATCGACTGGAACGCCTGTGCGATCAGGGTCGAGCAAATCGCCCGCGTAGGGTCGCCACTGCCCAGCGCCAGCATGTTGCGGCGAAAGCGTAAGGGTACCGGTGGCGTAGGCAGCAGGTAGCGCGCCAGATCAATCACGTTGCGCAAGTCGTATTGGCTGCCAATACGGTTTATGGCAAAGGCAATCACTGACTGGCACTCTTGGGCGCTTAAACCCACCGGGCGGCAAATGCGTGAATGCAGGCCGACATAGGCATCCATGCCCACGCTGCGCACACCTTCGACCGTATCGGCTTCAATAAAACAGTGCTGCGGGTTCTTACCCTCTGCGGCCAGCGCGTTGCCGACATACAGCGCGGCATGTGACCAGGTCGATTGAGTCAGGTATTTAATGGCGGTGCTGACGCGGCTGTGGCCTTCCACCAGCAGCACATCGCCGGGACGAAGCGTTGCCAGCAGACGTGCTGGCACCGTAGCGGGTGCGGCCGAATCGACGTGGACTTCTTTGGCCAGGTAACGCGCCAGGTGTGCACCAAACCAACTCAAAAATGAGTTCATTGTTCCTTAGGCTTGACGTTTTGCAATCCAATGATCCAGCGACAGCATGCCCGGCCCATATACCATCAGGTAAAGCAGCACGGCAGCCCAGGTGCCATGGGTGGGGTAGGCATCGGGGTAGACAAAGATCTGAATCGTCAGCGTCATGCCCAGCAGTGCCAGTGCCGATATCCGCGTGGCCAGGCCTAATAAAAGCAGCATTGGAAATACATGCTCGGCAGTGGCAGCCAGGGTGGCAGCGAACTCGGGCGGGATCAGTGGCAGGTGGTATTCGTCTCGAAACAAATCCACCACCGTGTCTGACAAGCGCGGCCATCCCAGCGTGAATTCGCCGTTGATGATGTCAACAGCAAAGCCCTGGATTTTGGTTTCACCCGATTTCCAGAACACTGACGCGATGCTGAAGCGCGCCAAAAAAGCCAACAATGAATTGGGGATGCGGCTGCACAGCTCGATGAACTGGTGCAGCAAACCTGTCAGCAGGCTGTCGCCAGTTGTGTTTGTTGCCTGAAGATTTTCAATGTGCATGCTCATGGTTTTTTTCTCCCATTGTGAGGTGAGTGATGAGTTGCCAGCGCAGCAACAGCGCCAGCGTGGAGCTTAAATCAAAAGCGGAATCCTGCAAAATGGCTTGGTTGGCTGCAGCCATCAAAGGTTGACCGGACAGAAGCATATGGATGAAGATGACCGCACCGGGAGCAAGTTTCAGCGTGTTCACCTCCAGCGCGTGTCGAAAGACCAGCACGCTCTGGGGTACATCCGGGTTCACTGCTGCCAGAGCAGCATCACTCTGGTGCACCGTCCACAGAGACACGACGGCATAAGGCGATGCCAAGACTTGCACAGACGGATGCAAGCCTATTCGCAAGTGCATGAGTTGATGAGCGTCAGTCAATGCCTGTTGCAATGTTGCGTTTGCAAGGGGAGGCACATCTGCGGCGTGGTAGGCCAGTACCCGCGCCATCTCCAGCCGCGCCACATCAGACAGATAAGGTACTGATGCAGCAGGCTCGAAGCTGGCGATAAAGTTGGCAAAGCCTTGCCCGTAATAAGCCATGACTGCCGAGAGTGGTGGATTGACCAGTGCAAACACTTTGGCCATGGCGCGGAAAAATACTTCGCCCACCAGTTGTTGCACCACTGGGTAGGTGTCTGCCAACGCATCAATGAGAGACACCACCACGTTGTTTCGGTAGACGCCGTAGCGCACGGCCGGGTCAGAGTGGTTCCAGGTTGTCAGGCCACTGGGACACGGTTGCTCGGGGTCGAGCAGCGGCGTGGCAAAACTGGTCTGACTGTTCATTCGGTCACCTCAACTGTGACTGCAGAGATATGCGGTTGCCCAGCTTCGCACAGGGTCATCAATTGGCGTTGCGCTACAGAGGCCTCGGCAAGCAACACTGGCCAAGCGGGAATATCGTTGTCACGCTCCAGCAGTGTGGGTTTCGGGCCGGTGAGCTTCAGGGTAAAGGCATACAAGTCCCATACCGCTTGTGCCACAGGCGCGCCGTGGCTGTCGATCAGCAGCTGGTCGCCATTGGCATCAAGCTGCTGGGCAAAACCGGCCAGGTGAATTTCACCCACCTGCGACAGCGGCATGGATCGGATGGTGGCGTGCGCGTCGCGGCCGTGGTTGACGCTGCTGACATGCACGTTGTTCACGTCCAGCAGTAGACCGCAGCCGGTGCGGCGCACCACCTCGGTCAGATAAGCGCCTTCGTCCCAGGTGGAGGCGAGAAATTCGACATAGGTGGCTGGGTTCTCCAGCAGCATGCGCCGCCCCAGGTGGCTTTGCACTTGGTCAATATGGTCACACACACGCTGCAAAGTAGTGGTGTTGTAGGGCAGCGGAAGCAAGTCGTTCAGAAACGTCCCGCCATGGGAAGACCAAGCCAGGTGCTCTGAAAAAGCATGTGGTTGGTAACGTTGCAACAAGGTTTGAAGTGCATTGAGGTGTTGCACATTCAATGGGGCATCGACACCAATGGACAAGCCCACGCCGTGAATGGACAGCGGATAACGTTCGCAAATGCGGGTCAGATAATGGTGAGAAGGGCCACCCGGCACCATGTAGTTTTCAGCATGAATTTCGAAGAAACCGATGTCAAGCCGGTTGGCCAGAATTTCCTGAAAATGTTCAGGCTTCAAGCCCACCCCAGCTCGTTTGGGTAGCGAGGCAGTGACGCTGCCCAAGTCCGGTGCTGACGGCTTGAGTCCGTTTGACGACATGGTGGACGCTTCGCTGCTGTTGGCCAGCATCAGGCCTTGACTTCTTTAAACTCTTTCAGTTGACCGTGGCCGGTGGGCGAGGTTTTGGATACGGTCTTTTCGCAGGTGCCCTTGGGTACCATTGACCAGGCGTTACCCTGGTAGTCCACCTTGGACGTACCTGCACAGGTGGTTCCAGCGCCGGCTTTGCAGTCGTTCTTGCCTTTAAGTGCCACGCCAAAACATTTTTCGGTGTCTGCAGCTTGTGCGGCCATGGGGGTGGCGGCTATGGTGAAAGCAGCACTCATGGCCAAAGCCAGTGCGGCGACAGAAATAGGGCGGGTAGCCATGGATTGGTTTGGGTTGCTCATGTCAATATCCTTTAGCAGATTAACGATCTTGCTCCATGCATGAGGCATGGAGGTAAGGGGTCAGCACAGAACGTTGGAGTTAAGAGGTGCTGCCTTTATAGTCGCATGACTTGATGGTTTCTTACATGGCCAGATTGACGAAACCTGGTTTGCCATAAACCCAAGAGCTTGATGCATCAGTTCGGTTGGTAGCGCGACTGCTCAATCCTGCCACCTGCTGCACCGCTCTTCGAGAACGCATCGACGCCGAAAGTCCGACAGCCTCCTAGTAGTTTGTTTCATCAAAACGGTTACAAAATGAAATCGATGAATTTTCCAGACTGGCTAGGCCATAGGAGGCGACATAGCCGTAGCTGTGTCAACGACGAACCACAACGCCAGGCTGGAAAAGGCACGATTTTATGTAAGTGTTTTGGCGAAACGGGCTACTAGATGCCCTCTATAAGACTCCTGTTTCCATTGCAAAAGAGGAATGGATGAAGCGCGTAAAACGCATTCAGCGCATCAATCAAACTGTGTCCAATAGCCTTGGCTAGATTGACAGGCACTGCATTGCCAATTTGTTTGTACTGTGCTGCTACAGAGCCAGAAAACTGCCAGGCATCTGGGAAGGTCTGAATACGCGCGTATTCACGAACTGCCAGCGGCCGAGTGTGTTCAGGATGGCAACGCTCGGTTTGTTTTTGTGCAGGATTACAGGTCAAGGTCAGACTCGGCTCATCCCAGGAAAGCCTGCGCGCCATGCCTGTCTTGCCGCCACCCAGGTAAAAGCTTTTCATCATGTAAGCTTTTTGCACATCCAGTGGCAGGTTGCGCCAGTACCCACCTGGCGGCACTTGTTCCATCACCGCTCTTTTCCATGCCGGATATTGTTGACCAGGTGATGCAGGTACATCAACATCAAACAAACGCCCTTTTTTGAGCGCATCGCGCATGTTGTAGGTCTCTTGGCATGGTTTGGGAAAAGCGAACTTCAAACCCAATCCTTTCTTCAGGCCAACGATCAACAAGCGCTCTCGTTTTTGCGGCACTTTGTAAAACATGGCCTTGAGCATTTGCGGCGGCAACACCTCATAACCCAACTCATCAAGCACAGATGTCATGCCAGCAATCGTCCGTCCTGCATCATGGGTGAGCAATCCGCGCACGTTTTCACCCACACAAATCAGCGGCTCAATTTCTTTCACTGCACGGGCAAATTCAAAAAACAGTGTCCCGCGTGCGTCTTCAAACCCCAATTTTTTACCTGCATAGCTGAAGGCTTGGCAAGGGAAGCCACCCGTGACCACATCGACCCGGCCTTTGAATTCGGTGAAATCAATTTTGGAAACATCACCTTCACGAACATCCCAATGCGGTCGATTCATTCGCAATGTGTTGCAGGCCTCTTTGTTAAGCTCATTGAGCATGGCACACTGCAGGCCAGCTTGCTCCATACCTACGGCCAAACCACCACCGCCCGCAAAAAGCTCCACCACGCTGTAGGCATGGTTGGGAACCGACACGGGCATTTCGTGCATCTGATCGGCAGAACGCGCAAAAACGAAACCATGGGATTCAAACTGCTTCAAGGATTCTGGGGTGTAAACGCGGTAATTGTTAACTGGGTGTCGCACTGATTTGAGCTTGCCGTTTTTATCCCAACGGCGCAGTGTTTCCTTGGACACACCCATGACATCAGCGACCTCAGAGAGTGAGAAAAAATGAGAATACATGTGTATAACCCCAGTATTCAAGATTGGTCATGGTTATTCTATGGCAGGTTCCATGGCAGGTTCCATGTGCCCTCAAGCGATACTTGCCATGCATACCCAAATGAAGTTCCTTCATCCTAGAATCCTCAGTTGGACGCGCGCTCACCCTAAAGGCGAACCTGACTGAGGCTGAAATAATCAAGGTTCTTATGCACTTATTGAAGAAAACAAGCGGTCAACTGAGGAATCTAGGTTCATGGATAAACATCTACAAGATGCTCTGCTTGACAAAGCGGCGC
>Ga0100390_10003396_pt1 | contig 13954 bp, 15 predicted proteins | sample CryGeymeta201514_FD_81540 | JGI IMG/M metagenome (GOLD analysis project Ga0100390, IMG submission 81540) | Groundwater microbial communities from Crystal Geyser aquifers in Utah, USA - Crystal Geyser metaG 2015-14 | ecosystem: Environmental > Aquatic > Deep subsurface > Groundwater | place... | reverse complement strand
GGTCGCCGTCTCGAAGGGGTTGAAAGGGGAAACTGAGTTTCCCTTTCACATCTTCTGACTCCAGACTTTAAGATAGAATAGTGGAGTGTCTGAACACCTTAAAAGATCTCACAACACAAACTTGCTTCTGTACCACCTTGTATGTCCAGCTAAGCGTAGAAAAAAAGTATTTTTGTCAGAAGTTGAGACAGAACTTAAAGTCATCTGCACAGCCATTGGCGAGTGTTACGAGATGATCTTTGTTGAGATAGGTAGTGATATAGATCATGTCCACTTTCTCATTCAAACCATTCCTTCATACTCGCCAAGTAAAGTAGCCAAAATAGTTAAAAGCATCACAGCTAAACAACTTCTGTCAAAATTCCCTTGGATAAAGAAACTAACACTAGGAAGCAATTTGTGGACGTCTGGTTACTACATCTCTTCAGTAGGAGCACACGGTAACGAATCTGTAATCAGTAGTTACGTTAAAAATCAAGGTAAAAGGTATACACAATTACACAGAACCAACATTGGTCTCTTTGATTCTATTTAAGAAATGCACAATACCCCGCATGCTCTGCATCGGGGTTGCTTATTATAAACGAGGAGGCAAAATGGGAGACGAAGAACTGGGACCAATTATTCGACACACCGATCGAGCAACTCAAGCAGCACCAATCGACAGTGTGCAGGCTGAGCAACTAGCGTTAAGGAAGAAACAGATTATTGCTGAACTCACCAAAGATGTAGCTCAAAATAGCTTGGCAGAGGTAGTTTTATCTTATGAACAACAGACTCTCGAAGTTTTAGAAAGAATATTAAAAGATCGTAATGAAATCTTTCATTATGGTGACGAAGAATCACAATAAAGAGCTATAAGTAAATATTTATCTATTTATCAAAGTGAACAGGGATCACCCTTCGGGTATTACCCAAGTTGCTTCTCAACTTGGCGGCACGAACGATGCACTTTGCGCATGTTCATTCATTTTTGAGATCATAAAATAAAAAAAAGACCATGTTGGTCTTTTTTTTATCTTGCGAACCCGACCAGAATTACGTGGAACAGATTAGCATCTCACTTTGGAGAATTGTGGAGACAATGGGTCGCTGGTTTACACCTGAGGACATTGGATATTCGCCTGCATTAGTACCTCAAGGTTAGTTGAACTAATATTAATTTAGAGGTAAGTTTTTTTGCAGCTGCAGCAATGGGTTTGCTTCGCCATGTGAGTATTCGATAAATAATGATAGAATTCTTGTGTGAGAAGTTTATTCACAAATCCAGGAAACAATAAGTCATTTTGGATCACATTCGGAATAGTTCTTTTTTTCTCATACTTTATAAATGAAAATTACTTTTTTGACTCACTTATAAATGCTATTTTTTGGTCCTTTGTGGTATGGGGAGTTAATAAATATTTTATCAATAAGCTTCTGATTGAAAAGACAGATAACATTGGGACAGACGTAAATTCTGAAGTTCGTTTTTTAGCCAGAAGCGTTGTCCAACAATTTCTAGAGGATGAACAAATAAACAAAAGAGTTATAAGTGTTAATCCTAAGCTAAGAGATTTATTTATTGAAGAGCTTGAGACGCGTAGTTTCCAAAAAGATGTTATTTGTCATGTGAAAATTCCCAATAATAAAAGTGAAAAAATTCTTATTAATCTAGAAAAGGAGGCAAAATGATAATTGCTAATAGTGCATTGCAATCAATGGTTGACCACCTAGAGTTTCTTGGTTATCAGGAGGCTGAATACATTGATGAAGAAAAGAAAACATTAATATTAGTGAAGCATAAGATCAAAAACAATTTAGTATTTGAGGCAAAGCTTGATGCTGAGATTGCATACGTATACTCCATTTTGTCTCTGACGAAGGATAATATAAAAAAAGTTATGAATGACAAAGAGAGATTTTTTTCTTTGTTAAATCATGTAAATGTAAAAAGCAACATATCCACCTTTTCTTTTAATGAAGAAAGCGAGTGGATTTCTATTTCTACATGGAAAGAATTACATTACAACAAAGAACACTTTTCCAACTTTATAAATTTGTTGGAAACTGATCATCAGAATTTCTTAGAGATGTCTGATTTTTTTTCAAAATAAGTTAGTTGATCCTATCCACTGAAATAAGTAGCTAGAATCATGATTCAGATATCGTGTCTTTTAAACTCTGATACTTCATGTCAAATGGTTGGTTTTTTTCTTGGAAAGAATCATCCAATTTATAATAGCTTATGCTTTGGTATGGATACCCATAGGGCAACCACCTTCTCCAAAGTTTCCAATATATTTTTCCTTTAAAATGACAATAGAATAGAGGAGCATATGCAAATTCATCACCTGTTAAGTCGATATCCTCAATCCACTCATAAGGAACTAATCCTACTGGATAAACATCGAAGCATCTTTCACTCTTTGTTCCTTTGAATGACAGATGCCCATCTGTTTTTTTATATACAGCCCTAGGCATTTCAGCAAAAAACTCAATTCCATCAAACCTACAACTTTTTATCTCGGCTTTAATGTGTGAGTATCCACCGACTTTAAGATTATTCGCTGGGTAATCATTAAAGTATCTCCCAATATTAACTAAATACACCTCACGACTACCCTCAAGGGCACTAATTTTCGAGAACAACTTATTTACCTTTTTTTGGATTGCTTCTTTTTGTTTTAATCTTTCCCTGCTTGATAATCTTTTGGATAAGAAAAAAACATGATATGCAATAAAGACTTGTATTGTCAAGCTGATTATCAGATCGTAATTTAATTGAAGCCAATCAGATATAGCATTTATAGCACTAATCACGATTGCGGCTCTTCATATTTATCTGAGGCTATCTTGATTAGGACGTTCTTTATTTTCTTTAATGATGAATTGTCATGCAACCATGCTATTTGACTAAAGATAGATCCAAACTCGCGCCCCGGAGCATTACCAAGGTTGTGGTATACAGAATAAATTTTTGTTGAATGAAAAAGCTCTTTTTGTGTTGGAGTCAACTTTTCTTCAATGTCCATGCATTCCCAATACATTTTTCTGTGTTTCATTTCTAGACTTGAATCCCAAATCCACAAAACGAAGATAATTACAGCAACTAGGAGAAGGCTTAGGACCATAGCTTTTCTTTCAATTCAAAACAGAATCAATAGTTGATTATTGATCTGCTGATGTGCTTACTCAGCAACACTGGCGTAATTATAGCCGTGTGGTCGCTGTTGCTCAAGGTTGTCGATTCGGTATCTTAATGAGCAGTTTGTAAAGATTGTCTTCCCAGGCTTCCATAATTGAGTTATGGAGACAAGCAGCTTTACAAAATTAACCTCATTTAAACCTACTCCAGCGATGATCGTATGGTTAGAAACGAGCCTGCAGTTACAGGTAACTAGCATCACAGAGATTGCTAAAGCTTGTCAAATATCTAGACAGTCTTGGTACAACTGGATTAAAAGTGAGATCGATTCAAAGCTTGCATTCAGATATGCGCAGTAATTCTTAGAACACTTAGAAGAATTGTTGATAGACGCGGATAATGTACGCAGACAGGAGCAACTTTTTGGTATGTTATTCAACGAACTACCAACGTAAGATCAGCTTGTGGATGGAACTGCTAATTTAGCCTAGTACTTTAGACTAAATGGGGAAAATATCCGCTCTTGCGAACCCGACCGGGATCGAACCGGTGATCTCTTCCGTGACAGGGAAGCATGTTAACCACTACACCACGGGTCCACGAGTGTGATGATTATACGGAATAGGCCTGTGTTTGCCAAGAACTAGACAGAGAGTCCCGCTGCGGTATACTACTTATAAGGAGAGATTCATATGTTAGCGTATCCATTCATTCTAATAGGCGCAGTTTTGGTCATCGGCATGTATGTGCTTGGTGTCTACAACACCCTTCAAAGACTAAAAACCCAGATCAAAGCCAGTATCCAAGAAATTGGTAATCAGCTCAAGAGACAGGCTTCTCTTATTCCCAACCTTCAGGCTTCGGTCAAAGGTTATATGAAGCAGGAAAAAGAGATTTTTGGCATGCTGACTGATGCTCGCACTTCAGCAACAAAAGCATCCCAGTCAGGAAATATGGTCGATATCGAGAAGGCAATTGATCAAATTCAGACAATGATGCCAAAGATTGCGGTCGCAGTCGAAGATAATCCAGAGATTAAGTCTGATCAGACAGTTATGCGCTTTATGCAGGAACTCAGTGATACAGCAGATAAGCTCATGTACGCGCGAAGAACTGTCATTGATTTAGCTCAACAGTTCAATGTGAAGTTGGTCACTTTCCCATCGAATATCGTCGCTAGCATGTTCAAATTTGAAGAACAAAAAGGTCTAGATACACCTCAGGCTGGAGAGCATGTCCAAACTAGCCAGACTGAAATGAAAGATGTGTCCGTTGACCTTTAGTCTCACCTCGCCATGACACATTATCAGTTAGCTCAGACCAACAAGATCAAGTCGTGGGTTGTTATCACAGCTTTTACTCTTTTCGTGGGAGTTGCTTCCTATGCTATCGCCTACGGCTTTGGCTATGGACTGGATATGGTCGGGATGGCGCTAATTGTGTCGGGAGTGATGTCTTTTGCTTCTTATTGGTGGTCAGACAAGGTCATTTTGGGAATCTCAAAAGCCAGACCTGCGAAGAGAGAAGAGTTCTTCGATTTTTATACTGTGACTGAGAACCTTGCTCAGTCGCAAGGATTGCCGATGCCAAGGCTTTATGTGATTGATGATTCAGCCATGAATGCTTGTGCTACAGGTAGGGATCCAGAACACGCAGTAGTATGTGCAACGACTGGTTTGTTGAACAGACTTGAGAGACCCGAGATTGAGGGGGTAGTCGCACACGAACTCTCTCATGTCAAAAACTACGATATTAGACTGATGTCGATTGTAACTATTTTGGTTGGAATGATCGCTCTTTTGTCAGACTGGGCTCTGAGAATGACTTTTTGGGGTGGTAGGGATTCAAGTGATAATAAAGAAGGTGGTCAGCTCAAGGTGATCATGTTTGCCGTTGGGATGTTTTTAGCTTTACTTTCACCTCTAATTGCCCAGCTTATTCAGTTAGCGGTGTCTAGAAAAAGAGAGTTTCTTGCTGATGCTTCGGGAGTGAGCATGACCAAAAATCCCGAAGGCCTAATTAGAGCTCTAGCAAAGATTTCTCAAGATAAAGAACCATTAGAGGCGGCTAATAAAGCTACTGCACATCTCTATATTTCTAATCCTCTCAAAAATGTTCATGGTGCAGTTGGCTTGTTTGCTAGTTTGTTCCAAACCCATCCCCCCGTGGAGCAGAGAATAGCTGCGCTTAAGGGCTTGGTATGAGCTCCTTAATTTCAAAAAAACTAGTTGATGAGATTGCGCATCTGGCGAATATTCCGTTGAGTGAAGCTGAGCTTCAGAATATTGCTCAAGATTTCGAGGAAACTCTTGGAGTTATTAATAACCTGTCCGAAATCGATACTAAAAATATTGAGCCAGCTCACCACACGACTGGTCTTGAGAATATTTTAAGAGAAGATATTGTTGAAAACGACAGAATGCTGTCTCAAAAAGATTCTTTAAGCCAAGCTAAAAAAACACACGATGGTTACTTTGTTGTCCCGAGGATCCTCCATAATGACTGATCTAAATAAGCTAACTCTTAAGAAAGCTCAAAAACTTGTCTCCGAAAAGCAAGTCAAGGCTTCTGAAATTCAGCAGGCTTGCATTAATCAGATAAAAGCAGTTAATGGTGATCTAAACATGTTCCTTTCACATCTTGAGGATCCAGCATCGGGTCAAGAAGGAGCTCTCGCTTCATTGCCAATCGCCGTTAAAGATAACGTTTGTACTTTAGATTTTCCCACTACAGCTTCGTCAAAGCTCTTGGAAGGATACAGACCGCCATACGAAGCGACGATTATGAAAAAAGTCAAGAATGCTGGAGGCGTAGTTCTTGGTAAGACGAATTTAGATGCTTGGGCTCATGGCTCATCGACAGAAACCTCGGCTTTTGGAAGAACCTTAAATCCAAGAAATTCTGATTTCTTACCAGGTGGATCGTCTGGTGGAAGCGCTGCCGCTGTTGCTTCAGATACCTGCGTCGTTGCCATTGGAACCGAGACAGCTGGATCTATTAGACAGCCTTCAGCATGGTGCGGAGTTGTGGGCTTAAAACCTACTTACGGTCGGGTGAGTCGCTATGGTATCGCTGCCATGGCTTCATCCACAGACTCTCCAGGTCCAATTGCTAAAACTGTGGAAGATGCAGCAATGCTTTTAGATGTCATGGCAGGCCATGATCCTTTTGACGCAACCAGCAATCCAGATAAGCCGCCATCATTTGTCAAAAGCATTGATAAAAAAGTTTCCGACTTGAGAGTTGGCGTTCTTTATCAAGATCTTGAGGGTTTGGAGCTAGTGCGGCCTCATATTGATAAGGCTGCTGGCATTTTTGAAAGTCTTGGGGCAAATGTGGAGTATGCCGAGGCTATGGATCCTCATTATGCGATTAGCGTTTATACGATTGTTCAGAGAGCTGAGGTAAGTAGTAATTTGGCTAGATATACAGGTATTAGATACGGAAATGATCGTTCTTTCTTCGGTGATGAAGCCAAAAGGAGAATTATGTTAGGAACACATGCTCTCCGTAAGGCTATGCTGATAAATACTATCTAACTGCTCAGAAGGTGCGAGCTAAATTTGCCCTGGATTATGATGAGTTGTTTAAGAAATATGATGTGCTTATCAGTGCTAGTTCCCCAACCTTTGCTGAAAAAATAGGAGCAAGTGAGAGTTCTTCAATGTTTGGTGAGTTAGCAGACATGTTGCAAGAACCAAGTTCAATCTGTGGTCTGCCTGGAATTAATGTTCCAGTGTTTAGAGATCCCGAAACGAATTTATTTCTTGGCTTAAACATCGTTGCCCCTGCCTGGAGAGAAGATTTAGTTATCCAGTTCGGCGACGCCTATGAAAAAGCCACAAGTTGGAATTCTTGGAGAAATAATGACTGATAATAAATACGAGCTAGTCTGTGGCATGGAAGTTCATGCTGAGTTAAAAACAGCTTCAAAAATGTTCTGCGGTTGTAAGAACGATCCTTTTGGAGCCGAAAAGCCTAACTCTCACACCTGTCCTGTTTGTCTCGCTCTTCCTGGAGCCTTACCTGTGGCAAATAAAAAAGCCATCGAGTGGACAATAAAGCTCGGTTTAGCACTTGGTTGCAAGATCAATCTTTTTTCAAAGTTCGATCGCAAACATTACTTCTACCCAGACCTTCCAAAAGGTTATCAGATTAGTCAGTATGATTTGCCGTTTTGTTATGACGGGAAGCTTGAGACTAGTCTTGGCACAGTTCGGATTCATAGGATTCACTTAGAAGAAGACACGGGAAAACTGCTTCACAAAAAAATTAATGGTGAAGATGTCAGTCTCATCGACTTTAATCGTGGTGGTGTACCATTAATTGAAATTGTTACCGAAGCCGATATTCATTCTCCAGAACAAGCCAAAGAGTATGGCAAGAAGCTGCGCGAATTACTCAGATACTTAGAGATCTCTGACTGCGACATGGATCAGGGTGGCATGAGGCTTGAAGCAAATGTATCGCTTAGACCAGTTGGAGAAAGTGGCTTGCCATCATATAAAACAGAACTTAAAAATATCAACTCATTTAAATTTATGGAACAGGCCATTAATTTTGAGATGAAGCGTCAGGAAAAGAAGCTTATTGCTGGAGAAGAAATCCAGCAAGAGACCCTTGGTTGGAACACGACTACTCAAGAGACTTTCTCTCAGAGAAGTAAAGAAGAAGCCGAAGATTATCGCTATTTTCCAGACCCAGACTTACCTCCCGTTCGATTTACCCAAGCTCAGATAGATGAAATGAAGGCATCATTGCCAGAATTGCCAACTCAGATAGTCAAGCGCTGGGAAGGTGAATACCAGATAGAACCAAGATTTGGCTCTAAACTTTTCAATACGGCATCAGAAGCTAATATTCTTGATTCTCTTTTTTCTAGCGCTAAAAATAAAAAAGTTGCCGTAGATAAATTAGCATCAGCTTTGGTTAATAAACAAATTTCTTTGCCTATAGTTGAGTCAGATGTAGAAAAAACTATCAATGATTTTTCTGCTCTGCACTCTGTGGAAGACGTTGATACAGTCGAATTAAAAACAACAATTGAAAAAATTCTTTCAGATAATCCTGACGTCAAAGAAAAATATTCCAGAGGCGAAAAACAAGTCCTAGGTTTCCTAATGGGCCAAGTTATGAGAGTTTCGGGAAAGAAACTAGATCCAGCCGCTGTTCGTGCTACGATACTCTTGAGTTTAGAGGAGTAGCTTTCGACACATGCAACAAGATTTCGTTCATCTCCACGTTCATACTGAGTATTCTTTACTAGACGGTCTCTCAAAAATTGATAAACTTCTCGACGAAGTCATCGCCCACGGCCAGAAGGCAGTGGCCATCACCGATCATGGCAACATGCATGGTGCGATTCATTTTTACAACGCTTGCAAGAGGAAGGGAATTAAGCCGATCATAGGCCTCGAGGCCTATTACGCCAAGGGCTCTCGCAAAGATAAACAAACCAAAATGGGTTCCGATCAGGCTCATCTAACTTTACTCGCACAAAATTTCAAAGGTTATCAGAACCTAATGGCCATGGTTTCAATCGCTAATTTTGAAGGCTTCTCATATAAACCACGAATTGATTTCGAGACGTTAGCTGCACATTCAGAGGGAGTCATAGTCACTAGCGGTTGTATGAATAGTCCTTTTAATCGTCTACTTCGCCAAGGAAAACAAGAAGCGGCGGAAGAATTATTTAAAAAATTTGCTGAAACATTTAAAGACCGCTTTTACGTTGAAATCCAAATTCATCCGGCTGTTTCAGAGCAGCAAGAACTCACGAAAATGTCAGTAGCTATGGCGCGGAAACTTGATTTGCCTTTAGTAGCCACAAACGATGTTCACTATGTCAAAGCTAGCGAGGCCAAAGCCCAGGACGCACTTCTTTGCGTTCAGACAAGAAGATTAATTTCAGACACAAACAGAATGACGATGATGGACTCTCCCGATTATTATTTGAGGTCGTCTCAAGAAATGATTGAACTGTTTCATGAGTACCCAGATGCAATAGAAAATACGGCCAAGATCGCCGAGATGTGTGATGTGACAATCCCAACAGGTCAACTTATTTTTCCAAAATTTGATGTGCCTGAGGGAGAGACGGAGAACACTTATTTAAAGAAGCTTTCAGAAGCTGGGCTCAAGAAAAAATACGGCACCATCACGAAAGTTTTGCAGGATCGTATGGATTATGAACTTGGAGTTATTATCGAAAAGGGCTATGCCACGTATTTTCTAATCACTCAGGACTTTGTGAACTGGGCTCGAGGACAAGGCATTGGCGTCGGTCCAGGTAGAGGATCGGCGGCTGCCTCCATTGTTTCTTATTCCTTGGGAATTACGACTATCGATCCGATGTTTCACGATCTTCCTTTTGAAAGGTTTCTAAATCCTCAGCGTCCCACTCCTCCTGATATTGATATGGATTTTGCTGATAATCGTCGTGACGAAGTTATTAGTTACGTTGCTTCAAAATACGGCTTTGATCACGTCGCTCACGTCATCACTTTTGGACGCATGGAAGCTAGAGTATCGATTCGGGACATTGGTCGAGTTCTTGGCATGCCCTATGAGGAGCCAGATCGGATCGCAAAGCTAATCCCTAATATCCCTGCCAAAAAAGTTTCGTTGAAGAACGCAGTTGAGTCAGTTAATGAACTGGCGGAATACTATAAGCAGCCAAAGTACAGGAAGCTGATAGACCTCGCTCAACAAGTAGAGGGTTCTATTCGTCACTCGTCTGTCCATGCTGCGGCCATCATCATTACAGATAAACCACTCCAGGAGTACACCCCAATTCAGAAAGACTCAAAAACTGGCAAAACTATCACTCAATACGACATGTATGCCTTGGATTGTAATATTTCTGATGACGCCATCGGTCTTCTTAAATTTGACTTTTTAGGGTTAAGAAATCTTTCTACGATTCAAACAGCTATCGAGATGATAGAGCTTCATAAAGGTATAAAGATTGACATAACAACCATTCCTCTTACTGACAAAAAAACCTACTCTCTTCTTTCTAGCGGGGAGACTATGGGAGTTTTCCAACTCGAGTCAGCTGGAATGAGACGGGTAGCGCGCAGTCTTAGACCAAGTCAATTTTCTGACATCATGGCTATGGTAGCTCTATATCGACCTGGACCTATGGAGCTTATTCCTGAGTTTATTGAGGGCAAGCACAATCCTAAGAAAGTTAAGTATCCTCACCCTTCTCTGAAACCTGTTCTTGAAGAGACTTATGGGATCATGGTTTATCAGGAACAAATTCTCCAAATTGCCAATGTTATGGCGGGCTATTCACTCGGTGAGGCTGACATTCTACGAAGAGCCATTGGTAAGAAGAAAAAGAGTCTCTTGGATGAGAATAAACGCCGTTTTGTCTCACAGTCAGTCGCGAATAATTACACCAAGGATGTGGCTGAAAAAGTTTGGGGTTTCATCGAAGCGTTTGCGAACTATGGCTTTAACAAGCCTCATGCCGCGAGTTACGCCATGATCGCTTACCAAACTGCGTGGCTAAAAGCTAATTATCCAGTCGAGTACATGGCCGCACTAATGAGTGTTGAGTCTGGATCTCACTCGATGAATCGAGATGAGAAGGTTGCCTATGCCATTGAGACCTGCAAAAAAATGGGCATCTTCGTTGTGCCCCCAGACATTAATAAATCTGACAGTGACTTTACGATCGAGAAAGAAGAAAAATCTCTAGAGGGTCTCAAGATTCGCTTTGGCCTTAATGCGATTAAGCACGTCGGTGAACAAGCTTTGATCAATATCATTGAAACGAGAAATCGAGTCGGTGCCTTTCATTCTTTTACTCAATTTGTATTTGAGACTGATGGTAGAAAAGTTAATAAAACTACTCTCGAATGTCTGATTAAAGTCGGTGCTTTTGACGAGTTCGGAACCAGGGCTAGCATGCTCGAGAATCTTGAGTCCATCAGACAAACTGCTAATCAGCTGAACTCCGATGTCGAAGGTCAAGACACACTTTTCTCGAAAATTAAACACTCGGCACAGGAAATGCAAGATACTTTTCCAAAAATTAATGAATATCCTAAAGCAGAGCTGCTTTCGTTCGAGAAAGAGCTTCTTGGACTCTATCTTACTGAACATCCGATGGCACATGCCCTAACCGCAGTCTCAAAGAGAGCAACAAAAACCATCGCTGAGCTTGACGCAAGCGTTCATACCGGGGCCACTTTCCTTTTTGGAGGAGTCATCACTGATATTCGCGAAGTAAATACAAAAAAAACTGGCAAGCTCATGGCTTTCGGCAAAATTGATGACGGCACAGGCTCTCTTCCATTCGTGGCTTTCCCAAAAATTTACGATCAGTTTTCAGCAGATTTAAGACGCGATGCCGTGGTTCTGGTAAAAGCCAAGTTAGATAATAGAGAAGAAGAGCTTCAATTAATTTTAGAAAAGGTGAAGCCACCGAGTGATGCAGATCAAGAAACAACTCTGTCTGCCGATCACGAACTGTTTATTCCCAGAAAAACCTCTCAGGAAACACTGGAGAAACTTGGTACATTACTCAAATCTCATGAAGGTGACGAAAGTGTAATTGTTCTTATTCCAAATGGAAATGAACCCCAGCGCATGAGACTTCCCTACGGCGTGACTTGGTCAGAAAAGCTCGAGAATGAGGTCGCAAAACTTCTAAAATAATCCCGCATTGAGGTATGGCTCCAGAACTTGTATAATTCCACCCCGTGAGCGAAACCGGGAAATCCAAAATCAATAATTCTAAGAAGACGCCAAAGTACATTTTTGTATCTGGCGGAGTTCTTTCTGGGCTTGGGAAGGGCATTACCGCTGCTTCTTTAGGATATCTTCTCAAAAATCAGGGCTACAGTGTCACAAATATTAAGTGTGAAAATTATCTAAATCTTGACTCAGGAAACATTAATCCAGTCGAGCACGGAGACGTTTTTCTTTGCGAAGACGGCCTAGAAGCAGACCTAGATCTTGGTTCTTATGAGCGTTTTCTATCCCAAGAAGTTGGCCATCTAAATTTCACTACCGTTGGCCAAATTTACCTCTCAGTCATTAAAAAAACCCAAGATCTTCACTTTGATGGAGCCACTGTTGACGCTTTGCCATATGTGCCAGAAGAAGTTATCAAAAGAATCACTTTAGCAGGTGCTGGCTTTGATATTGTTCTAGTCGAGCTCGGAGGCACCGCCGGCGAGTACCAAAACGTAATTTATTACGAAGCTTATCGCATCATGAAGCTTAGATTCCCCAAGGACACCCTTCACCTTCACGTCACCTACTTCCCAAATCCTTCCCACATTAATGAATTAAAATCAAAACCAACTCAGCTCTCTGTCAGAAAACTTAATGAGCTCGGCATCCAACCAGACTTTATTGTCGGCAGAGCCAGAACCAACATTGACGACAAGCGTAAAGAAAAAGTTGCTTATTACTGCAATCTTGCCAAAGAAGACGTTATCTCGAACCCTGATTGTGACACTGTGTATGAGCTGCCCCTAGTTTTTGCTGACCAAAAATTTGATCAGGCTGTGCTGAAAAAACTAGGGCTTCCAGCTAAAAAAGCAGATTTGAGCGAGTGGAAAAACTTTGTTGAAAAAATTACTTCTCCAAAGTCTAAGAAGATCAATATCGCCATCATCGCTAAGTACATCGCTACCGGAGATTTTGAGCTTAAAGATTCCTACGTTTCTCTCTTAGAATCATTGAATTATGCTTCTTGGCATGGAGATGTTGATTTACAAATTGACTTTATTAACGCCGAAGAACTTGAGAAGAAAAAGAAAAAAGCAGTTGATGCTCTTGAGAAAGCAGATGGCATTATTGTCCCAATCGGTTGGGGAGAGCGCGGAGTTGAGGGAAAAATCGATGCTATTACTTATGCTCGTGAGAAAAAAGTTCCTTTCCTTGGTCTTTGCTACGGTATGCAGCTGGCAAGTGTTGAGTTCGCCAGAAATGTTGTCGGTCTAAAAGATGCTCACACCTCCGAAGTTCGTCCAGATACTCCATATCCAATTATTCACGACATTCCTTTTGAGGAAAAATACCAGAAGATCAAGGGTGATGGTGCTAGCATGCGTCTTGGCGCCTACGACTGCGTTCTAAAAGAAGGCACTCTTGCTCACAAGATTTATTCTAAGCACGATGGTTTTAAAGATAAAAAAGAGAATCTAATCTCGGAGCGGCATCGTCATCGTTATGAGTTCAACAATGAATACCGAGAAGCCCTAGAAAAGCACGGTTTTATCATCTCTGGAACCTCTCCAGACGACTTCTTCGTCGAAGTGATCGAACTCCCAGAGTCTCAACATCCATTCTTCTTAGCTACCCAAGCGCATCCAGAGTATAAATCTAGACCCTTGAAACCACACCCAATTTTCATCGAGTATCTGAAAGCAGCGGCGAAAAAAAAGGCCTAGAAGCATCTCGTTGCTTCTATGATACTTTTCCAGTACAATACCACCTCTAGCCAATCAAGTTATGTCACAATTTTTCACAATCCTCGATCAAAAAGTCAGTGTAGGCGACACCGTTCGCGTTCATGAAGAGATTTCCGAAGGAAACAAAAATAGAATCCAGATCTTCGAGGGAATTGTTATTGCTTCAAAGAATCGAGACAATGGCAAATCTTTCATTGTTCGAAAAGTCAGTGGGGGTCTTGGTGTCGAGAAAATCTTCCCAGTTAATGTCCCAGCTATCAAAAAGATCGAGATTAAAAGTAAGGGTAGTGTAAGGCGTAGCAAGTTATACTACCTTCGTGCACGCATCGGCAAAGCAGCCACCAGAATTAAAGAAAAGAAATTTTTCAACAAAGCAGCTTAATTCAGCCTC
>Ga0100390_10003390_pt1 | contig 13965 bp, 7 predicted proteins | sample CryGeymeta201514_FD_81540 | JGI IMG/M metagenome (GOLD analysis project Ga0100390, IMG submission 81540) | Groundwater microbial communities from Crystal Geyser aquifers in Utah, USA - Crystal Geyser metaG 2015-14 | ecosystem: Environmental > Aquatic > Deep subsurface > Groundwater | place: USA... | reverse complement strand
TGTTGACGATCCAGCAGGTATCCAATATCTCCTGTCGTTGCTGGCAAAACCATTTATCCGAGGTTTCGTCGTAGTCATACTCTTCATCGTGGGTAGCAAAATGATATATTGCTTCATCGGATCCTTCATTCATATGTTGTTCACATTCAAATGCACCAACGTTGCACTGAGACTGGTTTGCTGTCCCGTCGATAGAGAGTAGTTCCAAACCCGCCGCGAACGCCTCGTTGTAGATACCTGTCAGACATTCCGAGTAAAATGTGACCTGTGCGAAACAACCTGAGCAGCATTCCACGGTCTCACAAAACTCTGTAGTTATTTTCTGACAAACATCATTGGCGGCGTCATTCACGATAGCTACAGGAGAGGATTTGGTGTCGAATTCAGGATTGCGAGGAGGCTCAAAATTCTCCACGATGCAATTGCTGTCACTGTTACACCTCTCGCTATCCAAGCACTCCTGCAACCGATCTAATTCGTCTTGACATTGTATCGTAGAAATTGACGAACTAATCAGTTCCGGACGAAGTGGAACGCACCGACCATCCACACATACGTTTGGTGGACACGGCTCAGCCATACATTGAATGGGAGGGCACATTATGTTTTGACTTGCCTCGCCACACTCCGGACCTTCTTCGACATCTTGGACCAATGCAAGAGTAGGGCCAGTGTTGTTGCACCCGCACAATTCGGCCAACAGTTTATCTTCGTCATCCTGAGGTACTTGATGTTGAAGGATGGCATTGCATTCCTCATCCGAGCTGGTAACTTTCATGAGCAGATAGGATTCCAATGCTTGACATGTCATGATGCCATCCTGTCGTGCTCCTGGAATGTACGAAGCGGAAGGAATACCCGTGAGAACATCGTGGTATTGTAGGGGTACTCGATTGTTTTCATTATTGGGACACAACAAGCAAGGATTGTCGTTGGGAATGGGACAACCACAAAACAACCCCTGACTGATTTGTGCGGCTTGGCATCTATCGCTTTCCAGTGATCCAACAAAAACCAATCCATCAGCCAAGGCTCCACAAGTTGGAAGGGGAATATCGGGATTCGTAATTTCTTTGTCTGGTAACGACGGCGGTGATCCATCGATGCATAATGTACAGGTACTTGCACTGCTGTCGTTGCTGAATCCAGCTTGTTGTGTGGGTTGCTGACGCGATGTCTTATGACTGATAACTTCGCCACGAAAAGGACCATCCTTAACAAATTCCGATGATGACATCGCAGCAGTGGAAGGTATGTACAGGAGAAGCATGACCAGCAATGAGTGGTATGTGTAGCAGGGTACAGAGGGTGAACGTTGTCGTTTTCTTTTTCTTCTTCTTTCTTTTTGTACCACAATCGGACGGACACCAAGCATCCCGGAGGCATTGATACGGCGGTGCATTGGATTGGATTGGTCCGGTAAAGCTATGAGTTGGTACCGACAACTTCGTTCTTGGATTAGAGAATTCGGTCTTCTTTTATGAATTCGTTAATCGTAATACCTCCCCTCCTACTATCTACTAGTAGTAGTCTACTGGTACTAGACTACACCAGAGTTTGAGAATCACTCGGGGTACTGGGTAAGCTCCGTGGCAAAAGAAGTTACTACCGTACTAGCTAGTACTGTAGTAGCACGGTACTGCGTGAAAAGCCGGTCATTTATGACTATTTACCTCTAGTAGTAGTACGTACCAGGTACAGTAGAAGTCCTCCAAGAGAGGCAGGCAGGAGGAGGAACCTAGTATTGTACTACTCTAGAAGTGTATTTATCACCACCATTAGTAGTAGGTACTGACTGGTCGTACCTGGTACGCTATTAGTAGACCCTACTTCCTTAGTGGCGTTACATCTCTATTACTAGACTACAACTCGAGTAGACTATTACTACTACTCTACCAGTAGTAGTAGTAGTAGTGGACACAAACAATTGGGAACTAAGTTTGAATCATTCGGAGTCTAAGTACCAGGTACCTGATAGCAGGTATCAGGTACTCGTAGTACGTAGTACTGGTACTACTAGCTATTGGATAGTAGTACTAGCTAGTAGTACTACTGTAGTACCTGGTCGTCGTAGTCCAGAGTACTATTCAGAGGAATTACTGTTCAGTAGACCACTTTGTATTATTATTATTTTGTGATTTTGTGATCATGATATTATGCGTCCAGGTGTAATGTTTGCTTTTATCAATACTGCAGCACTACAGCCAGTGAAAAAACCCGTTGCTATGGATAACTGTTCGCGCCTCCAAGCATCATCGATACTCAAGCATGTACAACATTTCTTTTACATCAAAGGAGTTTCCGCATACTTACCTTAAACTGGCTCGCGGATGATCATAATCAGGTCTGTGGCCATGCGGAAGAGCTGCCCAATACACGAAGGTCACTCCTTCAGGGTGTACGTGAGGCCGCATTACTGTGTCCAATAGGATGCAGTTAGTTTATAATTTTTGACAAGGTGTGTCGGCGCTTGCGCCACATGCCCCCCCCCTTTTCCCGATCGACCAAAATGGTTGATCCCCTTGGAAGTACCTCATTTCCTCCCCCCACCATTCAATATTATTTGCATTTTGCCAAATCTAAGGCCTAATGGAATTATTATTGTTATTTTCTTTTTCCATATTGCAAAACCACCGTTCGTCATCATTGCATTGCATTGCACTACACCATTACCTGGTACTAGTACCCCAACCAAATTGATAGATTTTAACCATGAGCTCCAGCTTAAGCCGGGCTGTCAAAAATGCTGCCGCTGGTGGTAGAAGTGGCAGTACTTCAACGATCAATAATGTGAATAGTAGTAGTAGCAGTCCATGGCAAAAGCAACAACATGGAAAATTCGAATCATGTTTTGCTCAAGGCCTCGATCTTACGGAATTTTCTGATGAAGCTACAACTACAAAAAATGCAACCACTACGGTTCCAATAGTTTCTGCTTCCGCCCAATTATTGAAGATTAAGCAACAAGAATCACAGCAGCGTTACGAACTGGAACGTCAAGATGCAATGATGGAACAGGTAGCCCACGATCGTGCTAAACAATATCATCTTCAGCAACAAGAACTACGAGATGCTTGCAGCAAAAATGTGGCAATAGCAGCCGTGTCTCAAGATCATCGTAAAGTCAGTGGTGGTGGTAGTAGAGATTCCAAATTAATAATGGGATCATTACTCGTTCAGATGCACAGCGGGGATGACACGGCTTTAAGAAGAAGCAAAGCCAGTCGAAAAATGGATAAAGTAGTTGTCACGGGAATTCGATCCAATAATGTAACAGGCGGTATTGGAGCGAAAGTGACAAAGAACCACCAGAACAACAAGCAACAGAAAAAGAATAGTAGTGGCAACCATGATAAGAAAAACAATACCAACAAGACTAACAATAAAAAGGTGCACGTTGTGTCGAAAAGAAAAATCCGCAGTAAATTTTGATATTGCTTGCAATTTGTGGTGTCAATCACAAGATCGTTTTCAGTACCTACGTACGAACAAATAAGAATGCAAGATTTCTTTTTACAGACCATCGTTTTTCCCCGACAGCAGGGAAAGCAAAAGCATGCAACGCACAACGCACACCAGTGGTTTTAGGCAGCATTTTCATAACACAACCTGGTCTGGGTTCCATACTTAAAAAAAAAAAACAGAATGCACAATCTGATTCAATGTAAAAAATTACGTGCAAGATGACGTTTCAAAACCGAAAACAATATTTGGTACGAACCTTTTCATTGGAGTGTTACTGACTACTCGAGTAACTGCCAACCATTGAACACATCGCGGGGTTTGCTTTAACCATCATGCAGAGAAGCCATCAACTTTTCTGGTACTCTTTCTGCCAGGACCGGACCCAGGAAAGTAAATGATTGCCGCGAATGAACAGTTGGTACTCCAGGATAATTTTTACACTGATTTTGACTCGAATAGTTTCTTTTAAAACAGCCGGGAAAACTATGCTGATAAAAAATTAAAACTGCTGTTAATTTATTATGAATGACTTTAGTATTGAATGGGTACGTGTGTGTATGATCAAGATGTTGGTGTTGCTGGAAAGAGGTTTGTGTAGTGTAGGGGAAAGGTAACGCAAACAATTTCACAAATTTCATGACAAGACAGGTAGCACGAAGCCATGCCGGGAACCGCTGACCATCTCATTAAAAGCCATCAGAGAGCCTTGCCAACGCATAAAGCTGGATGCAATCAATGAAGCACAGTCAGCGTGGTCGGTAAAATTATTCTTTTTCCTTCCGCCTTTAGACAGAAAAAGAATGTGCAACAATGACGACAGGCTCTCCGAATCGCATCGTTTCCTGTCTGTGGTGATCACGTATGAGTATCCTGTTGCTGGATGTGCTATAATCGCAGACCTTAGGAAGCACCCGACGACACAATTTGAGAAGCGTACTTGTAAGCACCGTCCCTCGCCGTCTCGGCATTCTTTCGATCAACAACGTCGCATCGAATTTCGATTTCTTCTGGTGTGTAACCCTTTTCATGTTAATGTTAATGTTTCGAAGCGATGAGGATGCACGTGAGTTATCCATTCAAGCAAATTGATGAGACCGAAAAAAAAAAACACAAGAAACGCCATCTCATCAACGTACCGGAATGCACTTATTGCGCTCTTTTAGTCTTTCAATGCAAGCATCAACATCAGCATCAATGTAGATAGTCCAATCAAAAATACTTTTGACATCTTCCCAACCATCATCATCGTGAAGCAGATATAGACCTTCGCACAAGACTATTCTGTGCGAATCACGAAGAAAGGTATGCTGATCTGGTGTTGGATCTCCTACTGCATGGTCAAATCCTGGAACGCTCACGGTCTTTTCTGACCCATAAGCAATTTTGTGCAATTCATCCTTGAGCGCTGCTGCATGAAAGGTATCAGGAGCTCCTCGACGATAAATAACATCCGCAGGATTCTCCATCTCTGCCAACTCCGCCAGGGGGATATGGAAGCCATCCATGGGCATAATCAAAGATCGATCTTCACCTAAAAAAGCTTGGATAATTTCAGCCGACGTAGATTTGCCCGAACCGGGAATGCCTACAAGTCCCACCATGAATGGTCGATTGGGGTTGCTGCATTTTTCAAGGTGACTGAGCGTTCGAGCGACCTCTGGTTCCCAGGTAATTTTGACATGCGAAGCAATTTTTTCCGTGGCAGGGTTCATGTACAAACTAGATGAAATTTGAGCTTCTACCATATCATATTGGACTTCCTCTTCCTGTGTAGCAGTATCCGCCAAAAAGGAAAACTTCTTGGCAATATCATCCAATAATCCATTGCTCAATTCTTCCCTCTCCTCTTCAGAATTAAACTCCACCAAAGGTTGTGCTTCCATCATTTCCTGAACATCATTTAGCAAATCCTCTCGTGTTACTCCCAACAGCGGCTCTACCATGTCATTTCTGATTTGCACCGATGTGCAATCTTCGTAATCTTCACCGACACAATCGTGCAATTCTACAGCTTTTTGAATATCGGATACCGTTTCATACTCGGCAGCTACTTCAATAGATGGAGGATCTCCTCGTCGGACAGTTCCCTTATTATTGTTAGGAACAGGGCCCCGATCCTTGGCACAAATCCGCGGAATAGGTTTGCGAATCGAAAAGGCAATTGCTGTAGGACATGCCAACGAAGAAAACACAATAATTGAAACAGCAGCAAAGATGGTGAATTTCATCGTAGCTAGGGCGTTTGGTACTAGACGTAAATATTTTTACTAATGTGTGGCGGAATTGACACAATGCAAAGGTTTAATTTATGAACTAGTCCCAAGCTAGTTCGAGAGTTGAGTTGATTACAAGCTTTTATTATAAGTACTGGTTATTAATTCTTTGCGAACTTTTGCAACCGAGTTGACTGGCCAGTAAGCTACCAGGTAGATTAGAGAAGCTGTTGTCTCCTGTTTACTTTGCCTTAGGTAGTACGGTACCTGGTAATATTCAGAGAAAACATGCCGATGTGTCTTTCATTTTCATTAATTAATTGCCTCGGCTGATTTGCGCTGTGATGATGCGTCAACGCACTAGACTACTACCTGGTACCGGTAGCTAGTACTAGTGGACCTCTAGTAGTAGCTAGTAGTAGCTACCGGTAGACTAGAAGGAGTTGGCCATGTTATTTTCCTCACCGCCTCTTATTATTATTAGTACCAGGTACCCTATTAATTATTTTTTCTCGTAGAGAGACTCTTCGAAAGAAGAAAATATGGCGTGGCACGTAAACCAGGAGCCCACCATTGAAGGATAGAGTTGAAGTTACAGACTACTACTCTAATAAATAGATACTCGTATTCCTTTGTGAGTTTTTGAATACTCACTAGAGACACCATTCAATTTTTTTTTACTACTTGTACCTGGTGGCACCGTACGTACCAGTAGTACTAACTACCAGGGCAGTACTAAACTACTCTACTAGAGTACAGTACGAGTACCTACTAGCTACAGTAGTAGTAGAGAATACTACCAGGTAGTCTACCAGGTACTCTTGAGTTCTTCTCATTCACGAAACTCCAGTAAAAGTAAAATTTGTCTCTCTTTTTCTATCAGGGCCACGGCGTCATTGGTTGACATGGAAATCTGATTTGACAAAACGCTTCTTCTTCACCATGGTGCACTATCATCAAAAACCTCTCGCCATGTTGTGCTAACATAGCCTTGGACGGCTCTTGCCTGTTTGACGTGCCTTTTCAACCAGGCATCCCCAGATCCAGTGTAATCAGAGGCACGTGACAGAGTCGCCTCGTGCTGAAATAGACTAGAATGCCGCTATATTCTATTTGCTTGGCATAGAATGTGCTTTTTGTCCTAATATTATGCGAAATAAAGCTTTCGCATCGTCATCCCGGGACGTATCAATTCATTCAAAAGGCGTCGGACGTCGTGGCATTTCCAGTGACTACAACAGTTGTTCGTTAACCAACACCACATTTGGTACGAGGTCGGAAATTCTCTGGTGTTTGTTTTTGTGCTTATAGAGCTTGACAGCCTCCTCTTGACGAGGGACGGATGGGATTGAGGATAACATGTTGTGCAACGTGGGGTCCCATACCCTGGGCTTGATGCATAGACACCCACTCCGTCAAGTAGTCTACCTGGTACTCGAAATCCGTCATGCACTACTACTAGTACGAGAGTGTACGGTACTACGTACCTCGCACTCGAGTAGCGTACTGAGTAGCAGATGGCACCTGTGTAAAGTACTCCGAGTACCACTATCTGGCACTCCGGAGTACCAGGTAGCGTACCTAGTACCTAGTATCACTACAGGTACGACCAAAGATGAAAGACAAAATTCTTCGGAATTTTGAAGCCATCAAAGCTCTCTCTAATAATTCTGAAGTTTCTGGCGGATGGTGTCAATTGTGATCCGTGAAAGGGTGAAGTGACACCTCCATGTCGGAAGTATGCAATACTACTTCTACAATCCCAACCATACCAGGTAGTACCAGGGTACCAGGTACTAAAATGGGCTATTTCGTGAGAACAGCTGAGATCCAGTTGATTCCACAGGTACTACTACTACTACCAGTACTGGTAGTAGCTTAGCGTTTGATTGCTGGGCGAGCTGAACTCGGTTTAAGTTTACCATTGTTTAACAAACAATAACCACGCTAAACCATATGTATTTTTTTAATTATTTTATGAGATGATACGCATAAATTACTAGATAACGCTATTAAACTGGTTCATTACACAGCAGATCAAATTAACCAATATCCCTAGAAATAACCATGTATGATTGAAGCTTTTAAAACAGACTGAATTTGACGGAAGTTTGTGACATGCTTCTTTTTTTTTACAGGAATTGCAGTGTGTTTTGCTCACTTCTCTCTTCTCACAATTTACCTTGTAAACAATCGTTATCGATTCATTTCAATCTTTAGCGAGATCAATTTACCTTGTAATTAAGCAATCGTTATCGCTTCATTTCAATCTTTTGCAAGATCAACTAATAATTTCTTCATCAATTTATCATCACATTCTCACCATGATGGCTGCTGAAGAAAACCATAAGGTCGTCGACCTCGACGAGGAGGAAGAAAAACACGAAGCTCCCTCCACAGGATGCGGAATCCTGGCTAGATACCCCGTTATCTCTATTCTTTCCTTTGCCTCTGTTGGCATTGCTATTGGGCTGGGCATCAGCTATTGGGATCCTGAAGATCCCGAAGACAAGGCAATAGCCATTCAATGGATTGGTCTAATCGGAGAAATGTTTATCCGTGCCCTGAAGGCTGTGGTATTGCCCCTGGTCTTTGTCAACGTTGTCCTGTCTGTGATCGACATGATGTTCGTTGGCAGTGCGGGATCTGTTGGATTGAAAACTATTGGCTTGTACCTTTTGACCACCCTCATTGCTGCTATCATTGGATTGATTTCGATTGTTTCCTTCCAAAGTCTCTTTGATCAAGGAGAATTCGATGTCGACGCTCAAGCCCGATTCCAGCTTGGATGCGGAGAAAGCGGTGGCCACTTGGCAAGCGATGACAACGGAACCGTTCAGTGCGTCTCAGGCAATCTCACGGAAAGCCAGTCGAGCATCTTTTACATCAATGACATCGATGCCACCTTTGTTACCAAGTCCTCTTCCGGCCCTCAAGATGACATTAGCATGAGTGATACCATCTATGATGGTGTCTTTCGCAAGCTTATTACCGACAACATCTTCGAATCCTTTGTGGACGCAAACTTTGCTGCCGTGGTGCTTTTTGCTATTGTCTTTGGTGCTGCGTTGGGTCGCGTGATGCAAAAGAAGAAGATGGGATCGACTGAATCGATCTTAGTCAAGTTCCTCAAGGAAGTTGATGCCGTCTTGTTGATCCTTATCAACTGGATCATCATGATTACTCCATTTGCTGTACTTAGTCTGATTGGTGCCGCTATTGGAAAGCAAGAGAACCTTTCAGAATCCTTTCAAAATGTTGGCTATCTTGTGGCAGCAACACTCTTGGCCATGTTTGCACATGTAGTGATCACCTACATCGGCGGATACTACCTCCTTACCGGAGAAAACCCCTTCACTTTCCTTAATGCTATGCTCCCCGCCCAGACAACGGCATTTGCCTGCGCAAGTTCAGCTGCTACCATCCCTGTCACGCTCCGATGTGTGCAAAGCACTGGAAAGGTACCAGGTGCCATTGCTAAGTTTGTCATCCCCATGGGCGCCACCATCAACATGGACGGTGGAGCCATCTACTTTCCCTGTGCTTGCATCTGGTTGGCCAGCTTGAATGGAATAACGCCGAACTTTGGTAACTACATCCTTCTTGCCATTCTGGCTACTATTGGAAGCGCTGGAACAGCTCCTGTCCCTTCTGCCAGCTTGGTTTTGATTATTACTGCCTACAACACTGTCTTTGGTACCACTGGAACTCCTGATGGATTCTCGTTCATCCTGGCCATTGACTGGTTCATGGATCGTTGCCGTACTGTTGTCAACATTACTGGAGACTCTGTCGTCACCGGAATTGTTGCTTCTCGTGTCCCGTACAACGCCGAGGAAGAATTGAACCTTCCCGAGAGCGCGGCAGATGTCGCCGCACTTCCTGATAAAACGGCAAGAGGAGGAAGCGACAAGTCTGACACTGCTGACTCCCCAGATGACCTCAACGTCTAAACGTCTACTCGAGTCGACAAGTACCGGCGCTTCGAGCGCTGCTGCACTACCCAAGGATTTTGTGCTAATTACATACGAATTGTCATATTATATATCTGTTCGGAACATAAGCTATTACGGCGCTCTACTAGAGCTCGCCTTTCGTATTCTGGTATCAGAAGTCTTACGCAGGAAAAGCTAGACTAGTTGTAGAGCCACTTACTTTCGAGGCCCAAGTAGAAGCCATTGCTACTAGCCTTCTTCCATGCGTTCGGACTAACAGACGCTTGGACCTCTAAGTCTTCTTCGTACTTTCTGGCAAGTACTTCATTCTGCTCGAGGAGCCAGTCCACTAGCTTTTTGGTTGTGGTTAAATTGTGCTTTGTCATGACGCTAGCCCCGAACAAATTGTTGCGCATATTATCAACGTTGACGTTGGGGGCGCGGCAACGCTGGCTCGGGCTGAACATGTTTGGATACAGCTCGTACATACTATCCACTGCTTCTGTAATGACCTTTCGGTCCTTTGATTTTGCCACTCCTGGCATATCGATCAATTTAATTGGTTCTGCCTTGTTGATTTCCAAAAATAAATCTTGAGCATGCTTAGCGTCGTCCCCGTTGGCTTCGTTGTATGGATATACTTCAACCAAGACACGGTCGAAATCAATGGTACCTCTATTCTCGTCATCATCGTCATCAGCAGCAGTATCATCACTACTTTCCTTTTGTAATCGCGCTTTGCGCTGCTTGTCACGAAGAAGCATCATCATTCCGACACGATGCTGGCCATCAATGATGGACAGTTTTCCGTCCCTGTCTTCGTGTAGACAAATGATACCCGGCAGACCCAGATTCATCGATTTCCACTTGTCATTCACCATAGCCTTGGCTCGATCGTGACGGTAGATGCGCTGCTTTTTCCAAATCGGAATCGTTCCTAATTTTCCTGCCGACAACAAATGCATACGTTTGTATCTTAAATCTTCAATGACGGGACCAAGGACCGGATGAACATCAGGATCACTCTTGGTGCTTGCTTGAGTCGAGACTGGCGTTTCTTCATGTTGCTGTTCGCGGAGAGCTTTGACTTGCACCTTTTCCTCATCTGACAAGTTACGATATTCCTCAGCCGTATATCGTCCCGCGTGAATGCGAGGCTTTTCCTGATCTCTTTCTTCTTTCCTATTACCAGGAGCATTATCATCGGTGATAGCTTTAACTTCTGCCTCTTTTAACTTTAGTGATAATCGTTCCATTTCTTCTTGATCTTTCTTGGCCTGTGTTTCCTTTTCTTTCAATGCATGTTCCATGGCTAGCAACTTTTCCGTTTGATCTTCTTCTTGTGCCGCTGCTGCTGTTCTTTTGCTCGTTTGCTCGGCTACCAAAGCTGCCTTTTCGCGTTCAATATCGGCTTGTAATTTGGCCAATTCATCTTTTTGTTCCGTCAAATCTTGCATGGCCTTTTTGGCATCATTTACATATTGACGCTTTTCTTGTTCCATGCGTTGCTTCTGAATCGCCAGTTCAGTTTCAACTCGTTCCTTCGCAGCCTGTTCGGCTTGCTTGTACACTTTTTCTTTTTCTTGTTCCCACTGATCAGGTGCCAGTTGACGTTGCTTTTTCTTCACGTTAGCGGCGGCCACATTTTCTTGGACCGAAAAGGTCGACTGGCTTTTTTCAGTTTCGTCGTCATTGTCATTGCTTGACAGTTTCAACAATTTTGTTCTGGCAGCTTGGACTCGTTCCTTTCCCAACGTTCGTACCAACAGTTCTTCTCGTTCATCTTCCGGGAGTGACGCAGTCAAGCCCATTGCAGCAGTTCGTCTAAAAATGCGAAACAGATTTGCAGATATCTGAACCGATGCATCCAACATGGCATTCAATACTTCATTTTGACTGATGGATTTTATCAACGCTCCTCCTTTTTCGAGATTGGCGAGTGCGTTACGTTGGATTGCTTCAGCAGCAGCAGCAGCAGCAGCAGCAGCGGCAGCAGTAGACGAATCATCATCCTCATCGTCCGGGTCAGATGAAGCAACAATTTCCGAGATTGTTTTGTTTTCGGTGACTAATTGATCATGATTGTCAGCATTTCCTGCTTGTAACAACAACGGCGTAGTAAGCGGTGGTTGTTGTGTCTGAAAACCAATTATTCTATCATGGAATCGTAACGATGGTGGCTGTTGAAAAGCATGCACTCCAGATATGGAAGGACAACCAAGCAGTAATTGGCTCAACAACAGACTATACAAAGTTATCAAGTGAGGTACAGTTGATTTCGTCATGCTAAATACAGATCAATACTTCACATACAGCTAATTGAGTACTGTATTTATTTTGTTTATCGGCATTGGCAGAGTGGTGACATAAAAAATAAAAACCGATGATCAAAACTCAAAACAGAGTTGGTATTTGGTATGGTACGAGTCCAGTTTAGTAGTGGTCGTAGGTTGACACCTCTTTTTTTCAAAGCCCGTGTGAATGCTTGACGATCCATGGCCAGACCATTATTAATCCAAAATTAATCCCATACGAACATTCATGACGAAGTCCCACACTCGGTGATACCTAGTAGTACTAGTAGTACTAGTAGTATTACAGGAATTCTTTACTTTTCTTTTATCTCCTGTACCAGTAGTCTACTAGCTAAGCGATGGTACTCGTGAGACTGCGACAAAAGTCCCGCTTAATTTTTGTTCACGAACATTCTTTTTGACTTCTCCGTACTGGTACAACAGACACTACTCAATTTTCGCAAATGATTGCAGGTACTACTACCAGGTACTAACTGGTAGTACTGGTAGTCCGTAGTAGTAACCAGTACTAGGTACTGTAGTAACTGGTACTAGTACTACGGTACCAGTACCTGGTACTTGGGTATTGGTACCGTAACTGGAGAAATGCACTGATAAATCCAGTTACCGTTACCGCAGAAAGCCCATGACATGTCAGTAGAATTCAATCGCCTGACTACTGTAGTAGCGATTCGTCGTGCAGTATTGCAACGCAAAAATTGCACGAAGCCTTTACCAGTACGAGTTACGTGCAGTTCCTCTTTGGTCTCGTTGATGTACTACTGGTACTACTTGGGCCATTCCTGAAATTGACTAATACCAAATTCATTGAGCCAAACCAGCATTGTGCGAAAAAATTAATTACAGTAGGTAGTACCAATAGCAAATGAACTAGACTACCACTCTGGTACCATGGTAGTTACTGGTAACTGGTGCCAGGTAGTACATACCTAATATGTAAATCATCCTACTAGAACCAGGGTAGTCTACTAGCTAGTCTACTAGTAACACAATATATGCGACATCGCAATTCGTGCTGTAATTCTATCAGTGCTTGTAGTAGTAGTACCTACTACCGTAGTAGTAGTAGTAGTAGTAGCAGTAGCAGTAGCTGAAAATTCTAATAGCTTATTAGCAAAGACGAGCCGCCAATAGCAACGCACGCTTAGTGGCCAATGCCGAGTACCTTTCCGCTGCGCAGCAAATGGCTTCATCATCCCGGACACCAATTTGTTTTTGTCCATACTGCAGATCCAAAACAACCTGTACTCTTTTTTGCTTCATTTGCTTGCATTGTTTTTGAAATTCAGCAGAGCAGCAGTAGCGTTCCAATCCGACCAAGCAATATTCGGTTTGGTCCACGGTCGCAACGGCGTTGGCTTTGCAGAGCATGCCAAGATGATGAACATCGCGTTTTATATTGGACTTGAAGCGGTTATTATCTTGTCGACTGTACCAGTTGTCGGGAGTTGTAACCGAATCAGGAGTCAAAACTGTGACGGTGCTAAGAAAACGGACGGACTTTTTTGCTGTGGTACGGCACTTCTTGGCGGCGGGAAAACACAGAGCTTCAGATGGTGTTCGTTGCAGCTGACTTCGTGGTCTTTTGCGGTTAGTCTTATTCACATCATGTACATTGATGAGCATGGTCTCCATGGATGTTTGCTGGGGATGCCTAATCATGTTTAATTTGTTGTGTTAACTGTCGGTTGTCGGAAGTCGGAAGTATTTGGATTTTTAATATCCAATTTTGTGACAACGATGAAGCCTTTTGTGGCAACACCAAAATGCGTTACCATGATAAAGAACAACCAGCAACGATCAGGATCTCTTCGGATCAACACTCCGCTACCGAGTGGGATCGAGTCACGGCAACAGGGGATAGTTGCGGGGAAGCTCAGAAAGACTGCTTGCGACATTCGAAGATTTAAAAGATTCTTATTCGAAGACGTAAACAACCTTACAAATAGAACAGTAAAAGGGGTTACAAGGATTTAAGCGACATCTGCGAAGTCGTACCACTCCAAGACTGATTAACTTCAATAATATTGATTTGCA
>Ga0100390_10003364_pt1 | contig 14018 bp, 12 predicted proteins | sample CryGeymeta201514_FD_81540 | JGI IMG/M metagenome (GOLD analysis project Ga0100390, IMG submission 81540) | Groundwater microbial communities from Crystal Geyser aquifers in Utah, USA - Crystal Geyser metaG 2015-14 | ecosystem: Environmental > Aquatic > Deep subsurface > Groundwater | place... | reverse complement strand
ATCATATAATAATACCTTATACTTCCTAGCCATGGGCATGCTCACTATGCTAAGTGCAGCAGGAACGCGCAAAATTCTGGCCGCAATAACCATAGCAAGGGCTGGACGAGCGGCAGGATAGCCCCCGTTGCAACTAAGGACCGCCGATGGGTTGACTCGCCGTATCAAAACCATCAATAACAGCAGGTTATAGAGGAAAAATAGCGGTTCGAGAACCTTGGCTGCCAGTATGCAGAATAGTCTTATCGGCCTCGGGTATGTGATGACGAAGTGGTAGATGCGCGATCCGCTTATTATGGAGACCTCATGTTTAGTAAAGGCACCTTGCAGCCTCTGTAGATCCTCATTAAACAAACCGTTCGGATTACTTGCGATCACCACGCCATCGAACTGGCCTGCGACTCCGTTGACCGTATCTATAAGATAACGATTCCCGCCTCCGCGCGCATAGTTCTCGGTAAAAACAAGCAAGTTCTTCAAGCATTCAACCCTTTCTGGTAAACAGCCAGAATATAAGAGCTAAGAAATCGATTGTTCAAAGCATCTAACACACGAAACCGTCTTATGTGTCTTGAAATCCGCAGAAGACCCCTCACCAGAAACTGCAGCGGATTACTTGACCCGGGTTTGACTATGGGTAAGCCCGGTTCGAACGAACCCAAGTAATCAAGAAACTTGGCCTCTAAATCATACCGGCCGGCAAGGCCATTAAAATAGCTCTTACTCATGATCGAGAGATTATGCTTCTCTAATATCGTGCGATCAAGGATCGCCTGGATGGGATAATATATCCCGCGGAAGTTCGGTATGCCGAGAACCAAAATGCCGCCCGGCTTGAGCCACGTGAGGTGCCTGCCGACGATTTCAGTAGCATTATCGAAATGTTCGATAAAACCTAACGACATAACTACGTCGAATGATTCCGATGGCTCTATGCTTAAGAAATCCCCGCTCCAAATGCGACCGTATTCGATGCCAAGCATCTCAAAATTCCGCTTGGTAGCGTTGAGGCCGGCCTCTGAATACTCTATGCCGCTGGGTTTTAAGCCTCCCTCTTTTGCCAAGAAGGCAAGCCACCTACCAGGGGCACAGCCGATCTCAAGAATATCTCCTCGACAATCCGCTAACGAATCCCTGAGCGCATTTGCAAGACACCGGTCAAAAGAGAAAGCCATGTCTACCGTGTTCGGCAGCTTGCAATCGGCCCAGTAATTATCCCAAAATTCAACTTCCGTTAATTCCATGATTTTGTTGATAGCCCCTAATTAACAACTTTCTCAATGCTGATATCGAGCGGTACCGTTGGAGACCATCCTGTCTCTGCTTGAATCTTTTGATTAGTTCCAAAAATATCCTCTATGTCGGCTCTCTTTAGTCTACTTGGGTCTACGATAACCTCAACTTCAATCCCTATAAATCCAACCATCTTATTGAGGATATACTCCATTGAGACTGAATTGCCGGAGCAAATGTTATATACTTCTCCACTCCGCCCGTTTGTCGCTAGTGTGATAAGCCCCATGCATGCATCGAAAATATCAAGAAAATCCCGCTTGGGCTTTAAATTTCCGACCATAATCTTAGGTGGCAGTTCTCCGATCTTTATTCTCCTTAACTGCGAGGCAAAAGCACCTATCGAGAGACCTTCGGGCGCCCCCCGCCCGATGATATTAAACATTCTTCCAACAACCATATCGAGCCCATGGGTAGTATAGTATTTGGCAAGCGTCGTTTGCCACACCTTCGTCACACCGTAAGGCGAGACCGGATTCGGTGGTTGCATCTCAGTCAGCGGAAGGTCCGCCGCTAAAATACGTCCATACTCTGCAGCTGAACCGGGGATTATAATCCTGGTCGAGAGAGCATGACCCTTTACCGCTTCGAGAAGGTTGATGGTGGCCTCTACATTCCCCGCATAAAGCTGAGTCCAATCTTGCGAATAAATAACACCGGCCAAGTGGAAAATATAATCCGGCTGGATTCGCTCAAAAACGCTGTAGAGCGCGTCTTTCTTCAGTAGATCGGCAGCTAAAATATGAGGTTCTTTAGGGCTCTCATACCTACTCAGGCCGAAAACTCTCGCAGTGGGAAAGCTTGATTGTAGGGTGGCTGAAAGATACGATCCAATAAATCCATGTATGCCGGTAATGAGTATAGTCTTATTTTCCATTTTCGTTCAAAAACCTGTCTTTATAGACTTCAAATTCCTCTTGTGCTTTTTCATAATCATCGAGCCTGCCGATATCGAGCCAATAACAATCGCTTCTGTGGCAATAGACCTTTTCTCCTGATTCCCTGATTCTTAGCAGTAAGTCAGGCATGCCTATGGATTCACCCTCCGCGATTAAGTCTTTGCAGGACTTAGAAAGTACGTAAACCCCCATGCTGACAGTGAAAGTATAATCCGGCTTTTCTATATAGTCTGAGAGAAAATCGTCCTCGCCGATCTCGATTACGCCAAAATCTATTTTCGATTGCCGGACTTTGGTTGCGATGGTGGCTTTTGCTCCCTTTGCAATATGCAAATCGAGCAGCTCTTTATAATTAAGGGTAGTAAGAACATCTCCGTTTATCACCAAGAAATTCTCTTCACAATTATCGATAAGTTTTAGAGCGCCGGCGGTATTCAGCGGAACGTATTCCCGCACGTATTCGATATCGATGCCCCAGCGATGACCGTTACCAAAATATGCCTCGATTAGCTCTGCAAGATGTCCGGTAGAAATAGTCACTTTAGTAAATCCAAATCGCGCCAGTTGACGCACGATTACCTCCATTATGGGATAATCGCCGATTGGAACCAGCGGCTTAGGAAAACTTATCGTGTAAGGTCTAAGCCTCGTCCCTTTTCCACCTGCTAATATAATTGCCTGCATTATTTTGCCTCTTTACACGTTACTTAGTTATTTTAAAATTAACATGATACAACCGGAACTATGCATTGAAGGAAAAAACATTATCCGATTCTGTTTTAATGATATCTATATCGTGCGTTATTACGATGACCACTAGAGAAAGCGATAAATCCTGAATAATTTTGACTATTTCCTTCTTCCTTTCCTCATCCAATCCAACAGTGACCTCATCCAGGATGAGGATATCGGGGTTGCTTGTCAGCACACGGGCGATACCAAGGCGCCTTCTCTCACCGCCGGATAAGGAACGTCCTGATTCGGCGATGACCGCATCAAGACCCCCCAGATGTTTAACAAAACCATCTGCTCCAACCTTGTTCAAGCAGTCCCAAAGCGTATCATCATCAACGACGGAACTGGATGGAATCAGGTTTTCTCGAACCGTCCCGTGGAATAAGTGAATATCTTGGGTGACATAGCCAACTCTAGGCCTGAACTCGTTTGCGTTATACACATGGCCAGAAATACCATGGTAGAGGATATTACCTTCAAGCGGCCTGTAAATACCGGCGATAAGATTCGCTAACGTCGTCTTCCCGGAACCCGAAGGGCCCATTATCGCCAACCATTTTCCAATCTGTGCGCTTTGCGTTACGTCTTCAATACCTGCGTTTTCATCATACTGGTAGGATACCTTTTTAAGCTCAACTTTCTGAATCCTCTCGGTTACCATTTCCCTATGCGGCTCTCCTGGCACGGTAAATAGATTATACGCCGTCGGGATGCTCCCGGCGTATCCGGTTATATTGCCAATATTTGCAGTTAACTGGTTAGCTTGCGTCAATGCCCTAGCACCCACTAAACCAACTCCAGCTAGTAGAGAAATTATCGCCTTTAGTGTATAGCCATTCCATGAAGCCCAGCCATAGAAAGCTAGCAACATAACAACGGGGATTACTACATTAAAAGCATAAATGAAAGCCCTCAGATACCACCACTTAATCTCTAAACGTGTCAGTTCTTCCTGGTGAGCCAATCCTTTTGCAATATGATCATCGGCATTACCCTCAACTTTTATTTGGAATAAACCATGAAAACGCTCAGTAATTGCGGCGTAAAACCCTTGCCTCTCAACAACCAGTAGTTCGGCAATTCTTGCCTGCAAGCCAAATAAATACTTCAACACGATTAATATGGGTATACCGACTACTACAAATAGTAGTGTGACCTCAGTACTTACCGACATAGCCATTGCTACTAAAACTATTGCAGTCGCTAAACTATAGATGGCTCTTACTATCGACATAACGTACCGAGCTGCGTTCGTTGCTTCCTCGGTTACCGCCCCAACATACTTTCCTACTCTTATATTACGCAGGAACTCCCAGTCGCCCCTTAACACGCTGGTAAAGCCTGCCTCCTGTATCCTCCTTCGTAATCTTGCTTCTAAATACCCATCTAGCGCAGTAAAAAGAAGTGTTACCATAACCCTGACTAAAAACAGAGCAATAAGAACAAAATAAAGTTGATTAAAGTTAGAGGATACGGAGAGCGCATGAAGGGTTTTGGTGATCAGTACAAGAATCGGCATCTGGCTACTTAAACCGCCTTCCCCCGTAACGAGGCCGACCAATAACACCGTACTTACGCCATCGAGCACAGCGCCGATTATCGAGAGGCCGTAGTACACCATCAGCACAAGTATTGACTTTAACTTTACTAATTGGCAGCGCTTAATAATATCATATGCTTCGTGCCAATGAATATTTTTTATCATCACAGCCTCCCGCCTGTATTTCGCTAATGGCCTTTGCGATTCTCTCTTGAACCTGCCCATCAAAAGCATAATGCCTTTTTATGGCAAAGTCAGGTATTTTATCTAGATTCAAATCCAGCAAACATTTTACTCTTTCTTCAAAGAGTTCGAAATCGTGGGTTTCATCTTCGATCTGGAAGAGACTATCATAACAGAGGGTTTGGTTAGAGTGCCCGGAGTAGTTAACAAAGAGCGCCTTCTTGCCCAACATAAAGGCCTCAAACCCCATTGTCGATTGAAAATTTATTACCAGGTTTGATTTTCGAATGTTTCTATAGCTCTCACCTTGGCCCGAGTTATCTAATATTTCGATATCATCACTTAAAATATTTCTTAAGATTGATAAGACTTGTTCCTTTTGTTCAGAATCATAGTTCCTAAGTTGATATGCGATCTTCAGGTTCTTGTAGATCGATTTAAATTTATTTAAGTGGGATAAGATGATCTCTTCGGATTTAGCGACCTCTTCAGTAAGGCCACCATAACTAGGAGGGCAAATACTACCATTATCGATATATAAAATATCGAATAGATGTTCCTCATCCATATTTTGCAGTAGATGATAGTATTGATTAAGCGCTAAAGAGCCGACCGGGATAGCATACCCGACATGATAGCCTAATCTTCTGATCATATCTATATAGCTTTCTCCAAAAATAAAATAGACATCTAACATGCCGAAAGACCATCTAGGATGGTAGCTGCGTTCGCCATTCTGTATGACAATCATATTGCCTGCACAGTTTTGCTTAAATGCAATGTAATAGCTCGGATGATTTGTATCATCTGCATATGTTATAAAACTTTTGCACGGGTACCGCTTAAAATATCCATCAAACTCTGCATATGCGGCTAAAGAAGCTCGATAAGCCCTCAGAATGTTAATTCGATTTTGCAGACAAAAGGCGTAAAGCGGAAAGATCACAGCTGGAGCAATTATAAAAAGTAACACCAACGATCGTATATGTATTGCCGAAGTAACCGGCTCAGTTACGTCACCTCGTAGATGAGATCCTTGAATCCTCGGCGTTATCCTCTTTGACCCGGTCAAGTTGTCATAAATAACTGAAAACCTGCTATCAAAATAAGACCTATCAACCGTCTCAAAATTGTAATCGACAGGACGCTCCTGCTTCCAATTCCACCGCTTATTTATCAAAAAAAACAATGGAAGCAATAGCACGCCAAGGTATTTCTTGATAAACGTTTCTTTTAGATATTCGGAACTCGATATACTTGTACAATAGATTTTCTTAATTAGAAAATCTAACTCATAGTCGTTACATCCTGTGTAATATTTCAGTGCTTTAAAGATGAATTTTGATCTATTTTTAGCTGCAAATGCATGTGCAGCATCTACAAAGCTAAGGTCGGGATTAACAGAAGCCATACTTAGCAACACCTCTTATGACCATTTATATATTCTTTATTAATCTCTTCTGCCACAATCTCCCACACCATCGCATCGCCAACGTCTTTAGATTTAATATATTTGAATCTGTAGTCATCATATTTATCACGTGGCCAAGTTTGATAATCTAGTGAAATATCTTTTAGTATCTCGTCATCGTCGATATTTACGGCCTTTAATCCAAGAGACCCTGCTATTGTATCGATAGTATCCGAAAACTCCCTATTAACCATTTCCTGTGTTTTCACGAACAGGATCGGCTTGTTGAAAAGTACAGCGAAGCTCACAGCGGTACTTGCATGTGTTAAAACCATAGAGCTTTTGGCAACCAATTCGATGGTTTGACCTTTAATTATTTCCCTTTGGCCAAAAACACCAGGCATCATCGCATACTGAGATCGAGGATGGGCTGCTATTACTACTCTTAAACCTGACTCCGCCTCAATCCTATCAAACAGCCTGTTGATGCTTGAATAATATTTATCATGATCGAGAGGTCTAATCTTTAGGATGGCGAAATCCGGATGGTTGGTCATCGCATCGTCGAGAAAAACACATAATCTCTCATTAGGTTGGGTTTCGGAGCATGCAGACCTATTTACATGCTTAAGATAAGTATCATAATCAAACGAATGGATCCGAATAACGCGATCATGATCTATGCTGTAGCGAGCGATAAAGTGTCTTAATATCTCCGAGTCTCCACCAAAAATCTTATCTGGCCGCGGATAAATATTAGTAAATTTCATAAGGAAGAAAATCGCTTGTCTTCCTATAAAATCGATTAAGTGCTTTGGGTTAAGGGCTTTCCGGATTTTTCCAAATACCTTTTCTATAAGGTTAGATGAGTTATCCGAAAGTGATGGAAGCGGTAGGGCGCCTCCATACACAACAAAGTACCTCGCACCGTATGCTTTTAGCAGGCGAAAAACCTTCTCGGTTTTAAGGTTAATGCCTGAAAGTCCAACCATAAAATCAACAAAGAATGAATGTGGGGCTGCCTGCTTTAATCTGCTTTCCAGCTCCTGATACGAACTTATTGCATGGATAAAATCGCCTTTTACCGAATCTATAACCGGATATTTAAGCAAGGATTCCCCATTTAACAATAAGGATAAATCAAAGACCTCTACATTAAATCCCTGCGTTTTTAAGTACTCTACACCCCATACCTCTACTTCTCGAGCAGTTATCGGCCAATATACAAGGAATACTATGGATTTCATAAAAACGCCTGCATTACCATGCAGTCCACCCGCCATCGACAATTATATTCTGACCGTTAACATATGAGGATGCGTCTGACGCGAGAAATAATAGGGCACCCACCATCTCTTCAGCCTCGGCCATCCTTCCCATCGGGACCCGAGCGCTATATTTCTCACTAAAAACGCTATTTTGGCCGGATGATACACCGCCAGGCGTAAGCGTATTTGTCCTAACACCTTTAGGGCCCCAGTAGGTGGCCATATAGCGGGTCATGGAAATCACTGCGCCCTTAGTAGCTGAGTAAATCAATGGTGTATTAATAGCACCACCTAAGGCCTCATACCAGGAACCTTCGTAAATTCGCTGATCTGGCCCGACTATGCCGTAGATTGAGCTTATATTGATTATGCTGCCTCTGCCTTTAGCTGCCATGGTAGGCCCAAGCTCACGGATTGCAAGAAACATACCGGTAATATTGACTGCCATTACCTTATTCCAATCTTCAAGCGGAAAGCTCTCCAAAGGTGCGAAAAAATCGGGTGATTTAGCGGCTGCGTTGTTGACGAGCACGTCTATGCTTCCAAAGCCATCTATGATCTGTTTCGCCCAATCCTTTACCGATTGCTCGCTAGATAGATCAACCGCTCTGCCAACTGCCGGGATTCCTGTTTCCTTGCTGATCTCTTCGGCAAGGGCGGTGCAGCGACCGCTATCTAAATCCGCGACAACAATCTGTGCACCCGCTTCGGCCAATCGTTGGCAATACAGGGTGCCTAGAATGCCTGTGCCTCCCGTTACAACAGCAACTTTGCCCGTAAGATCAAAGGGGTTCTTTTCCACTAAGTCAGCCTCCTGAACCCTGCATGCGCCGGCTCGCCTTTCAGATAGCTTCTGAAGTCACCCGAATCCAAAGCCTCTTTAATCTTGGCGAAAACTGGGTCAGAATCTTCTATAAACCTGGCGATTATTTCATCAGAATAGGCAAGTGTTGTGTAAACAGCAGCACCTACAAGATATCCTCGTTCAAGCATCTCTTGGGTATAGAGGGTTTGCGCCTCAAGAGCGTTGTTTGTGTTGAAAGATAGGTGAGTCAACGGGGGTATGCCGTCGATGTGTATATCTAAACCATGCTTCTCGGCAAGATTCCTCCAGCCCTCGTTTATAAGGCCGCCATAATTTATGAGCTTCCTTTGTACGTCTTGGGTTTCCATTTTATTGATTGTTGCTAAGGCTGCGACAAATCCAATTCTCTCAGTCCAAAAGGTTGAACTAATAAAACTATCTTGGGCGCTATCCATTACTTCCTTGCGTCCGACTATCGCCGATATTGGGAAACCGTTACCAAGGGCTTTACCAAAAACGGCGATGTCCGGCTCAATGCCGTAGGTAAGATGGATGCCGCCCAAATTCATCCTAAAACCGGAAGTGACCTCATCAAATATTAGGACAGCTCCAATACGCGTAGCCAATTGTCTTACACCCTCAAGGAAGCCGGGCTCGGGGGCATTCCCTCTTTGCGGTTCCATAATAATGACGCCTATTTCTCCACCATATTTCTTAATAATATCCTCGAGCTCATCAAGTCGATTATAGTTAAACGGAAGAGCCGTCGCCCTAAGTTCCCTTGGCACGCCCATAGGGTCAAGACCTGGAAGTAGTTGCCCGTCGAGGTTTGAAGAGTTGCCCAGGTTTGCAGAAAGATACCAATCATGCCACCCATGATACCCACAGAAGGCGACTTTGCTACGCTTTGTAGCAGCACGCCCAATTCGGATAGCAACCGCACAAGCTTCTCCGCCTGTCCTCGAGAATCTCGCCATATCAGCCCAGGGATGGAGCTGGATTAGCTTTTCCGCTAGCTCTACCTCTTCATGGCAGTTAAGGGTGCACATTGAGCCGTTGTTAATAGCATCAATAACGGCAGCATTTATATCAGCATCTGCATAACCCAAGATACACGCACCAACGCCCATCTGAGCAAAGTCATAGTAATGGTTCCCGTCAAGATCCCATACCTCACAGCCTTGGGCTCTTGAATAGTAGGATGGCCATAATCCTGGGAGAAACTTCTCGCTTCTCTTAGACAAAAGCTGGTTCCCACCCGGGATTAATGTTTTTGCTTTTTTCCACAGCTCTGGGCCTTTTTTACTCATCGCTTTACCCTCTTAGTTATGCTTTATTTTGATTTACTGTACTGGAACTCTTTTTTTCTTCTTCCATGCTGCGATAGAAATTATCCCAATACTGCCTGGCTACTGGCTCAGTTATCTTATAGAGTTCCTTATTCATTACAAGATCAATGACCTCTTTGTCAGAGACAGTGTAAACTCTTTCTCCGAGCGTTTCTATAAGCGCCTTAAAAAACAGGTAGTCCTCATCGTAGTCAAGCGTAAACCTAAGCAAGTCGTCCTGAACCCCGAAGGGAATATCGATGGAGACGAGCTCCTTAGGATTAAAAATTCTGCCCCAGCCTGTTTCCAGGGTATCCCTCTCGTAACCGGCTAATGAAGATTCTAAAAACGCGCTGGTATAACCGAATGAATTCATGCCGAGAGGTAGGTTGATGGTGTTAACATAATTAGTGCCTTTTGCCAGCGCTTCGTAAACGCGTCTCATCCCTTTGATGGAGCAAAGGATATCGTCGCCATCGATAGAAACGATATTATCTAAAACGTGAGTCCTTGCCGCTTGCAGATGGCGAAGCGGAATATTGTTGATCGAGCCGTAAAAAACAGCAACCCCGTGCTCGCAAAATGCTTCAAATTCCCTGTTCTCGAGTTCATCTGTCGTGGCAATAATTAGTTCTACGTTTCTGTCTTTGATCTCATCGGCAAATTCGCTTTGGATTCTCTTAATCAAGTAAAGCTCTAACGGATGACCGTTAACTTCAAGTAGGTGTTTTCTTTTTAACCTGGTCGAGCCAAGCCTTGCAGTGATCAAAATTCCTGTTTTCATACTCAAAAGCTCACATACTTTGAGGTCTTATCAGCCTCTTCTACTGCGTAGAGCAACCTTAAAACCTTGTGGTCATCGTCCATAGAATTTATAAACGGCTGCTTCCCCTCAATCGCCTCTATAAAGTTTCTTATTTCTTCAATATACATGTTCTCGCCGATATTCGGATTATAGCCCGCTTCAGCGCCCTTCATTTCGTAGGGTACCTCTTCCCAGGCATCTTTCTCGGGGCTCCATAACCTGATACAGTTCACGTCCCAATCCCATACTAGCTGTCGCTTATCTGCATTAATCACAAGTCTTCTGGTCGCGTGACGTGAAACAACATCAACTGTGATGGTGGCTAAAAAGTCCTCATAATCGAGCAAGAAGTTATAGGTATCCTCAATTGACTCCGCACCCTCAATTGAGATTGTTTTTCTAAAGTTGCCGCAAGCTCTCTTCGGAAAGCCGAATACTCCGGTCACCCAAGTTAGCTCAAAAGGTACGATCTCTCGCCCTCCGCCTGTTGCTGGGTTGGATACATAGTAATCTTTAACATTTTCATATGTATGCCAATCCGGCAGGTATTGCCCTGAATGCAAGATAATGTTTGAAACCTTTCCCAACATACCGGATTTTAAGATTTCAGATATTCTCTGAATTGCCGGATGAAAAAGAAGCGTAGCCGATGGGGCAGCTATAATATCAAGACCCTCAAGATCAAGTATTATCTGTTCCATATCAGTATCAACAACGCTTGCTTCCACAAAGAAATGTCTCTTGTTTTTAATAGCCTCTTTCATGTACACGTGGTGGGCGTCCGGCGGAACCGAAATGATAAAGGCGTCGGGTTTCACCTCGCCAAGAGCTTGATCAAAGTCCCCAAAAGTTTTTATGCCATACTTCTCTTCTGTTTCCGCGCGTCTGTCACTGCGCTGATCAAACCCAAAAATACTAGATACGCCGAGGGCTTGCAAGCATCTAACTCTTCTCTTACCCATTGAGCCCAAACCGATTACAAGAAACCTAATTTTAAACGCCTCTTTCTAAAATTATTATTCGTTATCAAAATGACTTATGTACTCACCGTTTGCCCGTTCGAAATCATCCATGCGGCCGATATCAAGCCAGTATTCCCTGATCGGGAAAACGGCGGCCTCAAGACTGCTCTCATCGAACTTCTCAAATAAGCTTGGCATATCGAAGTATTGATTCTTTGGAACTATATCCAGAACTAGCGGGTCAAATACATAGATGCCGGCATTAACAAAGAAGCGCTGAACCGGCTTTTCGAAAATGCCGACAAGCCGATGCTTCTCAATTTTAACCACTCCATAGGGGACCTGAAGATCATGCTCCCTAATACACATGGTAGCTTGGGCTTTACATTCCAGATGAAAATCCAACAACTGCTTGAAGTTGACCTTAGTAAGAAGATCACCGTTCATCACCATAAATGGCTCGGTCGGCCTCTCGGGTAATAACCCCAGCGCGCCCGCCGTCCCCAGCTTCTCTTTTTCACGAAGATAACGAATCTCTATGCCCCACCGCGAGCCGTCACCAAAATATTCCTCAACCATTTCAGCTCGATAGTTTACGGATAAATAGAACTTTCCAAATCCGTACTCAATAAAGTTCTCTAAGATGATCTCAAGTATCGGCTTACTGCCGATCTTAAGGAGGGGCTTTGGACAATCATCGGTTAAAGGGCTAAGGCGGCTACCCAATCCACCGGCCATCAATACAACCCAATTCTCTCTCTCTTGAGGAAGGAGAAGTTCATCTAAGACCTCTAAACCAACTACATAACCATCATCATCTACGATAGGTATTTGGTGGAGTGTCTTTTGTCTCATCATCTCTAAGATAGTCTCACGGCTTTCGCTGATGCTTGCGACGGTCGGATACGAACTCATAATTTGCTCAACCGGGTCATCAAGCGAAATACCTTTAAGGATTCCGCGCCGGACATCCCCATCAGTTACAGTTCCAAGTAGACGATTATTTTCGTTAACAACTAAGGCTATCTGCAGAGCATTCTCTTCGATCGCAATAACTGTATCGCGAATTGAAGTTGATGGGGCTATCAGGCTCTTTTTCCAATCTCTCATGACTTAACCACCCTCGCTGGTACACCAAAAACAATTGCGCCTGCCGGTACGCTTTTCAGCACCAGCGACCCAGCGCCGATTAAACTATTTTCCCATATTTTAACATCTTGGACCACCGTGGCACCAGTTCCCACATGTGCGCTATCGCCCACATGAACTGTACCAGATAAAGTTACCCCGGGTGCAAGATGGACATGATCGCCGATCAAGCAATCATGGTCGACTGATACTTTAGTGTTAACGATGGTGTTTTTGCCTATCTGGCTGCCGGCCTGGATGACCGCTCCAGCCATGATCTGGGCGCCTTCTCCTATTTCGACATCCGAAGCAACTACTGCTGATGGATGAATTACGGTAGCAAATGTATAGCCTCTGACTTTAAATTGCTCATATAATTGCTTGCGGTGCATTGTTGTTTTTACCGATCCCATGGCGTTCACCAGCTGGATTGCGTCTGGCGCATATTGTAAGACGATATCGTCATTGCCTAATATGTCCACTCCGAGTATAGCCCTGCCAGCCAAATCTGGATTAGGGTCGGTTATGCCGACTACTTTTACGGATTTCTTCAATAATGCATCGATCAGTACCTTTGCATGACCTCCTGCACCTAGAACAATAACGGGAAGGCTCATTCGCTCACCATCTCGTCTCGCTTATAATCTTTACCGGCTGCCTTCCCTAGCAAATCCCAATAAAATAGGGGTGAGGTACCATTACCTGGCCGTTTTATGGCTAGATTCTCCTCGGTAAAAAGCTCGCCTTGTTTAATATCCCGCGCCGCAACAAGGCTTTTTCTAGCAATGTCTCTATTCTTCAATTCAGAGACAGCCGGTACCTTTACTGTTAACCCTAGCGCCTCCTCAACATGGCGAATCGACTGGACCATTGTCTTCAACTCATCCGGTTCAAGCGATGCTTTATGGTCCGGGCCTGGAAGGCTCCTGTCTAATGTAAAATGTTTCTCTATAATAACAGCGCCCCGAGCCACAGCGGCCACCGGAACGGCAATACCAACGGTATGGTCGGATAGCCCAACCGGCAAACCAAAAGCCGCATGCAGGGTATTCATGGCCTGAAGGTTTACATCCGAAAAAGGAGCAGGATATTCGGTCGTGCAATGAAGCAAAGCGACGTTTTCCTTTAGAGCCCTTTGCCCTGCCTCCGAGCCAAAGGCTTTTTGGAAGGCTAGTATCGACGGCTTCTCATCCGGTCGCGTATAGCCAAAAGCAAGAATACCGAGAGCCGCCTCAACTTCACCAAGCGTACTCATGCCCGTGGATAGAATAATCGGTTTACCCGTTGATGCCGCCTTAAGCAACAATGGAGCATTCGTGATTTCGCCTGAAGGAATTTTTAGCTTTGGGAGATCAAACACTCCGGCCAGCAGGTTGAGGCTCTCAAAATCGAATGCTGTAGAGAGGAACTGGATGCCTCGTTTTTGGCAATGGCCGATCAGCTCTTTATGCGCATCCTCGTCTAGCTCGAGTCGCTTCAGCATCTCAAGTTGAGATTCCGCACCGGTCGTCTCGACTTGGTATTGCGCTTTGGGGGCAGCTTTGCTCGCAATTTCATCCGCTTTAAAGGTTTGAAACTTAACCGCATCAGCCCCGGCTTCCCCGGCAACATCGATAAGCTGTCTCGCCATATCTACGGATCCATTATGATTTACGCCAGCT
>Ga0100390_10003324_pt1 | contig 14106 bp, 10 predicted proteins | sample CryGeymeta201514_FD_81540 | JGI IMG/M metagenome (GOLD analysis project Ga0100390, IMG submission 81540) | Groundwater microbial communities from Crystal Geyser aquifers in Utah, USA - Crystal Geyser metaG 2015-14 | ecosystem: Environmental > Aquatic > Deep subsurface > Groundwater | place... | reverse complement strand
CGGAAGCAGTCATCACAATCAGAACAAACTTGCTCCACACTTGGCCTCAAAAAGGTCAGGACCGGCTCCCGAGAAAGTCACTGGTGGCATCAAGATTCAAGGCATGGAGCTCTTGATGGCCAACCTTCAGGCCAAGGTTGCGACCTACAACTAACACGTGTCTCTGTACCTTCCAGTTCTTCGGACTTTGGCTTCTTGCAACTTGCAGCAACTACCGCATAGACATAATTATTTTTTGTGTGTTCGAAGTTCGAAATAATTTCTTTTTTTTTGCCACGATGCACGACTACTACTAATAGGATTCACTGAAAGACGATTTTCTTAGCACCGAGGTTTCCTCTCTTTTCGTCTTCGTCTCCCTACAAAACCGTACCTTTCATCGTCTAGTAAAAATAATACTGTAATTAGACTCGAGACCTAGTATAACTCGCCTTTTAAAGCTCTAGCCTTTGCAGTAATTCTCCATACATAGTACATTATCATCTCATTGCATGGCATACAGTCAGCCAAGATGTTATTATTATTTGATGCCTTATCCTACGTGACTCTACTGGTTTCAATACTTTTGACGTTTGACTATTCATTGGTTGCTGCTGTTAAGCCTCCCAATATCTTGTTGCTGTTGACAGACGACCAAGATGTTGTAGTGGGAGGCATGGCTCACATGCCCAAACTAGAGCGACTTTTAAGGCAACAAGGCATGACGTTTGAGAACGGGTTTGTGCATACACCAATCTGCTGTCCATCTAGATCCTCCATAATGACTGGGAGATATCTTCACAATGGAGGAGCTCTTAACAATACTGTCGAGGGAAACTGCAACGGAGACTGGTGGCAAACAGATGCGGAACAGTCCACTCTAGCAACGGTTCTGCAAAAGCTGGGATACCGAACGTCCTTTGCGGGAAAATACCTCAACATGTACGGTATTCCTGGTTCGCCCGGATGCAATAAGGACAAGGAAGGGAAACGAAGCGAAGGATGTAAACGAGTGCCGCCCGGTTGGGATCGATGGCTAGGACTGATTGGAAATTCCCAGTACTATAATTATGGTGTCGTCAAGTCCTTGGATGGCGGCAAGACACCTGCCGAAGAAATCAACCACGGAAAAGACTACGAGAAGGATTACTTTCCTGACCTGGTAGCCAACTGGACCCTTGATAGCATTGCGGCCTTTGCTACAGAAACTCCCGATCAGCCTTTTTTGGCCGTCGCGGCTTGGCCCACAGCTCACATGCCCTTTACTCCAGCTCCGTGGGCTGAAGAGAAATATGTTGGAATCGCCGCCATGAAGACTCCCAATTACAATGCTACATTCGAAAGCTTGCAAGCCAAACATTGGATGATGCGAGGATTGGCGCCGATCAATCCTGCCACAGAAGCTTGGATGAATTCCGTTTACCAAAATCGCACCGAGGCTTTGCTGAGTGTTGACGATCACATTGAACAATTCGTGCAGGCTTTGAAAGAACGTGATCTATATGAAAATACTTGGATAATATACACGTGCGTACAGAAGAAGGTTGTGCTGTGTTTGCCTTTGCTGCTGCGCATGATTTTCGTACTGAACAATTTCAATAACATCAACATACCTTACCGCCAGATCTGATAATGGGTGGCAGCTTGGACAACATCGTCTAAGTTACGACAAGCGACAACTCTACGAAAATGATATACGTGTCCCTTTCATAGTCACAGGTCCTGGCGTTTCCGCGGACGCCACCTCGTCAGCCATTGTTTTGAATATTGACATTGCACCGACAATGGCCGACATGGCATTATCATCTTTGAACCATGACCATCCATATTGGAAAGAATTGCAAGATGCAGTCGACAGCATGGACGGGTCCTCCTTTCTTCCGACCGTACTAGCCAAGAGAGAACCAACTCTTTCCGAAAACGTCCACACTGATCTCCGAAAGGATTTCTTGGTTTCCTATCATGGACGTGGGAATCCACAATGCGACAACTTTTGGGACTGTCCCGCACCGACACCACCAAGCGATCCAACCTACCACATGGGAGATTGGACTAACAACACATACCATTGCGTCCGGACCATCGATGTCGAGGAGAACAGCATTTATTGTCGTTTCTTGGACAATGAAAAATTTGTTGAGTACTACGATATTAATAAGGATCCTTGGCAATTGCAGAATACCTATTCTTCTCTGAGTGTAGAGCAGCGGATCAGATATGAGCGACGATTGGAAGAGCTGAGGATTTGCCAGGGTTGGACCTGCCGTCATCGTCCCCGTCATGACATAGCGTCAAATAAGAAGAATCCAAGGGGTTCCCCTATCACACTGGATATGGAAGTTGATATTACATAAAGTGGGTAGAACAATATTTTGTTTTGATTGAATATAGAAGTAGCGCTCGATTTACTCGACGCATACTTGTAGTGTTCCATTTGGATACAGTCGACATTGTATGGGTACAGCATTCTTGGGTCGAAGGTCATACTGAGCTCCTACCGCAGCTCGTATCACACCAAAATGGCTGACTACTGCGATGGTCGTTTCGGTACGTTCGGTTGCAATCCATTGAAAAATCTTTCGCAGTCGTCGTTCTTTCGTGTCGTGGTTAGAATAGTTGTCGATATCGTCCTTCGGCCAATGTTTTGGCTGCAGGGATGCCGTATCGATTTCTCCGGTTAAGTTGCCAGTGTTCTCCAGGGCAATATATTGCAGAACTTCCTCCATGGAGGCACGTGGAGTATTCTCTGGCAACGACGAATCTACTTCTCGCAAACCGTAGTGAACCAAAATGGGTGCTGGAGCTTTCTTCGTCTTTTGCTTCGACCTGCTGCTGCTGCTGCTGACATGCTGGAATCCAAGGACCGCCGTTTCCAAGGCTCTGGTCAGAGGAGAAGATATGACGAGCTCTATGCTTTCTTCTGAGATTCCTCTAGCAGCAAAATGGTTCGGTATCTCTGCTGCTTGTTGCTTCCCCTTTTGTGATAAACCACAATCGCGGAGCGACTGATCTCTTCTGCGGTCAATGCCATGTCGCTTAGCCGTCTGCCCTTTCGACTGGCCGTGTCGAATGAGGTAGATTGTTTTATTTTGGTTGGATGCTGTTGTGGATAACGATGACATGGGATGGAAGAATTATCTATTCAACGAAGACCTTCTACGGAGTAGCTGCAGGAGAACCCAAGTGGTTAAGAATTAACAGCATTGTGGTGTCATAGATACAAACTGCTGCTTCGTCTTAGAGGTGGTGGTAGAGTGCTGTCCTGGCTTCTTGAAAGGTAGTTGACTGTTGACTCGTACTGAAAGGATTGCAAAAACAGTAGGCGTGATATTTTAGATTATGTGTGCGTCATAATATCAGATCCACATTTGCTTTGACTCCTCCCACGGCGACCGTTCAAATTGGATGTGTGCGATTCCCATCATTGGGGCATGCTCGTTTCTTCGCCTTGCTCACCACTCCTTTTGTATGTTCGTTGTCGTTTGCGTCGCTCTGTCTCTTTCCTGGTTCGCAAGCGCTGTTTGTTGCGTGGTGTGGGCGGGTCTGCCAACCCAACTGGAGCATTGGGATTGCAAAACCGGTAACAATCCGGTGTTCCCTGGAGCTCCACTTTCGGTTCCAATCGACCCAAGGCAGTCACGATAAGCTCTCCAATGTTTGTAATCGTTGTTGTTGTTGTTGTACGAGTCGTTGTCACGCTATCCACGCTGCTATTGTTGAGAAATAGAGCATCTGCCAACCATGCATGCAAACACTTTACATCGTTGGATCCTTGTGTAGCTCCAGCAACGCCTGCTTCGAGAAAGGAAGCAGCACCTTTTCTACCCAGTTTAGATTGCAATAGTTCAATTTCTTTGTTAGACAGCATGGCTTGTCGGACCTGGGAGTGGACAAGGTGACGTTGGTTCATTTCTTCCCACATTGGATCGATATTATGATTCTCTTTATTATCCTCATTGATCCGAAGAATCATTCCTTCATCTTCGAGAATATCAACGGCTTTTACGAGATACGGACAGGATAATTTGAGCATCCCCGAATTGATGCGTCCCAGGTTGTTCGGTAACGGATCCATTGCAAAGGCCTGGGGAAAACCGTGTTGACACTGGCAGAGAGCAGGGACACCAATGGCAGCTTTAGATGGATTACCTTGACCCGTTTGTCGCACCAGAGTGGCAATATCAGATTCTGTAGATTGTACAGAGTTGGGAAATTCAGTAATCCGGGTGGAAAAGGAGGAAGACACCGACTGCATGGCAAGGTGTGATGGTGACAATCGACAGGAGGGAGTGGTGGTGGAGGAGAAGGACGCAGGTGAAGGGTACAAAGGTTGGATTGAATGGAGCCGGGATAATAAAATTGCTACCATTCGCACAATAGCTGTTTTTGGCTGCCGTCGGACCATTGTGGGATAATGTCAATGAAGTAGGAAATTAAGCTTGGTACTGTGGAGGTGCAATGACGATAATAATATTTATACCGGAGTACTGGTACCTGGTACCTGGTATTGTTTATTGTTGCTTTGTTGCATCATGTGATGGTCGGTTTTTGTGTTCGTTATTCGTGACTTGTGATGGGCTTTACTTTCGTGACTCAACTGGATCCAGCCATTTTTGATTGTTTCGATTTTGATGCCCCCAAAAATAACTGCTCTATCTGCCAACAAATACTACTACTAATAATATTATTGGTTATTGGTACTTGGTACTACTAGCTAGTCTAGCTAGTAGTATGTTAACTGTCAACTGCTGTCAATAACATCACAAGATATTTTTTAACGGAATACATTCACAAGTAATGGCGTATTGGCATTTCTGCATTTGTCATCTGTTTTATTCTTTTCTGTTATTAACCTCAACGCGCATTCAAGCTTTTCAACGCCCAACAAGTTGCATTTTTCTGTCGGCTCCTGGTAGATTTACCTCCACTGCAGCGACTTCAACTACCATGAGTACAAGTACTATCAATCAACCACAACCTGCTGCTGATAACAAGCCAACCAGTCAATCGGAAGACGACAATAACAACAGCACTGATCTCAAACACCAGTGTCAATTTTGTCAAGGCCGCTTCAAATCACGGAATGCTCTCTTTAAGCATTTACGTACTACTGCATCTTGCTTTGAAAGAGCTTCGAAAGCATCAGGCAACAAGGGAGCTACATTTGATGCCAATCGCGGGATCAAACTTCCCAAACAAAAGGTCGTCATTCGCTTTGGATATCATGCTCTACCGAAAACACAGCGAGACGACGCAGCGCCATCACCCAGCGAATTGGCGGCCCAGCTCGTTCAGCAGACCTTTTTTGAGGTGTTGCCCAAGCATCATCCCATATATCAGCCATCTTCGACCGAGAGCTTGGATGATCGCATGACGCAAACAACGGCTGCCAAACATCGACATCTTTGTCTTGCACAGGATGAAGATTGCAGTGCGGCATCCGATTACATTGGTGTGTATTATCAAGGTGAATTCTTGGAGGATTTTCAGGCAGTGCTGAAAGATATGCAAACGCAAGTTACCAAAGAAATAACCGAAAAACACAGCGATTCGTTGAGAACCGTTCAACTCTTGGATGCGAGGGTGATTCCATTAAATGCCAATTTTGCCGCCGAAAAGTCGTGTACCCAACGGGTGTATCATTACCTGTTACCTCTCGACTGGTTGGAGGGTGGCGATGCCGCACGAGCCTGGTGGCTCGAACAGGGCGGCAAGGAACAATTTGCGGCTGTCCGAGCACGCGATCACCAGCACCGACCACGAACAACCCAACGAAGGCCCGAAGTGCTCAAGCGACTTAAACTTGCCCTGGGCACACTCGAAAGTAAACATTTAGTCGACTGCAACAAGGGCTTGAGTGAAGAACACAAAAAGATTAATCAGAAAGAAAAACACAACAAACAAGGTGACAAAAGTACTTCCAAAAAGCGAAAAACCGAGGCCAAAGAAATCAACAACGTTAGCAAAAAAGGTGATATTCCACAGGAGGGATATAAGCCTTCTGGCACTGCAACTCTGCCTTTGCCGACAATGATGGGAGCATCGCCGGGGCGCTTTGGCAACTTGTGGGTCAAAGAACGACGATGTTGGCACAACTATGCTGATCCGGACCTTCGAGGTATGGCGAGTCCCAGCAATGATCCGGTCTGGAGAACTGTCGATCGAGCCAAAGTTTTGAAGATTACAGGCGGCAATGGTGACGACAACAAAATGATGGCCGTGGTAGAAATTCGTGGCGATGGCTTTGTCAAGCAACAAATACGACGCATGATTGGGTCAGTCATTGCCATGACGAACGGTTGGTTGCCCTTGGATTATACAGAAACAGCAACAAGGTCGGATATTTGTTTGGAAACTCCTTTGGCGCCATCAGGACGCACGTATTTTGCCGGTGGCCGGTTTCATTTTCTCGAATTAGTCTTGCACTCGCCGAGCACGAAAGAATTGTTCAAGGAAAGGGAGCCGATTTCTGAGGCATGGCAAGAAAATTTGCAATCCAATTTGATAGAAGAAACTAGAGCTAACGAAACGGAATGGTTGCAAGATTTGCAGCAAACGATTACGCCAAGGATCAAGTCCCAAATGGCGCAGATTGCCCACTAAGACAAGTTGCGCATGGAGCGAGCGACAGTCATCACTTCGAAAACACCGCTTTCGCTCAGCTCTGATCATATTTTTACCCCAACTCCCACCGTTTACAAAAATACAATAGGACTGCTGAGAAAGATTGTCTCGGAAGAGACTTGGCCGCGGACGTCCAAGGCACGGTCTCGTGTTATTCGGTCAGTTGATCAATCTTCCAACAAACAGGTGGATTATTCGATACAGCATGGCTCGGCTGAATTCGACGGTGAACGCTTTCAATGTGGATCGTTTACGGTGGTCAACGAGGATTTAGTGAGCGGAAATCTCCCATTCGCAAATGAACTTTTCCCAGAGCTAGCCAAGGCCGTCTTCGAGCTGGAAGGAGAGCTTGCTCGTAGATCTCCAGTTGCCGCTGATGGAGTTCACGCATCAGATGGTGTACGGCCTGTATCTACTCATTGTGCCGTCAACAGAAATGCCCAGTTCGTACCACATGTCGACAGTGGACGCGGAGCTGGTCAAAGTCTGAGCATGATTGCAGGTTTAGGGGACTACAAGGGTGGGGAAATCCACGTCGAAGGCCAGGCTTACGACATACGCTACGTTGCTCTAGAGTTCGATGGATGGAAACAGCGACATTGGACCGCGCCTTTCGATGGCGAAAGATACTCTTTGGTGTGGTTCACTCCAGCGGGCAACGAAACGAACGTAAAGCATGAAACTGATTTTGTGGAATACAGCGCCGAAGACCGAATGGCGAGACAACTTGTTGCCGAGCACCAGAAACAGCTTCCTGGGTTCCCGATCCTCATGTTTCGTTCAGATTCAACTGACCCACTAGTAATTGTGGAGATTTTCGATTCCGAGAAAGGTTGCACCTATGAATTAAAACATCAAATATGGGAAGGCAATGACCAACCCGAAGACTTTTCGCTGAAAGGGCATGCCTGTGTTCTTGATATTGGTGCCCATATTGGAGTATTCTCGAGGTTTGCACTAGCAGCTGGATGTAAGAAGGTGATTGTGTACGAGCCGGAACCAAGCAATTTGGAACTCTTAGTTCGTAATCTAAAAAGCACGGACGATTCTGTGGACATTATCATCCATGAGGCAGCTGTAGCTCATGGAGCAACTGGCCACGCTCAATTAGTTCATGCTCGAGCACGAAATGATGGAAGCAAGAATACATGGAGGCATGCTTTGGAGGAATATTCGCAGTATATTGACAAGACAATTAAGCTTTCGTCTGCAAAACAAGAAGGGAAGCTCACAAGAACGACAGTCACTGCTGTGCCATTCTTTGGAGGGGCACTCGAAGCAGGCGTCACATTCGTAAAATTGGATTGCGAAGGTGCGGAGATTGACATTCTTCTAGCAGATGAAGCCATGGATGCAAAGTCATGGATGGATGTCACGCATTTGGTATTTGAGTGGTCCTTTACAAAGGAAAAGAGACTCATCAAATTTCACAAGGTTATTTCAAACCTCAAACAAGCTGGATTTCGGGTCGCTTACGACGGCCAGGGAGCATGGTGGGACAAAGAGGACTCGCAGGCAATGTGGACGTTCCATCATGACCTTGTTGTGTTCGCACGGCGTCAATTGTAATTTGAGCTGTCATTTGAAATACAAAAGGCAGCTCCATCTGTTTCTGCAAATCTCGCCAAAACTAGGCACTTAATCAATAGCATTTGGTTGGCAGTGGATTCGCTATTTCTATTTTCGACAAGAACAACAACTAGTAATCTACTTCTAGGGCGGAACGTTGAAAATCTGGACGAGCCGCTGTTCATAAGAGTGCGTTAAGTGCACTTTCTTAATATTATTCTATGAATGGAATGGGATCTCCGACTTTTGGTACAATTTGTCTGTTCACAACTTGATTGTAGGAATTATAAGAATCTTTTCCAAAATCCCATGCAGCCAGGGCTTTAGCTTTGTCCTTTTTTATGATTGCATCTTGTATTTCCGTAATGGCAAATTTAAATTCGTTGACTAAAACCTCGCTACTAAGAGCTCACGAGAGACTCCACTGAAATTAGGACTTGTTAGCATGGAACTAGCAAAGAGTACCATTTTAGTCAGTGCATCAACAGGCGGTGGAGGTAAATTTGTTTCTTTATTGATGAAAACATATGCCCCAGCTGTTGTCCAATCCTCCACTTGCAGAGCTTTGCGCAAGCTTAAAAAATCCTTTCCGGCCAACGCGATGCTAAATCCATATTTGGAGTAGGCTGGCTGTCGCTGCTTGAGAGAAATGTAGGTACAGGAATTGGAGGTAGAACCTTCTGTTCCACTGGTTTCGCATGAACCAAAGGCATTCCATTTGGGGTCATCAAGAAGTATAGGTGAATTTAGCTGCCGAGGAGGTGCGATTCCCTTAGCATACCAAAAATCCTCTCGAATAACGGCTTGCTTATTCATGTCGCGATCTCGATTTTCAAATCTATATTGATTTTCCACAGACCCTTCAACAGCCCATGTGGTAGAGGGATTTCCCACTAGCCAAAAAAACGCTGCCTTGGCCGTTGTTCTGATTGCATCGCGTCTGGAGAATGAAGTAGTGGAAGCCAAACATTCGGTGCATACAATTGCATTTGGAATGAACGAATTTGTGGATTGTGTCCAGGCTGAACATTTTGAGTTGAGGACTAGCAAAAGAACACTCGAGAAGAGGGATCGTCGCATCATGGCCTGGTCGTGAAGGTTTCAAAAATGATGTAATGAATGCAGTTGTGGTGGCTTTGGTGTGACACGTGGTGTGAACTTTTTCAAATTTTTCTAAACGAAAGATACCGTACCTCAACACGGACGAGGGCCAGACTTATAGTCTCATTTTTTGCTTTTCTGGGATCCTCAATCCTCACTGTAAACATGCGACTGCTGCTGCTATCCATACCTCCACGCTCATTTCTTTTGTTGACCCGGTGCTGGGCAGGCTTTTTTAGTTAGTCCTGAGAGCCAGTGCGGTGTAGATAGGAATTTTGACAACGGTAATCGGTCTTGAATTGTCGTGAGTCGCCCAAACCCCAAACTTTCGTGTCGTTCCAGTCAGTTACTAAACGGTCTGAGATCTAATTATCTACACGAGCAACAACTCTGACCACCTCCGTAAGCTCCTGCGTATCACCATTTTTGAATTCGTCTTTATTTGTATTGTAGCAAACTCTTGGTGGAATGTACACATCGAGCACCTTCGGGAAAATTTTTCCGACGTTTCATCATTAATTTTTTGAAGGGTATTGATGACCTTGTGCTTAAACCCTACTACTAATAGTTGGATACTACTGGTTCGGGGCAAAGAGGCCAGACGGAAACACTTCTTTTACTTTTGTTACACGTGGAACTGAAGAATTTGTCACTCATCACTTAGTCTACTACTAGTCTAGTTCTCTCTAGTTGTAGTACGTAGTAGTAGTCTAGTAGTCTACTTGTAGTAGCTAGCTACTCATACAGGTAGACACAACTGCATTATTGCTTGCACCTTTCAATCTTCAATCCATCATCGATCATCACACATACATGTATAGAAAAGTACTTTTGTAGAAGCTACAAAAGCAGGGAGAAGTCAGCTTTGCACATTGACATAGTTTCTGAGGTCATACTACAGCAATAGAAATAGAAATGGTCACATCTATGAAACACTCTGCGCAGAGTGTTGTTGATGGTCCATCAAGAATAAACGTGAGGCGCCGGCAACTACCCAGAATGGTGCACGCCGCGCTTCTATCTCTTCTCTATTTGATTAACCCCCATTGGGTAACCGGACATGTGCGGTGCCCTCTGACATCCTATCCATTGACTGTTAAGCAGTTTTGGGGTCAGAATATCCGCGGGGGAAGTACTCAACTATCTGCTTCAGCCTCAGCTGCAGGTGCCGCCACAGCAAGTAGCATCGGAGATGATACAACACTGAAAACTAATGCAAATGCAAATGTAAACGCTACTCATATTCCATGTTGGAAGCAAAAATTGCCTTCGCCTCTTTGTCAGAAAAGCAATAGGACACTTCAAAGAATATCCATACCGTATCAGGATCAAACTGCCGAGATTTACCTCCTGGGGACGGCGCACGTCTCCAACGATTCCAGTCGAGATGTGAAGCTTCTCTTGCAGGCACTACACCCGGATGTCATTTTCGTGGAGCTCTGTGATCAGCGAACTTCCCTTATGGAAGATCCTCCTGAAGTACTCGAAACTATGAATCGAACTCTTCCCTTTTGGGATAAGGTGAAAGAAGTCCAAGTCCAAACCAACAACTCAAAATTTCAATCCATTGCAAATGTCTTGCTCACGCAAACACAGGAAGAATATGCCGACTCTTTGGGTGTTGAATTGGGAGGCGAATTTCGAGCTGCCTACCAATACTGGCGTTCCTCTGCGGCGGTGATGCCATCATCGTCACGAACACCATCATTTGCTTACAAACGGCCTCATTTAATTCTGGGCGATCGTCCATTGGCCATTACACTGGCAAGATGCTGGGAGTCCTTAAGCTGGTTTGGTAAAATCAAAGTTTTATTGGGCTTAATCTTCAGTTCCTTCCACAAACCAAACCCAGAAGAGTTGAGAGCGTGGATTCAAAAGATCTTGGAGGACGACGAGACGGATTTGCTGAAAGCGAGCCTTGAAGACTTGCGCAAACACTTTCCAACACTGGAACGAGTAATCATCCGAGAACGTGATGCCTATATGGCGTGTAAGCTATACCAACTTTGCAGAGGAATGCTTGTGTCCGCGGCGCGGTCCAATAGGGACTCCTCGTCTTTATCAGTAAGTGGCAGCCCCCAGCTTTCTTCCACCGGCTCTTCCATTGATCCGCGGCGGGAGCATGCATCATCTGATTCACGGTCACAAGGTTATCTTGAGGCGCAACGTAAACCTATCGTCGTGGCTGCATTAGTAGGCGCAGGACATGTTCCAGGCATTTGTGCATGGCTGACCAACAAATCCCACCCTCAAGGGCCCGAAGAAATGTTGGCTGAGTTAGTTGCGACGAAAAAGTTCAGACATGAAGACTTTAGTCAACTGATTTATGATGTCACCGAGTTACAGGACATCGAAGCCAACTAATGCTACCAAGCCAACACTCCACTTATATTTATCGTCGTTGCTGCCGTCAAACATAGCATATTATAAGGTTTGAAGGTATATTCTGTAGCTTGTAATATCGCAGCATCCAAGTTATGGTATAAGTCGTGTCAAAAACCAAGAAGCCTGGCTGACAGTTTATTTTAACAGCGGCCCTTCAAATAGTGCAGGCTTCGACGTTCTTTCCGAATAGGGGGACTTATCGATCAAAATCTGTGCACGCTTGTTATTCTTGGCCAGTCTCCAAATTTGAATGACAGCGCTGTAAGATTGACGGTCTGGCCGTATCTGATTGGAATTCTTTGGCAGTGAATTATAATTCATATCCTCCATTTTCGACAGCAATTTTTCAGCACGTTCGGCGCAAGCGGTAGAAGTATCTAGGCACCGAGATGCCGATGCTGCATTAAGCCACGCTCGAAGAACTGTATTATACGCAACTGTGTCAGGTGTGCACCGCGAACCACTGATATTACCCATGTATTCTAAAATAGTTTCCGAGTGTTCTGCCGCCTCTACAGTACCAACGTTCGACCATGCTAAGAGAATGATACTGAATGTCTGGACGTCTGGCTGAAAGCCAAACCTTCGCTTGAATCCCCGCCGTCCTCGCCCCGTCGCCCTTTGATCGTCATTTATACACATGAAATCAAGCAAGAGCGACTCTGCCCTATCCGGATCACCAAGACGTGCCCAGGCATTCAGGCAGGTGTTCAGAGCGACAGTATCAACTTCTGCCCCCAAAGATATCAATTGTCTCAGTTTGTCTTCCGCTTTTTGAGGATTGCCGCTTATGGCGAAACAGTGCAGAGCGACATTCGTCATAACACCGTGAGATTTCACACCAAGTTCTTGTAATTGCCTCAAAGCTTCCTCTGCTCTATCTCCAGCTTGGCTGCGACGATCCTCATCGTAAGAGCGAGTGTACGCCAGAAGGACCTGCGCGAACGATTTTCCATCCGGACGGATGCCACGGCAACCTCCTTCAATCATTTCCTTCAACAGTTCTTCCGCTTCGTCAACCATCCCAGAGTTGGAATAGGCTGAAAGGACAGTATTGTACGATGTGATATCCAATAATGATTTGCCCTCTCCGATTTCTTTGGTCCGAAGCTCCTCCAAAAGTGCTCTGGCCTTTTCGGGCATATTAGATAGCTCCCAGGCTCGTAGAAGTGATGCGTAGGCGGCAAGATCAGGTGATACATTGCACTTGTCTGGCAAATCTTTGAGGATAGCCGCTGCTGCCTCGGGCTGCCTTGCATTTGCGTACGCCATGATAAGGGTATTCAATGAATATTGATTGGGTTGTAATCCGTGCTGGAGCATCTCTTCCCACAATTTCATAGCCCGTGCAGGATTTCCGACCGATGCCCATGCATGCATCACCGTCGTGTAACTTACCACATTAGGTAGAATATCAACCTGCTGAATGCGTCTCAAGAATGCTTCTGCCTTCTCCGGCTGTTTCACTTGAGCATAGCCGTTCAAAACGGCGGTCCAGCAAAATATATTGGGCTCTATGAGACGCCGTATTCTCTCGTCGTTTATGACCCACGCCAGCAAAGCTTCGGCTCGCTCTGGTGCATTCGCCCGACTTTGAGCTGTCAAAACATTTGCAAGACTTTGAACATTAGGTCTGACAGCTGCGGCTGGAGAAAAGCGAGGTGTACCTACTTCGTTTTGTTCGTCTCCATCTGTCGTGTTCACAGTCGTCTTAGTATCTGTCGCGTTCACAGAATTCTTGTCAGATTTCTTGTGGAAAGGACATTCCAGGTAATCTCGTACCATGGCTTGAAAGAGCTCCTCCGTGCGATCAAGGTCGTCTCTCCAGGCATATATGAGTGCATTGTAAGCTACCACACTGGCTCTGACGCCTCGGGTCAACATTTTGTTGAACAGTGCTTCGGCTCGAGGCCCGTTTTTCTGTAAGGACCAGGCATCCAGAACAATAGAATAATGAATCAAGTCTGGTTTCAGCCCAAAGTTTTTTTCTGAATTTTCCAGTACTATTTCCGCACGCTGTGGCATGGATTTAAATGCCAGCAATACAGTAGCCAGTAGGTGTTTGTTCATTTTCACTTGCCCATTTTGGTACTCTTGTTGGAGCATTTCGTTGAGCAATTTCATGGCTCGATCTCCGTCTTTGGACCGGGAGCATGCTTTCAGCGCACAGTGATACGCAGCCACCTGGTCCTGCAACCCCATATCTTGAAGTTTTCGGAGGAGCGTTTCCGCTCTTCGACCGGCTGTTCTGCTGTTGTTTTTGGCGCGAGACCAGGCCTCCAATATGTATTGATAACTCGCAACCGAAGGTGCCACGGGCATGGACTCGAGCCAGCGCTCCGATCGTTCGGCAGCATTTGGTAAGTTGGTCCGCGTCCAACCCCAAAGGATAAGGTTGCAGCAACTCAAAGTTTCTTCGGGTGGTATATCAAAGGAATCTGAGTAAGT
>Ga0100390_10003312_pt1 | contig 14136 bp, 6 predicted proteins | sample CryGeymeta201514_FD_81540 | JGI IMG/M metagenome (GOLD analysis project Ga0100390, IMG submission 81540) | Groundwater microbial communities from Crystal Geyser aquifers in Utah, USA - Crystal Geyser metaG 2015-14 | ecosystem: Environmental > Aquatic > Deep subsurface > Groundwater | place: USA... | reverse complement strand
TAAATACCATCTCTTAATACTTGATTCTGATAATCGTAAGTTGATGCGACTAACTTAAAAGAAGAACCATTTTCAACCTCTTTTATAGGAATATTTGCAATGTTTACACCATCGTCGCATGAAGGTTTAAAGCTCTCGGGTGTTAAATCAAGTGCATAAAAATATTTTTGGGTATTCTTTAATGCCATTTCGGGAGAAGAAAGTTGCAAAATTTTTTTTGGATATTTTGGTGAAAACCGCAACGATTGACCTCCTTCAACAATATATTTACCCAAACCAAAGGCTAAGCTTACTATTCCATCTTCGGACTTTTCGGGAGCTATGGGATAAAAATTAATAGAACGTGCAACTCCGGAAATTACAGGATAATATAAATTTTTGTATTGCTGACCACAAACCTCCTGTAAAATAATTCCCATTTTTTCTTCATCAATCACATTGGAAGTAGCCGTCATGTACGCTTTGCTACTTTTAAAAAACACTGAAGCATAAACACTTTTTATTGCTTCAGTAAGAAATTTCAAAGTAAGTTGCGTGTCATTCTCAATCTTTGGAACCATATAAGTACTATATATCCCTGCAAATGGTTGATAATGGGAATCCTCAAGTTTACTAGAAGAACGTACCGCAATAGGACCCTTAATAGCTGCAATAAATGTATAAAGATCCTGAAGCACCATACTTGGTAAACGAGCTTCAACAAACGCATTTAATATTTCCTGATCGTTTTCACTCTTTAATGCAATGCTGTATAAATTATGCGTTTCCATAAATTCATCAAAAACATCGCTACTTAAAACCACTGTTCGGGGAATGGTTACTTTAACACCTTCCCATTTATCGAATAATTCGTATTTTTTTAATATTAAATCAATGTAAGCTAATCCCCTTGCCTTGCCACCAACAGAACCATCACCAATTCGTGAAAAGTTCAAATATTCATCTATGTTTTTCCCATCGAACTTGGCAATTACCCCACGCCCTCTATACTGCCGGTATGTATCAATAAGGTCGTAAATAAATGTCCGAACCTCATCAATATTTAAAAAATCGCTATACGTAATATATTTTAACATTCGGGCAATAGGGAACAGAGCGCGTGCATTGAGCCACTTCGAAAAATCATTATGTTTTATGTGATATTCAAGAGTTTCGTTAGGGATTTTCAGTACCTTTTCCTGAAGCGATTTAAGATCGGTTGCTCTATAGATTTCTTCACCGGTGGCAGGATTTTTGAATATAAAATCTCCAAAAGCAAGATATTTTATAATATAATTTCGTAATTCGATGGATAATGTTTTTGAATATTTATTAATAAACCCGATACCCATTTTTTTTGCAATATTTTCATTTTCGCTATCGCTCGATTGTAAAAGAAAAGGCATGTGAACATCATCCTTGTGCACTTTATTATATAACTTCACTCCAGCCTTAGCGTCTTTACTGCCATCAACCTTAAAACTCATATCAGAAATAACACCGATTAGATTATCTTTATACTTATCGAAAAGTTCGATGGCTTGAGTGTAATTTGTTGCTAAAAGAATTTTTGGACGACCTCTCATTAATAACATTCGCTGATGCTCATTTAGCCCTTCTGTAACAGATCGCTTTGATTGCTGAAAAATAATTTTATAAATATGTGGCAAATAAGATGAATAATACCGTATTGAATCTTCAACCAACAAGATTGCCTGAACTCCTGATTGTTCAACATCAGAGCGAAGATTCATCTTATCTTCAATAAGCTTAATTATTGCTAATAATATATCAGCATTTCCAAGCCAGCAAAACACATAATCAATTACACTTAAATCTTCTCTTTCTAACCACATACTAACTTCGCGGGAAAAAGGAGTTAATACAACAATAGGTTTATTCGGATAAATATCTTTTACTCTTCTGGCTAATTTAAAAGCATTAATATCTTCTACAGTCAACATTGTAATTATCAAATCTATAGCATCATCCTCAAGAATTTTAAATGCCTGAAGGACGCTATGTGCCTGAATAAAAACTGGTGGGTATCGAAGGTTTAATGAAAAATATTCGTTAAAAATACGCTCATCAATACGCCCATCCTCCTCGAGCATAAAAGCATCGTATGTATTACAAACAAGAAGTACTTTGTATATTCGTCGTTTCATCAACTGATCAAACGATGTATCAACAAATGTGTACTTTTTAGATTCAATTAATTGGCGATATTTTGACATTTTAAGATTTTTTGCAATTATAATAAAAATCGTTGGGCATTTTGTAGATCATGAGGATTAAAAATTACAACTGCAACTTCTTTTCCATTATGTGCCCCTGAAAACAAATAAGTCTTCCCTATTAAATCGCTCCATGAACCTGTAATAGATGCTGATTCGTGAATATGACCATGAAGTGTAACTAATGGTTGAAAATTTTCAACCATTCTTCGAATGGCAATACTTCCTACATGGACATCCAGCGGAACATGGTCAATCATTTTACCATCAAGTGCTGCACGGTCAAGATTTGTATGGTAAGGCGGTGCATGAAATAACATAATTACATTCTCAGCTTTAATATTTTGAGTAAGTAACAATAAATCTTTTTCAATTGTAGAATATTCAGCATCATAATCTGGGACAACAGAACGCGATCCTTCGAATGGTTCAATACAGCCTATATCGACAAATCTCGAAACGTCAAATTTTTCCCAATCTTTTAACCTAAATGGAGTTGGCGGAACAAATGAATACCCGATATAAATTAAACCATTTTTTTTAAGTTTTTTATTATGCAAATAAACCCAGAGATTATTTTTTTCGGCTTGTAAAAATTCCGTTTCGAATGCTCTTGGGTCATCATTGCCTAGAATTAATCCAATCCAAAAATCAGGATTTGATAATTCATTGAGCATCAATTTAACTCTTGGTATTAAATAATCATTAACAAAATCATCGTAATTCTTTGAACTTCTTGAAGATATTCCAGGTAATAAATCACCCCCTAAAAGCAAACACATTGGTTTGGCTTCGATAACAAATGAAAATAATTTCTCATATTTTTCGATATTCCCGTGTAAATCGCTTGAAAAGACAATTTTATTCATCACTTTCTTTTATTAGTAATAAAGCATTGTTTTCAATAGCACCAATCATTACCGTATAACTGGTTTTATTTTTAATGTCTTCATCAGTAATTAAATGCAATTCAATTATAGATTCACACTGGTATCCAGTTCTTTTTAAATTTTCATTAATAATAGAATGATCCCATCCAGAAAAATAAGCTTCAATTAAATTCTTATTATAATTTTCATTTTTATAATGAACAAGAAAATCAATATCACTTGCAGGTCCGGCTTTTAAAGATTTAACACTACCTATCAAATAAATTGCGATAATTCCTAATTTTTTCAAAGGACATTTTTGAGATAATAAACGAGCTACATTCATTCTCCATTGGGCATCGCTTTCATTTAAATTTTCAGAATTACAAGTTTGCAATTCTAATTTTTGAACAATATAATTATCAATATGCTGGGCTATAACATTAAGAAACTGCATCTCTTCGTGTAAAAAAGCAATTTTATTTTGTGATGAATTGGTTGAATAATAAACAACTATTTTCCCATGTGCTAAAACTAATTCTGCTTCAATTTTTAAATTACTCATCTCAAATAAAGGAGACCTCCAATTATTTTCATTAACCAGAATTTCGGATGAACAAACTTGTGGAAATTGAAAGCATTGAGGTATAACATTTATTAATCTTTTTATCACTTCATATTACTGTTCGTTTGAATGAAGTATATCATAAACTTTAAATACATCTTGAAGTAATTGGTTTTGAATCATACTTAACCACTTTTAAAAAATCAGTTTTTGTTTTCTTCAAACACTTGTTTACCTATCAATACCATAGAAAGCCTCTTTTTACCATCCATAATTACAGTTAACCCTTCATTAAACCGGACTTGGCGAAAATATTCTGTTCGTTCAATTTCTTCCTGTTTTTCTAAAATATCCCAACGTATTAATTCTGTATCAGAATAATATTGAACAGAAAAATATCCCACTCCCATTGAAGTAACATTATGAAAAAAGTGCGAACCCAACGAAGCATCAAGTGGAAAATCCTTCATGCTAAGTTCAACTATTGCTTTGGCATTCGAAATCTGAGACCAGACAACCGGAATACCTATAAACCTGTCGCGGGAACCCCATCTGCCTGGTCCTATTAATAAATATTTCTGATGTAAAGCTAACATTTTAGCATTTAATTTTTCGATTTCCATCGTCATTTCAAGAGTCTTTGAATTATCGAACTTGGTTGGGTCCACATAAATCACATCTGAAATCTCGTCAATTTTTCCGTTACCCATACTTTTTTCAGAGAATAATAAAATCTTACTTTTATCAATTTTTGATTCATCAATATTATAGTCAGTTTCGCTACCAACTAATGGTTTAATTTGTAAAAGGTAAAATGAAGGTTGATTTTTATAGCTTTTATTCAAATCAACTGCAAATTCAATTTCAACAGGAGAGCCAAAGGCTTCTTTAATGATGCCCAATAAAACATCAACAGTTTTAGCTAAAGGGATATACTCGTATTTAAGAATGTTAGCGAAATTAATAATTCGGGGTCCTGGCTTGTCAATTCCTGCATCAATTCGTTCGCTATCAGCATCGTAAACCGATGCACAATGTTTTAAAGTACCATGGTTTTCGGCATCCGATAAATCTAACCGGGATAAAGAAGCTCCCTCGCCCTCCATAAGATCCGGGTTTTTCCTTTCCATGTTTATTGAATAAAATTCTGTTTGTGAATTTTTAATAGTGTCCTTCAAACTACATACTTCTATTTTTGGATACTTTGGAGAAAAACGGAAAGTTTTTTCGCCTTCTACAACATATTGCCCTAATCCAATCGCTATTACAGCAAATCCTTCTTCAGGTTTCATATGACCTATAGGATAATAATTATGTGATTGTGCTGTTCCGCTAATGTGAGGATAAAAATATTGAGCAAATTGATTTCCTACCACTTCCTGAATAACTAAAGCCATCTTTTCATCTTCAATCTTATAATTTATAGCTTCAAAATAGGTTCGTGCCTGGGGAGAAAAAACGGAAGCAAAAACTAGTTTTATAGCTGTCATCATTTGTTGTAAACGAACATCAATATCGGGATGATTATTTGGCAACAAGTATGTTTCGAAAACACCAGCGAAAGGCTGACCCAGTGAATCTTCCAATAAACTTGATGAGCGAATTGCTATTGGTTTTGTAATATGTTTTAAAAATATTTTCAATCGTTTAACCAGATCGTATGATAGTTCACCATCAACAAATTTTCGACGGGTAATATTATAATCAGTTTCGCTTTTTATTACTTGTTTTAATTTATTCCGATTGATAAAAAAATCAAATTCGTCAGTTCCTATTATGCTGGTTTTTGGGGTTCTTATATTTATTCCCGGAACAATATCAGAGAAATTAAAATTGTAAATTAATGTGTTTACAAATGCAAGTCCTCTTCCTTTGCCACCTAATGCCCCAGAACATAAGCTAATAATATTGCTTTCCTCAAGTAGTGCATCTTCATCAAAATTCACAATCCGGCCACGTTCTTTTTCAACTTTGTACTTTTGAATCACTTTTAGTAAAAAATTACGTATTTCAGCAGGATTTTTAAAATCTGTTACTTTATAAGGTTTAGTAATTCTTGCAATCTCAATCTCTCCCCGTGCCATCATCCAAAGAGAAAAATGATTTTTTATAGCATGATAGGTAATTGTCTCATCGGGTATTTGTTTTAATTGAGCTTCAAACTCTTTCATTGTTCTGGCAACAGCCAATTGCCTTCCTTCTTGAGTTCTGAATACGAAATGTCCGAATCCAAGATGATAAGTAACAAATCCTTTTAAATCCTGTAATAGTGATTCAGAATTTTTATTTATAAAAATAGCGTTTAGCTCAAATGCTTTTTTCATGTTCTCCGAATCGGATGACTGTATAAGAACAGGAAGTCCTTCAGAATATTTTCTCACATACTCAACAAATTCAAATCCCGCATTCGGATATAGTTTCCCGTTTTTAGGAAAACGGGCATCGGAGATAACACAGGTAATAATTTCTTTATACTCATCAAAAACAGATATTGCCTCTTCATACGTAGTTGCAAGTAATATTTTAGGTCTTGCCCGAAGTTTCAACACTTTATATAATTCATCGGAACTTACATCTTCAATTAACCTTTGCGTTTGTTCGAGTACTATGTTATATAGTGTAGGTAAAAACCGACTATAATATTTAGTTGAATCTTCCACTAATAAAATTGCCTGAACTACTCCAACTTTCATGTCATTTTCAATATTGGTTTTATCTTCGAGAAGCTTAACCATGGCAAAAAATATTTTCGAATCACCATTCCAAACAAAAACCTTATCGAAGTCAGATGTTGAAAGTTTATTGTTTTCTAAAAATGCCACATCAAAATCATTGTTCAGCAATAGATAAACAGCTCTATAAGGAAAATTCTGCTTGATTTTTTTTGTCAGTTCAAAAGGCACCTTTTTATCGCTTCCCATCATTAGAATTATCAAATCGAAATGTTTTTTTTTCATTAACTCTAAAGCATCATCGGGATTTGAAATACCAGTAATTCGGGGCATCGAAGTAAGATTCAGCTTATGGTATTCTCCCAAAATATGTTCAGTAAAACGACCTTCCTTTTCTATACTATATGCATCGTATAGGTTTGCAATAAGTAAAATCTCTTTTACTTTAAATGGCATTAAATCGTGATATACATCTCTTTCATAATAATCTTTATTAATGAATTTTTGTAAAAGTCTTCTCGAAAATTCAGACGTGTTCTTTTCAATTTCGTTTAAATCTAAATCCTTATCGTCTTTTGAATTAATAAAGTCGCTAACTTTAATACTATTAATATAATTTGCAATAATGGTGGCAAGGTTTTTAATTAAATTGCGTTCTTCCTTTAAAAATGGACCTTCGTATTCATCGGGCATTTCAGCAGTATAGCATACTTCTATAATACCGCTTTTTCCATCAGCTGTTTTAAACTCCTGACTTTGTTTCCAGAGAGTTTCAATATAGTTATTGCTTGAAAAAAATTTTCCATCGAAACTTATAGAGCATACTGTTATTTCAGGATATTGCCATGCAGAAGGTAAAATACTGCTTATCTTACGAATGGTTTCTTCAAAGACTAATCCTTCTTTTATAATTTCTGTAGTTTTATTTATACACCCCAATTCCTTTAGTCGTTCAGAGTTTTCTTTTAACAACCTGACATATTTACTGTTTTCATCGTTCTGTTCACTCATAATATTGCTAATTGTAATTACAATTTAATAGGGCAGAAAGATAAGAACTTTTTGTTATACTAAAAACGGGCTCAATTAGTATTTTAGTTTAGAGTTTTAAGTTTATTAGTTTAGAGTTGTTAAAAAACTCGAAACTTTAAACTTTAAACCCGAAACTTTTTTAATTTATGAGCATTCCCTTTCTGCTCAATCAGAACAAGCTTTGATTTCATTCAGTATAAAAAATGTACAATACGATATCGGATATACCCGGTGTAAAGTATTAGTTACTTCTCCATTCGTTATGTTATCAAACATTTTTTAGCATTTTTCTTGAGAAAACACGACTATTTCATAAACATTTTATTATATTTCATCATTTTATATGCTGTATAATATCAATTTTTTTATTGATATTAATTAAAAAGATATTACCTTTGTAAATTAAATAATTTTAAAAAAAAAGAATATGGAAGCAACAAAAGTTTCAAATCCAAAAGTAGAAGCCTTTATGGCTAAAGTAAAAGCTAAGAATCCGGGGGAACCCGAATTTCATCAGGCAGTTCGTGAAGTAGTTGAATCTCTTATGCCGTTTATTGAAGAGAATCCTAAATACAGGAATGCAAAAATTCTTGAAAGAATGGTTGAACCCGAAAGAGTTTTTATATTTCGTGTACCTTGGTTAGACGACAAAGGCGAAATTCAAATAAATCGCGGTTTTCGCATTCAAATGAACAGTGCTATTGGACCATACAAAGGTGGTATTCGTTTTCATCCAACAGTTTATTTAGGAATATTAAAATTTTTAGCTTTTGAACAAGTATTAAAAAACTCACTCACTACTCTTCCTATGGGTGGTAGTAAAGGTGGCTCTGATTTTGATCCTAAAGGAAAATCAGACAATGAAGTGATGCGTTTTTGTCAAAGTTTTATGACAGAATTATGCAAATACATTGGTGCAGATACTGACGTACCTGCTGGCGATATTGGTGTTGGTGGTCGCGAAATTGGTTTTATGTTTGGACAATACAAAAGAATCCGTAACGAATTTACAGGTGTATTAACAGGAAAAGGTCTTGAATGGGGTGGCTCACTTGTTCGTCCAGAAGCTACCGGATATGGGTGCGTTTACTTTGCAGAAGAAATGTTAAAAACACGTGGCGATAGTTTTAAAGGGAAAACAGTTGTTATTTCTGGTTCAGGAAATGTTGCACAATATGCTATTGAAAAAGTTACCCAGCTTGGTGGTAAAGCTGTTACAGCTTCAGATTCAAATGGATTTATTTATGACCCAAAAGGAATTGATGCTGATAAACTAGCTTTCATTTTGAATCTTAAAAACGTGAAACGCGGCAGGATTAAAGAATATGCTGATAAATACGGTTGCGAATACTACGAAGGAAAAACTCCTTGGGGAATTAAATGCAATGTAGCTTTACCTTGCGCTACACAAAATGAATTAAAAGAAAACGACGCTCTTACACTTATAAAAAATGGCTGTATTTGCGTTTGCGAAGGAGCCAATATGCCTTCAACAATAGAAGCTGTTGAGATTTTCATCGAAAAGAAAATACTTTATGGTCCCGGTAAAGCTTCTAATGCAGGCGGTGTAGCTACTTCAGGATTAGAAATGTCGCAAAATTCATTACGGTTATCATGGACTCGCGAAGAAGTTGATGAAAGACTACATAATATCATGAAGAGCATTCATGCAACTTGCCAAAAATATGGCAAAGAAAAAGATGGTTATGTTAACTATGTTAACGGAGCAAACATTGGAGGATTTGTGAAAGTTGCTGAAGCCATGATGGCTCAAGGCTTGGTATAATTATATCGAAGAAAAAAAGGCTTTGCAAATGCAAAGCCTTTTTTCTTTTCCTTTTGTTTACATATTGCATAACTATTACTTTTCTTTTTTTATTTAAAGAAATTGCTTTATAATTGCAGTATTATTTCTACATTCATTTTACTATAAAAATTGTATTTTATGCGAATTAAACGTATTGTTAATGAGATTAATAGTGCTACCACTGATAGTACAATAGAAATTGAAAAACTTGACCCAGTAATTGAAAAATTCCGTAATAAAAAAGGAAATTTAATTCCAATACTTCAGGCAACACAAAACACTTTTGGATTTATTCCAAAAGAAGCTTTTGAATACATTTCCGAAAAAACCGGCTTACAACTAAGCGATATGTATGGAGTTGCAACTTTTTATGCGCAATTTAGGTTAAAACCTGTAGGAAAACATATAATAAAGGTATGTCATGGAACTGCTTGTCATGTGCAAAATGCAGGTATTATTACCGAATCAATAATGGAAGCACTTAAAATCTCAGACGGCGAAACAACTCCCGACAATTTATTTACACTTGAGTCAATTGCCTGCCTTGGCTGTTGCTCATTAGCCCCTGTAATGATGATAGATAAAGAAGTTTATGGCAAACTTACAGGGAAATTATCAGTTAATATTGTTAAAGAAATTCAGTTAAAAGAAAAAAATTAAAAAATATGTTACAGATTACAAAAACTCATTCGATAGTCAAACATAGTCATTCAATGGTTATACAATTGTTTGACAAAGAATGACACGAAGTGAATGACAATGTATGACTGTTTAATTATATCTTTAGTAGTTTAAAATTAGTATAATCTTTGGCAATTATAAATAGTAAAAAAAATAAAACATCTTCCGATAATGGAAAAAATAAAAGTTTTAGTAGGAATGGCAAGTTGCGGAATTGCTGCAGGTGCCTCAAAAGTTTACGATAAAATATTTGAATTAAAAAAATTAGAAAACCTTGATTTCGAACTTGTAAAAACTGGCTGTACCGGAATGTGTTTCCGCGAACCGTTAGTTGAAATTATTGACCATAGCGGCTCGTTTTTATATGGCGAAATTGACGAAAAAAAAGCTGTAGAGATTTTCGAAAAGCACATTAAAAATTTAGAACCAGTAAAAGATTACGTAGTAAAATCAGACCTTTTTGAAACACCCGATGCTCCTTATTTTAAAGGTCAGGTTAAAACTGTTTTGCGTAACTGCGGATTAATTGACCCCGAAAGTATTGACGATTACGAAAAACAAAATGGATATAATGCAATTAAAAAAATTTTAAACGAAAACATTACGCAGGAAACTGTTATTCAAACTATTTTGGATTCCGGGTTAAGAGGACGTGGTGGAGGTGGCTTTTCAACAGGAATGAAATGGAAATTTGCATTTAACAACAAGTCTGACGAAAAATATATTATTTGTAATGCCGACGAAGGCGACCCCGGTGCTTTTATGGACCGTTCTGTTCTCGAAGGCGACCCACATTCTGTTTTAGAAGGAATGATAATTGCCGCATACTCAATTGGAGGAACCGAAGGTGTAATTTATTGTCGTGCAGAATATCCATTGGCAATAATCCGCTTAAACATTGCACTTTCGCAAGCCCGCGAAAAAAGTTATCTCGGAAAAAACATTTTCGGAAAAGAAGGCTTTAATTTCGATATTCATGTAAAAGAAGGTGCCGGAGCTTTTGTTTGTGGCGAAGAAACCGCTTTAATGGCATCAGTAGAAGGCGAAAGAGGAATGCCACGTCGCCGCCCACCTTTTCCTGCAGTTTCAGGATTATGGAAAAAACCTACAAATATTAATAATGTCGAAACTTTTGCTAATGTTGCAGGAATTATATTAAATGGTGCAGCATCTTTTAATAAATATGGTACCGAAAAATCGAAAGGAACAAAAGTTTTTGCACTTACCGGAAAAATTAAACATGGTGGTTTAGTTGAAGTTCCTATGGGAATTTCAATTAATGACATTATTTTTAAACTTGGCGGCGGCATTCAGAACGATAAAAAATTTAAAGCAGTTCAACTTGGTGGTCCTTCAGGTGGCTGTATTCCAAGTTATATGTCCGATACAATTGTTGATTACGATTCGGTAAACGCAACAGGTGCAATTATGGGTTCGGGCGGAATGGTTGTTATGGACGAAACAACGTGCATGGTTGATATGGCAAGATTTTTTCTCGATTTTACTCAAAAAGAATCATGTGGCAAATGTACTTTCTGTCGCGTTGGCACTAAAAGAATGTTAGAAATATTAACACGAATTACAGAAGGCAAAGGTAGCGAAGGCGATATCGAACTTTTAGAAGAACTTGCATATCAAATTAAAGATGGTTCGTTATGCGGATTAGGACAAACTGCACCAAATCCGGTTTTAACAACAATTAAATATTTCCGTAACGAGTACGAAGCTCATATAAAAGATAAAAAATGCCCTGCATATAATTGTAAAAAACTTATAACATACACTGTTGTTGAAGACAAATGTACGGGTTGTGTTGTTTGTGCAAAAAACTGCCCTGTTAACGCTATTACAGGTGAACGCAAAAAAGTTCACTTTATAAATCAGGAAATCTGCATTAAATGTGGAGTATGTTTTAACAAATGTAAATTCGAAGCAATAAAATTATCGTAATAATTAAAATCATGAGTTCACTAAATATAATATTAAACGGTAAAAATATAACTGGAAATTCAGGTGAATCAATTCTTGAATTAGCTAAACGTAATGGAATAGAAATTCCAACATTATGTAACGACACAAGATTAGAACCTTATTCGTCGTGTTATATTTGTGTTGTAGAAGTTGAGAAAATGAGAGGTTTGCAGCCATCTTGCTCTACAAAAATTACCGAAGGAATGAAAATAACAACCGACAGTGATAAAATAAAAAAAGCACGTCAGACTGCACTAAACCTACTTGTAAGTAATCATTATGCCGATTGTGTTGCACCGTGCAAACAAACCTGTCCTGCTGGTGTTGATGTTCAGGGATACATTTCGTTAATCGAAAAAGGATTATATAACGAAGCGGTTGAGTTAATTAAAAAAGTAAATCCACTTCCTGCAATTTGTGGTCGTATTTGTGTTCGTCCTTGCGAAGCTGCATGTCGTCGTAATTTATTAGACGAAGGAGCTCCCGTTGGAATAGATTATTTAAAACGTTTTGCTTCAGATATTGATTTAGAATCTCCAACCAGATATGTTCCAAAAGTAAAATCAGCAACAAGGAAAAATGTAGCAATAATTGGTGCCGGTCCTGGTGGATTATCGGCTGCATGGTTTTTACAACTTCAAGGTCATCATTGCGATATTTTTGAAGCAAACCCAAAATCAGGCGGTTGGTTAAGATATGGAATTCCTGAATATCGTCTTCCAAATAACATTATAGATAAAGAAGTTTCTGCAATAACAGAGTTAGGCACTAACATTTATTATAACAAATCACTTGGAAATAATTTAAGTTATAAAGAAATAAAAGAAAAATACGATGCAACAATCTTAACAATTGGCTCGCAAGGCGGAACTCCAATAGGTTGTGAAGGCGATGATGCCGAAAATGTTTTTAATGGAATAGAATTTTTACGAAATATGGAAATTACCGGTCAACGGTACAATTTCAAAGGAAAAACTATTGCAGTTATTGGCGGTGGAAACACAGCTATGGATTGTTGCCGTACTTCTATCCGATGCCATGCCGATAAAGTTTACGTTATTTATCGCCGTAGCGAAAAAGAAATGCCTGCAAATCCAATCGAAATACACGAATCGAAACTCGAAGGTGTTGAATATATGTTTCTTACAGCACCAAAAAAAGTAAATAAAGATGAGCAAGGAAAAGTAAAATCAATTACTTGTTTAAAAATGGAATTGGGCGAACCCGATGCTTCGGGCAGACGCAGACCAATGGTTATTGAAAATTCCGATTTTGTTCTTTCTGTTGATTATATTCTTGCTGCTATTGGACAAAAAACAATTGCTGATTTTATTTCCGATATAAATCAGAATACTAACAACGAGCAACTAAAAGTTAATAAATGGGGACATTTAGATGCAAACCCTGTAACATTACAAACAGGAATAAGTTCAATTTTTGCCGCAGGTGATGGCGTTACCGGTCCTGCAACTGTTATTGAGGCAATTGCACAAGCAAGAAAGGCATCAAATAGTTGCCATCAATATTTAACCGGACAAGCATTAACTCCCGAAAATTATGAATTTATAAGCAAAAAAGACAATTTCAAAAAACAAATTAAAGAAGATTATAAAGGACATTTTGAAAAACAAATAAGACATGAAATGCCAACCATTAAATCAAACGATAGAGTTAATTTTAAAGAAGTTGAGTTAGGTTACGAAAACGAAGAAATAGCAAAACAAGAAACAAATCGTTGCTTAGAATGTGGCTGTGTTGAATACTATACCTGCGATTTAAAAAGATATTCTACCGAATACAATGCAACTCAGGAAAAATATAAAGGCGATTTTAAACAATTTGCAGTAAATTTTGAGCATCCATTTATTGAAATAGATAACAATAAATGTATTTTATGTGCACGTTGTGTGCGAATTTGTCGCGAAGTCGTTGGAGCAAATGCTTTGGGCTTAATTAATCGTGGTTTCGATACTTACGTTGTGCCTAGTTTAGGCAAAAACCTTAGCGAAACAAACTGCGAATCATGTGGGTTATGTATTTCTGCTTGCCCAACTGCTGCAATTACCGAAAATGTTCCATTTAAACCGGGACCCGTTCTCACAAATTCTATTAAATCAATTTGTAATTATTGTTCTGTAGGATGTGAAATAGAATATCACCAAAAAGGGAATTTTATCTGGCGTGTTACCGGCAGCAATGGTTTAGTTAATAAAGACGGAAACATTTGCCGTTTTCCAAAATTTGGTTATAACAAAATAAATGATAAATCGCGAATTACAAAACCATTGTTAAAACAAAATGGAGAATTTGAAGAAATTTCTTT
>Ga0100390_10003309_pt1 | contig 14137 bp, 15 predicted proteins | sample CryGeymeta201514_FD_81540 | JGI IMG/M metagenome (GOLD analysis project Ga0100390, IMG submission 81540) | Groundwater microbial communities from Crystal Geyser aquifers in Utah, USA - Crystal Geyser metaG 2015-14 | ecosystem: Environmental > Aquatic > Deep subsurface > Groundwater | place... | reverse complement strand
TAAATTCCTTTTCTATTTCAGTATGTTTGATCTTATTCTAAATATTGAACACCAGTATTGAACAGCAAACATCACACGGTACAGTTGGTTTTCATGGTAAAAACTGAATTATTGAACAGGCTCGATTTGTTAAAAGGAATATTTTGTGCGTCGGTCGGAAGGTGATTTGTCTTTTTCCGAATGGTGCCCGGCCCGTGATAAGATCGCCGCCGGATAGCAGTTTGACTTTGCCGCTGTTGATCCGCCGGTTTTCGTTTGTTTCGCTTAGCCATGCCAGGCGTCGGCCCCGCAGGTGTATCAAGTCGCTTGACGGCCCGCCTGATTGCCGCGTAAATCGGCTTTCCAGTAGCATTTCAGATTCAATCGGCCCGGCAAGGTCCGGCCCCAGGACATCGCTCACGGCTTGCAATAAAACCGTTTTCCCATTCCGGCCCGCGCCCCATAGAATAGGTGAAACGGCTTCCGTGGTTTGCCCGGTGACTGCATAGCCCAAAAGACGGCCCATGAATTTCACAAGCTCGGCGTCGCCTCCAAAAGTGCTTTGCAGAAAGGCTTCCCATGTCGGTCGTGGCGCTTTCATGCCTTCCCAGGGTATCGGTGAGAAGGTCTTGAAATAGTCGGAAGGGTCGCCGTTTCGGAAGTCGCCGGTGCGAAGGTCAAGGACTCCATTCAAAACCGGAAGGCTCCGTGGGTCGCTGTCCCATTCGTCGCCGGTGATTCCCAGGGTATCGGCCCCGGCTCTGGCAAGGTGCAAGACGGCTTGTTTCCGTTTGATGGTTCTCAGGTCGCGGATTCGTCGTGCAAGCGTCTTTTCAGTTTCCTTTGCGCTGTCCGCCGCCGTTGTTTGTCCGGCTTTTTCGGCTCCGGCCCTTGCCCATCCTTGCCGCTTCATCTCAGTGACGTAAAGGTCGGCAATGTCTGCAACCCCTGCAAGCGCCTCTTCGGTCGTGTCCGGTTCCCAATGGTGCCCGGCCCAGGTGAACCATTGCCCCGCCGCGTGATCGAAAACCAACCGGTTCCGGTATAAGCGGATGAAAAGGTCCGCGTCGCCGTCCTCGTTTCGGTGCAAGGCCCGTAAAATATCCGCGCTTGGTATCGGTTCGGCTTCGGGTTCGTGGTCCGGCTCCGCCGTTCCCGGCGCAAACTTCCGGCGCTCTTCGTCGGCAACTGCATTGACAGCCGCCCGGATTTCTTCGGCGCTCTGATTCATGGCCCGGCCCCCTTATTCGGTTTGCCGGGTGCGCTCAGGGATGGCGGTGCTTCGGGACTCTAACCATTCGGCCAGATTTTTTGCCGGATAGCAGATTTTTCGGCCAACCCGAAAACGGCCAGGGCAGCCCAACCCGGCAGAATCGAGATTCGACGCGTATTTCTCTTTCATCATGCCGCCGCTGAAAACTGAGATTTCCGTCCTTGCAACAACCGCAGACCGCCACTTTGCCAACATTTCCTGAAATATTGATCCGTCCATAATTCACCTCCAAGTTTTTTATTTGGGAAAATAACTGTTCCCGTAACCGCTTGGGGGCAATCATAAGTGTTTGAAATATAAAGTAAATTGGAATATTGAAAAAGCGGAGATTAAAAGAAATGTTCCAATTGAATGTTAAATGATTTCACGCACTAACATTGTAATTGGAACATTAAGGATTGTAAAAAATGTTCTAATTATTTTTTTGGTTTTCCCCGGGTTGCCCCGTTTGCCCCGCTTGAAGCCTGAAGGCTTGATAAGTTTCATTAAATGCTTGATGCTGTATCCTTTTGCTATTCGGTCATTTCCTTTATATTCTGTGGCCATGCGAAGGTTGATTTGCACCGCTGCCTCGTTCGCCGTTAGATTTGGATGGCTTTTCTCAAGCATCTTTGCAAATTCAAGCGCAAGGGCTAAGCGTTCGTTCACGCGGCTGCCAGGTGAATCCTTCTTTTCTGTGGTTTCTGGCGCCGTGTCGCTTTGCGGTTCGGGTGCAGTAGGATATAACCCGTGGTTTTGCCGTAACTTCTCCCAATAAACTTTATGCTTCAACATAAATTCTTCGACATCGGATTTCCGATACATCCACGTGGACAAGAAACTTTCCGGTGATTCAAACCGAGAACTCATGCACAACATAAAATATTGTTTGGTTATGCCTGTTGGAATATATGGTTTCAATAAGTCTTCATGGGCTAAAGAAATCATTGTTCGGGCATCAAGTGACAGATCGTTCATCACATCGATTCCGTTTCTTGGTATGGGAAGCTCTTTCTTCTCTTCAGGCATGGCTGCAACCTCCTGTTGTTGCGCTCCTGGAAGATTAAGCCGGGGAAACGGCCCAGGATTGCCGCCGTTCGGGAGCTACCCTATCCCCGGCATGATCTTTCTACAAAAACACCTTGTATCCGATGTTCAAGGCTTTCCCCAGGCGCTTTGCCATTTCCTTGCCGATGGGACGCTTGCCATGCTCCATTTCGGAAATATGGCGCTGCGGAATGCCGGTTATGTCGGCCAACTGTTTTTGGGTAAGGCCTTCCTTATACCGCGATCCGCGCAGACAGACCCCCGGAAGGTCCTCATCGGAATACTCAGGGAAAGCCTCGCGCCACGGGACAGAATCGGACGTATCCACGAATCCCAAAGGCTTCAAGGTTTCAATCGCCCGCGCGATGTTTACAATCGGCCCGATGAATCTCAGTTCGGCGGTTTCAGTAGGGTGCTTTCTCGTGTGTGCCTGCATACGTCACCTCAATCAGTTTTATGCGTTTGTTCGTTACCTCCCATATTGTCACATAAGTGGGCTGTCCTTTCTTTATGTGGCAGTGGTGGCGGTTTTCGCTTATCCTTCCATAATTCGGCCAATTCCCCCTGACAGGACCATGAAACTCCATGTCTCTGATAAGGTCAGCCAAACTTTCTCTCACCTTGACAGGCAACCGGTCAACCTGTTTCAAGGCCCGTCTCATAATTTTCACTGTCCATATCATGGCTTATTCTATACTAAAAAGAAGTATCATGCAAGGGTCATTTCGTCAAGGGTCATTTCGTCAAGGGTCATTTCGTCAAGTTCACAACTTGCCCCCCGTCGGCTCCGGCCTTGCCATTTGCCGCAAATACCTTTTCAAGCGCCGCCGCGCCCTCTCTCAATCGGCTTTCGCTCATTTTCGCATAACGCGCCGTCATGACGCCCGTGGCATGGCCCAGGCTCCGTTGGGTTAGATAAAGGTCGTGGGTGCTTTCGTAAAGGTGCGTGGCGAAAGTGTGCCGCAAGGTGTGGAAGGTGACTTTCTGTTTCCGGTCAGTGACGCCAAGATTGAATTTTAGCTCTTTCACGGTGTCAGTAAAAACCTTTGATGCTTGATCCATTGTCCCGGCTTTGCCGGATCGTTTCGGAAATATAGACTCGTTTGGCTTTCCCTCTTTGCGGCTTTTCAGCATGGCCTTTGCCGGTGCCGTCAAGTAAGCGGTTCGGCTCCCCGTTTTCGCGTCCAGGATCGCCAGGGTTCCCGCGTCCCAATTCACGCATGACCAAGTCAGCTTTGCAATCTCTCCGAATCTAAGGCCACAATGAAGGGAAAGCATTGACAGGTCGTGAAGGCTCTGACTCTTTGCCGCAAGTGCCGCAAGCAATGTTTCCGCCTCGGTGACGTTCAGGTAACGCAATTTCATATTGTCCAGCTTAGGCCACTTTACGGCGTTTGTCGGTGACTCCCCGGTGTAAATGCCAAGCTTCCGCGCCGTGTGAAAGCTTGCCTTGTCAATTGCAAAACATATTGAATTGTTCGGTTAGACTTCTTCCCGTCGGCCATGTCCTTTTTGATCCGTTCAAGGTGAAAAGGTGCAATCTTGCCAAAGGGAAGGGTTCCTATTGTGTCGGCCAGGTGGAGACGATAAAGCATTTCTTCAATGGTGTAAGTCTTTGCTTTTTTGTCCAGCTTGCATTGTGGAAGATAGGTTTTTGTCATAAAATCGCCGAAGGTGACGTTCTCTTTTTCGGCCAGGTCTTGCGCTTGCTTGTCGGCCTCTTTTTGCTTGCCGGAAATTTCCCGCTTCTCGGCCAGGGTTTGCGGTCCTTCCCCGGTCTTTCGGTTTTCTTTCAGTTCCGTCAATCGTTCGTATGCCTTTGCCGCTGTCCAGTTTTGAGAAGCCCAACCAAGCCCCTCTTCTTTGTCTTTTTTGGCCAGCTTGTAACGGATGGTGAAATATTGATCGCGCTTGACTCCGTTTTTCCGGGTTTCATGTTCCCGGTAACGTACCCCCGGAAAGTTTGTCTTGATCCATTTCGCCGCCATAATTTAGCCCCCTTCAAATAATCAGTATGTCGCGCCAGTCCCGCTCCTGTCCCGCTTTTTTGTCTGAAACCGTCTTTTTTTAAGTGATGTCTTAGGAAAGAAGATAAGGCTTATCTATTGAAATGTCAAGGGGTAATTTTACGTTAAAGGCTATTGTGGGAAAGTCAAAAAATAAGACTCTTAATCAGTAGGTTGTCGGTTCGATCCCGACAGGGCTCACCAATTAAAACGGGGGGTTACGGAGAAATACCGCAGCCCCTTTTTTCGTTCCCAGGTTATTTTGTCCCCAATCTGTCCCCACTTTCAACCTGATGGAGATGTCATCGTCCCCTCCCCGGGTTCAAAGTTCCGTCCGGAGAAGACTCTCTCTAACCCCGAAGGGGCAACCATAAATTGTCAGATTATCTTGATAGCTGCTCCCTGAACAGGGCGAAAGGGATCAAAAGCGCAGATCCCTGCTTTTTTTCGCACCTCACCTGTCATGGGGAAAGATCATGTGGAACAAAAAAAAGTTGACAATAGAGGGGGACAGTCACTATCTTACGCCAACTGGAAATTATTCACACAAACAATAGGAGGTTATATGAAAGAAAACTCGCGAATCCGTTTCAATCCGGTCACGAAGGAAATCGAAATTGAAGGATCGGAATCCTTTGTGAAGGCCTACTTTGATAAGCTTCAAGCAATGGTCTCCGGGCCTTTCCCAAAAACAGTAAAAATGAAGAAGGAACCTAAGGCGGCAAAGGAAGTGCCGGAAAAGAAAACTGGAAAGAAACCCAAATTGGCAAAAGCCCCACCCCCCAAGAAAACCAAGAAAGCAGCCAAGGCCTCAAAACCCGTCCTTTTCAAGAAGGTCAAGAAAACTGGAAAGAAGGCGCCCGCTGAAAAGAAGGTAACCAACATCGATGCGGTCGTGTCGCTCATCCAAGGCGCGCCGGAAGGAATTTCGACGGCTGAGTTGAAAACAAAGACCGGTTTAAACGAACGCCAGATCTGGGGCATAGTCAACCGCGCTTCCAAAGAAGGAAAGATCCAAAAAGCCAAACGGGGATTGTACAGCGGAGTGGCCGCTCCTGAGGCCAGTCCCGGGGAAAAGACGGAATAGATCTGCAATATCGGCCGAATATTGAAAAGCCCTTCTAAAGAGAGGTTTACGGAAGGGCTCTTCATTTTGAGCGTTAGAATGTAACAGGAAAATGAAACCGTCAATCGAAACCATTTCCATTATTGGCGCAGGCGCCTTAGGAGGCGCCTGCGCAAGTATTTTTCACGATATGGACAATCATTGCGTCTCGTTTGTCGCAAGCGGCGATCGCTTTGAGCGGCTCCGTAGAGAGGGATTAATCGTCAACGGTAAACTCTACCGCATCCCCGTTTTCGGGCCTGAAGATCTTTTGCCTCCTTCTGATCTCATTATAGTTGCTGTAAAGCACAATCAGTTGAACGATGCCATTCGTGAAATAAAAAGTAGAGTCGGACGGGAAACGACGATTATCTCCGTAATGAACGGCATTGAAAGTGAGATCAAGATTGGCGCCGCATACGGTATGGAAAAGGTCCTATATGCTGTCTCTGTAGGTATGGATGGCGTGAGAGAAGGAAACCGGGTGAATTTCAAGAAGCGGGGAAAGATACTTTTTGGAGAGGCAAGGAATTCTTTTATTTCAGACAGGGTAAAGCGTGTTCAAGACTTTTTTGACAGAGCAGGGATCATTTTTGAAACACCTCCTGACATGATTCGTATCCTTTGGTGGAAATTCATGATCAATGTCGGTATCAATCAAGCATCAGCGGTTCTGCGAGCGCCTTATTCCGTCTTTCAGACCTCTCCAAAGGCCCGGGATCTCATGGAGTCGGCCATGGAGGAGGTCATCATGCTTGCGGAGAAGGAACGGGTTCCGTTATCCAAAGAGGAGGTCAAAAACTGGGAAACGATTCTCTCCGGCTTAAACCCGGAGGGAAAAACCTCGATGCTCCAGGATGTCGAGGCGCACAGAAAAACGGAAGTGGAGATGTTTGCCGGCAAGGTGATTGAATTGGGTGCGCGCCACAATGTCCCCACGCCGGTGAATCAGAAGCTGTTCGACATGATCAGGGAAATTGAAGAAAATTGACGGAAATGGTTTTCGTCAAGGACGGTTGTTCTGATTCCTCTGCCGGGTTGCGAGACAGGGAGGCTATGATCCATGCCGCCATACATCACCTCTTGAACTGGGTCATTTCATCCCACGATTTTCCCCGGATTCATTGAACGCGCCCCCGTGGAATCTTGTCATTTTTGCGGTCATTGACAATAGAAGGAAATCTTTGTATTTTCTAAAAAAAGGCGGGCCTCCCCATAGCGGGGTGTAGGGGAAAGATCATTGCGGAATATATCGGCTCCGTCATGCCGGCAAGGCAATGTTGTTTCTATGGCCGTCTATCCGGAGGGGTGGGGAACCCGAGATGCGTATTCGACGACCGTTCATCCATATATTCATTTTATTAATGCTTCTATCTCCGGTACGGGCCTGGTGTGAAGAAAAACCGCTCTGGGAGCTCGGCGCAGGGTTGCTCCTCCTCCAGATGCCCGATTACCGGGGCTCCGACGAAAACAGGCGCTATCTGCTCCCCTATCCCTACTTTGTTTACCGGGGGGATATCCTGCGGGTTGAAAGGGAGCGCATTTCCGGACGCATCTTTGAAACGGACCGGCTGTTGCTGGATATCAGCTTGAATGGCAACGTGCCCGTGAACAGTTCGGAAAATCCGGACCGTCGGGGGATGGCCGATCTGGATCCGACCTTTGAAATAGGCCCCTCTCTCAATGTGACCCTGCTTGAAAACAGGCAGGACCATTACAAACTGAAGCTCACCTTGCCGATCCGGGCCGCATTTTCGACCGATTTCTCTTCGGTCCGTCACGAAGGATGGGTATTTCACCCGCGGCTGGTTTTTGAAAAAGCCGATATGATCGCCGGATCCGGGGTGAACCTCGGCATTTCGGCCGGTCCCATGTTTGCCGACCGGGGATATCACCGTTACTATTACGCCGTCGATCCGCCCTATGCGACGCCAACCCGTCGCCAATACGAAGCCGGCGGCGGATACAGCGGATCGACTCTCACCGTTGGTTTGAATAAAAACATAAAACCTTTCATAATTGGCGCCTTTGTCAGCCTGGATTTCCTCCAGGGCGCCGCCTTTGAAGGGAGTCCGCTGGTCAAGAACAAATACGCCGTGATGACAGGGATCACCGTCTCATGGGTTTTCCTGAAATCGTCCAAGATGGTTGAATAAAAAGACTAATCCCTCATGCTCGGGTTGGGCACAACGAAGGATGAAAATCACCCCCGCCCCTCCTTCCTCCGTCAAGGCGGAGGGATACAGGGTGGGGGCAGTTTCATGTCAACCGGTGTGCGCCTTAAGCCACGTCTCGACATCCTTGAGCACGCGATCATGTTCCGGTTCGTTGAAGACCTCGTGGTAAAACCCCTCGTAGAGGATGATCTTCCGGTCGGTGGAGGACACTCCGTCATGGAGCATCTGCGCGCCGGATGGATGGACCAGACGGTCTGCGCCCCCCTGGAGGATCAAGAGCGGAAGGCTGATCCGGGACGCCTCGGCGCCGACCTGCCTCATCGCCTTGATCATTTCCGCGCCCAGCCGCGCCGTAATCTTTCCCCGGTAAACAAGGGGATCGGTCTCATATGCCTTCACCACCGCCGGATCCCGGCTCACGCCTTCCGCCTCCAACTGGATCAAGCCGAGCCTGGGCATCAGGGCGGAAAGAACCTGTCCCGCGAAAATCGTGATCGGGGAGATGTCGTCCGGCGCCTTGACTGCCGGTCCGGAAAGAACCGCACCGGCCAGCTCGTTCTGGCGGTCGAGCAGATAGAGCGCGCCGATGAGGCCTCCCATGCTGTGCCCGATCAAAAAAACCGGTTTCCCCTTCTGCCAGCCGCGGATCATCTCCCGGAACGAGGAGAGGGTATCCGTATAATCCGCGAACCGTTCCACATAGACCCGGGCCCCTTCAGACCGGCCGTGTCCGAGGTGATCGGCTGCATACACGGCGTAACCCAGCGGCAGGAAGTAGTTGACAAGATTCATGTATCGCCCGCCGTGTTCCGCGAGGCCGTGAACGACGAGGAGCACGGCCTTCGGTTCGGTTTCCGGGAGCCAGTACTGGTAATAGATCCGGTGATCCCGCACGCCGTTGAAAAACCCTTCCTGGTGTTTCATGATCCATCCTCCTTCCGGCCTTCCGGCCGCGTTCGATGTCCAAACCTGATGAACCCGTAAAAAGTCCAAAAACCGTCATTCCGGCGAAAGCCGGAATCCAGAATTACGAAAAAACACTGGATTCCGGGTCAAGCCCGGAATGACAAAAGAGAGAAATGACGACTTTGTACGAGGTCGTCAAACCATAATCCGGCGACCTAAAAATGTTATCAGGTCTCGACCCAGTTCCGGGAGCGTTCCAGCGCCCGCCTCCACCCCCGGGTCAACCGGTCAACCTCCTCTCTGCCCATCATCGGCAGAAACCTCTTTTCCACCGGTACGCGGCGGCTGATCTCGTCCACGCCCTTCCAGCAGCCGACCGCGAGGCCGGCCAGATAGACGGCGCCCAGCGCCGTCGTCTCCCGGACGGGCGGTCTGGCGACCGGAACACCCAGGATGTCCGCCTGGAACTGCATCAGGGTGTCGTTTGCGGTGGCGCCGCCGTCCACGCGAAGTTCTCCGATCTTGATCCCCGCATCCGCCGTCATGCAATGGAGCAGGTCCAGCGACTGGTAGGCGATGCTCTCCAGCGCGGCGCGAGCGATGTGGGCCGCCTTCGTCCCGCGGGTGATGCCGATCAGGATTCCCCGGGCGTAGGGGTCCCAGTGGGGCGCCCCCAGACCGGCGAAGGCGGGGACGAGGTAGAGCCCCTCCGTATCCTCGACCTCCCGGGCCAGCGCCTCCACATCGGCGGAAGAGCGGATGATGCCCAGCCCATCCCGCAGCCACTGGACGACCGCGCCCCCGATGAAGACGCTCCCCTCGAGGGCGTAATCGGTCTTGTCGCCGATCTTCCAGGCGACGGTGGTGAGCAACCGGTTCGCCGACGCAATGGGGGTTGTCCCGGTGTTCATCAGCATGAAACATCCGGTCCCGTAGGTGTTTTTCACCATCCCCGGCCCGGTGCACATCTGACCAAAGAGGGCGGCCTGTTGATCCCCGGCCGCGCCGCCGATCGGGATCGGGACCGGGAAGGCCGGTGAGCAGGTCTCGCCATAGACCTCGCTGGAGGAATGGATTTCCGGAAGAATGGCCCTTGGAACATTCAGGATCCGAAGAAGCTCGTCATCCCAGCCACCCGTATGGATGTTGAAGAGCATCGTCCGGGAGGCGTTGGAGCAGTCGGTGAGATGCCTTGCCCCGGCGGTCAGATTCCAGATCAGCCAGGAATCGATCGTGCCGAAAGCCAGGCGCCCCTGCTCGGCGATTTTGCGGGCTCGCGGGATATGGTCGAGTATCCAGGCGATCTTGGTTCCGGAAAAATAGGCGTCCGGGACGAGTCCCGTCTTGCTCCGGATGAGCGGTTCATAGCCGTCCGCCCGGAGACGGTCGCAGACCGCGGCGGTCCGCCGGTCCTGCCAGACGATCGCGCTGCAAATCGGCCGGCCCGTGGCCCGCTCCCAGACAACCGTCGTCTCCCGCTGGTTCGCGATGCCGATGGCGGCGATATCCCCGCTGCCGAGCCTCGCATTTTTCAAGGCGAGGGTTGCAACGCCGACCTGGGTTTCCCAGATTTCGACGGGATCGTGTTCGACCCAGCCGGGCCGGGGATAGTGCTGGCTAAACTCCCGCTGCGCCGAAGCGACGATGGCGCCGCCGTCATCGAAAATGATTGCGCGGGAACTGGTCGTGCCCTGATCGAGGGCCAAGAGAAAGGCCACGGTTCACTCCTTTTCCGTCTTCAGGGATGATCGAACAGATACCCCACGGAGCGCAGGCTCCGGAAGTAAACGGGATTCTGCGGGTCCTCCTCGAAATATTTTCGGAGGCGGACGATGAAGTTGTCAACGGTCCGGGTGGAGGTTACACCGGAGTAGCCCCATCCCACCTCTAAAAGCAGCTTGCGCGACAGCGGTTTCCCGCGGTTCAAGATGAAGACCTTCAGCAGTTTGGCCTCCTGCTCCGTCAACTGGATGGTTCCCTGCCTGCAGGATGCGGTCAGGGTATTCCAGTCGATCGTATTGCCGCCGAAGCGGTATTCCATCGATTCCGTCGTCTCTTCCGACCCGCCGCCGCGCTCTGAATTCCGGCCCCAGGAGGCCCGGGTCAGGAGACGTTGGACCCGGAGAAGAAATTCCTCAAGGTTGAAGGGCTTGGCGAGATAGTCATCGACGCCGAAGGAAAAACCCTTGACCCGATCGTCGGGCGCCCCTTTGGCGGAAAGGATCAGAATCGGGAGCCGCTCCTCCTCCAGGCGGATGTGGCGCAGAACGGACCATCCGTCCAGACCCGGCAACATGATGTCGAGGACGATCAACTGCGGATTCCATTCCTTCCACATCTTGAGCCCAGCGGTTCCGCTGCGGGCAATGGCCGCCTCATAACCCTGCAGCGTGAGATTCAGCTTCAGCCCCTCGGCGATATGAACGTCATCCTCGACAATCAAAATGCGTTGTTGTTCCGTCTGTTTCATAGGTCCTCATTTTGGCGCAATCGCCGGCAGGGTCAGCGTAAAAACGGCGCCTTTCCCATCGCCTTCGCTGTCGGCGACGACCTTTCCATGATGCAGCCGGGCGATCTGCTGAACGAGATAGAGGCCGATACCGCTTCCCCCCACGGGTACGCGTTCATCGTGCCACCCTTGATAGAACTTGCTGAAGATTCGCTTTCTCTCCTCTTTGGCAATGCCGATCCCGTTGTCCCGGAAACGGATCCGCAGTGCGTGCCGATCCTGTTCGAAGGTGATGTCGATCCGGGGTTTCCCGGAAGCATTGTACTTCATCGCATTGGTCAGGATGTTCATCAGCAGCATCTCGAAGAGCGGAACGATGAGCGGGCAGATCAGCGGGCCGGCAACGGGGGGCGCGACCTGGATATCGCAGTCGTGAAAGAGGTGCCGGTTCTGAATGACGAACTGCCGGATGGTTTCCGGCAGGTCGACCGGCGTCGATTCCCCTTCATGGAGCCTGCTCTCGATTCGGGCAAGGTTCAGGATGCTGTTGATGTTGCCGGAGAGGCGCTCCGTATCCTGGAGCATGAATCCGATGTATTTGAGTTGTTCCTCCCTGGGCAGTTGATATTTTGCGAAGGTTTCGAGATAGATTTTCAGCGATGTTACCGGGGTTTTCAGTTCATGCGTGAAGTTGTTGATGAAGGTGTGCTGGAGGCGGTAGAGCTGTAGCGTCTTGAGGTTGTAGATGAAGATGATGAGGATCCCCAACATAATGACGCCGACCAGCAGCGAAAGGCTGAGGATCACCACCCAGGTCTGGGCCTCGAAAAACTGATTTCCATCCAACTGGTAGCGCCGGATCACCGATTTCAGATTTTCGCTGACCCCGATGTACCAGTATATGTAGAGAAAAAGGGAGATTGCCAGCGCGACCGTTGAGAGGATGAAAATAAAAACCGGATGGATGAACCATTTTGCCTGTTTCATTCGCAAACCTACCGGATGTGAATTGTAAAAGTATTGTAAAACAACAACTTGCCTCTTTTCATTCCCCGCAATATCTTTTAAGGTGCTTCCGCGCCGTCATAAAACGGCCACCAAAGGAGGTTATCATGCCGGAAAGAAATCAGCCAGTCCATCCGCTCGGAACCCGCGCCCGCGTTCTGCTCGCGAGCGTCTTCGGCCCTTACGCGCGGGATGACGAGTACGGGAGCCGCCGGATCAACCCGATGGAATTGTATCAGAATCAAGTCACCCGTGTCCAGGGGGGATTCTCGCTCCGGATGTTCCACCGTTCCTTCGGGTTGATGATGATCCAGAGCAATATCGAAGCCCCCTGCACCCTGCTGGATTTCCCGACGCTGGAGGCGTTCACGGAGGAGATCCGGCAGAACCCCTACGACATCATTGGGATCAGCGGCATTATTCCGAATATCGGCAAGGTCCGGAAGATGTGCGAGCTGATCCGTCAGCGCCAACCGGACGCCGTGATCGTGATCGGCGGCCACATCACCAACAAGGAGGGGCTCGCGGAGATCATCGAGGCGGACCATATCGTCCGCGGCGAAGGGATTCGCTGGTTTCAGCGCTATCTGGGGCAGGACGACCAGGCCCCCATCATCCACCCGCTGGCGATCTCGGGTTTTGGCGGGCGAATGATGGGAATCGACCTCGGCAACCGGCCCGGAGGCACGGCGGCGATCCTGATCCCGTCGGTCGGATGTCCGATGGGCTGCAACTTCTGCTCCACCTCCGCATTGTTCGGTGGAAAAGGGAAATTCGTCAATTTCTTTGAAACGGGGGATGAACTCTTTGCAGCGATGTGCAAAATGGAAGAAAAGCTCAAGGTGAAATCGTTCTTCACCCTGGACGAGAATTTTCTCCTCCACAAGAAGCGGGCGCTTCGGCTGCTGGACTTGATGGAGGTCAACGGGAAAAGCTGGGCCATCTATATTTTCAGCTCCGCGCGGGTTTTGAAGTCCTATACGATCGATCAATTGGTGCGGCTGGGGATCGGCTGGGTCTGGATGGGGCTGGAGGGGGAGGAGAGCGCTTATGACAAGCTCGAAGGGGTCGATACGCGCGCGCTGGTCGATCTCTTGCAGTCTCACGGAATCCGCGTGCTGGGGTCCTCGATCATCGGCCTGGAGGAGCACCGGCCGGAAAATATGGATGCCGTCATCGATTACGCGATCGGCCATGAGACGGTCTTTCACCAGTTCATGCTCTACACGCCAATTCCGGGAACGCCCCTCTATGAAAGGCACCGGCGGGACGGCTCGCTGCTGCCGGAAGCGGAGTTTCCCGCTGCCGACGCCCACGGGCAGTACCGCTTCAATTACCGTCACCCGCACATCCCGGCGGGTCGGGAGGAACAATATCTGTTAGAGGCCTTCCGCCGCGACTTTGCGGTGAATGGGCCGAGTCTGCTGCGGATGATCCGGGTGCTGCTCAACGGCTGGAAGCGGTACGGCAAAGATCCCCGACCGCGCATCCGCAGGCGTGTCGCCTGGGAGGTTTTCCCGCTGCGCTCGACCTATGCCGGCGCCGTCTGGGCGATGAGAAAGTGGTATCGGGACGATCCCCGCCAAAAAGAAAAAGCGACGCAGTTGTTAAAGGATATCTACATGGCCTTCGGCTGGAAGACCCGTCTGGTCGCCCCGCTCATCGGGCGGTTTGCCTGGATTGCGCTGAAGAGGGAAGAGGCTCGTCTTGCCGCCGGCTGGAGCTATGAACCCTGTTCCTTCCATGAGAAGAACGCAGCGGCCGTGGCGCTAGAGAAGACCCATCCCGCGAGGCAAAAAGCCGAGGCGCGGAAATCCCGCCTTGTGATCGATCGGCCCGCGGAAACCTTCGGCAAATAGTCCAGGCGCTTTACCTGTACAGCAGGCGCTTGATAAAATTGATGTTTATCCTGGTTAAGCGTACGTGTTTAAATCTAAAATGTGTTTCTTTCTGCAAGAAACAATAGACATGTCAATGCGATTGATGTAGATTTCGAAACAAAAGAGATATACGGATGGATGTTGGACAGTGACCAAATCGCCGACAATCGACACCTTGAAATATCGCAAAATGCTGCACCCCGTCTTACGCAAGATTTTGCCGTGGATGTCATCCCTATCCGACCTGAACCGAATCCTTCATTTTTTTTGAGGTAATTTAGAATCCCTTATAGTTTGATTTCAGGGTCATTTTCAACCCATCATTTTTCAT
>Ga0100390_10003289_pt1 | contig 14171 bp, 9 predicted proteins | sample CryGeymeta201514_FD_81540 | JGI IMG/M metagenome (GOLD analysis project Ga0100390, IMG submission 81540) | Groundwater microbial communities from Crystal Geyser aquifers in Utah, USA - Crystal Geyser metaG 2015-14 | ecosystem: Environmental > Aquatic > Deep subsurface > Groundwater | place: USA... | reverse complement strand
GGTTAAACGGCTGCCTTGAAAAAGCGGGCGTGTTTCATCCACAAAAACCATATTTATCAAACCATGCTCACTGGCGGTTTTAATAACATTGAATGCCGTTCCGTCCCCAGCAGTTGCGAGCAATCCTGTATTGCAGTGTGTTAATACATTCGCCTTTTTTGTAAATAATGGGAGAGCATTTAAACCAATCAAACGGCACTTTTCTTTGTCGGCTGAGTGAAGATTTTTCGCTTCACTTAAGAGAAGCTGATACATATCATCATCATTCTCTCTTGTTTCAAAAATTGTTTTAAGATGATCGAGCGCCATAAAAAGATTTACAGCCGTTGGTCTTGTTGATGATAATCGGTTATAGGCTTTGTAAAATACTTCTTCAACATTTTGCGATTTTATATTTTTAAGAGAAAGCGCCAAACCGTATGCAGCAGATACTCCTATTAATGGTGCGCCCCTAACTTCAAGCTTCTCAATTGCAACGGCTATTCGTTCATAATCTTCAGTTGCTACATAAACCTCTTGATGAGGTAGTTTTGTCTGGTCGAGAAATATAAACTTATCATCCTCAAACTTTATTGAAAAATAATTAATCGTTCTCATCAAACTTTGATAAAGTTAAAAACTCGCGATAACGGTCTTGTACTCTTAAATAACTTAAATCTTCTATCCCCTTTGTGCTAAAGTTTTCAACACAAAAAGAAGCCAAAGCGCTGCCGTAAATTACAGCACGCTTCATTGAAGCTGGACTTAAATCCTGGCATTTGTGAAGGTAGCCTATAAATCCGCCTGCAAAGCTATCGCCTGCACCTGTAGGGTCGTTAATCATTTCCATAGGATAAGCTGGCGCCGAGAATATTATATCTTCCATAAAAAGGAGAGCGCCGTGTTCGCCTTTTTTAATGATGAGAATCTCCGGACCCATCTCTCTTATTTTTTTTGCTGCTTTAACCAGGTTGGCTTCCTTTGCAAGCAGGCGCGCTTCGGAATCATTAATGATAAGAACATGCACTCGTGGCAAAACTTTCATCAAATCATCTTTTTTCCCGTCAATCCAGTAATTCATTGTGTCGCACACAACAAATTTCGGTTTTACCATTTGATCAAGCACTCTTGCCTGCAATACAGGATCGATGTTGCCAAGGCAGACAAAATTTGCTCTGCAGAATTTTTCGGGAATAATGGGATCAAATTTCTCAAAAACATTTAGCTCGGTAAATAGAGTATCTCTCACATTCAAATCATAATGATACTTACCAGACCAGCGAAATGTTTTTTCTCCCTGAACTACTTGAAGACCTTCGAGGTCTACGTTGTGTTCCGAGAGAAGATTGATGTAACGAGTTGGAAAATCTTCGCCAACAATTCCAACGAGATATACCGGACCTGTAAAATAACTTGCAGCAAGAGAAATATAAGTTGCTGACCCGCCAAGCGCATCTTCAACTTTATCAAAAGGTGTGGCTACAGTATCCAGCCCAACAGAACCTACGACCAATAAGCCCAAGAGAGACTCCAATAATTATTATGAAATTGAGAGGTGTTAAAATATATAAAATTATATGAATTGGCGAATGAATTAATAAATTTAGGAGTGGATTGTAAAAAGTCATTTATGACGTTCGCTATTGTCAATGGTGAACGGATAACGCTCTAATAACGTTTCATACCGGGCTGATTAATTAATTCTGATCCGAAGTAAATATTGCATTTAAATAAGATTATCCGCAATATTGCGTAAAGAATTTTGTTATGCCCAATGCTATGACGAATGTGCTTCGTAGATATCTTTACTGAAAAATTTTACTTTTGTTAAATGGAAATAACTGGAAAAATCACTGGAATTAAATACAAACTTTTTCTAACGAACGAGTTAAAACAAATTGACGCTCGCAAGTTTAACATCAACAACGTTCCGACCGCTTGCATAATCAAGGACGGCAAACACAGTTTCGCAATCTCAAAATGGGTTTCACCCAAGCGGACACGCTCTTATCCTTAAGAGAGAGTTTACAACACGCTGAACACTTCCAAAAAGATTACAGTAATTCCCATCGTCAAAGACGAAGGCGCCGCGGGCGACAGAGATTTTCTGCAATGGGACACCATTTCATTAATGTCCTTGCTTGATGTTTATGTAATTTTCGCTTACTACAACAAAGCGGACAGAGTTGAAAACAAAATCAACAACCAGCAGTTTGATAACAAATATGTTCTTCAAAAAATAAGAGAGATAAAAGAGTACCACAGTTCTGCTTTACATTGGAACATTAACGAATTGAAAACAAATTTTCATACTATTTTAAAGAACGTAGTTTTATCCTACGGACAAATTGAAAAGAAAACAAAAGTTCCATTGCACGGGATAAAAGGACTTCAAAACTTTCAAGATAAAATCGGGGCTGATGTTTCCTTATTTATGGAATTTTCAAGGGGCAAAGCATTGAAAGCACAAGCGAGGGAGTTTTCCACAAGACAGCCGAAAGAAAATCTAACAACTTTCAGCAAAGCGAAAATCACCATTACAAATTATCTGGGTGGAAATTACTTTTTTACAGTTGATGAGATAATTGTGACAAAAGAAAAATTGTTTTTGCTTGAAGGCAAGCATAGCGTAAAAGCTTTACTTCCAAGCAAAGGAGATATAAAAGATGGATTATTAAAAATGATTTTATACTGCAACCTTGTTGAAACAAAGGTGGACGAGAAAGAAATAGAGTGCCGACCAATTTTGGAATTAACATCAACAAAACTGGTAGGGCAAATAACATCCAATTCATCTGAAACGGAAATTTCAGATTTCTTTTCTGGCAATGCTTTCAACGAAGGACAAAAACAAACTATTAAAAAACTTTTTCAAGAAACAAAAAGCAATAACTTTAAGGTAAATATTAAGCACGAAAGTTTACACCGTCTATGATAAAAAGTCCGTTACGATACCCCGGTGGGAAAAGTAGAGCAGTAGATCTAATCTCTACACTCGTTCCAGAGTTTGACGAATTCCGAGAGCCGTTTTTAGGTGGCGGTTCTATTTTTATTTATCTAAAACAAAAATTTCCAAAGAAAAAATTTTGGGTGAATGATTTATATTGTAATCTGTTTAAGTTTTGGGAAATGTGTCAGAAAGACGTCAATGCCGTAATTGACAAAGTTTACGAATGGAGAAACCAATTTGCACATGGAAAAAAATTACATAAATTTCTCACCGACAACATTTCCAATTTTAATGACTTGGAAAAAGCAGCCGCCTTTTTCATCTTCAACAGAATTACTTTTTCGGGGACAAGCGAAAGCGGTGGCTACAGCGAACAAGCATTTCACGGAAGATTTACCGAAAGCAGTATTAACCGACTGAAAAAATTTGGTGAAGTAATCAAGGGAACAAAAATAACAAACTACGACTTTCAAAAAGTAATTGAGAAAGACGGAGACAATGTTTTCATCTTCTTAGACCCGCCTTACTTCTCTGCCGCAAAATCTGCACTCTATGGTAAGAACGGAAACTTGCACAAAGGTTTTAACCATATTCGTTTTGCCGAGACAATGAAGAGCTGTAATCATAAATGGCTCATCACTTATGATGATAGTGATTATATCAGACAGTTGTTTTCATTCGCCAATATTATTCCGTGGGACTTGACTTATGGTATGCGTAACCAGACAGACACGTCCAACCAAAACGGAAAAGAACTTTTTATTTCCAACTTCTTGACAAAATTGCCGGGACAACTTGCAAAGGAGCAACAGTATCTTTTGTTTGAACCAAAAATAAAATATGGAAGGACAAAAAAGAAGCACTGGGCATAACACTGGTTTTGCGCGAGCGGGGCTAACGAATAAAATAAAAATATGCGCAAATAATTTATCTTTGTGATGGCGTACAAAAAAGTAATTACTAATCGCCCACTTCGCCATGCCCGAAAACGTTTTGCGTCACGCAAGAAAACTCTAATGTAAATTGAATATCTAAATTGAGGTACAATGATATGAAAACTAAACAATGGTATGAATCCTTGTTTGAAAATTATGGAGTGAAATATGATAATGAAATTTTCACTCAAGGTACATTAGGTGAGTGCGATTTTATCGAATCAGAAATAAAATCAGACAAGTCCTTGAAGATATTGGATGTTGGCTGTGGAACAGGTCGACATACAATTGAATTATCGAGACGGGGATATAATGTTACCGGAATTGATTTGTCAGAGAGTCAGCTGGCAAGGGCAAAAGAGAAGGCTGAAAACAATAATTTAATAATTGATTTTCAAAAACAAGATGCCCGGAATTTGACTTTTACTAATGAATTTGATGTCGCCATTATGCTTTGCGAGGGAGGATTTCCATTGATGGAGACTGACGAGATGAATTTTGAGATACTGAAAAGCGTTTCAAAATCACTAAAAGAACATGGCAAATTTATATTGACAACCTTGAATGGATTATTTCCGTTATACCATTCTGTTAAAGAATTCTTTGCATCAACTACCGAGGATGGAAATGCTGCATACCGAAATAATACTTTTAACTTAATGACATTTCGTGACCACAACACAACTGAATTTGAAGATGACTTTGGAAATAAAAAGACACTTGAATGCAACGAAAGGTATTATGTCCCCAGCGAAATAGTCTGGTTATTAAAATCTCTTGGATACATAAAAATTGACATCTATGGAGCAAGGCTTGGTGCGTTTTCAAGAAATGACAAATTAACAACCAAAGATTTTGAGATGCTTATAATATCTGAGAAATGAAAATGCAAAAAATTCACGAACCACAACATCCTGTATAATAAATTGGAGTTTTAGTGGTTAATCAAACGTTCTGCCCTGCAGCAGCGTTTGTTTCGTGTGATACTTACAAAGCCCGCAATCCACCATGTTTCATAGCGTAATCAGTTAAGTGCAATCGCAAGACTGACTTTATTCAAAAAATATTTGTTGTTTTTTGTTGAAAAGGTTGAATAATGAGTTTAGCAATTTCTAAAAATACTATGCATATTAGATTGACAGAAGAGCGATGGCGTGATATATAAGCAAGGCACGCGGAGATTGCTGATTACGATTTTATCACCCTACCTCTAAATGGATAAAATTCCCTCTTAGTTCAATCACCCGAAAGAAGCTTTTTAAGTTCTCTTACACGAGCTAATCTATCCTCAAGTTTTTCGGTTTGAGATTCTGTGAGTCCTTTTATGCTTAGTATATCATTACAAAATGAAAGAGCTAATTTATAATTTCCAAGATGTTGATGCTGTTGTGCAATAATATGTTTTAAAATAATTTCTTGTATAAGATTGTTTTCCTGCATATAAGAGTTTAAAAGCGAGGAATAAATTTCTATCGATTTTTGTCTGTTATATCCCTCGTAAGCGCGGGCATAGCCCCATTTAAAGAATCGTGAGTCGGGATATTTTTTAATAACCTCCTCTGATATTCTTACGGCATTTTTATATTCTTTACTGTCTATGTAAATCCACTGGAGAGTATATGCCGCAAGGTAAGTGTTATACGAAGTTTTCGAAATAGCTTCTTCAAGTAAAGCAATGCCTTCGCTTTTTTCGTCACTAAAGAGAGAAAGCCAGCTTGCAATTTCAGTTTTACGGGATTTCCAATACTTATAAGCGCCGATGGCAGTATATGCTTCGTAAAAAGACGAATCAATTTCAATACATTTTTCAAAATTGGAAACACAACTAAGACCGTTGGAAAAAGCTGATAACCAATTCCCATCAAGCGCTTTGAAATATGCATAATAACCTTCCGCCAAAGCCAGCATATATATATTCCAAACATTGTTCTCATCTTTGTCGACAAGTTCTTCTGCTTGTTCAATGGCACCGAGAAGGTTTTTTAAAATAAATTCCGAATTATAATCTCCAGCCTGATCATATGAACGAGCGATTTCATTAGCAGCAAGATAAATTTTCCCAAGAGGGTTTTTAGGGTAATTGTTATTTAATTTAATAAAATATACCTGTGCTTCATCAAATTTTTGAATGATGAGATTATCTATCCCCTTTTTCATTAAACTATTAATTTCAGATTCGGGGTATTCCTGATAATCAAAACCCCAACTGCTGAGGAGAATTAATAAAAGCAGCGCAAAAAAATTAAAGCGTCCCAAACGTTCTATCTCCTGCATCACCTAATCCGGGCAAAATATATCCTTTGCTGTTCAGTTCTCGATCAAGCGCTGCGCCATAAATCCGGACGTCCGGGTGCTCTGCTAAAATTTTTTGTACTCCTTCCGGCGCAGCAACAAGACAGGCAAAAACAATATTTTTTGCTCCTCTTTTTTTTAAAAATTTAATCGCTTCAGATCCGCTTCCTCCGGTTGCAAGCATCGGGTCGAGAAGTATTACTTCAGCGTTTTCAATATTGCGCGGAGTTTTGTAATAATACTCTATAGGGAGTAATGTTTCCTCATCTCTTTGAAGCCCAATATGTCCAACTCTAGCGTAAGGCATCAATTCAAGAAAGCCGGCAACCATTCCCAATCCTGCACGAAGTACCGGGACAAGCACAACCTGCTGTTTTAATTCAAAACCGGCAGTTGTTTCAAGAGGTGTATCAACTTCAATTTCTTCCAGTTCAAAATCTTTTGCAATTTCAACAGCAAGTACGCTCGAAATTCTTTTAACAACTGCCCTGAATTGTTCGGGCTGCGTATGCTTATCACGTAGAAGAGTTACATCTCTTTTTATTAAAGGATTATCGATAATGACAAAGTTTCTTAAATCGTGTTGCATGAATGCTCCGCTGCATCAAAATTTAGTTTGTTGTGCAAAACTGCAAGTACCATAACATGTTTTTATTTTCTTTTAAAACTTAAAACGATGGGGACGCCTTCAAATCCGAATGTCCGGCGAATTATTTTTTCAAGAAAGCGTTTGTAGTGCTCTATAATTTCTTTAGGGTAATTTGCAAAAAATAAAAACACAGGATATTTACCTGCCGCTTGTGTAATATATTTTATTTTTACTTCTTTCCCCGTCCCGGTTGACGGCGGCGGACTTCTTTCAATTTCCGGAAGAAGAATATCGTTTAGCTCACTTGTCGGTATTACTTTTTTCCGCTCTTCTTCAATATGCTTGCATAGATCAATTAGCTTGAAAACACGCTGTTTTGTTAAAGCCGAAATAAAGACAACCGGGATGTAATCTAATGAACCAAGTTGGTCTTTCATCGAATCTTCAAATTTTTTGGAAGTGTTGGTTTCTTTTTCAATAAGGTCCCACTTGTTAACCGCCAAAATAATTCCCTTACGAAATTTTACCGCTTCATCAATAATTTTTTGGTCTTGCTTTTCAAATCCTTCAGAAGCATCTATCATTACAACTGCAACATCGCATTCGTTAATTGATTTTAATGTTCTAATAGTGGAATAAAATTCAATACTCTCGTCTACCCTTTTCTTTTTACGAAGCCCGGCAGTATCAATCAATATTATTTCTTCACCGTAATATTTTAGAATTGAATCTACACTGTCGCGTGTTGTTCCCGGAATATCGGTCACAATGCTTCTATCGTAACCGAGCAAAGCATTTGTTAAAGATGATTTGCCAACATTCGGTCTGCCGACAACAGCAAGTTTAAGCCTGGGATCTTCCTCTTTCTCTTCTACAAGCTGAAAATTTGAGGTTATATCATCGAGCAGGTCTCCGATTTTTCTCCCTACAAGGGCTGAAATATCATAAACCACACTTACACCGAGCTTGTAAAACTCCGCTGCAGACGGCTCAAAACTTTCAGAATCAACTTTGTTGGCAATTAAGTAAAAAGGTTTGTTTGATGAGCGCAGCATCTTCCCTATTTCAATATCTACAGGGTTTACACCTGCACGAGCATCAACCATAAATAAAATTGAATCTGCTTCATCAATTGCAATTTCAACTTGTTCCTTTATCGCTCTCTCGAACAAATCATCCGAGTGAGGCACGTAGCCGCCGGTATCAATGAGGCGGAATATTTTTCCCGCCCACTCAACTTCACTATAATTTCTGTCTCTTGTAACTCCGCTTTTATCATCTACTATTGCTTCGCGTTTTCCTACAAGCCGGTTAAAGAATGTCGATTTTCCAACATTTGGACGACCGACAATAACAACTAAGGGTAATTTCATATTCCGATTTCATAAATTTGTGTTGACAAAGTTAAGCCATTAATGCTCAATGTACAATGAAGAATGAACAAATCCACGGATTTTTGGAGGCTGCCAATATATGCAATTGATAGAGATGCGTCTTAATTTAATGAAAGTATAGTATTGATACGTAACCGTTAGCCAACGGACTTAACGCGTTAGCTTAAACAATATAATGATTCATTCTTCATTGTACATTCTTCATTATACATTCTTCATTATACACTAATTAAAGTCCGGCATTCTTTTAGTCTTTATCTTGCCATTTTAATTGGTTAAATCGCATTGAAACTCTCTAATCGAATGCCCCTATTTGTTCCCTCACGTTTGGACATTCTTTTATCTGAGATAAAAAAACCTTCAGCGATTAATTTCGTTGAAGGTTTTTTTTAGAAAAGTGACTACTTAATTTTATCTCTTTCTCAAAGTTCGCAGGGCACTATTCATAGTTAGTATCATATGAGTCTATTTTATCAGCGTCATCTTCTTTGTGTTTGTGAAGATTGAACCGTCAATACCCTTAGCTTCAATTGTATAGAAATAAACACCGCTCGAAACTTCTTTTAAGTTTACATTAAAATTATGCGAACCGGAAGTAAGGTCTTTGTTTACAAGTGTGGTAATTTCTTTACCAAGCAGATTGTAAATAGTAACCTTAACTTTTGCATTAACCGGTAATGTAAAGTTAATCGTTGTGGAAGGATTGAACGGGTTTGGGTAGTTTTGAGATAAACCATAAGAAACAGGAGTTTCAACGGAAACTTTTACTGTTGTCGAATAAGCAAAACTGCCGTCGAAATCAATTTGCTTTAGGCGGTAATAATTTGTTCCGGAAACATTTTTATCGATGAATGAATAATCATGTTTCTCTGCGCTTGTACCGTTGCCGTTAACAAAACCAATTTTTGAAAACGAAGTGTTATCTGCACTCTTCTCAACAACAAAACCGCTGTTATTAGTTTCTGTTGCTGTTGCCCAACTTAATACTACCGTGCCGTTGTTTACGTTAGCAGAGAACGAAGTCAATTCAACCGGGACAGTAAAAGGAGGGAGAATGTCTAACGCATAATACCTTGGCATTAATTGGTAGCTATTGAACTGACTGCCGAGAGCAATTAAATCTCTTGGCCATAGAGGTTCGGGCTGCCCATCAAGATCTGTATCGCTATCAATTCTGTAATCTACGGTATCAACGCCGTCAGTTACTTTTAAAGTAGCGCTTCCGGATGCTGGCCATGTTCCACTTGCTTTGCTTAAGTTTGCAAAAGCAATTAGGCGCGCTTCATAAAATTCAGCGTTGGCTTTATATTGAGCAAGAGTTAAAACAGTTGGGTCGGGAATCATTGACCAGTTACTGTCGCTTAGAACAACTAAGCTAGAATCGGTAAGTGGTATAAATTCTGTTAAACCATTATAATGATCAATAAAACCGGTTGACTGAATATAATCACCAAGCTGTAAAGCGGGGCTTAATAAGCCGCCCTTAAAAGTTACGATTCCTGCAGTGCCATCCCATATATAATAAGAACGGTTACTTGTTTGATAGTTAGGAGAAATGCAAACACCCTTTACTGTAAGAGTATCGTCTAATCTATCAGGTATCAAGTCGTTGTTTAAATCTTCGCGTGCTTCAGAGATATAAACCATATTAGTTCTGAAAGCTGCAACTCCATTATTTGAGATTGCAAAATAGATTGTAAAAGTTCCGTCACCGTTATCTAAAATAGACATATCAGCAGAAGCATTTCCGTTTGTAATGTAAGGGGTGCTTAATTGATACGTGCCGTACAATGTTGGGTAAACTTCGCTGTTTGTAACATCAAACATTTGAACCGAAGTCCCTAAAACACCATCGTTTTTACCTATAACTCCGATAACTTTTCTTCCGTTAGCAGACATCTTATAAGAAATATTATGCCATCCGCCGGAGATAACGCCGCCGTCAACAGTGTTGATAACTGCACCGGTTGCATCAATGTGCATTGTGCTTGTCCCTGCGCCGTTTATCCATAAATCGGATAAAACACCTGTTGTTACAGGAGAAATACCGCCGCGGGCTGCGCCTAATGCAACTGTGATTGTAGATGCAGCGGTAAAATTAATTCCATCTGCAGTTGTAAATAATTGTATTAAAGTGTTACTCGATCCGCTTACGTACAGCACTGTTCCGGCGCCGGCACCCGATAATGCCATAACGTCACCCAAACGTCCAGTAAGATCGCCGCTGAATGCAACTGTGGGCACAGCGCTTTCATTAGCCCAGCGATAAATTCTAACGCCGGTTCCGGTAAGAATTAGGTTAACACCATAAATTACGCCATCTGATGTAGCTTTAATGATGTTGATTGGAAGAATTCCTCCGGCTACTCCGGTCATGTCAAGCGTATCAAGAACATTACCGTTTGCAGCATCTAAAACATAAATTGCGGCTGCACCGGTTCTGCTGCAGATAAGCACATGACCGGTAGCTGCATTGTAAGTAAGCCCACGCATCGTATTATCGTTAGCGATCCATGGATAATCTGCATTTGTTTTTTCCCAAATCATTGAGCCTTGCGCGAGGACCGGGGAAATAACAAACAAAGCAGCAATCAAAAAAGAAAAGATTTTTTTCATAAAATGCTCCGAATAAAGTTATAAATTGTCTTAAAAAACGTCTTAAAGGTAGCTCAAATTGTGAAGTAAATCAAGAATTAAAATTAATTTTTGCTGTTAAATTTATGTTATGAAAACTATTGTCCGAAATAAATTTGGATTTAAAAATCAACTTTGAAATTCGATATTAACCTCACTTCGTTTGTTGAATAAAAAATTAATCGTTCTATTTAGTACCGATGGAACTTCGAATAACTTAGATGTTCATCTTGCTACAAGTATATTTTGCATAACGGGACATTTTATAGTCTCTTCGAGAATCCTTAATCACAATCCGTTAGCCAACGGATTAACGATAATTGAATAATGGAAAATGAATTTCGAAATGAAAACAATTTATACTTAACCTCACCTTTTGGAATTCCTTGTTCGGTCTGTTAACGAGCGGATTATTCATTTTCTCTTTTAGCTTTTTTTCCCTTCAACATTTCGTGGAAAAATTAGGAACTAATACTCTCCTTTCGTCTCAGCTGGATGATAAGTTTATAGATCAAGTTCTAACGTCCTTTAAAAGTTCCCCTTAGGTGGAATATGAATTGTGTTTATAACAGATTTGAATAAATATTCAAGATTCTAAAGTATAATTCGAAAGCAATCTTTAACAAAAAACAGAAACGAAATCTTCTTAAAAATAAAAAGCCGGCTCATTTCGGAGCCGGCTTGTAAAAAAAGAATACTAAGAAATTATTTGGTTAAAATCATCTTCTTAACTGAAGAGAAATTATTTCCATCAACTCCTGTAGCATCTATTCTGTAGAAATAAACACCGCTGTTTAAGCCTACTGCATTAAATTGTACATCATGACGACCGGCAGCCATCTGACCGTTAACAAGCGTCATAACTTCCTGACCGAGAACATCAAATACCTTCAACGAAACTTTAGCATCAACGGCAAGGCTGAAGTTAATTTTTGTTGATGGGTTGAACGGGTTAGGATAATTTTGTTCGAGAGAGAATACTTTCGGAACAGAAACAATAACTTCAACTAAATCAGAATAATCTGTTCTTCCGTCGAAGTCAATTTGTTTTAATCTGTAAGTATAAGTTCCCTCATTAAGATCGGTATCAACAAAACTATAATTTTGTCTTTCAGTTGTTGTGCCGTTTCCTTGGACAAAACCTACTACCTGGAAATCACCGGTAGTTTTTCTCTCAACTTCAAATCCTCTGTTATTGGTTTCAGTAGCTGTTGCCCAGTTTAATGTAACTGTGCTTTCATTTGAAGAAGCAATAAAGGAGGTAAACTCAACCGGTATAGCATCGGAGGCAATAACAACAACGTTATCAATTGCCCACCACCAATCCCAGCCTGGTTGGATTGATTTAAAGCGAATGAGAAGACTTGGTTGTAATGCTGCAGTTGCAGAAAGATTAATAGCTTCATGCATAGCTCTAACATCAACACCATCGTAGGTTAATACATTAACCCAGTTTGTACCGCCGTCAATGCTAATATCTACATAGCACTTATCGTCGGCATCAATAGCATTAAAATCGGAATCGAAGTAGAGCATTACTGACTGATAAATAGAAACATCAATCGGAGTAGCTAATGTAGCAGTTGAATTTATTGTTGAACCGCTTCCGCATTCATCAACATCAGCAGCAAATACTCCGCCGCTTGAGTTAGGAATTGTGTAAGCGTTCGGATATGGTTCGGTAAATACTTGCCATACGCATGTGCCGCCGTCATTTGTAATGGTCCAGCTACCTGTGCCACTTTCAAAGTTATCGGCAAATACAGTAACTAAATTTGGATCTTCCAATGTTGTAAACGACCATGTTGCAGCCGGAGCTCCAGCGCAAGTGTCATTTTTATCAATAACTTTCCATTGATAAGTTGTTGAATAGCTAAGTGGAGTGCCCGGGATAGCTATTGAAGTAATAGGAGCGCCGCTATAAATAGAAGTCATACTACCAGCAGGTCCGAAGAAAACTTCTACCTGAGTTGTGCCAGCGCCGTTTGTCCAGGAAGCATTTCCTGGTTCGCGGCTGATACCGGTTGCGCCATCAGCCGGAGTTGGATCTGTTGCAACACCAACCGGGCATGGAGGACCGGTCGAGGTTAATTCGTAAGCAAATAATTTATCCGGAGTACCCTGGAGCAATCCACCAATTGATGCAAAACCTGGTACAATGCCGGTACTGATAAATAGCCCGCCAGCAATTGCTGAAGCGTTGCCTATTCCGATATCTGTAATTACGTCATGCTGAACACCGGTAGGTAAACCCGTTGCAGGATTTACTTGAACGATATTCTGTGGAGTAGCTGCGCCTGCGCCCTGTCCCCAGAACCAGAGATAAGGACCGCCTACGGAATAATTATCAAAAGCAGCGCCATAAATACTTGTTACGCCTAATCCAGCATAAGTTAAAGAGGCTAATACTGCACCTGTCATGCTAATCAATTGTGGATTTGTGGAAAAATTACCAATCCAGAAACCACCGGCTCCGCCATCTGCAGTTGGGTCATAAGTTATATAACGGACAGTTTGTGGAGCGGTTATAGTACCTACACGAGTTTTTGTTACAGGGTCAATCTTTGCAATAGTTGTTGTATTTTGACCGGCGTACAAATATGTTCCATCAAAAGTCAATGCTCTTACTCCTGTAACGTTAGCGACTGAGAATTCTTCAATTAAAGTGCCTGCTGCCGTCCATCTGTGAAGTAGGGCGGAAGCCCATCTGGACGTCCAGAATTCACCGACAGTTGGAAGGAAAATTGCAGCAGCATTACCGGCTGCGCCTGTAACAACTAAAGCATCATAATTTGCTTGAACATCCCAAAGGGCATCGATTGTGGGATAATTGGGTTTGATTTCTCTATCGAGCAATCTCGGGCTAATATCTTGAACCCTTTTTTGAGCAAGGGCTAAAGAACTAGCTACGATGAGAAGCAGAAAAATCATAAAAAGTTTTTTCATAGAACCTCCTAATGTGTTATGATAGTTATGATATTATGGATTTTGATCCTTAACTTAATTCAAAAAGCTGCACGGAATAAAACCGTGCAGCAATTGAAAATTATTTTGTAAGCATCATTTTTTTCGTTGCTGTAAATCTGCTGCCGTCAATTCCTACTGCTTCTAATTTATAGATGTAAATACCGCTGTTTAATTTTGCTGCATCGAATGCAACTCCATGAACGCCGGCGCCAAAATTAGAATTAGCAAGAATAGAAATTTTCTGTCCCAAAATATTGAAAACAGTAAGACTAACTTTAGAATCAACCGCTAAGCTAAAATTAATTTTAGTGGAGGGGTTGAATGGATTAGGATAATTTTGGTTAAGAGCGAATATTGCAGGAGGAGCAACTATAACTTCAACTGCTTTTGAGTATTCGAATGAACCGTCAAGATCAATTTGTTTTAACCGG
>Ga0100390_10003281_pt1 | contig 14184 bp, 13 predicted proteins | sample CryGeymeta201514_FD_81540 | JGI IMG/M metagenome (GOLD analysis project Ga0100390, IMG submission 81540) | Groundwater microbial communities from Crystal Geyser aquifers in Utah, USA - Crystal Geyser metaG 2015-14 | ecosystem: Environmental > Aquatic > Deep subsurface > Groundwater | place... | reverse complement strand
TGTAGTTCTCTCCGCCAGTCGGCGGATCGAACGGTAAGAACATTATTCTTCGACCAAGCGAAAGTAGTGAGCGCGTGGAGAAGTACCGCAGAAAACAAGTTGTAGTTCTCCATGGTAGTCGAACAATAAAAGTGCCAATCCAACAATCTTTTAACCTCACATTACCACAATTAAACATCAAACAACATGGCAGAAGTGTCAGGAAAACTGACACCAAATTAATTTATGTTTGCGACCCCGGCAATAATTTTTATAGATTCTGACTACTAGTCGTTGATTCCGTTTGATTGTTACTAGGATATATAAATTGACATCTTTAGTTCCAAAACGTACAATTAAGCCATGTTAAATCAAGCAGACCCTCTTAAAGTTTATACGCCGGAGCAAGTGGCCGCGATGCTCCAACTGAGCAAAAATACCGTTTATGAGCTTATCGGCAGAGGCGAAATTGTAGCCAAAAAAATCGGCAAAGTCTATCGGATTTCTGCCCGTTCCCTGTCTTGTATTTTCACCGGACTGGACGCCGATTTATATGAGGCTGAGAAAGAGGATCTGAAGCAGATTCCCAAAGTTAAAGAAGCACTCAGCCGGGTGAGGGCGCAACTTAAATGAATGTCCATCTGAAAAGACGGATTTTTGTGGATTCCGATGTCGTTATCTCAGCCCTTCTTTTCGGAACCGGCGCCGCCTCTCTTTTGCTGCGGGAAAAAACTTTGAGTTGTCTCATTTCTTCCGTTTCCTTGACGGAAATAATCGCAGTTTCCCAACGGCTGGCAATTAGCAAGGCAAAACTTTCTCAGCTTATTAAAGAAAATTTGATACAGGTTAAACTAACCGACTCCGTGTCTGCCTTAAAGAAAAAATATGAAATGTATGTTGTGCACGCTGAAGACGCACATATCGTAGCAGGGGCAATTGCCGCCCAGTCACAGTTTTTGGTTACCTATAATCTCAAACATTATCGGCGCGACAACCTAAAAGCCGATTTTGAAATTTTGGTAATGTCTCCGGGCATATTTCTCCAATATCTCCGCAGTCAACAGGTTCGTACTCCATAAAGATTATAATCCTACATTTGTACAAAATCTTTGGTTTAATGTCATTCCGGGGAGGATCCGCCAGCCGGCGGAGATGACTGTAAGAATCCAGCGGAGAACGATCCTGGGCTTTGCCAGGATGACAATATATACAAGCCTGCCTGCCGGACGGGCAGGGACTCGGCACTGAGAAATCCCAAAGCGATGTGGGATCCCGAAGGAAAGTGGCAATTCGGACGGGATCTCCGCCAGATGGCGGACAGGCTCACGTCCCCGCCCCCGCCTGCCGGCGAGGCAGGGACTCGGCGGGTCCTCAGGATGACGGGTGTGTTTTTCTTACCCCATCCTTCCCTCCAAAAAGTCTTCGTACCCCTTCAAGTCTAACAGTCCGTGGCCCGAGAGATTGAAAACAATGACCTTTCTTCGTCCTTCAGCTTTACACACTAAAGCTTCGTCAATCACCGCTTTTATTGCATGGGCGCTTTCGGGCGCGGGAATTATTCCCTCGCATTTGGCAAAGTCCACTCCTGCCTGAAATGTCGGAATCTGATTATAGGCGCGTGCTTCGATCAGTTTTTCCTGATGCAGGAAAGCCAAAAGCGGAGCGATCCCGTGGTAGCGCAAACCCCCGGCATGGATAGGTGAGGGGACAAACTCACAACCCAAGGTTTCCATTTTTAAAAGCGGTGTTTGCTTGCCCGCGTCGCCGAAGTCATAGCGGTATTCGCCCTGGCTCATCGAAGCACAGTTTTGCGGCTCCACTCCGAGGAAGCGCGTCGCTGTCATTTTTCCGGCCAGTTTGTCTGCCAAGAACGGAAAAGCGATCCCAGCAAAATTGCTGCCGCCTCCGCAACAGCCGATGACGATATCCGGATATTCGCCCACCTTTTCCAGCTGAGTTTTGGTTTCTTGCCCGATTATGGTTTGGTGGAGCAGGACGTGGTTTAAAACACTTCCCAAAGATTACTTTGTGTCCTCATTTTTGGCAGCTATCTCGATAGCTTCCGCAATGGCCATTCCCAAGCTTCCGTTGGTTTTAGGAAATTGTTGGCGGAATTTTCTCCCGATTTTAGTGGTGGCCGAAGGGCTCTCCAAAACCTCAGCGCCGAAGAGGTGCATTACAGTTTTGCGGTAAGGCTTCTGCTCATAAGAAACCCTGACCATAAAAATCCGGCATTCCAACTTGAAAAAATTGCAGGCCATAGCCAGAGCCGAACCCCACTGACCGGCGCCGGTTTCAGTGGTCAGTTTGGCAACGCCCTCTTTTTGATTATAAAAAGCTTGAACCAAAGCCGTATTCAGTTTGTGACTGCCGGCGGGACTGGCGCCCTCATACTTATAGTAGATGTGAGCCGGTGTTTCCAAAAACTGCTCCAAACGTCTTGCCCGCACAAGAGGAGTCGGCCGGTAGAGCTTGTAAATTCCCAGGACCTCGGGCGGAACCGGGACAAATTCATCCAAAGTCACTTCTTGTTTAATCAACTCCATGGGAAAAAGGGGAGTTAGGTCAGCCGGCCCAATCGGCTTTTTGGTGGCCGGATGAAGCGGCGGGTCAGGCAGTTTACCCAGGTGTTTTTTAAGGTAAAAGTTAAGGTTTAGAAATTTTTCCGGAATTTCATTTTCGGTTAAAGTAATTTTAGCGTTTGACATTTTTTACTCCTTTTAAACTTTCTACTTATTTTGTCACCTTTTTCTGCAGGTGATGTTTCTTTGATGCTTTGCTCATAGCCTTTGTCGTTCTGGCAAAGTCCAGAGATCCCTTCTCGGTTGTCCTCATTTTTCAACTGGATCCTCACGTCCCCGCCGACTCGGCGGGTCCTTAGGATGACAGTGGCGGTTCCATAAAACTTTTCATATTGTTAAAAACTAAAAAACCCGCCTGGAAGCGGGTTGGGATGCGATCCTATTGCCATAGATTATAAAGCCGCCACCCGCTTCTCGGAAATACGGTTCCCCACCAACTAGTCATTAAAATAATTACTGATCTAAATTTCATATTTAAAACTGGAATACCGATTGGTCAGACCAATCTTCTCCCTAACCTCCATCATTTTTTGAGCACTTTGTTTCTTGGCTTTCTGCGCCCCTTGAGCCAAAATCTTTTTGATAAGCTCCGGCTGTTGTTCAAATTCCTGATACAATTTTCTTTCTTTGGCGAATTTGACAAGCAGAGCTTGGAAGAGCTTTTCTTTAACTTCCACGTCACCTACGGTACCTTTTTTATATCTTTGTTTTAAATCTTCCACCTCTTTTTTGTTATCGTTTATCAGGTCGTGATAGACAAAAACTGGGTTTCCCTGCACGTGTCCCGGATCAGTCGGATGTATCCTTTTAGGATCGGTATAACAACCCATAATCTGTTTTCTGATTATTCTTTCGTCTTCAAAAACGCTGATGTAATTTCCCAGGCTTTTGCTCATTTTCATTTTTCCGTCAGTGCCGACGATTCTGGCGATTTCTTTAAGATTAAAAATCTCCGGCAGCTTAAAAGTTTGGCCGTAAGTCCTATTAAAAAAGGCGGCGATGTCGCGGGTGATTTCAATATGTTGCTTCTGGTCATCTCCAACCGGAACAAAATCGGGTTCATATAACAGGATGTCCGCGGCCATGAGGATCGGGTAGTTAAACAAACCCAGGTTGATATTTTCTTCGTCAGTCTTTTTTTGCAGCTTATCTTTGTAGGCGTGACAGCGCTTAACAAGCCCCAGGGGAGTGACATTGTTTAAAATGCTTTGCAGCTCGGTATGCATTAGAACGTCTGACTGCCTGTAAAAGACGACTTTGTCCGTATCAATCCCGAAAGAAAGATAGGATAGGACTAAATTCTCCACATTTTGCTGCAGTCCTTTTCTGTTCTGGACAGTGGTTAAGGCATGCAGATCGGCAATAAAAAAATAAACCGTTCCGGCGTTTTTCTGCAGCATCAAAAAAGTTTTTACGGCCCCGGCATAATTACCGATATGTACCTTACCGCTTCCGGAAGGCGTGATGCCGGTTAAAATAGTGTAATTTTTTTGCATAATAGACTCCTTTTCCGCTTTTTAAATGCTTTAAAATGCCTATTTTCTGTCATCCTGGCTTGTCCAGGATCAGATTCTGGAGTCGTCGCTTCGTTCCTCCCCAGAATGACGGATGGAGAATGGTTCGTCATCCTGGCCTACCTGCCGGCGAGGCAGGCTTAGTCCAGAATCCCTCTTTTTCCTAAATAATTTCGTTGTATAAATCTCCAAATGTTGGATTTTTGGTTTTGATCAAGTTAATTTTGTCTATTCTATTTAAATCTTTTATTTGTTTTTCTCTGATGATTGTTTCCATTTCTCCTTCAACAATTTCAAAATAAACCAATTTGTGCAGATGATATTTTTTAGTAAATCCGGAAATCAGTTCATTTTTATGTTCATAGACTCTTCGGACTAAGTTATTAGTTACTCCGATATAGAGTGTTGGTCTGCCATTCGCCATGACGTAAACATACATTGTTTTCATCTGCACGCCTCTTAAAAGATTCTGGAGTCGTCGTTTTACTCCTCCCCAGAATGACGTTGAGACGCACCCTGTCTTGATTTGGTCATTCGGGCTTAGTCCAGGATCGTTCTTTCTGAAACCAAAAAACCCTCACCGCTGCCTATCAATATTAAGTTGATAGACAAGGGTGAGGGTTTTCCCCACGGTGCCACCTTGATATTCTCCGAAAATTACTTTCCGGAACTTATAAACCAGCCATGAAGCTGGTTTGCACAATGATTACGGTGTGCTTCCGGCCGGGCATTTCCTCCCGGCAGCTCCCAAGCCCCAACCATGCTTGGTGTTAGCGCCTTTGTTCAAGTTGAGTTATTATAACACAGAAATCGATTAAAATCAAGTTTTTATAGGGCTTGAATAGTTTGTAAGATCGATTTCAATTCGTCTTTTCCCTTAGTTGTTAGCTTATCATAATCGTCACTCACAAAATAAAGCGTCTTCGTATTATTTGTCGCATAAACTATCTGTTCCAAAACCTGCGGAAGGTTAGTTCTGTCGGGCCAAAAATAAATTTTAAAACTCTTATTCTCTAAAGTGATGTTACCAATTTCTTCCTTTCGACCATTGTTACTATCAGGAGTGGGACTAAAATTATAACTATCGGTTAAAGTAAAGTATTTATTACCATCTTTGTCTATGACTATATTGCCACTTCCGGTGTAGGGAGCCACATCAATCGCACATCCCCAACCTGTCGAGTCAGGATATTTTAGAGACAGATTAAGTTTTGAATTTGTGCACGTTTTCCACCCGGCGGTTTCCTCAACCGCAGCTGAGGTGGTGGACTGGTTTTGGGCCGAAGTGGATGTTTCGGTGGTTAGGGAAAGGGGTTTGATCGAAATGTATCCCAAGGCCACACCGGCTAAAAACAGCATGAGCGCGGAAAGAAGCCCGGCCACAAAAATAATCCAGGAGGGAATAGCTGACGGCTGGGACGGGGGACACGAGAAAGATTTACTGTCTTCCATGATTGTCTCCTTTGCAAGACTTTTTTTATCAATTAATCTCTAAACTTGAGTATACCACATTTAGCCGGCAGCTTCTTTTTAAAGTTCTGCTTTTATGATAAGCTTTATGCCCATGAACGAAATTCAAAAAGCCATTTTAAAAACCTTAATCTATTACGATCTTTTTGACTGGCCGGCAAATTTGAGTGAACTAACCAGCTTTTTGATCGGGGAAAAAGCCACTTGCGGGATGGTCGAAAAGCAATTGCAGGTTCTGGCGGCGCGCCAAAAAGTCTCCACCCAAGACGGATTTTGGATGTTGAAGGACAGAAACGAGATTGTGCCCGAACGCCTTAAAAAAGAAAAAGAAGCCCAACGTAAACTCAAAATTGCCTGGAAAGCCGCGGCTGTGCTCAAAATCATTCCCTGGATTGAGATGGTGGCGATAAGCGGCACTTTGGCAGTTGGAGGAGCCAAGGAGGATGACGACATTGACATTTTCATCCTGACTCAAACAGGAAGGCTTTACCTTTCGCGTTTGTTTGAATTTTTGCTTTTGACGCTTTTGGGCAAACGCCGTCGGCCGCGAACCACCAAGGTCAAAGATAAAATTTGTCCTAATTTATATTTAGATTACGAGGGATTGTTGGTTGCCGAAAACTTATGCGCGGCGCATGATCTGGTGCGTCTCAAACCTTTGTGGGAAAGAAACGGGGCCTACCGTAAACTGCTTGAGGCCAACTTATGGTATCAGAACTACTTTCCCAATCGGCAGCCGCGTCATTGCGATCCGCCAGCTGGCGGAGAAGCAATCCCGTCCGTTTTACCGCATTCCAACGGGATCCTGAAACAAGTTCAGGATGACAAGGAACAAGCTCGGGATGACGGAGTGGGGACGGGTCTTCGGATTTTTGGCGACTGGTTTGAGAGTTTGGCCCGCAAACTCGAGTTGCGGTACTTGCAATCCAAAAAAACCAGCGAGAGGATTTCTGCCCACACCCTTTACTTTCATCCGCAAGACGTTTACCCTAAAATACTCAAAGAATTTCAAAAACGGATTTTACCTCTTGACAAAAAATAGAGCTTCGGGTAAAACTATAGCTGGCAGTTATTCACTCCAGCTGCTAAGAAACCCCAACCCAAAAAACCTAAACTAACCGATATAATGGACAACTAATTTTATTGGAGAGTCAAAGGTAAAATAGCTTCTAGCGTCTGGCCGGCGGCCAAAAAGCGCCGTCATTGCGAGGATGGAGCAACGCGATTGACAAAGCAATCTTTTAAGTCAAGCACTAAACTCTAAACACTAAGCTCTAAATAAATACGCAGCACTAAATTTCAAAGCTCTAAACATTCTTTTTTCAAGTTTAGAATTTTGACTTTAGAAATTATTTGGAACTTAGAATTTAGGATTTAGAATTTTAAACTGGGAGGTATTGTATGAAAATCAAACCGCTCAAAGATCAGGTTCTTATCGAGCCTTTAGAAGAAGAGGAAAAAACGGCCTCGGGAATCGTTTTGCCCGACTCCGCCAAAGAAAAGCCGCAGAAAGGCGTTGTCCGCACTCTGGGCACCGGCGGCAAAGATGAGAAAGGCAACAAAATCGAGTTTGATGTTAAAGTCGGCGACAAGGTGATGTACAAAAAATGGGGCGGCAACGAAGTTAAAGTCAGCGGTAAAGAATGGCTGATTGTCAAAATGGAAGATATTCTGGCGATTGTCGAGTAAAAAATTAAAATAATATAAAGGAGAAATGATTTATGGCTAAACAACTTTTGTATGCCGAAGACGCCAGAAAAAAGCTCAAAAGAGGCGTGGATAAAATGGCCCAGGCCGTGAAAACCACTCTGGGACCCAAAGGGCGCAATGTAGCCCTAGACAAGAAATGGGGCGCCCCCACCGTCACCCACGACGGGGTGACAGTCGCCAAAGAGGTCGAACTCGAAGACCCATTTGAAAACATGGGTGCTCAGCTTTTAAAAGAAGCGGCAAGTAAAACCAACGATGTGGCCGGAGACGGAACCACGACTTCAGTGGTTTTAGCTCAAGCCATGGTCAATGAAGGCTTGAAAAATATCACCGCCGGCACCAACCCCATGATGCTCAAAGGGGGAATTGAGGCGGCCACCGAAATGGTGATTAAAACAGTGAGAGAGATGGCCAAGAAAATTACCACCAAGGAAGAAAAGGCCCAGGTGGCCACCATTTCCGCAGCAGACGAGGCGATCGGCGACCTGATTGCCGCAGCCATGGAAAAAGTCGGCAATGACGGGGTCATCACCGTGGAAGAATCCAAAGGCTTGGCCATGGAAGTGGAATACAAAGAGGGCATGCAGATTGACAAAGGTTTTGTGTCTGCCTATTTCGTGACCAACCCGGAACGCATGGAAGCGTCAATCGAAAATCCTCACCTTTTGATTACCGATAAGAAAATCTCAGCCATCGGAGACATTCTGCCGATGTTGGAAAATTTCGTCAAAATTTCCAAAGACCTGGTGATTATTGCCGACGAGGTTGAAGGCGAGGCATTAGCGACCATGGTGGTTAATAAACTGCGCGGGACTTTCAACGTCTTGGCTGTCAAAGCGCCGGGGTTCGGCGACCGCAGAAAAGAAATGTTGCAGGATATCGCCATTCTAACCGGCGCCCAGGTTATTTCCGAAGACACCGGCCGCAAGTTGGAGAACGTGACGGTTGAAGATTTGGGCAAGGCCGAAAAAGTGATTGCCAACAAAGATGAAACCACCATTGTCGGCGGCAAGGGCAGTAAATCCGAAATCGAGTCTCGTGTCAAACAAATTCGGGCTCAAATCGACGAAACCACCTCGGATTTTGATAAAGAGAAGTTGGAAGAAAGATTGGCAAAATTAGCCGGCGGAGTGGCAGTTTTCAATGTCGGCGCTGCCACCGAAGTTGAACTCAAAGAGAAAAAACATAGAGTTGAGGATGCGGTTTCGGCTACCAAAGCCGCGGTGGAAGAAGGAATTGTGGTCGGAGGCGGGGTGGCTTTGATCCGCGCCCGCAAGGCTTTGGAGGCAGTTAAGGGCCTGACTGCAGAAGAGATGGTGGGAGTGGAAATCGTGAAAAGAGCGCTAGAGGAACCCTTGCGTCAAATTGTCCGCAACGCCGGAGTAGATGAGGGTTGGGTTGTCCGTGAGGTAGACAGCAAACAAGGGGACTTCGGATATGACGTGGTTAAAATGGAGTTTGGAAAATTAGTGGAGCGAGGAATCATCGATCCGGCCAAAGTTACCCGTTCGGCCCTCCAAAATGCGGCCTCAGTGGCGATCATGATTTTGACAACAGAGGCGTTGGTTACGGATCTGCCGGAGAAAAAGGAAGCTGCGGGCGGCATGCCGGCAGGAATGGGCGGCATGGGCGGCATGGGTGGAGATATGGATTATTAAAGGAAACTTGAAGGTAGAAATGAATTTACAAAAAAGAGTCTCCGATCGGAGACTCTTTTTTGTATAGAAACGGTTTGTAATTAATGAGAATTTGTAATATAATTTAGATTAATTGAGGGAAAAGGAGCAACGTATGGCAGAGGAAAAAAATAAGAAATTTAAAATCGTCCCTTACAGATATTTAGATAAAAATAGAATATACTCAAATTATATTGAGGTTACAAAAACAGGAACTGATTTATCAATAAAATTTTGTGATATTCGACCGCCAGAAAACAAAGAAGAGGTTAATGAAGTGAAAAAAACAGGTGAGATTAGGGCTCCAATAGAGGCAGAAATGATCATACCCTTACCTGTGGCTGCTGATTTTTTGAGAGCACTGCGATTACAAATTGCAGATAAGGAGAATAATCAATGAATACCATGGAATTAGTTTATCAATTATATAATCCTTCAAACACCCAAATCACGAACGCGATCCTGACTTGCGCATTTCAGTGTCCCTTGAATATATTGAGGATTGATTGGGTTTCAGTATCATTATCAGATTCAGTGTCTAAATCCATATTCCCTACCCTTACATTCCCCTGGCCTACACTAGCTAACATTTCAATCGCCTGCTTAATCGAATAACCAATCTTTGCCAATTTTAATTCAGCCTCTTTCATTACCAACAAACTAACAAAACAGATAAGCAAGTGGGTTTGAATTCGGGCAACCTGTTGGTGGTAAACGGGTCTTTCCCGTAGGTCGGTCTTGGACATACGAAAGGCTTTCTCTACCTTCCATAAGTTATGATATTGCTCAATAATTTCCAGGTTGGAATTAAGATTATTCTGATTGGTAAAGTAACCCTTTAATCCGTCAAATTTTTGATCTGCCTTTATCTTTTGATAGTCCAGCCCCATTATTGTTTGTTTACCGTCTACCTTTACATATTTACTCTTGTGGATTAAGAGCTTTTTCTTGATTAATTTCTGTTGTAACTTTGTCACTAATCTTTTTCTATCTGCCTCAGCCTTTCCGGCTCGCTTTTCCGAATACTCCACAATTAATCGCTGGTTGTTGACTACGGTTTGATAGATAGGCTGTTGGACATAATTATGTTTGAGCATTCCAACGGTAACTACATTTGATAAGTTCTTGATTCGTGCCCCCACGATATAGCTGATCTTGCGGCCATCCAGAAAGGCAAGGTTATCCGCTGACAGCATACCGGCATCAGCTACTACCGTCAGTTGGGTGAGGGCATACTTTTGTCGTAGTTTGGTTATGGCGATTGGAAAGGTGTGGCCTTCAAAGGTCTTGCCTTCAAAGAAATCAAAGTCAAAGGGATAGCCTTTATCGTCGACAAACAAGCCGATGAGAATTTGAGGCATATCAGCCCGATGGTCTTTAGAGAAACCCTTACTCCTCAAGGAATCTTCGGTCTCAGTTTCAAAGTACAGAGTGGTGACATCATAAAAGCACACCGTAATCCCGGTAGGGTGTTGTTTGGAGACAAAGTCGAAAGCGCAACGGGTGAGGGCTTCTTTATCCAGGGTGTCCATAAAACGATAAACTTGGTCTTTGGTTAGATTAAGACCAAGATACCGGTTTAGGTAACGAATCATGGCCACCTTGCTTTTAGGGCAGACAATTCTCCCAATGACCAAATCACGAAGTAAAGTGGAGGGAAACCCAATGCTATCATAAACCACCCCGAACACCTGGTGATATCCGGTAATCCGCCAGTGCTGAAGCTTTGCCTTCGAAGAAAAAGTTGGGCTATCCGGAAACATGGCCATTTGGTATTTGAATTTATATTGGTTGAGAAGTTGTTTAGCTTTTACCCGAAGAACTTCAATCTGGTTGGGTATAGAAGCGCAACCAACATGCTTAATCAGGACAAATTTACCATAGCGCTTTTGTCCAATTTGAAAACAGGTTGATTTTCTGGAAACGATCTTTCGGATAAACACTGTAACCAATTGTATCAATTCAGTGTCCCAGTTGAAAATACAAACTATGGATTTATCGGGTTAATTTGATACCGAAAAGCGAATTTTCGACTATTTTGCGCAAGTCAGGAGAAAACTTTCAATCGCTAGGCGCAGGAGATCTTAGAAATTCGCAACTAAGCGAATGCCAAAAACTTGCCTGTCTGAAGCGCCGATTCGGCGCTGAGTTTGCAAGTTTTAATGAGTGCGTTGCATGAATTTCTTATCGACGAGCACTAAGCGAGAGTTTTGGCGCCACCTTTTGCGGAAAAAGGTGCTGAGGTATTATTCAAGATAGTCTTTGAGTTTCTTGCTGCGTGTGGGATGTTTTAGTTTGCGCAGGGCTTTGGCTTCAATCTGCCGGATGCGTTCCCGCGTCACCCCAAATTCTTTCCCCACCTCTTCTAATGTTCTTTGGCGATCGTCACGCAAACCAAACCGTAACTCCAAAACCTTTCTTTCCCGCAAGGATAAAGTCTCCAAAATCTCGTCAATGTGTTCTTTCAAAAGCTCTCGAGAGGCGATCTCATCCGGAGCTTTGATGATCTCATCAGCTAAAAACTCTCCCAGACGCGAATCTTCTTCTTCTCCCACCGGTGTTTCTAAAGACGTCGGTTCCTGCGAGACTTTGACGATTTCGCGGGCCTTGGCCGGGTCAACTCCAATTTTTTTGGCGACTTCTTCCGGTGTGGGTTCGCGCCCCAGCTCTTGTGACATCTTGCGCGAAACCCGGATAAAACGATTGATGACTTCCACCATATGAACCGGGATGCGGATGGTGCGGGCCTGATCGGCAATGGCGCGGGTAATCGCCTGGCGAATCCACCAAGTGGCATAGGTTGAAAATTTATAGCCGCGCCGCCATTCAAACTTTTCGACTGCCTTCATGAGCCCGATATTTCCCTCTTGAATTAAATCGAGAAGCGACAGACCTCTCCCAACGTATTTTTTAGCGATTGAAACGACCAGTCTTAGGTTGGCGGCAATTAATCTGCGCCGAGCTCTAGGGTCTCCCTGTTCGATCCTTTTGGCCAGCTTAACCTCCTCTTCAAAGGTTAAAAGATTAATCTTGCCGATTTCGCCTAAATACATCCTGACCGGATCAGTGTTCCCCCTATCGTCCACCGCTCCCGCCGCATCTTTGGTTTCCAAAAGGGATAAATCTTCATTGGCGACATTTTCAAAAACATCAATCCCCTCTGACATCAACTGGGTATATAAATTATCCAATTCTTCTATATTTTCTTCAGCGTTGGGAAAAAGCTCCAAGATATCATCCTGGGTTACATAGCCGTGTTTTCTCCCACGGCGGATTAACTTTTTTATGAGAGTGTTTTTGGGAATTTCTTTCATTTTCGAAAACTCCTTAAATTAAAGATTGACCAGCCTTTTTGAAAGTTGGGCAAATTGTCGAGTCAGTACTTCAAGCTCCTTTTCATCTTCCTTCTTTTCGGCTTCCCCGATTTTTTGACTGAGATGTTTCAACTGATCTTGCAGGTCAATTTTTTCAATTTCCAGCACGGCAATTTTAACCTCTTGCCCAAAAATTTCTTCCGGCGTTCCCCAATCTTTGAGATACAAATCATCAATTTTTGTGACTACTTCCGGCTTTAGTTTACCACAAAAACGTTGAATATTAAATTGCTCCTTGGCGTCCATTTTAAATTGATCCCAAATCGCTCCCAAAATCTCATCTTGAAAGCTAAGCTCATCTACCAAGGTTTCATCCAGCATCGAATAGCTGCCTAATTTTAAAAGCAAGGAGAGTAAATATTCTTGCAACAGCTTTTTTCTCTCCTGATAATCTGATTTTTGCCGAATAATATCTTGAACTGTTTGGGCTTGAGGTTTGGTGATCTTTTGTTTTTGAATAGCCTCCAAAATCACCTCTTCGGTCAAATTCAGCTTTTCAGCCAGGATTTTCATATAATGAGCCTGGATTAATTTATCGCTGATCGTGCCCAAAAGAGCGATGGCCTCTTGCCCGATCTTTTTACGACGATATAAAGGTTCGGCTGATTCATATTTTTCAAAGATAAGGTGCAATAAAAAATCATAAATTGGAACTGAACTTAGGATGGCCTTCGTCCATAATTCCGCATCTTTTCGAATCAACTCGTCCGGATCCTTGGCCTCTTGAATTTGAACAACTTTAATACTCATGCCCGCCTGTTCGGCAATCTCAATACCCCGCCTGGCGGCTTCTTTTCCGGCCCGGTCTGCATCAAAACAGATAGCAATCTGATCGCTGTAACGTTTCAAGGCGCGCACCTGCTCCAAAGTTAAAGCCGAGCCTAAGGGAGCTACCACATTTTGAACGCCGGCTTGATAAGATGAGATGACGTCCATGTTGCCTTCGACTAAAATCGCCTCGTTTTTCTTCTTTATAGACTCCCGTGCCAGATTTAAGCCATACAAAACCTGGCCTTTGCTAAAAACCGCAGTTTCGGGAGTGTTGACATATTTAGGCTGATCTTTATTTTCCGTCAAAATCCTACCGCTAAAACCGACCGCATCTCCCCTGGCGGAAAAGATCGGAAACATGAGCCTGCCGCGAAAACGGTCATAAAATCCGCTTCCGCCCGGCTTTCCGATTAATAACCCGCTGTCTATCGAATCTTTGCTCGCATACCCCTTGTGCTTTAAGAATCGTCCCAAGGCATCCCAGGATTGGGGCGCATAACCCAATTTAAAAAGCTTTACGGTTTCGGACCCAAGCCCCCTTCTGACAAGATATTCTAGAGCCCTTTTCCCAATCGGTTCGTTTAACAAAATATAATGGAAAAATTCGGCGGCCAAAAGATTGATGGCGAGAAGGGTGTCCTTTTTCGAATGGGCTGCCTCTTGATATTCACTTTTGAGTTGAACCCCGGCTTTTTGAGCTAAAATTTTTAAAGCTTCCACAAATTCCAAATTCTCATACTTCATCAAAAAACCAAAAATGTCACCGCCGGCGGAGCAGCCAAAACAATGCCAGATCTGTCGCTCCGGCGAGACAACAAAGGAAGGAGTCTTTTCGGGATGAAAGGGGCATAAGGCCTTAAAGTTACGGCCGGCCTTTTTCAAGGTGATGTAGGAACCGATAAACTCGGCGATGTCAAGTTTTGACTTTATTTCCTCAAGTTGATCCATGTTTTGCCCCCGCGAAATTTCCAATTCTCTTTCCCATATTATATCAGCCTTGATAAGTAGCATCCACTGAACACTTTTAAACGCTTGAGTGTTTGCGGGTAGAATTTATATTTTGAGCTTTGACATTTGACATTTTAGTTGTGCTTCTCCATGCCCCGCC
>Ga0100390_10003253_pt1 | contig 14252 bp, 11 predicted proteins | sample CryGeymeta201514_FD_81540 | JGI IMG/M metagenome (GOLD analysis project Ga0100390, IMG submission 81540) | Groundwater microbial communities from Crystal Geyser aquifers in Utah, USA - Crystal Geyser metaG 2015-14 | ecosystem: Environmental > Aquatic > Deep subsurface > Groundwater | place... | reverse complement strand
GTCCGGTTTCTCTCGCTTGAACTAATGAGGACATACCGTGTGACTGTAGACGATGCACAACAGACTTGGTCTTTCCTTCAAACACAAGAAAATGACCTAAAAAAGGATGAGTCTCCCTTTCTAGTAGGTGGTGCAGCAAAAATTCCTACTAGCAATCTTGCTACAGAACTAGTTCCACCCATCTTATTTGCCAATGGTGTTCACACACACTGGGAAGCAAGCAATGCTTTTCGAATGAGTTCAAAGTCTCGAAACGTTCCCGACAACCTTACCTTGCAAAGAATAGAAACTTTGGTCGTGGAACGATGTCAAAAACGAGAGGAAGCCAAGTTTTTGGAAGCTGATGCGATTCGGAAGGAGCTCTGGTTGACTTACTACGTGGGAATTAATGACAGATTGCGGCAATGGAGTATTGGGGGCATTTTTGACGATTCATAGACTGTCGGACAGAAAGGATGTAGGAGCTGTTAAAGCACATTTACCCCTTATTACGAACAACTTCTTGAGCTCTATAGCACACGCGATGATTTGTCTTACATGTCGCCGCCATGTACTTGTTTCATTTTTGAGTGCACCAAAGTCCAATTCGTGCTCACACAGAATATCGCTGTTTTCTTGCGTCGGGATGGATTTGAGCCATCAGCAAAGCGGTCTTGCAGAAGTATCAGAACTAGCGCTTTGGTTTTAATGTGCGTAGAAGACTGTTTTTGGTTCTAGGATCTCCCGACGACGACTGGAAAATGTTCGAGCATTGCAGGGACGACTCGTTGATCAAAATTTGAGAATTGAGTGAAAAAGAACGATTAAAATATCGCCACCCCTTTACCTACTGTAAACCAACACTTAGACGGACACTAGTTCGAAGCTAAAGATCGCAAAATACAAAAAAGAATGATATCGACATATCGACGTCCCATTATTCATTATTCTCTCCATGACGAATCCAAAAAATACTACTACAGCTGCAAGAAGGGCACGACACACTAGTAGAGACGAAGAAGAATTACAACCCCTGAGCTCTACATTACCAGCAGTCGTGTCACCATTGGAGTTTGAGAGTTTGTCGTCTCGTCAAACAACTTCTCACGACAAGTTCTGGAGTGTCCGACCGATAAGTTACCTCATGGCTTTGCTGTCTGCTGCGTTATTTGCTCTGTCGTTAATATGGTCAAAACTGGCCGCAGGGCAGAACGTAACGGGCCCGGATGGAGATTTTGTCCTCCACAAGCCAACTTTTGACCCCGGTAGTAGCGCATTCTCGAGGTATGGTGATGCCTTTGCATTGGCACTCGAAGAAGTATCACAGAATCTGCAAGAAGACGGGACATTCATGGCAGGTGCAGGTTGGACTCAGCTGTGGACCCGAGATACGTCGTATGCCATAGAGCTTTCCCTGGGTCTACTGTATCCCCGAGAGTCACAAAGGACACTGGAAACTTGTACCAAGGAGGAGAAGAGCCTCGGCATCACGTGGCTGCAGGACCGTTGCGGGCACTTTGGTGGTTGGCCTTTTTTGAGTGACGCCGTGGTGGGCATTCAGGGGGCTTGGAATTTGTATCTAGCCACTGGCGATCGAGAGTTTTTGAATCGAGCATTGGAGATTAGCGATCGAACGCTCAAATGGGCTGAAAGAGATGTGTATGATGAGAAGACTGGTCTTTTCAAGGGGTGCAGCAGTTTTATGGAATCGAATTCTGGATACCCACCAGAGTACCGGATGAATGGAACAATGGTGGGAGAGACAAAGGCCTTAAGCACCAACGTATTGTACTATAATGGTTATAAGTATGCTTTCATGATGAAAGAGGAATTACGTCGGCTAGAGTCACAAGAACAAGTCCGTAACGAAACAACCGAAGACAGAAATCAGATTCACACGTACGAGAGCAAAGCGACGTCATTGGGTCTTGCTATACGAACAAGACTATGGATGGAGGATGAAGGCTATTATGCGTACTTTGAAGATGTAAATGAGACTCTTTCCCGGAGAATGGAGGGGCTTGGAGAGTCGCTCTTGCTCTTGGCCCCCGAGCTGGAAGTCAACCAAACAAGGATTGGACGTATCTTCAACAATACACACCGGACTGAACGCGGTTTGCCGTGTCTTTGGCCTCGCTTTGAAAGACATGTACTCTCAACGGATGTTGCCAGCTATTATCACAACGGAAGGTATGTTTGAGCTCCATCGCGAGTGTTTTGTATACGTGGCATCCTGTTCCATAGCTTTAACCTTTTTTTTTTAAACCGGACATTTCAAGAATTTGGCCGTTTGTTCAGGGATACTGGGCATTAGCCGCGGCGCGCCACGGGAGACTGGAAATATTTAGTGAAGAATTGAGAAACCTAGTAGAATTGGGATTACGAAACAACACTTTTGCTGAATTTTACGAACTCGACGGAAGATACCTCCACGGCCGCCGACGTCAGCTTTGGTCGGGCGCTGGATACCTCGGAATGATCATTCATGGGTTATTCGGGGTTGAATTAAAGCCCCGTGGCATACACTTTCGACCCGTCAAGTCCGCCGAGTTTCAAGGAGGCATTCTTAAATTGGAGAACTTGGTTTACAGAAACATCAGACTTGACATTCACGTGTCCGGTTCAGGTTCAGTTGTCGAGACTTTTCAAATCAATGGAGAGGCGCAAGAGTCGCCTTTTCTCGAAGCTGGTTTGAAAGGATATCAGCTTATTGAAATATCGCTGAAAGATTGATGCATGCCATGAAGTAATCGATTAGTTACACTTGTTAGTACCGCATTTTGAAATGCATGAATATCGTGGTTTGCTTGTTTTAACATTTATAATTCCCATAAAGTCTTATCACTCCTATGCTAAATCGTTTAGCTAGCGGCTGATCGTAGCATAGACCGCATGGCAAGCGATTGACAACTAAACTCTTTTTCAAGTAAAGCAAAAGCTTCCTTGAGTTCCTTTTGAGCAGCTGCTCTTTCCGAAACGATTTTTCGCAGCGCTGCACTGGGAGAGATTTTGTCTGATAGTGATTCCAAGTCTCCGAGCGTCGCCGTAAGTGCAGTCTCGAGAATAAGAACCTCATCTATTGGCGGAATCAGTTCGTTCTCCGCCGATCGAGCGCTACAATATCCCATCGCATACAGCACACTTCCGGCTGCAGCCACTCTGCTCTCCTCGTAGTCCGACACAACACCACTTTGCCCTCGGCAGACAGAAGTCGCAAGCAATTTGCCGACTTCCCTGGAACCAGCACTCAGGGCATTCACCCACTGATAAGCGGACTGCGAGATACCACCACGAACCAAGCCGTCCGATGACTCTCCCATCACAATGTTAACAAATTTTTGCTTGACTCTTTCGTCTCGGCGTTTAGCCGCAAAAGATCTTCAGTGGCAAAGAAAACAAAAATCGCGAAGTGAGTGATTTGGATGAGGCTGGATTTACGAAGTAAACAACGTTGCAGCCAAAACGAGTCCCAGAAACAATGGTTTTACTTACGTGGATGAAAATGCCTTGGAATACATCGCGTTCAAATAAAACTGAGCAAGCTGCAGTGTTTGGTTAGTTGTCTCGAGATTCGCTCTCAGCCAAGAAAAGTGCTTTTCAAAGTAACCGGAGACCACATGATTGGTTGGAGCGCCCTCACCAAAAGGGAGACGGTCGACGAGGAGGAAGTTACATTTCTCCATTACCTCCAGAAGCATCTCCTTTCTCGAATTGGCAGCATCAATGACTGCCATTAGCGTCGCCAATGTCTCTCGTTCCGCTACTTTCTCCATCGCAACTTCTCTTTCTATTGGATTAATTTGCGGCGGATTCTTGTTCAGGATGTTGGCAACTTCCTCTTCGCACGTCACGTCGTCCTTCCTTTTGGGTGCTGCACGTGGCCCCGCACTGCTTCCGTAGGCGGGCAGACCGACTTTCGCGAAAGTATCATTGCCAGTTTGATAACTCGCACCTGTAATCTTGCTGGGGGCAGCTGGCAAAAGTATATCAGGAGCACCATGCCTGGCAATCTCAGTGTCACTGCAGAGTTCAAACCCGAGTTCTTTCCGTTCGAATTGAACGAGGTACCGAGCGGACGCGACATCGTGAAATAGCACTTTGCCGCGATGCAAGATCAAGAACCTTTTGTTGTACGCTGTGACTGTTGTTCCAACAGAAATCGGCGCGGGAATATCGAATCCTGTGTAATTGGTACTGTCCGGGTTCTGCTGCAGATCTCGAACTATGTCACGAAAATTGTTGCGTTCCTTCAGCTGTGACATAATGAACCGCTTGGAGAAACGACGCGGACGCTGTCTCATGGCACGACGGACAACACTCCACTCTCGTCTGGTGAGCTTGGCTGTTGGCAGAATCCCCAACTTTGCCACCTCGCGCGCAAACGTGTTGTTGTTGTACCAAGCTCGGTCAACATCGCTGTAAAAGAATTCGTGGACTGCCCAGGATCTGGCGCTTCCATTCAAGCAATTGATGAGTGCGTGATTCCAACTGGCATATACATCATCCGAGTGCTTTTTTCGCAGAGGATCATTGTGAGGTTTATCATGTACATTGTTGGCTACAGCCGGATTGACAGATTCCCATGGTGGTAGCCGAAAGTCGATACCCAACTTTGCCATGTACTCGGGGATCCTCACATTGGCACGAATGTCTTTTTCCAAAAGCTTCCTTTGTCTTTTATTATAACCAGCGGCCCACAGTTGTCGCCGCTGCCAATCCAACAAAGCCAAAGAGACGGGCCCCTTGAGCGATCGATTCACCTTTTTTGCCTTCTTAAAAGGCCTCAAGGGCTTCCAATTACCGGTCTGATCTTCGTCCGACTCACTCTCATATCGGCGGCTACGATTGTTGGAGTTGGAACGAATAGGCGTTGCAGCAGCAGGAGTCTGATATTTTTCCTTGGTTCTGTTCTTGGCATCTCGTTTTCTCTTTTGATACTGTCGGTCGCGCATCCGTTTGAGTTCCCTCTTTCGCTCCTGGAGCGTAAGGTCATCATCTGGGTCCGCTTCGACGTGTTCGCCATTCACTAGAACTTTTGTTATTAAAACATCTCGCAGGTCACCAAAGAAGTAATCGCTAACCGATCCAGCTTGCTCGATACCTTTCGTGACTTCATCGTCGGCAAGCCGCGCCACGAGTGGACGTTTGAGCAGTAGATGAGCATTGTCCTTCTTGATGTAGATTCTCTTTTCCGCAACCTCCTCCTCCTCCTCTTCTTCCTCCTCCTTCTCATTATCATCATCATCACTATCAGCTTCCGATCTTCGAGAACGTAACAATTGCCTTGAACGGCCACCCATTTGCCGTGTCTGCTTTCTCATTTGACATTCAAAGGGCACAGGATAAGGTCCACATTCCCCTTCCAGTTCCCCAATTGCATCGAGCAAACTCTTGATACCAATATTGTCTTTGAAAATGAACTCTTCCTTCTTCTTGTCTCGCACCCTCTGAGCAACTCCTCGTGTATACCGTTTGGGCGCTACGCGACCCTTTCTGCCGCCTTCCTGGTCCGAGTCAGTCTCCTCTCGCCCCACTGCCGAATGGGCTGAATGGTAATCTTTCCGGTTCAACCCAGCCGCTCGTTTCACCCAGGTCAACGTTCGTTTGTCCAAACCCTTTCGGCGTTTCCTGTCTTGCAAGGCAGCTGCTAACTCCTTCATGAATTCGTGTCCCACGAGATATTCCAATTCTTCCTTTTTAAAATCGGCCACCATGTTTTCTTCATCAATCATGTCGTCCAGAGGATTGGAATAATACCGAATCCGGTGATCGACATTTCGATTCAGTTTGATCATAGTATTGGCCACCTCATCTTCGTCCAACGTGCCTCCGCCCGCCGTGTCCAAGTCAAAGTTTCGCAGGTAGGCACGAACGCCCTTGAGAGTCTTCCGATCTAAATGATCAGGAACGTGTGGGGGAAAGTCATCATCATTATCATCGTCTTTCGCACCCTTCTTTTCCCCTTTCTTCGGTCGTCTTTTGTTCGTTTGAGGTGCATTTATGACCTCGTCGCCATCGCCAGAATCGTTTTGGTCACTGTCATTCGCCTGTTCGCCATTTTCTCGGTCGTTATCGTTGGCGTCATCGTCCTCGTCGACCTTGTTTTCATTCGTTTCGTCATCATCATCATCGTCGGCTTTATTTTTCTCAGAAGAATCGACATGGACTTTTCCATTTGATTCTTCGTGGCTCTTCGTGGATTCGTTTTCATCGCTCTTGTTATCGTTCGAGACATTATCGGTTTCGGCGTTCGACACGGGACGTGTTCCTGTTCCTTCCCGTGTATCTTTGGTTCTGTTGCCATTTTCAATGGCATTGGCGCCATTCCTCGTACTTTTATTCGAAGAAGGCATATTAGAATTAATGAGATAACCTGCAATGCAGAGGAGGACGAAGAAACGAGAGTAAAGGTTAATAATATAGCAATCGACAACTTGTTGAATTTATTCTGGTTTTGTGGAGGCTGCCTTCCTCCAACCTAACCTTTCTTGCTTTTTGCGTTCACAGATGCAGTACAAAATTTTACAGGAATATTAAAAGATGCACACTAGATCTTGAGATATTCCCAGCAATTACAATAAACGTCATAATAAAATTTGATAACTCTGAGCAAGGATTGATCGCTGGAAAGTAGTATTCCCGGTTCATCAGCAGGAACTTGAATCAAACAACTGAACTGAACTTTACGAGCCACTATGCGTCAAAGCGACTTTTCACAGACACATTTTTTTGGGTACTAGCTAGCTAGTAGTAGACTAGACCCTACTACTCCTCCTCTACTAGTAGGCTACTACTCGAGTACTAGTAGCTACTACTACTACTACTAGCTAGCTACTAGTAGCTAGTAGCTACTACTAGTAGCTAGTCTAGTCTACCTGGTACAGTACCAACCAAAAATCAGCCAATCATAGGAGGCTACTACTAGTAGCTAGCTAGAGCCTACCAGTAGGATAGAGCATACTCGAGTAAACAACATTATCATTATTATTTTATACGCCTATTTTACAACACAACACAAGAACAACTCTTACTTCGATCACCAACACTGAGCTTGCTAGCTAGCCTCTTATTCACTCAATACATCGTCTAAAACAAGACAGAAAAAGCATTGCACGATGGGTGTCATGGAAAAGGTGAGCTTTCATGCTTCCTTTTCTACCCTTGTTTGCTCGTTGTTAGGGCATATCGGATATGCATATCCAATTTACTCACACTCTGATTTCCTTCATTGATTGGTGCTTTTACGTTTGATCTGTATGGCAATAACCAGATCAAAGAGATCGAGGCCGAAATGGCTCGGACTCAGAAAAACAAGGCGACTAATTATCATTTAGGAACCTTGAAAGCCAAGCTTGCCAAACTCCGGAGTGAATTGTTCATGGAACAATCGGGAGGCAGTGGCGGTGGCGCTGGCGAAGGATTTGATGTGGCTCGCAACGGAGATGCTCGAGTCGCCCTCATTGGTTTTCCGTCAGTAGGAAAAAGTAGTTTGTTGGGAGCCCTGACCAGTACCGAGAGCGAGGCAGCTGCCTACGAATTTACGACTCTGACAACCATTCCGGGTGTTTTAAAGTACGTGGAACTGTGCTGTTTGACACTATTTTCTCAGTACTATGCTTTGTCCAAGACTTGAACTAACCTACCGGTTTTTGTTGCTTCTGCTTCTTACTTTGTGTAGTTGTAAGCACTTTCGTGCATCGTGAACATTTTGAATCCGTGCATTACTTGGTGCCTGTGACATTTCTTTGGTATTTCGAATCACCTCAATAAACTCGCTATCCACCACTGCTTTTACAGATAAGGGATCTAAAATACAAGTCCTCGATTTACCCGGTATCATTGAAGGCGCCGCTCATGGTGCAGGTCGCGGTAAGGAAGTCATTGCAGTGGCTCGATCGGCGGATGCTATTTTGATTGTACTCGACGCCGGAAAGGAACAAGGCAATCGTCATCGTGAAATTCTGGAGAGAGAGCTAGAAACCGTGGGGATTCGTCTCAATCAACGGCCGCCTGATGTGACTCTGTCAACGCGAAAAACGGGTGGCGGCGTGCGATTTGCGTCCACAGTACCTCAACCCCATCTAGGACCAGAACCAGAAAAGCTTGTGACGAATATTCTGAGAGAATACCGTATCAGTTCCGCAGATGTATTGGCTCGAGAAGAAATCACAGTCGATCAGTTGGTGGACGTTGTTTTGGGAAATCGCCAGTACAAGCCGTGTCTATACTTGTACAACAAAATTGATACTGTTACCATCGAAGAGGTCGATCAGCTGGCTCGTATGCCACATTCTGTAGTCGGCAGTGTGAGAGCTAATTTTAACATAGGCGAGCCCGACGAGGATGATTATCTCAAAGCTACCATGTGGGAATATCTCGGACTGACCCGTGTCTACACGAAGCGAAAAGGTAAGGCATGAAGGAGCACATGCACATGTTCTTCGAAGTTAAAGCGATTGGAAATCTCAACCTATACAATGCTCTTGATTCTTTCCCTAGGTTCTCCACCAGATCTAGACGACCCAGTTGTCTTGTCCGAGATTCGGAAAGGAACAACTGTAAAATCGCTCTGCGCCAATATTTCAAGCGAGCTCCTTCGCGAATTTAATTACGCTTTGGTGTGGGGAACCAGTGCCAAGCATTCTCCACAAAGATGTGGTCTCAGCCACAAACTTGACGATGAGGACGTCGTGCAGATTGTTTCAAAAACTATCAAACAACAACAACAGGATAAGAAGTTTGTGTCTACTTCTCAAGCATTTTTGGACAAACATTCAAAGAAACGGCAGGACCGGAAGGCCCACAAAGCGGCTCAGCTTCGAGGATAGCGAAAACAATTAGAATTGTTGTTAATTTTTACGAGAAGAACCAAACGTCGCATGCTATGAACTTTCTTTCTCCTTTTTTGCTGCTTTCTTTCTCGCTTGCTCTTCGTCTCGGAACTTATCCATTTCGTCCAGGATATCTTGAGGCAGCACTGGCCGAAAGCTAGGGAGTTCGGCGACAAATAGCAAAGAATGAGCCCATCCCGCCTTGTTGACAAATCGGCTTCGGAATAATTCTCCAACTTCACGATAAATGGTGGGCGTCAAACTTTTCGCCAGCTTGAGCTTTCCGTCGTCATCGTAATCTCGACAGGCAATGTTCCAGACATGGACGTCCACTGGGATAGCTCCGGCCTGTTTCAGCGAAAACAGAGCTACACAGTCAGCCACTTTCCGTCCTACTCCCGAGAATCGAATTAGCTTTTCTTGGACCTCCACGGGGCTCAAGGTGCCATTGGCAGAGCCTTCTTTGATATCAAGAAGATGATGTTCACCTCCAAGCGATGAAAGCAACTCCATCGTTTCAATGATATATTTTGCGCGATACCCGATGCCACAATTTTTGCGCAAATCCTCATCTGTGGCTTGATTTTGTAATTCTTCCAAACTTGGAAAGGAATAAATTGTCTCCTCGATACCTTTTGCTGGGTCAGCGTCCATGATTTTCTTGCCGTACGTCGCTCGAATGGATTGCAAAATTTTGGTAATGCGAGGAATGTTGTTGTTGCTGGAACAAATGAAGCTTGCCAAACATTCCCATGGATCTTGATTGAGAATGCGCACGCCAGGAATGCAAGCGGCAATCCGACCCAGGCGAGCATCTCTCTCTTTCCACTCGTTGTACAAAGGCAATAATGGTTCCTCCAGTTGAAAGTACCGTCGGAGAAACATCTTGACATCAAACGATGACGGAACATCCGACAAGACGCGATACAAAGTCGTATCATGGGTTTCTCGAATGACGACGACGACAGATAGCTCGGGCGATACGCGCAAACAACCAATCCATTCGGTTTCGTTGTGAGTACCCCAGGCCGATTTTTGTGGGGCATCCTTGGCCTTCGTTGGTGTGATGAATAATGGGTTTGCTGGCGACGATGAAATAACCTTCCAATGAAAGCATTGACCTGTCGTTAGTGTTGTAGAAGGACGGAGCTCTTCGGGAGAGACTTCCAGGTCCTCAAATTCACTGTCCGGGACTTTCGTCACTGTCACGATCTCAGATGAACTCTCTGTGCGCTCCGATTTGACTGTAGTAGTACTGGCCGGAGGTGTCACTACTACCCGTCGTCGTTTCACAGGTTTCGGAGTCAACGGTTGGATAGAATTTGGTGTTGTCTCGGTAGAAATATCAGTAGTGCTATTTCTTTTGGCAGCTTTCAGCCGAGCACTGGATCGACTGGAGATGATTCCGTTACTACTCGTACTAACAGTGACAAGTACACTCTTCATTGTTACTATCTGTTGGCTGTACACTCTTGATAAAGGACTTCGGCTGGTAGAAAATCCGAATGAACGATACGCAGAAGTAAAAGTAGAGAATCGAGATGGTTTCAGCAATAGATAATAATAAGTTGCCGTTGTTGCCAGAGACGAGAGTATCTTCATAGCCCTACTAGTACTACTAGACTAGTCTAGTAGTCCACTAGAGAAAATTATGATGATGACAATTGCTGGGAGTGGACTACTACTAGTAGACTACTACTACTACTACTATTACCTGCTAGCTAGCTACTACTACTAGTAGTAGCTAGCTACTACTAGAGTACTACGGAGTAGTAGCTACTCTAGCAAGCAGTACCAGTACGTAGTAGTACAGTACAACTAGTCTAGTAGTAGTAGTCTAGTAGTAGTACTAGCTACTACTAGTACTAGACAGGACATACTACTAGTACATGAAAAACTTCTGTTCAGGTTGGTTGGCGATAACTCAGATCTAACCACGAGCCAGTGTGCGATCTCGGAGCAGGCCGACAGCTACGCCTTCAAACAGCTTTCTGGATTGGAGATGATTGTCCCAGTGTCTTGGTGAAACTGGAGTTGATCCGCAGGAGGTAGGATCCAAAGTACAGTACCACGGAAACCACCGCCGGTAAAAAAAGACCGAGAGAACCATCGTGCTTGGAAGGATGCTCACGATTTACCGACAGTGACCAAATTTCTGAATTGACAAAGACACCAGCCACTTCTCCCAAAACACATAACAGATCCACGTGCTGTGCACTAAGCAGATTGGCCGGAACAGATTGCTGCTCGGCACATTCAGATACTAGAGCGCGAAGAATCGCAGAAGCAGACCTTCCTAGAATGCTGGAAAATATTCCAAGCGAAAGTAGAGAGACTGCCAAAAAGAAGACAGAAACACGGTTTTCTTCCGCTGACAAGTAAATAGGAAGAAATGCCAACAGGACGAGGCCTGTTGTCTGTGCAGCCAAGCCAATGCGAATGGCTCGAAGCGGATCATTTCGCGGTATGCTCGACAAGAAACGGGATGCTTTTGTCGTCAACATTCCAGAAAGAGCCATCGCAACACAAAACATTGCGACACCGTTCGTGGCAGGAGTGTAGCCGAGTCCACCCAGACTAGTTGGCGACGATAGCCACAGGGGAATGGCGATTTCAATGCCACCCTGTGCGCTACTCCAAAAGGCGCAAAAGAAGGATACGAACGCTAGCGAATCAACTGCCACTCCTCCTTGATCCACACTGTCCATGTTGCTCCTCTTGGTGCTGCCATTGGTGTGCGAGGACTGAGCCGTAGTGAAGGTGCGACGTCGAACATACTTTTCTGACGATGGACGGTTTGTTGTTGTTGTTGCCGCTGGCTTTCCAGGTGTAAACAAATCAATATCCACCATGTCAGCCGGCGTTGGAGAAGCAATAAGTGGTTCTATTCTCATATCCTCAAAATCACCTCTATTTGCCCTCTCGGCCACTTCGCGGTATTTGACTTCATAAGGATGTTCTCCGAGCTTGTAAGGGCTGGTTCCCCCGTACTCTGGAGGGATTTGATCAAGATCTATGTAGTCTGTTAGTCTTGTGAGTGTTTCACTTTCAGATAGTAGTTCGACAGGAACAGAATCTGGAAGGACAGATTTAATGGTAGCAAACGGCCCGCTGGCCCAAAAGGGCGTGTTGGCTACGCAGCATCGCCTCATTGATAAGGGGTAATGAGCTGCGGCAATATCACCGGCCCTCTTGAGATAGCGTAATATGTCTGTAGATAACATATTGATGCCTGCCCCTTTGACGTCCATAACCAAAAACAATCCGTAGCAAGAGGAATCATAGGGATCTGATTCATTCCCGCAAATTCTCCTCAGTTCCGGAGTGGCACACAAACAGTGATTCAGAAACTCCTGGAAGAAAATGTAATGGTGCACCATGTCATCGATCGTACATTCTCCTCGAAACAACGTTTTCAGGTCCATTTTCCCCGGCTGCTCGTACATGACTGGCAAGCCTCCTTTGCTGTGTCCGTGAGCAAAGTGAGGATAAGCCTTCTTAATTTCAGCAGAGAATTTGTGAGGCCTTGTGTGAATATTCGATACGCCTCGCTCACGACGCCACTTTTGTGTTTCCCGCCACTTTTTCATAGCCTTGGTGTGGTCACCAGCACAATCTTTCAAATAATTGGCTGGTACTTTGGCGCTGGTGTCACCGTGAGAAACGTAGGCTGGACTCCCATCTGCATAAACGCATTTCCCATTTTTGTACATTGCTACTTCGTTCATGCGATCACCATCATTATTGCCTGAGTCTTCATTGTCGATTGATTTGGATGGGCTTTCAACATCTGAAAATTCGGATTGACAGTCGTAGAATTCGTCCATGTCGGTATTAACACTCCCAGCTGTCGAAGATCTTGGCCGAATGGGAGCTCCTTCAGGAGATCCCAACAATCGCAAGCTCTCGAGGTCCACTTCTTGTTGCTTGAAACTGACACGTTGTTTCCCAGATACTACTCTGCGTACAAGTTTTCGAAGCTTGCGTACATTACCACTTGTTGGATCCAAATGTTCTGGTTGCGTCGTCAGGGCAAAGGCTTTTCCTAATAGAAACTCCCCCACAAAGGTGGACGCTATCAGAAACAATGGCGACCATGTAAAGGAATATGACCCCGTCAATGCCTGAACGGCATTGTTATTCGAAGTTGGTCGGTAGAAAATTCCTCCCGTGAGAATCGAGAGGGCAAATCCCGACAAATACAACCTCGCCGTCCCGGAGGCAATGTTGGCTGTTGGATTTCTCACTTTGGAAGGTGACTTCAGCGATTCTAACAAGGAGGAATCTTCCATTTTAGTACTTCCATCTTCCGGAAGCGATGAAGGGTCGGTAATGCCACACAAGATGCCCACCACCACTGCTGAGGAAAAGCGTAAAGCCACCAACCCCCAGATGGAGGATAAGCCAGCACCACAAGAAAATAAGTGCAAAGCAATGGCCAAACCTCCCAATCTTGCCACCCACGTCGTCTGTTGTTTGGTATTGAATTGTAAAAGTTCGGATAATTTTTGTTCGGTGACAAAATCTCCGACTGACCTTCCCACCATAAAGGCAGCAATGACTAGCGCCAGTCGAAAGGAAATGGCAGACCACCTCGTTGGAGTTATAATACCATCATTCGAAACTCGCACGTTGTTTACAAGTCTGTACACCAACGTGGGTCCAAATGGCAAAATAATGGCTCGAGCCATGCCATCCACAAACAGTGCAAACCGGCGTAAGACAGCACCGGACGGTAAGGTGGAGGAGTTACTGTTCGTGTTCGTGTTGTCATCATAATGGGATAATGCTGCTGTTGCTGCTGCTCCGTAGTCCATTATTAAATTCTCCTGGGAAATTTGGCAGTTAATGGCGCGTAATTAAATGCAGCACGTAGGAGAATGTAACTGCAGAATATAATAATGTAATGGTATCACAATAGTTTGAAGGAGATACTACTCTATGATAAGTCCGGGAAGCAATACTGCCTTATTACGAGACTACTACAGTACGGTAGCAGCTTGCTGCTTGCTGTGAAGAGTAGTCTACTCTACTCGTCTGCAACAAATAAGACGTGTTACTTTGGTCAAATTTTGTCTGCTCGTCAAAATCTTCGAGAATTTTTTTGACTAACTACATAATAATAATAATAATCATGGATGATGCTTTTTTAAAAATTGCTTCCTGTTTGTACCGGACAGGATTGATGAGTGAGTCGTACTGGTATGGGACTCACGATGAATCAATTTTACAGCCTGAACCCTTTATGCATTTAACAATTATTTCAATCCATGTTACTGGTACGAAAGATTTTACGACCACCGTAGTACCAGCTAGTACGGTAACGTACTTAGTAACAGGTAGAGTAAGGCTGACAGTTAACGTTGGCTGACTGTTACCATTTAAGGGATTCTGGATTTTCACTAGTACTTATACAGTAAAACTTGATTAGTTTTTACCATG
>Ga0100390_10003249_pt1 | contig 14264 bp, 14 predicted proteins | sample CryGeymeta201514_FD_81540 | JGI IMG/M metagenome (GOLD analysis project Ga0100390, IMG submission 81540) | Groundwater microbial communities from Crystal Geyser aquifers in Utah, USA - Crystal Geyser metaG 2015-14 | ecosystem: Environmental > Aquatic > Deep subsurface > Groundwater | place... | reverse complement strand
GGGGCGAAAAGAGCCGGCTTGTACTGGTCAAGTTGCTACTTTCGCCGCCCAATTTCCTGCTGCTGGACGAACCGACTACCCACCTCGACATGCCCAGTATCGATGCGCTGATCGCGGCCCTTGAAAACTACAGCGGCACCCTCATCTTCGTCAGTCACGACGTGCATTTCATCCGCGCCATCGCCCAGGAGACCATCCAAATTCAGGCGGGGCGGGTCACCCACTACCCCGGCAACTACGATTACTACCTGCGCAAGTCCGGCACCAGCTCGGAGCAGGAGGGCCTGATCGCCGGCCTTAAAAATGCCCGCCCCGACGGCAGCCCCGCCAGCGAGGGTGAACACAAAGCCGTCAGTGCCAAAGAGCGCCGCCGCCTCGCGGCCGAACAACGCAAAACCGACTCGGCAGGCCGCCGCCAACTCGAGCAGCGGGTCGCCCGCCTGGAAAAAGAAATTTTCGAACTCGAAGCCCAACAGGCCGAAGTTTCCAAACTGCTGGAAGACCCCGCCAGCTACGCAGATGCCGCAGCAGCCAAAGAAATCAACCTCAAAGCCGCCCGCATCGCAAAATATCTGGAAGAGAAGAACTACGAATGGGAGGTGGCTGCCAGCGAGCTGAGTGAGTTCAATTCGTAGTGTGCTCGCTTGCCGAGCACGTTGCGGATTTGACCGTATGACGAGTCCTATACTCACCGGCGGGGCGTCCGGATGGCGCCATGCAATTAAAAGTGCGGGGTAAGCTTTATTCAGGTAGCGCGGCCGCGTCCCGCAGCGCACTTTGCGGCTGTGGTGTTCTGGAAGTGTTGGGGTCTGGTCTTGGAGGCTTGGCTCTACGAACGCTCCTGCGGTGCGGGGACGCACCTGCGCTACCTTGTTGCTCCTGCGGTGCGGGGACGCACCTGCGCTACCTTGTTAAGGCCAAGTTGCCCCGCACTTTTAATTGCACCCGGGCGGACACGCCACGCAAAAAAATTGAATTGAAAAGCGCGAGGATTCTTGGACAGCTGGCAAAAATGAAGTTAACCTGCGACTATGCTTGATGACGGAAACCTGGACTCCTTTCGCTCCGCGCTGGACGCCAATCACGATTGGCCCTGCCACTACACCTTCAAATTCATCGTGCCCAAGGCGCAGGCTACGGCCGTGCTGGAGCTCTTTGCCGACGATCCGGTGCAGGCCAACGAGTCTTCCAGCGGTCGCTTCATCGCCTACACCATGGAAATCTACGTGCACTCCTGCGATGAAGTCATTGCGCTTTATCAGCGTGTAACGGCAGTGCCGGGAGTGATTTCATTGTAAGTGATAAGAGTGGAACTTCTTCCTGCCAAATCGCCTCTTATTGATAATGAAACCGCTGTTAATACGATACATGCTGCTCCTCCTGCTGGCACAGCCCTGGCTGCTGTCCTGCTCGGCTCAACCAAACGAAAAATTGAAACCTATGTTAAGCGAACAAGAAAAAGCCTCTCTGGCAACAGCCACCTTCGGTGCCGGATGTTTCTGGTGCGTGGAAGCCGTATTTGAGCAACTTGAGGGGGTCAAGGCGGTCGAATCCGGCTACATGGGAGGCAACACCAAAGACCCGACCTACCGGGAAGTCAGTTCGGGCACGACGGGACATGCCGAAGTCACCCGGATTTATTTCGACCCGTCGATCATCTCCTTCGAAACCTTGCTGGATTGGCTGTGGCGTTCTCACGATCCGACGACCTTGAACCGCCAGGGCGCGGATGTCGGCACTCAGTATCGCTCCGCAATTTTTTATCATTCGGATGCGCAGCGTGCAGCGGCAGAAGCCTCCAGAGCGGCCGCACAAAAAATGTTCAGCCAGCCAATAGTGACGGAGATCACTCCGGCTTCGGAATTTTATGTCGCGGAGGATTACCATCAGGACTACTATCGCCTGAATCAATCCGCACCCTACTGCCAAATGGTGATACGCCCAAAGCTGAAGAAACTTGAATTGAAATAAGGGCACATCCGGAAACAGGTTTGCGGGAAAGTATTGCTTGCCGCACTACAGCACTGTGCTGTGCGAGACGCCCAGCACTCCCGGTTTCCAAAAAAATGCCACAAAGTTGCAAAAAAGTCTTTTTTTAATTCGGCGCTTATGATAAGTTTTAATAATAATTTTTATTAATAATTTTTATGTCTTATCAAATTGAATGTAAAGACCGTGGCGTTTACTGGACCTACACTGGCCTCGTGACGGGTGCCGAGATCATGCAGTCCAATTTTGATATTTACGGAGACGAGCGCTTCGACCAGTTGACTTAACAGATTGTAAATCTGGCGGAAGCGGACAAGTTCGAAGTAACAGAGCGGTAAATACAAAAGATGGCGCATCTGGATGCCGCTGCGGCAAGGACCAATCCGCGCATCCGCGTAGCCGTCGTGGCGCGGGGCAGCCAAGCGATTCAAATCCAGGAATGGTATGCCAATCATATCCAGCAGGGCGGCTGGCCCACCCGGCTATTTGACACGCTGGAAGCTGCCGAAGTGTGGGTAAAATAGCCAGCCTGAGCTCAGTAGCTTTTGGCAAACAGCACGCGCTTGCCGGGCTGGCCGGTAAAGACGCAGGGCACCACTTCGTCCTGCGTCGCGATCGGGATGCAGCGCACGCTGACCTTGTGCTCCTTCGCGATGCGCTGCTCCAGCTCGGCATCGCAGCAAAAACCCATCGTCGCAAAGCCGCCGTGGATCTCTGGGTTGCTCTTATTTTGCGGGGTGAAGAATTCGATAAACTCAGCTTCGCTGATGATCTCGCGCGTGTGCTCCGCGCGATAGGCTTTGGCCCGGTCAAGCAGTTGCTGCTGGATGCCATCGAGTAGTGCGCTGATCCCGGCGACGAATTCACTGCGCGGCATCGCTTGCTTCTCCTTGGGTGCGCGGTCGCGGCGACCGACAAAGACCGAGTCATTTTCCAGATCGCGGGGGCCCACTTCGACCCGCACCGGGATACCCTTCTTGATCCAGTTCCAGGCCTTTTCACCGCCACGCATGTCGCGCTGGTCCAACTCTACCTTGACCCGCCCGTCGAGGTATGGCTGTGCCGCGAGTTGCTGTTGCAACTGCTGGCAATATTCAAGCACGGCGGCGCGGGTCTCCTCTTTCGGGGTAACTGGAATGATCACCACATGCGCCGGTGCGATGCGGGGCGGCAGCACCAGCCCGTCGTCATCTGAATGCGTCATGATCAGGCCGCCCACCAGACGGGTGGATACGCCCCAGGAGGTGGTCCAGGCATATTCCTCCTGCCCTTCAGCACTGAGGTATTTGATCTGGCTGGACTTGGCGAAGTTTTGCCCGAGGAAGTGGGAGGTGCCGGCCTGCAGGGCCTTGCGGTCCTGCATCATCGCTTCAATGGCATAGGTCACGTCGGCCCCCGGGAAGCGCTCGGCTTCGGTCTTCTCACCGGTGATCACCGGCATCGCCATGTAATTCTCCGCAAAATCGGCATAAATATCGAGGATCATGCGGGTCTCCTCCAGCGCCTCTTCTGCCGTGGCATGCACGGTGTGCCCCTCCTGCCAGAGGAACTCCGTCGTGCGCAGGAACAAACGGGTGCGCATCTCCCAGCGCACCACGTTGGCCCACTGATTGATCAGCAGCGGCAGATCACGATAGGACTGCACCCACTTGGAAAAGAGCTCACCGATGATGGTTTCGGATGTCGGCCGGACAATCAGCGGCTCCTCCAGCGGACCAGCCGGTTGCAGCTTGCCGTCGGCATCCGCCTCCAGCCGCGAGTGGGTCACTACCGCACACTCTTTGGCAAAGCCCTCCACATGGTCGGCCTCCTTCTGCAGAAAGCTCATCGGAATGAAAAGCGGAAAATAGGCATTCTGGTGGCCGGTCGCTTTAAAGCGGCGGTCGAGTTCGCGCTGGATGTTCTCCCAGATGGCGTAGCCCCAGGGCTTGATCACCATGCAGCCGCGAACGGGCGAAGTCTCCGCCAAATCAGCGGCCTTGACGACCTGTTGATACCATTCCGGGTAGTCCTCCGCGCGGGTCGGAGTAATTGCAGTTTGAGCCTGTTTCGACATAAGTGGCGCAAGCAAACTGCCCGCACCTTATCCTGCAATGCAAAACTGCGTGCCCTGACCTGGCTTTTAGCGCGACGGATTCATCCAACTCCCGCGGATGAATTCAGTGATCGGCTCGGCAATGCCGGGAAAATACTCTCTGATGATAAAAACCCCCGCGCACAAGGCGGCAAAGAGCAGCAAACCCTTACCGGCACTCTTGAGCAGTTTGACAAAGAGGATCAGCAAAATGATGAGCAGGATCCAAGCGACAATGTTGCCCGAGGTGATCGCTTCTTTTAGAAATTCCATGGTGTAAATGACATTGAGAAAGACTTCATCAAAGGCAAGCGCTCAGGTTTCAAGCCGCTGGATTCAGATCGGTGCCCCCATCACGCCAACGCCTCACCGATAAACTCCTGGCGCATCCAATACTGGAGGCAGGCGGGCACTTTGACCCGGCCGTCAGCCTGCAGGTTGTTTTCGAGGATGGCGGCCAGCACGCGGGGCACTGCCAGGCCGGAGCCATTGAGGGTGTGTGCAGTCACGGGCTTGCCATCGGCGCCACGGTAGCGGATCCCGGCGCGGCGGGCCTGAAAGTCGGTGAAGTTCGAGCAGCTGGAGACTTCCAGCCAGCGCTGCTGCCCGGCGGCGAAGACCTCGAGGTCGTATTGCTTGGCGTGGGGGAAACCGATATCGCCGGTGCACATGCGCAGCACGCGGTAGGGCAGCTCCAGCTTTTGCAGTAGCGCCTCCACGTTTTCCCGTAGCTTTTCCAGCTCCTCCATCGAGGTCTCGGCGGTCGTCCACTTGACCAGCTCGACCTTGTCGAACTGGTGCAGGCGGTTGAGCCCGCGCACATGCGCCCCCCAGCTGCCGGCTTCGCGGCGGAAGCAGGGCGTGTAGGCGCAGCGCAGAATCGGCAGCTGGTCTGCATCGAGAATCTCGTCGCGGTAGAAATTGGTAACCGGCACCTCGGCGGTGGGGATGAGGTAGAGGCCTTCATTCGCATCGACATACATCTGCCCCTCCTTGTCCGGCAGCTGGCCGGTGGCGGTGGCGCTCGCGGCATTCACCACGATCGGCGGCAGCACCTCCTCGTAGCCGTTTTCGCGGGCTTCCTCCAGGAAGAAGTTGACCAGTGCACGCACCAGACGCGACATCTCGCCCACGTAGAAGGGAAAGCCCGCGCCCGCCGTCTTCACCCCGCGGGCAAAGTCGATGCGTGACTCGAACCAGGGGATGTCGAAATGCGGCAGCGCATGCGGGAATTCGGCCCCGGCATCGCCCCAGGTGGCCGCAACAACATTGTCCGCCTCGCCCTTGCCCACCGGCACAGAGGGATCCGGTAAATTGGGGATCTCCAGAAAGGCGGCATGAAAGGCCTCGTCGGCAGCTTTGGCCTCAGCTTCCAGCTCTTTGGCCTGGGCGGCGATCGCCTTCATCGCCTGCACCTTTTCCAGAAACTCCGGCGAACCCTTCGGCAGCGCGGCCATCTCCTGATTGGCCGCCTTCTGCTCCGCCCGTGCCTGCTCGGCTGCGGTGATTTTGGCCCGGCGTGCCGCATCGAGTGCCAGCACGGCATCGATGTCACAGGAAAATTTTTTACGGGCGATGGCCGCCTTAACCAAGTCGGGCTCTTCGCGAAGAAGCTTAATATCGATCATGTGAGTGAGTCAGAGGTTGCTGAGATAAATTGGAAAAGGATTCAGGCTAGTCGCGGACGAATCAAGGCAAATTAAGAAAGTTGACCCAATCCTATTGGGGTGTCCTTTGTTTCCCACCGGGAGCGGATGATTGAGCAACTGTTTGCCACCCGCACGCGCAACTCGATCGGGCGGATCGTGGCACCCCGGCAGGATCTGAGTTTTGCCCAGCTGAAAATTTATTACGAGGGCATTGGTCGCCCTTTGGGTGCGAAGTTCGCCTCCAACCTGGAATTAAAGGCGGCGGAGGGCGCGCCGGAGAAAAGCCCAACCGGTCCTTTAACTACCCAGAAATCGAGGTTGGAAATTACCCCCCAAGCTACCCCCCAAGTTGAGGCCTTGATTAAGGTGCTTTGCAGGCCGCTCTCCATTTCTGAAATTCTGGTTGCACTCGGGAAATCCGACCGCAGAAATGTGCACATCCATTATGTGTGGGCTGCGATAGACCTAGGTTTAGTCGAGCGGACCATCCCGGACAGGCCAAAAAGTCCACTTCAAAAATACCGGTTGACGCCATTGGGTGAGACCGCACGAAAGGAATTGGCATGAACCAGCCCGACAAACACCATAAGCTCGACGAGCGCAATCATGTGGAGCTGCCGCTGTTGGCGCAACTTGAGGGGCTGGGCTGGGAGGTGCTCGACTTGACGGTGAAGAAGCACCAGGAACGGTGAGGACTGGCACCCCAGTCAGTGAGTTTAGAATTAGTGGTGATTCCCGGATGACCGGCGGCGTAAATGGGGTTGACCAGCTCCGTCTGGATGTAGCTTCCAGACTGGCCGATGGGTGTCGAATGGTCGAGTGCCTTCTGTCATGTCGTCCCTGATTTTTTTCAACCGCAGATTAACGCGGATGAACGCAAATTGGGTTCATTTCTTCTCTTATTCATCTGCGTGTATCGGCGTCCATCTGCGGTTCCAAAATTCAATTCCATTTTTCTTCTACATCCGGGCGATTCCTTCCGGGCGAATTTCTCGGATGCGGTGTTGCTGCCGGTGCTGCGCGAGCAACTGCAGGTGATCAATCCCTGGATGGAGGCGGATCAGGTCGAGGATGCGATCAAGAAGCTGACCGCGAGCTTCCCCGGCACGCAGCTCTTGAAGAACAACCAGTATGCCCTGCATCTGCTCACGGAAGGGACGAGCGTGGGCGAAAAACCGGCGGACGGGAGAGCAGAGCCCGACGGTGCGCTTTGTGGATTTCAAGGAGCCGTCGCATAACCACTATATTGCCATCTGCCAGTTAAAGGTGCGGATACCCAGCGGTTGGAATCGGATAATCCGGACGGGCTCGATCTCGATCAGCTAAAGAAAATGCAGACGGATGTCATCATCTCGGGAAGCCACAATGACCTGCCCGAACTGAAGGCATTTTCGGACAGCTCCAAACACAAAAAGAGCATCAAAAGTTTCAAGCTCGCCTATGGTGCGGAAGACGAGGGCGTGACCGGGGATATGGGGATTTTGATTGTCCGCAGCATGTTGCTGACGGGCTTTGACGCTCCGGTGGAGCAGGTAATGTCTCTGGACAAGGTCGTGACCAGCCATGATTTACTGCAGGCCATCGCCCGGGTGAACCGGGTCGGGAGTGAGGGTAAGGACAAGGGCTTTGTCGTGGACTACGTCGGTATCGGCAAAGATTTGAAGAAAGCCATCGATGCCTATGACGAGCGGGAGCAGAAAGACATCGTGGATGCGTTGAGCTTCCCGGAGGAAGAAAAGCAGAATCTGATCGATAGCCACCGGGCGGTCATGGACCTGCTCAAGGCGAACGGTCTGACCGACCTCGCCGATCTGGATGCTTTTTACGGCGTGTTCCACGATGAGGATCTGCGCTTCGAATACATGGAGGCCTTCCGGAAGTTTACCAAGTGCTTGAATCTCCTCTATCCGTATAAAGAAGCGCTCAATTATATCGGCGACTACCAGGCCTTGTCCGAGGTCAATCTCATGGCCAGTAAACACATGCGGGACGAACGCCTGAGCATGAAAGGCATCTCTGAATTTAAATGCTTATGGCAAATCGGGGGGGGCGTTGTGGTGTCAGCTTTGCTCCACTTAGGTGCGGCTGAACTTAGAAAGCCCAATGTCGTCATCATCTTTCTGGATGACTCCGGTTACGCGGATTTTCATCCCTTTGGTGAGCCGCCCCTATTCCACTCCACATGTTGAGGAACTGGCGAGTCAGGGTCTGCAACTGAAACAGTTTTATGTGCCTACAGCGGTATGCTCTTCATCGAGGTCGAGCTTGCTTTCCGGTTGCTATGCCGCCCGTCACCGAGTATTCGGTGCGCATGGCCCGGGTGGCCGTGGACTCGATACGAAGTTTATCAATATCGCTGAAATGTTGCGCTTAGCCGGCTATGCCACCGCACACTTCGGGAAGTGGCATGCGGGAGATCAGCCCGAGACGAGGCCGACAGCTCGTGGCTTTGATTACTCCTCCGGTTTGATGATTTCGAATGACATGTGGCGCTTCAATCCGGTGTGGGCGAGTGGAGTAGGTAAGGCGCCGCTTCCGTATTGGGAAAATGGCGAGATCGTAATCAAGGATGTGACGCCCCACGACCAGAAGTATCTCACCCGATGGGCGACTGACGACGCCAGCAGTTTTATACGTAAGCATAAAGACCAACCCTTCTTTCTTTATCTCGCGCATTCCATGCCGCACGTGCCTTTATACTGCAGTGAAGATTTTCTCGGCATGTCGGGTGTCGGGCTTTACGGTGATGTGATGATGGAGATCGATTGGTCGGTAGGCCAGATCACCGAGGCTCTCCGCCAAGCAGGCGTCGAGCGGGATACTATTGTTCTCTTTAGCTCGGACAACGGGCCTTGGGACGAGTATGGCAACCATTCCGGGAAGACACCCTTCCGGGAACACAAAGGTACCAGCTTCGATGGTGGCACCCGCTCCGCCACGGTGATCAAATATCCAGCCAAATTGAAAGCGGGGCGAGTGCTCCACCGTCCGATGTCCACCATCGACATCTTGCCCACACTGGCTTATCTGACCGGAGCCGAGTTGCCGGACTATGAGATCGACGGTAAAAATATGTGGCCAGTCTTGAGCGGTGACGATCAGGTGCCGCATCCACATAAGTATTATAATTTTGAATACAGCCGCCGACTGGAAGCTGTGCTGACTTCGGACGGACGGTGGAAGTTGCATTTACCCCATCCATACCGTCATGTGCTGGAAGAAGGACACGACAGTCGTCGTGGCAAGGTGACTACGCATCGTATCGATTGGGCACTCTTCGATCTGGAGACAGACCCCGGCGAGACGACCAATGTAATGGATCAGTATCCCGAAATTACGCAGCGCCTGAAGGCCTATGCCGAAATGCGCCGCAAGGAGTTTGACCTCAAGTGATTTTCAAGCATTGCTAAGGGTCAGTAGTCTGGATTGCCCGGCAACTCAACCTGGGCACACCGGACGCCGTGAGCAGATATGTCGCCGAATTCCGGAAAAAGGGAGACGCTCCAATTAAGATAAAAAAACCTGACCACAAAGATAATGACATGACTCCATTTCACCTCCTACATTTAGCGCCACGCTTTAAGCGTATTTCGATAGCCCGAATGCTCTATGGGGCACTGCTGACACTGCCGCTGCTGGCTCCCGCGCAACCCGGCGGTGGACCCAAAGGACCGTTGCCGGTGGTGGTGGCGCCGGTCGAGCGCGCGGCGGACTTCGGCGATACACTCGAAGCACTCGCCACCACCCTGGCGAATGAATCCGTCACCCTGACGGCCAACGCCACGGAGCTGGTGGAGTCCATTCATTTCGAGGATGGTCAACTCGCGCAACGTGGAGACTTGCTGGTGCTGCTGGAGAAACAGGAGGAGGAGGCCGCACTCAAAGCGGCCCAAGCCACGCTGAACGAGCGCAAACGCGCGTTTGAGCGCGCGCTGGAACTGGTGGAGCAAAAGGCGGTGGCCACGGCCACCCTGGAGGAGCGCCGCGCCCTGCTGCAGGAAGCGGAGGGGCGGACCGAGGAGATTCAGGCCCGCATCCGCGACCGCATTGTGCGGGCACCCTTTGACGGCGTGCTGGGGCTGCGCCAAATTAGCCCCGGCACACTGCTGCGCCCCGGCGACGTGATCACCACCATTGATGACCTGAGCCAGATCAAGGTGGATTTCGACGTGCCTGCACTGTTCCTGGCGGCGCTCCATCCCGGCATCCAGGTAGAGGGCCGGGTAGCCGCTTATGGCGATACCGTCTTTACCGGCACTGTATCCACCGTGCGCTCACGGGTGGACCCGCTCACCCGCACCGTCACGGTGCGGGCCATCCTACCCAACCCTGACCAGCACTTGCGCCCCGGCCTGCTGATGTCGATCCGCCTGAAGAAGCATGCACGTGAGAGTCTGCTGATTCCCGAAGGTGCAGTCATCCAGCGGGGTGAGCGCAGCTTCGTGTTTGCCGTTGACGCAGGTAGTGGCAACACTCCGCCCACCGCCCGCAGCCGCGAGGTGAAATTGGGTGCGCGCATTCCCGGCAAGGTGGAGGTGCGCGACGGCCTGGCGGCAGGTGAGCGGGTCATCATCCACGGGCTGATGCAGGTGCGCGACGGCCAGGCACTGAAAATTCTGGGCGAGTCCACCGGCAAGCAAACACTGGCCTCCTTTCTGAACAACAACGCCGCAGCTGGTGGCCGTAATACGGAGGGAACACAACCGTGATCCTCTCGGATCTCTCCGTCAAGCGCCCGGTCTTTGCTGCAGTGCTCTCACTGCTGCTGGTCGTGCTCGGCGCGGTTGCCTTTATCCAGCTGCCGCTGCGCGAGTATCCGGACATCGACCCGCCGGTGGTGTCGATTGACACCTCCTACCCCGGCGCGGCCGCCAATGTGGTGGAAACTCGCATCACCCAGATCATTGAGGACCGCATCGCCGGCATCGAGGGCATCAGCTTCATCAGCTCCGAGAGCAGCGACGGACGCTCCCGCATCTCGGTCGAGTTCAATACCTCACGCGACATCGACGACGCGGCCAACGACATCCGCGACCGGGTCTCCGGGGTGCTGGACATCCTGCCCGCAGAAGCCGATCCGCCCGAAATCGAGAAAGCCGACTCCAGCGACGATGTGATCATCTGGCTGACCCTAACCAGCGAAAAGCTGAGCGCCATCGAGCTGACCGACTACGCCAACCGCTACGTGGTGGACCGTTTTTCGGTGTTGCCGGGGGTCACCCGGGTGCGTGTTGGAGGCGGGCTCGACTACTCAATGCGGATCTGGCTCGACCGTACCGAACTGGCTGCGCGGGGGCTGACTGTTGCCGAGGTGGAGGATGCCTTGCGCAATGAAAACGTCGAACTGCCCGCCGGCAGCATCGAGTCGCAGTCGCGTCAATTCACTGCCCGGATCGAGCGCGCCTACCGCACTGAGGAGGACTTCCAGCAACTGGTGGTCGCCCGTGGTCCAAATTACCTCGTACGCCTCGGCGACATCGCGCGGGTCGAAAAGGCCGCCGTCGAGGAACGCACGCTCTTCCGCGGCAATGGTAAGCCACGCATCGGCATCGGCATCATCAAACAATCCACGGCCAATACCGTTGAGGTGGCACAAGCGGCCATCGAACAAACGGAGCGGATGGGAGACAGCCTGCCCGAGGGGATGCAGATGTTTCCGGCCTACGACACCTCGGTCTTTATCCGCAACGCGATCCGCGAAGTCTATAGCACGCTCGCCATTGCCGTGGCCCTGGTGGTGCTGGTGATCTGGTTGTTTCTCGGCAGTGCTCGGGCCATGCTCATCCCCGCAGTCACGATTCCGGTGGCGCTGGTGGCCAGCTTCATCGTGATTCAGGCGATGGGCTTTTCGGTAAACCTGCTGACATTGCTGGCGCTGGTGCTGGCGATTGGCCTGGTAGTGGATGATGCCATTGTGGTGCTGGAAAATATCTCACGGCGCATTGAAGCGGGAGAGACGCCGCTGGTGGCAGCCTACCATGGAAGCCGCCAGGTGGGCTTTGCGGTGGTGGCCACCTCGGTGGTGCTGATCGCGGTGTTCGTCCCAATTGCCTTCCTGGAAGGTGATCTCGGGCGACTCTTCGCCGAGTTTGCGATCACCATGGCGGCAGCCGTTTTTTTCTCCACATTGGTAGCGCTCTCGCTCTCCTCCATGCTCGCCTCGAAGCTGCTGGTTGCCACCACTAAAAATGCTTTTAGCCGCAGGATTGACAAAGATTTCAACCGGCTGCGCGGAGCCTACCTCTGGCTGCTCGATAAATGCCTGAAACGCTGGTATGTGGTCGTCGTGGTCTTTCTGGCGCTGACAGCACTGGCGGCTTATTTCTTCCGCAGCATCCCCTCAGAGTATGCGCCCAAAGAAGACCGGGGTGCCTTCTTCGTGCTGGTGAACGGCCCGGAAGGTGCCTCCTTTGACTACATGGAGGAATACATGGATATTGTTGAAGCGCGCATGCTGGAGTTCGTGGACGCCGGCGAGATCGACCTGGCGATTGTGCGGGCGCCACGCTCCTTCGGCAACCTCTCCAGTTTCAACGACGGCATCGTCATCGCCGTGCTCAGCCCCTGGGAGCAGCGCCGCTCGGCCTGGACGATCATGGATGATGTGCGGGCGCGTTTGTCCGACCTGACCGGGGTGCGGGCCTTTCCGGTGATGCGACAGGGATTCGGCGGGGGATTCAGAAGCCGGTTCAATTCGTCATTGGCGGCGGCACCTTCGAGCAACTGGCCGAGTGGCGCGACATCATCCTCCAGCGTGTCGAGGCGGACAATCCGGGCTTTGCCGGGCTGGATGCGGATTACAAGGAGACCAAACCCCAGATCGGCATCACCATCGACCGCGACCGGGCCGCCGATCTGGGCGTGAGTGTCAGCGTGGTCGGGCGCACACTCGAATCCATGCTGGGCGGACGGCGGGTAACCACCTTTATCGACGACGGCGAGGAATATGATGTGATTGTCGAAGGCGAACGTTCGACCCAAAACACGCCGACCAACCTGGAAAACATCTACGTGCGTTCAGCCACCACCGGCGACCTGATCCCACTCAGTAACGTGGTGGCACTGCGGGAATTCGCCGACTCCAGTTCGCTGAACCGCTACAACCGCGTGCGGGCACTGACGCTGGAGTCAAATCTGGAAAACGGCTACCCGCTCGGAGCCGCACTGGCGCATTTGGAGCGCCTGGTGCGGGAAGAACTGCCGGAGACCGCCGTCATCGACTACAAGGGCCAATCACTCGACTACAAGTCCAGCGGTGCCTCGTTGCTGTTTGTTTTCGCACTGGGCATCTTCATCGTTTATCTGGTGCTGGCCGCCCAGTTCGAGAGCTGGATGCATCCGCTGGTGATTATGCTTTCGGTGCCGCTGGCCATCACCGGTGCCCTGGCCGGGCTGTATTACTTTGGCGGCAGTCTCAATATTTATACCCAGGTCGGGCTCATCATGCTGGTCGGTCTGGCCGCTAAAAACGGCATCCTGATCGTGGAGTTCGTCAATCAACTCCGCGACGGAGGCATGCCCTTCCGCGAGGCCATCCTCGAAGCCGCCTCGATTCGCCTGCGCCCCATCGTAATGACCGGCATCACCACCGCCGCCGGTTCGCTGCCGCTGATCCTCTCCTCCGGGGCAGGCTCGGAAACCCGCGCGGCGATTGGCACGGTTATTTTTGCCGGTGTGCTCGCAGCCACCTTCTTTACCCTGATCATCGTGCCGGTTGCCTACTATCTGCTGGCGCGCAAAACCGGCTCGCCGGGAGATGTCGCCCGTGCACTCGATCAGCAACGTGAACAATTCTTACTACAGGAGGGCGCACAATGATCCGACCCGGCACAATAACTGCCCTGAGCACGGCGGCACTTGCGCTCTTGGCGCTGAACGCCTGCAAAGTCGGCCCCGACTATCAGGCACCCGGGGCCGGGAGCGCGGTGGCATGGGCCGATCCGCAAGCCTCCGTATTAGTTGATGAACAAAACAACGACATCCGCTGGTGGACCTCATTCAGCGACCCGCTGCTGGACAGCTACATTGCACAGGCTGTCCGCGAGAATCGCAACCTGCGCGCCGCCGAGAGCCGCGTGCGGCGGGCAGCGGCACTGCGCCGCGAGAGTTATTCCGGATTTCTGCCTGAGATCGATGCCGAAGCGAGCCATTCCCGCCAGGCTACCAGCGGGACACTGGCCAATACCTTCGCCGGGGGTGCCCGCCGCACCCAATTTGACCTCGGCCTCGCCGCCTCCTGGGAGCTCGATCTCTTTGGCGGTGCGCGGCGCGCCAATGAAGCGGCGGCGGCACGGTTCGAAAGTGAAGTCGAGCGCCAACGGGCGCTCCGCTTGGCCATACTGGCCGAAGTCGCACGTAATTATTATACGGTGCGGGGCGCCCAGCAAAGGATTGCCATCACCGAAGACAACATCCGCCTGCAATCGAAGACCTACGAGTTGGTGCGCAACCTCTTTGATAGTGGTGAGGCCTCGGAATTTGACCTGAGCCGGGCCAGGGGTCAACTGCGCAGCACCGAGGCACGCCTGCCCAACCTGCATGCGGATATGCGG
>Ga0100390_10003241_pt1 | contig 14282 bp, 12 predicted proteins | sample CryGeymeta201514_FD_81540 | JGI IMG/M metagenome (GOLD analysis project Ga0100390, IMG submission 81540) | Groundwater microbial communities from Crystal Geyser aquifers in Utah, USA - Crystal Geyser metaG 2015-14 | ecosystem: Environmental > Aquatic > Deep subsurface > Groundwater | place... | reverse complement strand
TTTCAACAAAAATAAAATTAACAATGAGACCAACTATCAAAGAGTATATAATATATTTTAGTAAGCAAAAGTAAAACCAAGATGTTCATTCCTTAGGATCGGAGAATAAAAATTATTACTCCTGCTTTATTGGAAAGAGTTTATCACAAGCGCAGCGAACATAGTCCATGGGAATATCACGATAATCTTTTACGTTGAGATTTCATTGTTTGTCTTATTGTTTGTCTTGAAAAGTTTTTGAAATTGTTTTCAACAAAAATAAAATTAATAGTGAGACCAACTATCAGGAAGTATACAATATATTCCAGCAAGCAAAAGTAAAACCAAGATATTCATTCCTTGAGATCGGAGAATAAAAATTATTACTCCTGCTTTAATGACGATAATTTATCACATGCTCAGCGAACATAGTCCATAGAAATATCACGATCATCTTTTGCCATAGAAATATATTCGCATCGTGATTGATCGCCTTGAAAAAGTTTTTCAAATTGTTTTTTCATTTAAATAAAAATTGTTCTCACTGTTGACTATAGTGATCAGTGTATTATATTTTCAAGAGCAAGAGCAAAAGCAAAGCACATCACACCATCAAAAAATAATGTGATCATCTTTTTGCTTTGATATATATTTTTTGTCATGATTTATTTTTTTTCAAAAGTTTTCCAAAATGTTTTTTCATTCAAACAAAAAATTATAATCTCCATTGACTAAAAACAATGAGCGCATTGCATTTCGACAAAGGAATTCCTCAAAACATTCTCTCTACGCGTTACAATAAAAAAAATTGCGCGCGAGTCAAACAAATGATTCAATTCCTTTTGGTAACATCCTATATTTTTGAGCACGATTCATCATTTAACAATCAGAAAAACAAAAACAAGAACACACATTGTAAAGGCGCAAAATAAAATATACACAGAGCACATTGACTCGAGTAATTTCATCGCGCAAACAAGAGAATGGTTCACTCAATCATCGCGATCATTGTTTACCACAAAACTATATTTTCATTGTGGCAAATTAATTTGAAAAGTTTTTGAAATCTCTTTTTATCAAAACAAAAATTATTATCACCACAAACCACACCAAAGAGCATCTCATGTTTTCAGAGGCAAAAGTAAAAACAACAAGTCAATCATTTTCACACACTGCTGATAAAATATACCACCTGGTCTTTTCACCACATATCGAATCATAAAGTATTAGGTGCGAGGCACACAAATAATGTGGACACACTCTACCACACAAATATATTTTCATCAAGATGGATTACTTTGAAAAGTTTTCAAATTCTTTTTCACCTCCACAAAAATTAAAAACAATCCCTTCACCTCCAAAAACAACTTAAAAATATCCTGTTTTATTCGGGCGACTTTAATCGTTTGTTCGAATTGCAAAATGAAAATACAAGATTTTTTGAAAAATGAAAAATAAAAAAATGCGCCATTTTTATAACGCCTTCATGTGATCACATTATTCAATCAACATTAAACCCTCGCAGGCAATCACACTTCAATCATGATGCATGGTTCACATGGCGCCTTTATTAAAATGTTAAATTCATATAAAATACAACAAATACAACAATTTAATATTTCACCCCCGCTGATTAAAGACAGGAGTTTTAAACCACGTAAGGCATATGGTTGAACGTTATTTTCATTGAGAATTTTCAATCAAATATTTCAATAGGATGTTTCTTGCAGCGTTAATATCTCTGTCTGATCTGAACTTGCATTGAGGACACTCAAATTCTTTACTATCTTCGAGTTCATTATTTATTTCTCCACAATTTCCACATCCTTTACTCGTATAGTGTTCTTCGCATGGAATTACAAACGCATCAAACCTCTTGGATTTCGATTGAATGATTTGTTTGAACTTGTAATGAGACCATGTCAATAATCTTCTGACTGTTTGACTGGAAATTTTCCTATCATTTTTCTTTACCATTTCGCTCGTTGAAAATGTTGGGAGAAGTATATTGTCATAGGATTGTACTAAATACTTGCTTATTTTATGATGACAATCTTTTACTTTGTTTTGTATTTTGTACTTTATTTTTTGGAATTTTTTCTTGAGATTCCTTCTTTTCTTTGAGTTGAACTTTTTTGACTTGTCATTTTCATCTTCATCATGAAGAGATTGCAGTTTATCTGCTCTCATTCCCAGTTTAATCAGACTATCTGAATCATTCTTTCCGAATTCGAATATTGAACCTTCTGGGTCATAGCATGTAAGAAATGTTCTTTGTCCAGGATCGATTGATACTATTTTTCTTCTTTCACTGACTGTTATAGGTTCAAGTGGTTTTAATACCAGTATAAAATATTTTCCTACTCCGTCTTTTAATACTCGTGTGTCATATTTGATTTCGAATGGTTCCTTGGATTTTATTTGTTTCATCCAACTGACATTTCCTGATTCATAATTCCAATCTCTTTCTCTTATAAAAAAACTTTGAATTTTCTTTCGTTTTTTGCTTTTGAATTTCAAAGTAAACATTTTAATGATTGTTTTTGCTTGTTCTTTTGCCTGATCAATACCCATTCCTTTTTTTATTAACTGATGCTCCATTTTTTCTTCCTTTTTTTATTAACTGATGCTCCATTTTTTCTACCTTTTCATTATAGACCTTCCAATTAATTTTAAGGGCAGCAATAAAATCTCTGCATGCTTCTCCCTTAGAATCCCATGGAAGGCATTTAGACCAACTATTTCCTTGATCTTTTATAGCCTTGACACATACAAATTTATCTCTCAACTCCTTTATTGTAGGAGTTTCTCCCATGCCTTCATTGTAGTATTTCACGCATTGATTATAGATGTATCCGTAAGTTCCCATCATCTGATTGAGTTTCTCCCTCTGTTCTTTGTTGGGGTAGAGTCTCACTTTCCATGTTCTCTGGGCTGGTTCCTTGATCTGTTTTTGGTTTTTTGATTTTGCTTTCACTTGGATGCTCTTTTCCTTCTTCTTGTTTTTTTTTTCCATTTCTTCTTTTCTTGTTTTTGTAAGCACGTTTTCCATTGTTTCTTGCCACAAATATATTGACGATGGAGAGGAGGTCTTCAGATAACTCTTGTTCACTGGACTTGTGTTCACTTTCGTCTTCGTTTGTACTGTAAACCAGCAATTTCGTTTGAAACTGCTTGCACATGAGTTCAAAGAGCTCAAATCCGTATCGACATAATCTGTCTCTGTGCATAACCACAACTTCTGAGACCATCCCTGAACAGATTTCAACCACGAGCCGTTGAAAGTTTTTCCTTTTCCAGTTGAGTCCACTCCCAATGTCTTTGTAGACCGAGTGTTCAGGGTACTCTTGTTTGAATTCTTCGACTTGTCTCTACAAGTCTTCTTTCTGCTTGGTTGAAGACACTCTGGCGTAACAGACTGAGATTCTCTGGGTCTCTTCTTGCCCTGAACCTTTTTTGAAGATTTCCTCGACTTGGTTTTTGTTGTAGAGGTATCTTCCATTAGGTGTGATTCTATATTGGATGTCTCCTTTTTGTGCCCATCGTTGCAAGGTTTGGGTTGTGATTTGGTACTTGGACACGATTTGTTTTGGTGGGACAAATACTTGATTATATTTGGGAGTCTCATTGGACATGTTGTTTTGTTTATTTGTGTTAATTGTTGAATAAAAATTAAAATATCATTTTCAATTTATACTAATTTTATGAAAACCATAAATCAAACTTGTCGCAAACATTTGGAACATTCTATTTTATTATTTTTGTTGATTGAGTTCAATTAATTATTAGATTTTTTGTGTTTTATTTTAAATTCGAAAGCGGAGAGGAAGATAAAGGAGCGACAGCGACCATCATCGCGGAAGCAAGGAGTGAAGAGGAACGGGAGCGATCAGCGCGAGTGGAGCGTAAGGACGAGGCGTGAGCGTCCAGGTCATCAACACCAAACAAAAATGATCCTTCATCAAAATAAACTAATGTCCTCTCTTTGGAATAATTTTTCAATTTTTTGCAAAAAACCATCGAGTAATCCCCTTGCCCGACGATCACACAACCCAAACGATCGCTCTCTTTCCTTCTAATTGAGATAATCCTCCACTGTGTTCCCTGCCCATTCCTTCGGTTTCGCGTTCAACGAAAACGAAACAATTTTACCATAATTGTCCGAACACGCGTCATTCTTCAGTTCCACTCGCTCCTCCCTCGTCAACCTGTACCGCTTGTACTTTTCCCAGGCTTTCGAAGCCCCCTCTTTCGTATCATAGACACCCAGTTCCATCCCGCGCGTCCCTCCATGATATGGTATAATATGTAACAGCAAATACACCAGCATTTCGTTCGCGTCTTTGCCAAAACATCAAAGTCAAAGTCATCCTCATTCACAGGTGATCATCACTTTCATCAAACAGCGAAACACATTTATCACTCGTCCAGCTCCAATCCCAAAAAAACAATCAACCCCCGTTCGCTCTCTTTTGCAAAAACAAACTTTTCTCACAATACCATTGTAATCATAAACACATCCACCTCAAATTCCCTTTCAAATGAAAAACAACAATCAACATTCACTCCAAGACACTTTTGTTTTTTCCCAACCACAAATCAAAAACATCCATTGTAAAAATAATCCCTAACCCTAACTCATTGTCTTCAAATAAAAATATAAAACTTTTTCAAAAATCAAAACACAAAAAATAAAATTCAAAAAATAAAAAAGTAAAAAATAAAATTCAAAAAATAAAAAATGCAAAAACAAAAAATGAAAAACAAAAAATGAAAAACAAAAAATGAAAAACAAAAATCAAAAATGAAAAACAAACACTCCTTTTTCTCAAAATTAATCTAAAAATAGCATAGGCACCAATGCTTTTTCCACCTGTGCTTTTTTGAAAATGGAAAATTCTGTGTTTTTGCGATCGCCCCTCTCAAAAAACTATATACTTCATCGAGCCGACGATCAAACCGTTCGCATTTTTTCCCCACAACAAAACAACACATTCTTAACCGAGCCACCATGTCCCAGCAACCGATCGACCACAAACCCAAAGCAAGAACATTCTCTCAAACAGACCATGGCGACCCACAAACCCCCTTTGAAAATGACCCCAAAAAACTAAAAACAACCCACTCCACCCCAAACGACACTCCCGCCCCACCGTCCATCGACTCCCAATTCATGAAACAAACCTTTTCCTGCCCAACCTGCATGGAAATCATGACCAACGCCCACATCTGCTCCTGCGGCCACTCCTTTTGCCACGACTGCATCACCACATGGCTCCAACAAAGGAAAACCTGCCCCGTGTGCCGAGCGCCCCACCACGAATGCCCCGTCCCCAACAGAATCGCATCGGCGCTGATCGACAAATTCTGCTCCAGCGACCACGCCCACGACGAAGACGTCTCGTCCTACAGAAGCCGCGCGCTCCACGAAAATCAAACCGACCAACTCAAAAAACAAAAACTCACCAAACTGTCCAACGAACACACGGACACCGCTCCACTCCTCGACGTCTTTCAAAAAATGAGCAAAAAAGACAAGACCAGAATTTCCCACGCTCTGCACCACTTCGACGGCGGCTGGTGCAGAGCCCACTACTGCAAACTCATGAACCTCACCGAACACACCATACGCGCCGCAACCTCCGCCCAACTCATGACCGCGGCCAACAACCTCGGAATCTCACCGCCCATCCGAGTCGCCAAAAACCCCCGCACAAACACCCTGCAATACTTCACCGACTCGAACTTCATCGTGTCCAAGCTAATGTCCACCGTCAACAAACAAAAATAAATCCACGTTTTTTAATATATTTTTTATTTTCTTGCATCAATTGTGTACTTTTTGAAAAACGGGTTATCCTCGTCATATTTGCCTTCTGTGCATTTTCCAGCGATATTTTTTTCATTATGCGTGTATTCGAGGGATGGAACCATTCCAGCGTTCAAAAGTGTGTTGTATGTATCGCCGTGATTCCTAAAAAAATATTCCACGACTGGTCTTCTCACTACCTCACTCTCAATATTGATTTGTTTCAAAATATTCTCCAATGACACACTTTCGAGTCCAACCTCACCATTGTCATTTCCCCCCCATTTTGTCGCCTTCTTCTTGAATTTCCTTCGAAACAAGTGTTAAAATACAGTATTCAAATTTATCGTCTTTGTAATCCACATGGTCAAAATGAATCTCTGATGTTTCACTTATCGAAACAATGTATCTTGTGATGTAACAAGTACAAAACCCTTCCAACATCATGTAATCACTTTCAATTTTTTTGAACGCCTCATCATATTCAAAAACTTCACAAGTCAATTTGTTTGTTTCGTTTGAGTGAACATTGCATTTCAGAATATCCTTGACATGTTTTTTTCCATTTTCCATGATTAATCGTTGTTTGAACCATTTATTGCATGTTGTGTAAGAAAAATTTTCAAAATCAAAGTAATTGTCAACAATGCTTATTTGTTTGACTTGGTTAAATTTTTTGATGAAGGATAAAACTAATTCTTTGTCATTTTGCTTGATCCCAGCAAATTCTTTTGTGTATATCATGTCTCCTTCCAAGATAGTTTTTCTCAGAGAGTCAAAGTTGATTTTGCGTTTTTTAATTGTTTCCACAAAGTTGACAAAATTTTATAAAATCACTTTATGAATCAAAAAATTAAACTTTTATCACAATTGAACACATGAAGGAAAACTTTTACGATTACAATCACCTTGACTAAATTGATCATCTACATTTTTTCGCATCGCATAAACTCTTTTCCATTGTGCCAATGACAAAGTGTGCGAATAGATTGAGGATATTCGAATTACTTTTTGTGTGTTGTTGCGTTTTATTTTTTCGTTCCATTGTTTTTCTCTTGGTCATTTGATGTATTTTTAATTCACTTTCCATGCTGACACATGTTTCATTTTGCGACAAAATCAATGTTTTTTGGAACGATTGTTTTGACGATCAAATTTCAAAAAAAGAAGTAAACAAATCAATCATTTCGAATGTTTGAAAAAGAATATTCTATTTTTTTTGAAAAAAAAACAATACGGCGTGTACAAATATTACTTCTAATGTGAATCGAAATGGTCAAAAAAATAACATGCATAACAATAAATCATTAGACCAATCAAATCAATATGCCTGAATCAAACAAAAGAAAAAACAAACAAATATACAAAGATGACAATGTTCGTTCGTTGAAAAAAACAACAACCAAAAGCCCCAGGGTTTATAACGAAAAAGACAATAGGTTCAACTCGAACAACAAAGATGGTGTTTATACCAACATTTTCGAACACCACAATCAAGATTTGAACTTTAATGAAAATTATTTGGACATGAGAATATGGAGAGAAAAAACAGTTGATTCAATTTTTTCTTCGAAAATGGAACAAATCTTTCCATCATATGACATATTTCCAATCGAAGAACAATCTGATGAACTCTTTCACAAACACTTTTCTGGTGTAAATTTCAACTTGGAATCTGACACACAATTGGAAGAACACATTGAAAATATATCCATTGACCAAGAACAAATTCCAGTGATAAAAGCTCCTCTCGATTCCGAATGTTCCCCTTCAATGAAAGATATGGACTTGAATTTGGAATCATTGTATTGGTATTTGAAGTTGGTCAAGTTGAGGAATTTTTTATTGGATTCTCATTGGCTGTTTTCGACAATCAAACAAATTAAGCCCAAAATAAAAAAATCCAAATCAATATACACTATAAAAACAATAAAAGTTGTCAGTAGTATGAGTACATGCGATGTCGATTTGTACAAAAAATCGGATCAAACTGCGGACGTGGAAGACATTTTTCTATTGAATCGCATATTGAAAGAAAACAAAGATTGTGGAAAATATGATATCGTCTATCCAAGAACAAACTCAATGATTCAAACAAATGTATTGAATTTTTTGGAGAAATCTTTCACAAATCAAACTAAAAGTTGTTCGAGAGGGAGGAGTCGAAAAATCGAAATAGAAAATAATTTTGAATATGATTGTTTTGATGAAAAATTTGTCGTGATCCTGACCAAACCAATCGAATGGTACATGGAATCAATTGATCAAAGTTATCAGAGGGTAAATCTATGTGTATCAATACTCGAAAGAAGATTTCAAAAATTCAAGAACATCATCGATCAAAAAGGTAATGATGCGCCGTTGTTCAAATTTGTCGATTATATGATGAGTTATGGGAATGGCGATTTGATTCGATACATGTATTGTAATCACCAAGAGCTGATGATTAGATGGTGCAATCATGATTATGAAAACACTTTTTACAGAATCATTGAATTTTTGAGTGGGTACAACTATAAACTGCTCGACACATTGCAGGATCGCTTTCAAATCAAAAATATACTATTCACACTCGTTCCAAAAAGATCAAACACATGGGGACAATCATATATGAACATTAAATCCCGTTCATTGATGAATGGCGATGACAAAAAAAATGAATCAAGCGACAATATCCAAAATTTGTTCATTTCATTTTTTACATTTAGAACGAATCCCCTTCGACCAAACAAGCCTCAATATTATCATGAAGAAATAGACACTTATTTCCATCCACATGATGTTGAAGACGACCATTATGACATGGATTTCGAATTGATGGAACGATTGTTTGGAAAAGAGATATATGATTACATGGCATACATTTTAGGTCAAAGGGTTACAGACTTTGCGGATTATTTCGATAACTATAAATTCGGTGAAATGAGTCGACCTAGCATGTTTGAACTCAAAAAAAAGATGATTGGTGAGTTCAACTTTGATGATTTCGAAAATGGCTCATTCATTATCAAGCAAAAAATCAATCAATTCCTCTCGCGCTTGAAATTTATCGGCATGTTTGACATCATATACATAATTGAAATGTGCTTCAAAGCAACAAAAATACCAGAAATCAAACGATCCGATTTGAGAAAAATAATTGTGGACAATGGAATATTTGAAAGTGCAATCCTTTGGAAATTGGGAGACATTGAAAAAGAGAGCGACATTGTTTCAAAAAGCGATCAGCTATTGACGTTCATGGAAGAACACATGTATGAGTTCATGAAAACACACGACGATGAAGAAACACTCAAAAATTCTATCCCAGAAGACTCTTTTCCAAAATTTTGCCAAAAAATCGAACATGTTTACAAAAAAACATCCCATCAATTAGAAAAGAACAAAGAAACTTTGAAATGTCAAAAACTGGACATGAAATTGGGGGGTGTTTATTTCTTTTTCCCAAAAAAACAAGAATAAATGATTTTTTTGAAAGTTTACTTATCTTCCAATCACATCATATTTTCATTCTCTCTCTGTTTTTAAAACTAATTAAACCACAAGAACAACAAAAAATGAATAATCAGCAACAACACTCATTTGTTTGATTTGGTTAAATCTTTTGATGAACCATCAAACTAATTGCTTGTCTGCATTTTATTTATGCATTTCACCTAAATCCTTGGCACAAAAACGACATTTCGCAAAAAAATTAATTTTTATTTTTCAATCAAACTTTTAATGTTTGACTTTTTGAAGGTAAATTGTTGTGGTTCTCATTGACAAAAAAATTCATTTTGCAAACAACATTCCATCCAATGATTTTATCGCCAAATCACATAACCTATAAATTTTCTTGTTGTTGGGTTTAATTAGTTCGAATCACAATAATAACAAAATATTGTATTTTTTGAATCGAATCATAGTAACACGATATTTATCGCTGAAGATCGTGTTTGTTTTTTGTTGGATTGAATTGGTGTATTGTTTGTTTTGAAAATATTTTAATTTTTTGGAGTGATATTTTGATTTTTTTTAATGAATCGTGTGTTTTCAATTTTAATTTCGTGAATTTTTTGAACCAATGATTAAAATATTAAAAGTCATTCAAAAAATGTTTTATTTTTAATTTGCACTTCATTTGTGGATTTGTTTTAGTGAGAGGGTAATTTTTTTATTATGTTTTTCAAAACTAATCAATCAAAAAGAATTTCGATGCCCAAACATTCTTCATTTTTGTACAATTCATTTTCCAAACAAAAATAAACATTCCCAAATATTTTTTCAATATTTTTTTCTGGCAAAGAAATATATGTTAATGATTGAGGCAAATTTTTTGGCAATGGTTGATTATAATCACTCCCAAAATCAATTATTTCTAGCGATTGTGGCAAATTTTCAGATAATGGTTGATTGTAGTCGCAACCAAAGCGTATTCCTTTCAACGATTGTGGCAAGTTTTCTGGCAATGGACAATTATACGACTTTCCAAAATGAATTTTCTTTAATGATTGAGGCAATTTTTCTGGTAATGCATGGTCATAGCAGAAACCAAAATGAATTGTTTCTAATGAGTGTGGTAAATTTTCTGGCAATGGATGATTATAATCACCACCAAAATAAATTTTTCTCAATGAGTGAGGTAAATTTTCTGGCAATGGATGATTATAATCTTCATCAAAATAAGTTACTTGCAATGATTGTGGCAATTTTTGTGGCAATGCATGATCGTACTTTTTTCCAAACTCTATTTCTTCCAATTTTTGTGGTAATTTTTATGGCAATGCATGATTATAATTGCGACCAAACCTGATTTTTCTCAATGATTGGGGTAAAATTTTTGGCAAAGGTTGATTATACAAGTAACCAAAACGAATTTCTTGGATCGATTTGGGAAGATTTTCAGTCAAGGGAAGATTATAATGCCTGCCGAAATTTATTTCTTCCAAGGACTGTGGTAAATTTTCTGGCAGCGGCCGATTATAACTGTCACCGAAATGGAGGACTTTCAATGATTGTGGTAAATTTTCTGGAAGTGAATGATTATATTTTTCACTAAAATGGACTACTTTCAATGATTGGGGTAAATTTTCTGGGAGTGGATGGTTATAACACCAACCGAAACGAACTTCTTTCAATGATTGGGGTAAATTTTCTGGGAGTGGATGGTTATAACACCAACCGAAACGAACTTCTTCCAAAGATTGTGGTAAATTTTCTGGGAGTGGATGATTGTATGAACGGTTAAAATAGATTACTTTTAATGATTGGGGAAGATTATCGGGCAATGGATGGTTATAATTCCAACCAAAACGAATTTCTTCCAATGATTGGGGTAAATTTTCTGGTAAAGGGTGATTGTGATTGCAATTAAAATGAATCACTCTTAATGATTGTGGCAAATCTGGCAATACATCATTGTAATTGCAATTGAAATGAATTTCTCTCAGTGATTCTGAAAAATTCAAACAAATAAATGTAGTTTCCATGTTCAAGATAGGCGTTTTGACATTCTTGAAACCCACCCCCGTGTCTTCATTCAAAAACAACTCATCAAAATAAATTGTTTGTCTGGTGTTTTCCATGACGTTTTCTTTAATTTTTATGTTTTTGTTGTTTTCTAAATTGTGTTTATATGGTCTTGTCTTCAAATCCCTGCAACAGCAAATTACATTCAATGCATCATTGTGATATAAAAATTCACTGGTGATGTATGAAGTAATGTCTTTTGGAAAGATGTTTTTGTGTTCATTAGTTTCTTGCATGGTGAGCGTTTTTTTTGGAAAAATAATTTTTTATTTTGAACACATTGTCACGATGTGGATGACAAAAAAATTTGTTTTATAATTGATGTTTTTCAAAGAATGTTTCTTTTTTTTGATATTTTCAACATTTTTTTAGAAATATAACACCCATGTCCTGTGGTGAATCATAGTGAAAATGTTTTTTTTTCATGTTCGAACTGTTTCGATTCGTATAAACAATTTTTGAAAGACAAATGTAACATCGTTTGAAAACTCAATATGGTATTTTTTATTTTTTTTGCCCAATAACATATTCACAGCTCAATCACAGAGCATTTTTTTTATAAATTCACTCAGACCATAATCGCCTTTTTTTGAATTTCTTTTGAATCTACACTTAATGGCGTGTCTTTCTTTGGAACAAGCAATACCATCCCGTCTCCCCTGTAATCGTAATCATTATAACTCATTCCTGTCACCTTTTCGTAAATCTCATCCACAGACGTTTCCAAATCAAGAGGATCAGACAAAACAGTCCAGTATCCTGATTTTCCACTTACCAAGTCAGACTGGTATACAAATCGATCCATAAAAACAGTACACATGTGCCCAAATCCCATCTTGTTCGAAAATTGAATCTGATACACATCAGCACCACAAAGAGCCTTCTCGAAATCCGATTCAACAAACTTCCAGCAATTTTCATCGTACACACCATCACAAGCAGTGATAACCCATCGCATCGCATCGGCAGTCAGTGTACTCGAACGACACACATATTCCTCCTTGGAAAAAGGAGCCTTGAAACCTATTCTCTGATTCAGGCTATCGTTTCTGTTTTTAATTACAGACTCTTTTGCCTCCTTTTCCTCAGACGAAACACCATTCTTCTTATCTACATAATCCATCGACATCCATTTTCCATCGTAAAAAACACTCATTGTCATTTCATGAATTCCAGTCGCATCATAATTATCCAAATACACGCGGTTCAGACCACCATCCTGATTCAGTGCGTCTATTTGAGACATGAACGTCTGCATGTTCTTTTGATTTTCTATTTTCATGTTTCCCATTTTGAATTTTATGTTTTTATGTTTTTGATTTTTGTTGATTGTTTTATTGGAATGAGATTTATTATACTTGTTGGACGGGTATTTTATATCATTTTAATTCAAACAACCAAAACATTCAAAACAAAATTAAAGAATGTTCCATTTTATTTTTTTATTTTTAAAAATGAGATTGTTCTAAATGAATTGCCATTTTTCAAATGGATTACATTGATATCAACGTCTTCAATGACGCGTTTTATCAATTGGAACTCAACAAATATTGCTCTGTTTTCTTATTCAATTGACGTGTGGTTGAACAAACAAAATTGCCAGTTGTTTTTTAAATTCAATAGACAACATTCTAAAAAAACTACTTAAAATCGACCAGTGCACAAAGAAAAATATTTTTTCAAGAATTTCGAAACGCCGTTGTTGCATGCGATCCATTAATTGCGACCGATTGATTTGTTCATTGATCTATTTCGAGGCATCACATTTTATATGTTGGTAAAATAAATTAATTTTCATTTGTTTATCATTTTTTAAAAACACCATGTCTCAATTCATTTCTGACCCCCTATCCAATGTCACTAGCTCCAATGGTGCCCCAGGAGTTCCGACCACTGCCAACTTTACCACTTCTGGTAATATCACCAAAATAAACAGTGCCGAATCTAACGACATTGTGTTTGATGCATCGGATGCTTCCGTAGAAATCACCAAAGACCTTGTAGTAGACGCTCCAGCTCGATTCAACCAAACTGTACTCGCAGAAGACTCCCTCACTATAGGATCAACCAATGCTTTCAATGCATCTTACAACAAAGGAGACTCCTCCATATACACAGGATCGCTTAATCTCAATGGCGATGGTACAGGTTACAAGTACGGAGTACGCGGATTCAATAACTCCGAAATAATGACAGTGGATGATTCTGCTGGTGGTAGAATAGGAATCAATAAACCGAATCCTCAACAAAAATTAGATGTAAATGGTAACATTGCATCGCTGGGTCTCATATTAGGCGCAGATACATTATCGGATCCATTGGCTGCTTCTTTCATTCAAATGAGAAACTCGAATGGCAACAACAACTTCATACAGGCTCGTAATGACGATAACTTGTACATTACTCCCCATGGAAGCACTGTATCCCTCGGTCAAATAGGTGTTTCTAAACAACTGGCTATGAATGGAGGAAATTCACTCGGATACATTGGAAGTAACTTCCCTGTTTTGGGAGAAGGTATTCAACTGGCTTACAATTATGACATTTTAAATAATTCTGTTTTCCGTCCAGATGGTACCACCAGCAGAATGTCTTTGGAATACGGAAACGTTCGATTCTTTAATTCGAATAATGTTTTAGGTGCAGCTCCTTCAACTCAAACTATGATTATTGACAATTTGGGTCAAGTCGGTATAGGAACAAATCCAATAGAAAAACTTCATGTAGATGGAAACATCAGGGCAACGTCCTCTCTCTTTCTTGGAAACCCGGCAAATCTTAACTCATCTTACACAGGAGCAGAATTTCCATATACAGGTGTAGTACGTATGAACGGAGACGGTACTGGTTACAAGTATGGTATCCGTGGAAACGGGGAACAAGAAGTTTTCACTGTTGTAGACAATAACGACGGAAGAGTAGGTATCGGTCAAACAAGTCCTACAGAAAAATTGGATGTCAATGGAAATGTGGCATCATTGGG